>Ga0326597_10003513_pt1 | contig 22524 bp, 21 predicted proteins | sample RVTome_12_FD_203789 | JGI IMG/M metagenome (GOLD analysis project Ga0326597, IMG submission 203789) | Soil microbial communities from uranium-contaminated site in the Upper Colorado River Basin, Wyoming, United States - RVT100D185 | ecosystem: Environmental > Terrestrial > Soil > Contaminated >...
TCGGTCTCAATGGGTCCACTGCTCAACGCCGCTCGAGGCGCTCCCGAACCTGTTCCCAGGGTTCGCCCAGCGGACGCCCGGCTCGAATGTCCGCCTCAAGGTCGTCGACCAGGGCGATGCGATAAATTCTTTGTCGCCACGATTTGCGTGGTCCGCGAGAATGTTCAGGCGGCGAGCGCTGTCCGGAATTCAAGGTCGCGGAAGCGAAGGGCGGCGGACATCACTCGGTGACCGCGTGGCGTGGTGCGGTAGAGGCGGCTACCGGGGACCTTCGCCACGAGGCCGTGGCCGCGCAATTTGGCGATCTGCCTGGATAGGCGAGCGCAGCGACGAAGCTGTTCGGCGGGGGTGTCTGCCCGTGTCGGGAAGAGCTTGTACTGCAGGGTCCGGTTCCTGAAGCCCTGGATTGCGTGTTCGCCTGAGAGGACGGCCCGGAAGAGAGCACACTCATCGGGTCCGATGGGGTTGAGCTTTGGCCAGCGCTTGCCGTGGACCGTGCGGCCGCGACACAGCACGTCCAGTTCTGCGATGGCACGCTTGGTTGGCGTGACGGTCACCAGAGCGTCCAGATAACGCCGGTTGGATGCCTCGCCCAGTTCAAGATAGCGCCAGAGGTTCTGGACGTTCTTGCTCATGGGCGTCCAGTGTCCGCGCTTTCTACCTCTGCGGTCCGTTTCGAATTTGAGGACCTTGAAGTACTTCGGGTAGTTGATCACCGTCTCCACGCGAAGCACGCTCCACTTGTCGTACATCTTGATCCAGTTCTTCCAGAGTCGGTGCTTGATGCGGCGTGCTTCCGGATGGAATTGAGCGGCCGTGGCATCGCCTGGCGGATACCACTTGTAGTGGGAAAGCAGAGGCTTGCTACTGGGATACACCTTGTGACCCAGGAAGCGCACCACATCCTTCGCCGAGAAGGCTCGGATGGCGTGATCGATCAGATCGTCGAGGATGGTCAGGAGCGTCCGACGATTGAGCCACATGACGTCGGTGGCGACCTCGCACGCGTCGATCACCCAGTAGTAGGTCCCGAAGCCCTGGCGCTTTATCGCGGGCAATAGCGGGTTAATCCGACGTGCGAAGGCATCGAAGACACGCCACCAGCGGCGACGGCAAAAACCCTTGCACAGCTTCTGGGCCAAGGGCAGATCGTCGATCTGCAGGAAGGTGTTGTCGTAGCGGTGGTAGCCGACCTTTCTCCGGTCGAGTTGGCGAGAGAGCCACTCCCGACCATTGATGTAGATCTGGATCAGGAATGGAAACCAGCTCTGGATCCGCAGATGCATGAAACCCAGCTCGGGGTCGATCAGGTAGAGATAGAAGTGCAGGCACTTCCGGTGCTCGCGCACCACCGTGCCGCGGGCGTACGCGAAACAGGTCGCTAACTCCAGTGTCGAGAAGACGCAGATCAAGCCCTCGGTGATCCCATCGCGCTTGGCGATCTCCCGAGCTAGTTGGTCCTTGCCGTGGACGACCCCTGGCTGCCACGTCACCTCGCGCCCCGCGTCCGCCGCCAGCTTTCGTATGTGACCGCACAGCTGCTCGGTCGCCTGCTGAACGTACTTTCCGAATCCCTGTGGCTTCACGCCCTGGCGCAGCATGAAACCTACGAAGCCCGACGGTTCGAAGAAATGCCGAAGATGCCCGTGAATAATCAGACGATCCACGGTGGTCAGTGACCCATGAATACCCGCCGCGTGCCGCTCCTCAAACGCTGATGCCATCGCGCCTCCTGGCACACCATCTCTACACCAGCGCTACCGCTCAGTCGTCCGTCTTTCGTTTTTTTGGTTGCGGCCAAAGGCCGCGCTAAACGTCGAGCCGCTCGAAGTCGAGAAGCGGAGCGTGGTCCGGGCCGGCTGAGCCGTGAACGTCGAAGCTGTCCTGCATCGATTCCTCCTTTGAAGCCGCGGCGCGGCGGCCTCACAAAGAGGGGCCGGCGCGACGCGGCTTCGAGGAGGTGGGGGGCTCGAGGTCTTACGGGCCCTGCGCCCGGCGTGACAGCGTTGCACGCCCGGCGCTCACGCTGGCGCGCCGGGCGCTATCGACCGAGGCGATTCGTCCTGTGCACGTGCACGTGCTCGCTTGCCCTTGCTTGACTTACCAAGGGTGCACGTCCGTTGCCGGCGGTTGCCGACTTCTAGAGCCTCTCGAGATCGAACTCGAGGTCTTCGTTCCGTCCCGACCGCACCTCGACTTCGCGCTCGACGGTGCGGAACCCGGGACGGACGACCTCGATCCGATGACGGCCGGGGCGCAGCCGCAGGTTGGTCGACTGGCGACCCGAGCCGCGGAACTCCCCGTCGACGTACACCGACGCGTCGCCGGGGCGCACCTGCAACCGCACGGCGACGGTGTCGCCTTCGTCGCGGCCATCGTAGCGCCGGTCGTCGTCACCAGGACGCCGATCGTTGTCGTCCATGTCCTCGATGCGCGCATAGTCGGCGGGAACGCCGGCGAACTGCTCGGAGGTCGCCTCCCCGGCGCCGCGGACCATGTCGTAGTGGATCTTGATCGTGTCGTCCACGGGCACGTACACCTTGAAGTGCTGCGTGCGGTACCCCTCGAGCTTCAGGGTGATCTCGTGGCGGCCCGGCGGCACGTTCAGCCGCTGGAGGATCCCGTCGAAGTCGTCGACGATGCCGGCGTAGTAGCCGTCCACGTACACCCGCGTCTTCTCGGGCTCGACGATGATGCGCAGCGAGCCGCTGTCGCGGTAGGAGCCGTAGCCGCGGGAGCGGCGGTAGTACGACGGCGAGTACCCGTAGTAGCCGCTGTAGTAGTACGGCGAGTACCAGGAGTCGTAGGGGTTGTAGTACCCGTAACCGTAACCATAGCCATAGCCATAGGGATAGCCATAGCGGGAGCCGCCGTAGTAGGGCGAACCCCACGAGTACCGGTAGTCGTTCCCGCGGCGGCCGTCGTTGTCGAAGCGGCCGGTTCCCGTCCCGGGGCGTGGATGGCGCCGCTGCGCGTCTGTCTGCGGCACCTTCTCCGAGCGCGAGGACGAAGATGAGGATGAGGATGAGGATCCGGACGAATGGGATCCCCCGCCGGAGACCTTGCTCGAGGGAGGCACCTTCTCATCGGCCCAGGAGGATGCGTACGAATAGGACTCCTCGTGTGAGACCTTGACCGAGGGCGCCACCTTCTCCATGCCCGAGTGTGAGGGCGAGGACCAGGATGAGGATGCGGAAGAATCGTGCCCCTCGTTGGAGACCTTGCTCGAGGGCGGCACCTTCTCATCGGCCCAGGCCGACCCCGCCACCAGCGTGACCGCCACTGCCAGAACGACTCGTGCGCTCATCGGTGTCCTCCGTGTCCGGTGCCGCCGCCGTCCGCGGCCACCCACACCGTCGTCACGGCGCAGGTGCAAGCGACGTGCCGCGGCGCGGGCGACTGTAACGCTGCGCAATCACCGCCGTCTCATCATCTTACCGCCGGGACGGGGAGAGCTGCGCGGCCGGGCCCTGTCCAGGGGTCAGGACACCGCCCGTCACCTGCGGTGACAGTCCGTGCCGCCGCGCCCGTTATACTGCCCGCCGATGCCGCGGCTCCTGGTCTCGTGCGGTGAGCCGTCCGGCGACCTCTACGCCGCCGACCTCGTCCGGCACCTCCGTGGCCGGACGGCCGCGCCGCCGGTCGTCTTCGGGCTGGGCGGCGATCGCCTGGAGGCCGAAGGCGCGCGGCTGCTCGCCCACGTGCGCGACCTCGCGGTGGTCGGACTCTGGGAGGTCGTGTCGCACCTCCCGCGCTTCCGCCGGATCTTCCACGATCTCCTGGCCGAGGTGGATCGGGAGCGGCCCGATCTCGCGGTCCTCGTCGATTATCCCGACTTCAACCTGCGCGTCGCCCGCGCCCTCCACCGCCGCGGGATCCCCGTCGTCTACTACGTCTCTCCGCAGGTGTGGGCCTGGCGCCCGCGGCGCCTGCGTGCGATCCGCGACCACGTCGCGCACATGATCGTCATTTTTCCTTTCGAAGCGAAAGTGTACGAGGACGCCGGCGTGCCGGTGACGTTCGTCGGCCACCCGCTGGTGGACCTGGTGGCCCCGGAGCGCGACCGCAACGGTTTTCTCGCTGGAAGCGGCCTCGATCCCGCGCGCCCGGTGGTCGCCCTGCTGCCGGGCAGCCGGCGCAAGGAGATCGCGCACAACCTGCCGCCGCTGGCCGGCGCGGTCCGGCTGCTGGCGCAGCGGAGGCCGGACCTCCAGTTCCTCGCCGCCGTCGGACCGTCCATCGACCCCCGCACGCTGCGCGCAGGGCTCCCGCCGAACGTCGCCCTCGTGCAGGGCCGGACGCATGCGGTGCTGTCCGCGGCGAACGTCGCCGTGGTCGCCTCCGGCACCGCCACCGTCGAGGCCGCGCTGCTCGGGACACCGATGGTTGTGGTCTACCGTCTCTCCGCGCTCACGTTCCTCCTCGGCCGGCGATACGTGAAGGTCCCCCACGTTGCGATGGCCAACCTGATCGCGCAAAAAGGCATCGTCCCGGAGCTGATCCAGGACGATTTCACACCGGAGCGGGTGGCGGACGCGGTGCTGCCGCTGCTCGGGCCGGGCAGCGACGCGATGCGCGAGGCCCTGGCCGAGGTCCGGCGGCGGCTGGGGGCCCCCGGGGCCTCCGGGCGGGCGGCCGAGGTGGTGGTGGGCCTCCTGGCAGGCCAAAAAAACGTTGACAGTCGGGATCTTCCATGAGACTGTCTCACGTGCTTTCGAGCGGTCGAGGGGGTGCCCCAATGCGCCGGATCCTGCTGGCCTTCGTCGTCGGTGCGATGGGAGCCGCTTGCCAAACCATCACCGAGGAGCTCCCGTCCCGCCCCGGTCCCATCGACGTCGGGGGTGGACAGCCGATCGCCCCGCCCGCACCGCCGGTCATCGTGATCCCCGTTCCCGCACCCACGCCGGTCCCCGAGCAGCCTCCGGCCCCGAACCCCGCGCCGAACCCCGCGCCGAACAACCCGCCCCCCGGGAACGGCAATCCCAGCGGGCAGATCCCGACCAACACGAACCCGGTGGTGCGGCTCGGCGCGAAGGTGTTCTTCGTGGAGTGCAACGGCCGCGAGCTCCCGGGCAGCGAAGGCGCGACGCAGGCGCAAATCGGCTGCCGCATCCACTACGACGTCACGCCCAAGGACGCTCACAACGAGCACACGCAGGTCCGCGAGATCCCGCGCTGGACCTTCTCCCCGGCGAACATCGCGGGTGGCGTCGACAGCAAGACGCAGTTCACGCCGACGATATCGGCGACCGGGGCGGGCACGCTGACGGCGTACTGCCAGGCGGACGGCGTCCGCTCCAACGACGTGCGCATCACGTTCAGCCGCTGACGGGCCGCCCGCGCACGAGCTGACGCGCGCCGTCGCCCGGCTCCTCGGACCCGGCCTCGGCCCGGGTGAGCGCTCGTATCTGACTTTGCTGGATCGCCGCCTGTCCGCGCTCGCCTCAGTCGCCGCCGCTCACCCCGCCACTGCGGACGATCTCGGCCTCGCCGCCCGAGACGCCACGCTCGCCCGCAGGTTCCTGCGGCCGCGCGAAGCGACGTGGCACGACGGCGACGAGAACCTCGTGCGCGGTCACGTCGAGGGGGGTGGAACCGGCTCCGCCGCCCTCCAGGCGCGCCGCCTGCTCGACACCGCGGAGCTCCTGGCCCGCATCGCGCCCCGCGTCGAGACCGTGTGGTGCTTCCTGTGGATGATGGAGGCGGCGCTTCCCTCGCTCATTGAACCCCCCCGGGGGGCTTGCTAGAATCACGCTCCTCGTCGGCTCCGCGGAGGTCTTTGATGGCGAAGAGGATCCTGGTGGTCGACGACGATGAGAACATCCTGAACCTCGAGAAGACCATCCTGGAGCAGAAGGGCTTCGACGTCACTCCCGCGGCCGGCGGGGCCGAGGCGCTGCGGCTGCTCGGCGCGGCCATGTTCGACCTCGTCCTGCTCGACGTGATGATGCCGGAGGTCGACGGGTTCACCGTCTGCCGGAAGATCAAGGAAGACCCGCGCCTGAAGGACGTCCCCGTCATCTTCCTGACCGCGAAGGGCGGCGGCGACGCGCTGGCCGAGGGCTTCGAGTCCGGCGCCGTGATGTACATCAACAAGCCCTTCACGGCCAACAAGCTGCTCACCATCGTGAACACGATGCTGGAGTCCGGCAGCAACCTGGCCTAGCCGCGGCCGGGACCGACCCCCGGGCGCGCGCCCGGGACGGGACCTGAAAGGAACCGATGGATCGCATCCACGACGCCGCCCGCGGCGGCCAGAACGTCCTCGAGCGGCTCATGAACGCCCTCCCCGGGTTCAAGGGATACCGCGAGAAGGAGCTGCGCCGCGACGCCGACCGGATCCTCCGCGACCACCTCGCCGCCCGCCTCGACCTCCTGAAGAAGCCGCTCAACGACGCGGCCGCCGCCGCGACCCGCTCGGGCGCGCTGGACGCGATCAACGACATCGAGACCGCGCGCAAGCGGCTGGACCGGGTGAGCAACCGGATCCGCTACGCCGACCGCGGCTACGCTCCCCTGTTCGCCGTCCTGAAGATCGACGACGCCGCCCTGGCCCGCGTCTATGCCTTCGACGCCGCCCTCATCGAGGCCGTGGACGCCATCGCGAGGGCCTCGGCGCCCCCCGAAGGCAACCCTTCGGTCAAGGCCATGATCGCGGAGATCGACGCCCTCGATGCCCGCCTGTCCGACCGCGAATCCGTCCTTCGCGGCATCCAGTAGGAGACCGCGATGGCGTTGCGTCTCGAGGTCCTCGAGCACTTCGACGAGACGGGCGAGGAGATCGTCCACCGCGAGCCGCCCGACGGCTCCGCCGACATCAAGCTCGGCGCGCAGCTCATCGTCCAGGAGAACCAGTGGGCGGTCTTCTACCGCGACGGCAAGGCCCTCGACACCTTCACGTCCGGCCGCCACACCCTGACCACGCTCAACCTGCCGTTGCTCGGCAAGGTGATCGGCCTGCCTTTCGCCGACGGGAAGTCGCCCTTCCAGGCCCAGGTCTACTTCATCAGCCGCCAGACCTTCAACGACCTGAAGTGGGGCACCAAGGAGCCGCTCGCCTTCCGCGACACCGAGCTCAGCATGGTGCGCCTGCGCGCGTTCGGACGCTTCTCGATGCGCGTGGCGGACCCGCAGAACTTCCTGCAGCAGCTCGTCGGCACCCGCGGCCGGTACACGACGGACGCGGTCGAGGATTTCCTGCGCGACATGTGCGTCGCCCGCCTCAACGACCTCCTCGGGGAGACGCTGAAGACGATCCTCGACCTGCCCAGCGTGTACGACGAGCTGGCGGGCGGCCTCAAGGGACGCGTGGCCGACGACTTCGCCAAGTACGGGCTGGAGCTGGTCGACTTCCTGATCGGCGGGATCACGCCGCCCGAGGAAGTCCAGAAGATGATGGACGAGCGTGCGGGCATGGGCGCCATCGGCGACATGCAGCGCTATGTGGCCTTCAAGGCGGCGCGGGGGATCGAGGCCGCGGCGAGCAACCCCGGCGGAGGGGCGGGCGATGCGGCCAGCCTCGGCCTGGGCGCCGGGTTCGGGATGATGCTTCCGGGGATGATCGCGGGCGCGATGGGCAACCAGGGCCGGCCGGGCGGCGGCCCGCCGGGGGGAGGGACATCGGGCAATCCCCCGGCCGCGACCGTGCCCTGTCCCAGGTGCCAGGCCGCGTTGCCGGCGGGCGCGAAGTTCTGCGGCAACTGCGGCGCCGCGACGCCGGCCGCCATGACGTGCCCGAAGTGCCAGGCCCCGGCGCCCGTGGGATCGAAGTTCTGCGGGAGCTGCGGGAGCTCGCTCGCGGCCGCCGCGGCGGCGCTGTGCTCGAAATGCAGCACGCCGCTCGCGCCCGGCTCGAGGTTCTGCGGAAGCTGCGGCCAGCCGGTCGCGTAATCGCCAAGGCAGGCCCAGCGGATAGGACCGGATGGTCGCCAGCGCGACGCCCCTTGTCCAGTTCAAGCAAGGGCAAGCGAGCGCGATGGGCACGCCGGCAGTCGGTCAGCCCTTCCAGTCGTTGATCTTGTTCAGGAGCTGGTCGATGGAGAGCAGGCGCTCCTTGCCGTCGGAGTCCCGGCGGAAGACGGCCTGGTCCCAGCCCCGCATCCCCACGGGGGTGTAAGTCTCGGGGCCGATGCGGAGCCGGCCGCCCGAGACGAGCTTCAGGAAGACCTGCTCGTAGGCGGACCGGGTCAGGCGGCGGTCCGGGAACGGCACCGGCGCCCGCCGCATGCGCCGCTCGCGCTTCCGGCGCTCGAGCGCGCGGGCCCGGCGTTGGGCCGCGGCCATCCCCCGGTTCGCGGCCAGCGGGTTGTCCTGGCTCCGGCGCGGGCGGGGCGCCGTCTCCGAGACGCGACTCCGGCCATTCCCGGAGGTAAGATTCCGCGGCGCGGAGGGTCGCGCCGACGAGGCGGCCTGCTGCTCGCCCAGTGCCGTCTTTCCATCGGCCGACGCCGGGGGCAGAAGCGCTCGCACGGGAGCCCGCCGCGCATGGGGCGGGGCCGGCGGGGTGCGCGTCAACGGGGCCCAGTAGGCCTTGCGTTCCCGGTCGCGCGCGTCGAGGAAGGCTGCGTAGGGCTCGCACGGCCACGCCAGCCCCATGTCGGGTGTCCGCCCCCGGGCGACGCTCTGCAGCGGGGGCAGGACCATTCCCCAGCGGATGAGCCGGCCAACGTCGTAGTAGGCGGGCGGCCGATCCGGCAGCTCGAGCAGGCTCGGGGCGCGCCCGTTCATGATCGAGAACAGATGACGAAGGCTGAAGGGATCGGCGTGGCGGCGGATCGAGTTGCGGAAGTACCACGTGATCTGGCGCGCGATCGCCCGGAGCGACATCAGGGTGCCGTCGCGCATCCGCCAGACCCGGGAATCCACGTCGGTTGTGAAGGGACTCTGGCCGGGGTACTGAAAATCCTTGGTGAGCCACCCTTTCCGTGTCGTGTGCTTCCCGGGCACGACCCCGGCGATGAGCGGGAGTGGGTGCTCCTCCAGCACCGATAGCTCGTACGAGGGCCACTCGATCACCGCGCGCACGATTCCGACCACGAGGGTGGCGGTGGCGATCATCAGGCCGGGATCGGGTGTGAAGTCCGCGGTGACCTCGAGCCGGTTGCCCCGCGGGCGCACGCCGAGGCCCGTCGAGCGGCGGTTGGTCCCCACGAGCGCCAGCGGGATGGGAAGCAGGTGGGCCAGCAGCAGCGCCAGCTTCTGGATGTTGCGATGGGCGTTCTGCTCGCGGCGCCGGAGCTCGAACGAGACGTTGTAGTGGGCGCTGTAGGCCTTCAACCGGATGTGCTTGCCGGACTTCGCCTCCCACTTGGTGAGCTCGTCGCGCACGAAGTGGATCTGCTCCCAGAGGTTCCGGACCACCCGCGCCGTGCAGCCGGGGGCCAGCTCGATGACCGGGGTCACGACCTCGATCACGCCGCGGTCGAAGTACACCGCGCCGCCGGTGGGGAGCTGCAGCGAGCTGCGGGTCCGTCGCAGCAGGGGCTGGTCGATGAAGGCGGTGGGGTCGCCCCAGAACTTCCTCGGGTCGATCTCCACCCCGTCCATCACGACGTTGAACTCCGCCTCCATGCCGGTGACGGGCATGGCGAGTCCCTGGGCGGCGGCCTCGAAGATGGATGCGATCCCCAGGCGGCCGCGGCGGCGTCCGCCGGGCTCGTCGTCGTCGTCGTACTTCTTTGTCGGGGATTGCATACTTTACACGCCCGGCGAGAGGCCGATGCGGCCAACGGCTGAGACGGATCCTTTCATCCTAGCGCTAAGCAGGATCCGGGCCACGTTACCTCTCGGTGGTGGTGGCGGCGGGGGGGATCTCGAGGTTCGTCGCCGCCGGCCATCCCCGGCGGTCGCCGCTGCGGCGCTCCTCGAAGGCGTAGCGCGGGACGGGCTGCGGGGCCTCCAGGCGGTCCTCGCTCATCTCGCGGGGAACAACCACGACGTAGCCCAGGTCGAGGTGCAGATGATCATCCGCCTTGCCGATCTCGTGGCCGTAGGGCATCACGTACCAGTCGTCGGTGAGTTCCTCGGCCACGCGGTTGTAGGTCTCGATGGGCGCCTGCTCGCGCAGGATCACGGTGCCGACGCGGTACAGGTCGACCGCCGTCCCCCACATGTGCGGGGTCGCGCCGACCGCGAGCTTGTGGGCCGGCGAGCGATAGCCCCCGTTCACCGCGATGTGCAGCGAGGCCCCGACGACTTCGCGGAGCCGCTCGAGGTAGAAGGCCAGCGTCCGGATCGCGCACGGCACGTAGCGTGGGTACTGGCGCAGACGCAGCGCCTCCTTGAGGTCGACGAGCAGGAACTCGTTGAGGCCGAAGTGCGCGGTCAGGCGGATGTCCCTGGCCGCCTCGTGGGACGCGACCTCGTAGAAGTAGCGCGGAAGGCGGTGCTGCCGCCCCTGCTTGTCCTGGACCATCTCGTGCGGGCGGAGCACGGCGCGGACGCCGGCTTCCAGGTCGAAGCCGTCCACGACCTTGAGGCCCGACTCTCGCTCCATCACTTCCTGCTTCACGCGCTGCGGATCCCGGCCAGGCACTCGTAGATGTCGCGGGACACGTCCGCGACCGCGGTGCTCCGTGGCGAGGCCTGGTCGAATCGGGTCAGGATCACCAGGACGTAGGGCTTCCGATCTTCAAGATACACGATGCCCGCGTCGTGGTGGACGGTCGCGATGTTGCCCGTCTTGTGCGCCACGCGGGCCTCCTCCGGGAGGCCGGCCGGGATCCCGCCCTTGAGCTGCTGGTCGTGCATGATGTCGAGCATTTCCCGGGACGCGCTTTCGGATAAGGCCTTTCCGTCGGCGATGAGCCGCAGCATGCGCAGGAGGCCGTTGGCGGTGACGAGGTTGTTGAGGCCGGCGTCGTAGGCCGCCTGGTCCTCGACCCCCCGGAGCACCGTCACCCCTTCGATGCCGAGCTCGGCCAGGGTGGCCTGGATCGTCGCCACCCCCACGACGTCCACGAGCAGGTTGGTGGCGAAGTTGCTCGAGGTGGTGATCATCTGGTAGGCGAGCTGCTTCACCGGCATGGTGCGGCCGAGGTGACGGTACAGCTCGGGGTCGGAGTCCCGGTTGATGTCCAGCATGTAGAGCTGCTGGCCGGCGATGCTCATGAACTTGTTGCGGACGTGGACGGGCGCGTCCAGCGTGAGCTCGCCCCGGTCCACCATCCGGTAGACGCCCAGCAGCACCGCCAGCTTCATGGTGGACGCGGCGTGAAACCAGGCATCGGCGTTGTACGACCACTGGAGCGTGGTCTCGTAGTCGTAGAACGCGATCCCCAGCTCGACCAGCCCGTGGGACTCCTTGATCTGCTGCACGCTCTGGTAGAGCGAGATCTCCGCGCGCGCCAGCGACTGCGGCCGGGTGCTCATCAGGAAAGTCTAACCCTAGTGTCCTGACCCAGAAGTCGCCGAACACCGAGAACGCCGAGGCGCCCGGCTCGCGAGGCGCGACGACCGCCGCGTACCCGTGCGGTACGTAAGGGAGGAGCAACGAAGTGAGCCGGGATGCATCGGCGTTCGAATGTCGGCGAATCTCTGGGTCAGGACACTAAGGCGCCTCGAAATCGGTGAGCTTCTTGAACAGGCGGTAGCGGGCATCGATCTCCGGCCGAGCCAGCTCGAGGAGGCGGTCCAGGCTGAAGGCCTCCACGCAGAACGACGCGAGCGTGCTGCCCATGATCACGGCTCGACGCAGCACGGTCTCGTCCAGCCCGCGCGCGTGGGCCAGGTACCCGACGAACCCGCCCGCGAACGTGTCGCCGGCGCCGGTGGGATCGAAGACCTCCTCCAGCGGATACGCCGGGGCCGCGAACGAGCCCTCGCCGGTGAACATGACGACACCGTGCTCGCCCTTCTTGACGACCAGGACTTTTGGCCCCATGGCCCGGATCGCCCGGGCCGCCTTCAACAGGTTCCATTCCCCCGAGAGCTGCCGCGCCTCCGCGTCGTTGATGAGCAGGACGTGGACGCGGGCGAGGGTCTTGCGCAGCTCCTCCGGCTTCCCGGTGATCCAGAAGTTCATGGTGTCGCAGGCGATGACCTCGGGGTCGCGCACCTGGTCGAGGACGTCCCGCTGGAGCACGGGGTCGATGTTGCCGAGGAACACGTGGCTGCTCCGGCGGTACGCCTCGGGGATGCGGGGCTGGAAGGACTCGAACACGTTCAGGTCCGTGCAGACCGTGTCCCGCGAGTTGAGGTCGTACGAGTACTTGCCCTGCCAGTGGAACGTCTCCCCGTCGCCGCGCTCCAGCCCGTCGAGGTCGATGGGGCGGTTCCTGAACGCCGCCAGCTCCTTCTCCCCGAAGTCGCGCCCGACGATGCCGACCAGGTTCACGGGGACGAAGAACGACGCCGCCACCGCGAAGAACGACGCGCTGCCGCCCAGCACCTTCTCCGCCCGGCCGAACGGCGTCTCCACGGTGTCGAAGGCCACGCTTCCCACGACGAGGATCGAAGGCGCCGTCATGACGTCCTGGCCGGCATGTAGCGCCCGATGATGGGCGCGAGATCGCGCTTGACCCGCTCCGGGACCAGCTCGGGCGCGGTGACCAGTGCCGAGCGCAGCGCGATGGCGCACTCGCAGGTCCGAGTGTCCCGCGGCGTCCGCTGGAGCGCCGCCCGCAGGACCGCCTTGGCGGTGGCGGCGTTGCGCACGAGGTTCTGGATGATCTGGTCGGCGGTGACCGACTCGTGATCGGGGTGCCAGCAGTCGTAGTCGGTGACCATGGCGAGGGTGACGTAGCAGATCTCCGCCTCCCGCGCGAGGCGCGCCTCCTGGACGTTGGTCATGCCGATGACGTCCATGCCCCACGCGCGGTACAGCTCGGACTCCGCGCGGGTGGAGAACTGCGGCCCCTCGATGCAGACGTAGGTCCCGCCGCGATGGACGGTGGCGCCCGCGCCCTGGCAGGCCTGCTCCATCACGTCCGACAGCGGCGCGCAGAAGGGATGGGCGAAGGCGACGTGGGCGACCAGCCCCCGGCCGAAGAACGTGGAGGCCCGCTCGAAGGTCCGGTCCACGAACTGGTCGGGGATCACCATGTGCAGCGGCGCGTACCGCTCCTTGAGCGATCCCACCGCGGAGACGGAGAGGATCCTCTCGACGCCCAGCGCCTTCATCGCGTAGACGTTGGCCCGGAAGTTCAGCTCGCTCGGCAGCAGCCGATGCCCGCGGGCGTGCCGGGGCAGGAATGCGACGCGCCTGCCCTCCAGCAGGCCGACCATGAGCTTGTCCGACGGCGATCCGAATGGCGTCGGAACGTCGATCTCGCGGACGTCCGTGAAGCCCTCCATCTCGTACAGCCCGCTGCCCCCGATGATCCCGATCTCCGCCGTCGCCTTCACTCAGGTCCCCTTCCTTTCCACGAGCTCCAGCAGCACGCCCGCGGCCGAGCGGGGGTGGACGAACGCGACCTTCCGCCCGCCGGCTCCGGTCCTCGGCTTTTCGTCCAGCAGCGCAACGCCGCGCGCCGAAAGCGCGTCAAGGGCGGCCTGGATGTCCGGGACCGCGACGCACACGTGATGGAGCCCGCTGCGCTTCTCGAGGAAGCGGGCGATCACCGAGCCCGGCTCGGTCGGCTCCAGCAGCTCCAGGTGCGATTCCCCCACGGGCAGGAACGCGGCGCGCACCTTCTCGGTGGGCACCTCGTGGGTCGCGTCCACGTGGAAGCCGAGCGCCTCATAAGCGCGAATGCCGTCCTCCAGGCTCTTCACTGCGATCCCCAGATGGTCGATGTACGTCCCGCTGCCCGACCGAAGGCCCACGCGCCGCAGGACTTCCTCCGCGGCGGTGAAGGGATCGACGGCGTGGGCCGCCATGCGGTCCACCACGCCCTCGGTCTGCTCCGGGGAAAGCGCGCGGTCCCGGACCTCGGCCAGAAGCCGCGCGCGGAGCGTCTCCTCGAACTGCTGCCGCAGGTGCGCGCGTTGCTTGCGCGCGAGCAGCCCGCTGGCCCCCGCCCGCGTCCGGAACTGCTCCACCGCCGCGAGCAGCTCGGCCACGCCCTGGTCGGAGGTCGCCACCGTCTTCACGATCGCGGGCAGCTCCCCGTCGGGGGGGGCCAGCGAGAGCATCGACTCGATCTCCGCCACCACGCGCTCGACGCCTTCGCGGTCCGCCTTGTTGACGACGAACACGTCCGCGATCTCCATGATTCCCGCCTTCAGGGCCTGCACCTCGTCCCCCTGCCCGGGCACCAGGACCACGATGCTGACGTCGGCGGCCCCCACGATGTCGACCTCGTCCTGGCCGACGCCCACCGTCTCCACGATGATCACGTCCTTGCCCGCCGCGGACAGGATCGTGAGCACGTGGGACGTCGCCGCGGCCAGCCCTCCGAGGTGGCCACGCGTCGCCATGGACCGGATGAACACGCCGTCGTCGAGGGCGTGGGCCTGCATGCGGATGCGGTCGCCGAGGATGGCGCCGCCGGTGTAGGGCGAGGTCGGGTCGACGGCCACGATCCCGACGCTTTTACCCTGGCCGCGGATGTGGGCGGTCATGCGGTCGACCAACGTGGACTTGCCCGAGCCCGGGGGCCCGGTGACGCCGAGGACCACGGCCTTGCCGGCATGGGGGAAGAGGAGAGCCAGAAGGGTGGCCGCCTCGGGCCGCGCGTCCTCCACGATGCTGATCGCCCGCGCGATGGCGCGGACGTCGCCCGCGCGCACGCCCCCGGCCAGCGCGGCGGTCTCGTCGGAAGGCGCCGCCAGGACCGCTATCGCACCACCCCGCGCAGGGACAGCAGCTCGCGCGCGATCACGAGGCGTTGGACTTCGCTCGTCCCCTCGCCGATGGTGCCGAGCTTGGAGTCGCGCAGGAACCGCTCCACGGGATACTCCTTGATGAACCCGTAGCCGCCGTGGATCTGCACCGCTTCCAGCGCGACCTGCACCGCCATCTCGGTGGCGAAGAGCTTGGCCATCGACGACGGCACCGTGTGCTCCTGCCCGGCGTCGCGCAGCGCCGCCGCCCGCCAGGTGAGGAGCCGCGCTGCGTCCACCTGGGTCGCCATGTCGGCGATCTTGAACTGGATGCCCTGGAACTCGGCGATGGCGTGGCCGAACTGCCGGCGGCCCATCGCGTACTTCATCGCCGCCTCCAGGCTGCCTTGCGCGATCCCCACCGACCAGGCCGCGATGCCGATGCGACCCCGATCGAGGACGCGCAGCGTGTCCACGAAGCCGTTGCCCTCCTTGCCGAGGAGGTTGGCGGCCGGAATGCGGCAGTCTTCGAGCACCAGCTCGGAGGTGTCGGACGAGCGGACGCCGAGCTTGTCCTCCTTCTTGCCGGCGCGGAAGCCCCGCGTGCCCCGCTCCACGATGAACGCGGAGATGCCCTTCTTGCCCTTGCTGCGGTCCGTCACCGCCATGATCACCGCGGTGTCGGCGATGCGGCCGTTGGTGATGAAGGTCTTGGAGCCGTTCAGGACCCACGCATCCCCGTCCTTCACCCCGGTGGTCTTCGTCCCGCCGGCGTCGGACCCGGCGCTGTTCTCGGTGAGTCCCCAGCACCCGATCTTCTCGCCCCGGGCCAGGGGAATGAGGTGCTTTTTCTTCTGCTCCTCGGTGCCGGCGAGGAAGATGTGCCCCGAGCAGAGGCTGTTGTGGGCGGCGATGGAGAGGGCGACGCCGGCGTCGACCCGGGACAGCTCCTCCATCGCGATGGCGTAGTCGAGGGTGCTGAGGCCGGCGCCCCCATACTCCGCCGGCCAGACGGCGCCCATGAGGCCCAGCTCACCCAGCTTGGTGAACACGTCGCGGGGGAACTCCTGCTTCTCGTCCCACTCGCGGGAGTGGGCGGCCAGCTCGGACTCGGCGAAGTCGCGGACGGTCTTCTTGAGGAGCTGCTGCTCCTCGCTCAAGCTGAAGTCCAAGGGCCTCCTCGTGGCGGACATTGTACGATTACCCCGTCGCAGGTTGGAGGTTCGAGCCATGGAGAACCGCTGCCCCGAGTGCGGGACGACGCTCCCCCGGGGCGTGCCGGCGTCGGCGCGCCAGCTGACCGTCGCGGACGCGATGACGAAGGACCCCGTCACCCTCGGACCGGAAGACAGCCTCATCAAGGCCGTGGAGGTGATGCGCAAGCGGAAGGTCCGCCGGCTCCCGGTCGTGGTCGCCGATACGCTGGTGGGGCTGCTCGCCGAGGGCGACCTGAAGCGCGCGCAGCCGTCGGCCCTGTCCGACTCCGAGGAGGAGTTTCACCAGGTCATGGAGGAGACCCCGATCTCGCGCATCATGATCCAGCGCCCGCTGACCACCACCGAGGATGTGCCGCTCGTCGACGCGGCCCAGACCCTCCACACGACGAAATACGGCGCGCTGCCGGTGCTCCGCGACGGCAAGCTGATCGGCATCCTCACCGATAACGACCTCGCCGCGGTGCTGGTCGGGCTCCTCGGCCAGGGCGGTTGAACGGTCGCCGCGGCATGGAGGACGCCGACATCGAGACCTCGTCGGAAGCGTACGCCCGCCGCTTCTCCGGCGCGGTGGGCGGCTGGTTCCTCGCCGTGCAGGCGCAAGCCACCCTCGACCTGCTGCGGCCGTTTCCGCGCGCGCGCGTGGTCGACGTCGGCGGCGGGCACGGCCAGCTCGCGGCTCCGCTGGCGGAAGCGGGGTACGACGTCACGGTGGTGGGCAGCACCGAGGCCTGCCGGGCCCGGGTCCAGCGGCTGGTCGACGGCGGCCAGGTGCGATTCCAGGCCGCCGACCTGCTGCGGCTTCCGTTCGGGGCGCGCGCGTTCGACGTCGCCCTGGCGTTTCGCCTGCTGCCCCATGTCGCTCGCTGGCGCGAGCTGGTGGCCGAGCTGTGCCGGGTCGCGGCCCGCGCGGTGATCGTGGACTACCCCACGCGCCGCAGCATCAACGCCGTGGCCGCCCCCCTGTTCGGGGTCAAGAAGCGCGTCGAGGGCGACACGCGGCCGTTCGCCGTCTTCGCGGATGACGACGTGGAGGCCGCGTTCGCCGGCGCGGGATTCCGCGTGGCCGCCCGGCGCCCGGAGTTCGCGGTCCCCATGGCCCTCCACCGCGCGCTCCGGTTGGCGGTGCTGTCGCGCGGGCTGGAGCGCGCGGCGCGCGTCGCCGGGGTCACTTCCCGGCTGGGCTCGCCGGTGATCGTGCGGGCGGACCGCCTTGGCTGATCCGGAGCCCTGGCCCCTGGCGCTGTTCCGCCGCTCGGTGCTGAAGCAGCGCAAGCTGGCCGAGATCGCGGCCATGCTCGGTCCCACCGAGGGGCTGCGCTGCCTGGATCTCGGGTCCGACAACGGCGTGGTGAGCCTCCTGCTGCGGCGCGGGGGGGGACGCTGGGCGTCGGCCGATCTCATCCCGGAGGCGGTGGATTCCATCCGCGAGCTGGTGGAGACCGACGTGCACCTCGTGAGCGGCGCCCGCCTCCCCTTCGCCGATGGGGAGTTCGACCGCGTGGCGGTGGTGGACATGCTGGAGCACGTTCCCGACGATCGGGCCTTCGTGGCCGAGCTGGCGCGGGTGACCCGCCCGGGTGGAAAGCTGGTCGTGAACACTCCCTTCCGCCGCGAGACCCGCCTGCGGCGCTTGCGTCATGCCCTCGGCCAGACCGACGAGAAGCACGGCCACCTGCGGCCCGGCTACAACGCCGAGGAGCTGCGGGCCCTCCTGTCCCCGGCGTTCACGGTGCTGAGCTCGCATTCCTATTCGCGGTTCTTCTCCGAGCTGGTGGACACCGGGATCCAGTGGGGCGTCGAGCGGCTGGGCAAGAAGCCTGCGTCCAAGGGACTGGTGGTGACCGGCCACGACATGGCGAAACACCGCCGACTCTTCAGGGCCTATTCGATCGTCTATCCTCTCGTGTGGACGGTCTCGCGGCTCGATGCGCTGCTTCCCGCGTCGTCCGGGTACATGTTGATCGCGTCCGCCTTGCGCCATGAGTAAGAGCCCGAGAAAATTCGGCCGCTACGTCGTCGAGCAGGAGATCGGCGACGGCGCGATGGGCCGCGTCTACCGGTGCTCGGACCCCTTGATGAAGCGGCTGGTCGCGGTGAAGACGGTGAAGCAGGAATACCTGACCCGCGAAACGGCCGAGGACTACCTGCGGCGGTTCCGCCGGGAGGCCCAGGCCGCGGGCGGCCTGTCACACCCGCACATCGTCGGCATCTACGACGTCGGCGAGACGTACTTCGTCATGGAGTACCTCGAGGGCACGACGCTGCACGCGCTCCTCGCCGGGCGCGGGAAGCTGCCGCTGGACGAGGCGCTCGGCCTGCTGACCCCGCTCGCGGACGCCCTCGACTACGCGCACCGCTCGTCGATCGTCCACCGCGACATCAAGCCGGCCAACATCATGGTGCTGGACGACGGGCGCCCGAAGCTCATGGATTTCGGAGTGGCGCGTCTGGAGTCGTCGGTGGCCACGGCCTCGGGGCACTTCTTCGGATCGCCCTCGTACATGGCGCCGGAGCAGGTCTCCGGCGGCGAGGTCACCTACCGCGCGGACCTGTTCTCCTTCGCGATCCTGGCCTACGAGGTCATCACCGGCCGCCGGCCGTTCGAAGGCGACAGCATTACCGCCGTCATGTACCGCGTGGTCAACGAAGACCCGCCTCCGCCGCGCCAGTGGGACTTCGATCTGCCCGCGAGTTATGACGCGATCTTCCGGCGCGCGCTCAGCAAGGCTCCGGCCGACCGCTATCCGGACGCGGCTTCGCTGGTGGCGGCGCTGCAGTCGAAGGACATCGATTCCGAGCTCGAGGCGCTGACGGAGCTCGCCCCGCCCGAAGTCCCGGTCCCGCAAGTCGCATCCACGGGCTCCGTCGTGATGCCTCCGGGAGCGGAGGAGACGGCGGACCTCCGGGACGATGCGGCGGCGGCCCGCCGAGGGGCGGGAGCGCGGCGAAAGACGGGGGCGTGGTTGGCGGGTGCCGCGCTGCTCGCCCTGGCCGCCGCCGCGTCGACGTACTTCCGCGAAGCTCCGGTCGAGGCCGTGGCCCCACCCATTCCCCTCCGGCCCGGGCCCGCGACCTTCCGGGTCGAGGCCGAGCCTCCTGGCGCCCGAGTGTGGGTGGACGAGGCGGACGTCGGCCAGGCCCCCATCGCCGTGCCGGTCGCCGGGGGCCGCCACAAGGTGCGGGTCGCAGTGGACGGATACGCGCCCGCCGAGCTGAACCTCGACATCGCCGCCGGCACCGCTCCCCCGCCGCTGCGGTTCGTCCTGGAGCCGGTGACCGTGCGCCTGTCCGTCACCTCCGTGCCGAAGGGCGCGACGGTGCGCGTGGATGGCAAAAGCATCGGGGTCGCGCCGATCACCACCGCGACCGTCCCCCCCGGCAGCCACGAAGTGCGGATCGAGAAGAGAGGCTACGCGCCTTCCATCCATCGCATCGAAGGCGCGGCCGGCGAGGTGGTGGCAGTCAGGGCTCGTCTGACCCGCTTGTCGGCGGCGCAAGGGCCACCCCGACCCGCGCCTTCGCCGGAATGGATCCCCTACGAGGGCGCCCTGGTGGCGTTCGACAGATCGGTCTCGCCGCCGCGCAAGATCTCTGGGAACCCGCCACCGTACCCCGACGAGGCGCGCCGCGTGAACCTCCTCGGCACGGTGAAGGTCGCGATGATCGTCAACGAGCGAGGCGAGCCCACCGACCTCCGGGTCGTCGAATCCGCGGGCGAGATCCTCGACCGGGCCGTGGTCAACGCGGTGCGGAAGTGGCGCTACGAGCCCGCGATGAAAAGCGGCGTCAAGGTGAGGGTGCGCTGGTCCCACACGCAAGGCTACGTCAAGCAGTAGTGGGCAACAGCAGGCGGTCGAGCGACGTACCCGGCGCGAGCTCCTCGGGCGCCGCGCCGCGGCGGAACAGGCGGGCGCCGTTGCGCCCTTCGAGCCGCAACGAGGAGCCTTCCCGGCGCAGCCAGGCACCCTCGCGCAGGCCGAGGACGGGGACGTCGTTTTCCTCCAGGTACTCGCGCAGGCGCTCCTCCCGGGTCTCGCCCATGTGGCGCGACGCGGCGTCGGCATCGATGAAGTGCGGGTTGATCTGGAAGGGCACCAGGCCCAGGGCGCCGAAGCTCGCGACCTGCACGATCGGCATGTCGTTGGTGGTCCTGATGGTGGGCGCTGCGATGTTGGTCCCGGCGCTGGCCCCGATGTAGGGCATCCCCGCGGACACCCGGGCGCGCAGCGACTCGACGTGTCCCGTGGACTGCAGGGCGCGCAGCAGCCGGAAGGTGTTGCCGCCTCCGACGAACACCGCGTCCGCCGCCTCGAGGGTGTCGGACCGGCCGCGGTCGGCCACCAGTGGGATCACCTCGATCCCGTCGCGCGCGAAACGCTCGCGGGCCTTGGCGGTATAGGCCTCGTGGTCGGCCAGCGCGAACGGCACGAACGTGAGCCGCTTCATGGGACCCAGGAACGCGCGGATCTCGGCCATGGCGTGGTCGAGATACTTCTCCCCGAAGTTGGTCGAGTTGCTGAGGAGCAGGAGGCGCATGTTGGTGCCCTGATCCGGGAACCTAGAATCGGCGCTCGGCATAGAAGGCGTCAAGCGCGGCGCTCTCCCTTCGGCGCGCCGCCTCGTCCCACCCGTGCGCGGCGGCCATCACCGCCATGACCGTTGCCACCTCGTCCGCGCCGGGCGCGCCCGCCGTGCCCAGGTCGAGCCGGCGCAGCACGGCGTCGGCCAGGTGGACGGCCATTTCCTCGCGCACCGCGGCGCGCGCGGCCTCCTCGAGCCCGCCCGCGGATGGAGCCGCGCGGTGCAGGGCGACCATCTCCGTACGCGCAGCCACCTTCGGCCGGCCCAGCTGCCGCAGCGCGGCGTCGACCGCCGCCTCCGCCAGCGCGCGCGCGCCCGTGAACTTGACCCCGAGGGCGGAGATCAGCCCGGGCGCCCCGTCGCGTGCGTGGTCGCGCACGCGGTGCCGGGTCCAGAGGCCTCCCGCGTCCCCCCGGCCGGGAACGAGACCTTCGTGGACGAGGGCCACGGCTTCGGCCACGATCCCGGCCCACGGAAAGGCGCGCGCGGCGTCGGCGAGGAATGCGCGGACGCCCCCGGACGGCGCGTCCGGATCTTCGTATCCGGTCCCGACGATCGTCCGGTCGCGCCAGGGGACCAGGAACAGGAAGCGGCCGTCGACCTGACCGCCCACCGCGAGGTCCCGGACGACGCTGCGCCGGAGGACGAGGTTCCATGCGCGCAGCAAGGGCACACGGGGCGCGGCAACGCCGGCGGCGGCGAGCACGGAGTCGATGCCGGGACCGGCGGCGTTGACGGTCACCCGCGCGCGCACGGCCAAGGCGCCCCCCCCGAGGCCGTCCACGCAGGCCGCCCCGGTGACGCGCCCGCCGGGGTCGCGCGTCAGCGCGGAGGCCGCGACGTAGTTGGCCACCGCCGCGCCAAGAGCGGAGGCGGAGTGCAGGAACGCCAGGACGAGGCGCTCGCTGCTCGCGACCTGGGCGTCGGTCCACAGGGCGCCCCCGGTCAAACCGTCCGCGGAGAGCCCCGGAATGCGCGCGCGCGTCTCGGCGGGAGACAGCAGCCGGCTCCGGGGAATGGAATGCGCGTCGTCGAGGCCGCGGTTCCGGTCCCTGGTCAAGACATCGCTGGCCAGTAGAGCGAGGCCGAGGGCCTCCCTTCCCCGGAGGCCGTGTCCTTGGGTGGGGACGAGGAAGCCGAGCGGGCGCACCAGCTCAGGCGCGATGCGGAGGAACGCCGACCGCTCGCGGGCGGCGGCGCGCACCGCGGCCAGGTTGGCGCGCTGCAGGTGGCGCAGACCGCCGTGGATCGTCTTGTGGCTGTTCCAGCTCGTGCCGCCGCCGAAGTCCGCCGCTTCGACCAGCGCGACCCGCAGCCCGCGCAGCGCTGCGTCCCACGCGGTCGCCGCGCCGCTCACGCCTCCCCCGACGACGAGCAGGTCGTGCTCCCGCGCGGTCAGCGCGCCCAGGTCCCTCTTCAGTGCTTTCCGGAGAGCGCCTTCACGACCCGGGCCAGGCGCGCGTCGTCCTCGTCCGGCATCTGCTTGAACTCGAAGCCGACGTCGTAGTGCTTCGGATACTGCTGCAGCCGCTCGTGGCAGGACGCGACCCGTCCCCGGCAGTGGATGGGCGCCTCGTCCTCCAGCGAGATCTCGAGGGGAAGCACATCGTCCACCTTCATGGGGTGGTCGATCTCGATCAGCATGCCGTGCATGCTGATGAGGCGGACCTTGTAGCGGAGGGGATGGGCGATGGACGCCTGCCCGTCGAGGTGGAAGCGCACACCGGCCAGGCGCTGCTCCACCGCCACCGGGTCCGCCGTCTCCGCGAGCAGGTCCTCGCCGTCTTCGGTGAACGCGCCCTGGAACTTCATGCCCACCGAGTAGACGGGAACGGTCTCGCCGCCGCGGGACTCCAGTCCCCCGAGCACCGACCAGGCGACCACGCCGCGCATGGCGACCGACTTCCCGGCGACGTCCAGGGTAACCGTGTACTCCTCGCCGATCTGGAGGCGGGTCTCCGTACGGAAAGCGAGGCCGCCGAGGCTGATGTTGATGATGTCCACCGGGGACGTGGAGAGCATC
>Ga0326597_10003514_pt1 | contig 22522 bp, 19 predicted proteins | sample RVTome_12_FD_203789 | JGI IMG/M metagenome (GOLD analysis project Ga0326597, IMG submission 203789) | Soil microbial communities from uranium-contaminated site in the Upper Colorado River Basin, Wyoming, United States - RVT100D185 | ecosystem: Environmental > Terrestrial > Soil > Contaminated >...
GACCTGGTCGGCCTGATCCGTGGCGGCCGCCTGTACGATCCCGGCGAGAAGGCAGGCCTGGCGCGCGTCGCCGCGTCGCAGATCCGCGCCGGCGGCACGACCTCAATCGCGCCAGATGCCCTGAACGACGAACTGGAATCGCTGGCGGCTTCCCTCGAACTATCGGCGGGCGACGAGGCGCTCGAGGTGCGCCTGAATCTCTTGTCACGACATACCGAAAGAGGCGTCAAACTCTTGGCCGACGTGCTGCTGCGGCCGGCATTCGATGCCGGGCAACTGGAGCTGGCCAGAGGCCGCCTCCTGGAGGAGCTTCGGCGGCGGCGCGACAACCCGACCGAGCTCCTCCACAAGGAGTTTGCCGCGCTCCACTACACCGACCGGCACCCGCTGGGGCTGGAGCCCAGCGAGACGAGCCTCCGGAGCATCAGTCGCGAAGATCTCATCGCGTTCCACGAACGCTACATCCGCCCAGACAACCTGATACTGGCGGCAGCCGGTGATTTCGACAAGGAGTCCCTGGTCGCGCTCCTCGAAGAGTCGCTCGGCGCCTGGTCCACCAACGACCGACCCTCGTTGCCACCCGTTCCAGCCGTCCAGACGACCGCCAAGCCCGGCGTGTACCTGATCGATAGGCCGATCCCGCAAAGCAGCATCGCCATTGGCCACTTCGGCGTTGATCGGGCCAATCCCGACCGCCAGGCGATCGAGTTGACGAATCAACTCCTCGGTGGCGGGGGATTCACCTCGCGGATCACCAAGCGGGTCCGCTCCGCGGAGGGGCTGGCCTACTCCGTCGGCTCGCGGTTCGGGACCGACGGACGCCAGCCCGGACTGTTCCAGGTTATCGCGTTGACGCGAACCGAGGGAACCGCATGGGCCATCGCTGCGATCCTCGACGAGATCAAGCGGCTCCGGGACGCGCCGGTGCCGGCCTCCGAGCTCGACGCGGTGAAGGAGGCCCTGACCAACTCATACCTGTTCTGGTTTGCCGATCCAACGCAGGCGGTCCGCCGGTTGATGCTGCTCGAGTTCGAGGGCCTGCCGCTTGATTACTACCAGACGCTGCTCGGACGCTACCGAGCCGTGACAAGCGATCGTCTGCAAGAGGTGGCCCGCCGCTATATCAAGCCGGACGATCTGGCCATCGTCGTCGTGGGCGACGCGAAAGCCCTGGAGCCTGCGCTCTCGAGCTTCGGCTCGATAAGGAAGATCCCCCACCAAGCCCCGACCGTGCGCACGCCATAAGTTGTATCCCACCATCGACTCAACCCCAGGACCCCTTCGCGTCCCTCTTTTCATCCTCGCGCCAGGCGGGCCCGGAATTTTTTCTTGACAGCGCCACGCGCATGCCATAATCTGTTACCTCTTAATGATACTGACAATCACTTTCAATAGCTATGCAGAAGAAGCAACAGAACTTCCGGCAGTATCTGGTTCTGTCCGGGCTGAAGGCCACCCGTCAGCGCGAGTTGATCGCCAGGGCCTTCTTTGCCACCAACACCCACATCAGCGCCGAGGCTCTGTACCGCCGAGTCAGCGGCCGCGACCGCCGGATCGGGCTCGTCACCGTCTATCGGACCCTGAAACTGCTGAAGGAGGCTGGCCTTGCCCACGAGCGTCAGTTCGGCGAGGGGCGCGCGCTCTTCGAGCACGCCTCCAGCGAGCGGCACCACGATCACATGATCTGCACCCACTGCGGGAAGATCGTCGAGTTTGAAAACTGTGAGATCGAGGCGTTGCAGGAAGAGGTCGCCCGGAAACTTGGCTTCACCATTCAGTATCATAAGCTCGAGCTGTATGGCCAATGCAGCGACTGCAGGGCTGATGTGCGTCGAGGAACGGGAAGGGTTCGCGCTCTAGGGGCTCGCTAGGTCTCCCCCGGAAGATCCGGGGTTTTTCTTGGGCCCAAGAATGAAAATGACATTCTTTTTCATCCGATCGCGGACGGCAACATGATTCGGATCGAAACGCTGGGCCGTGAACCAGAAACGAGGAGCTGTTGAATCATGATCACGACTGATCAAACGATGGCCGATCGGGGCACGATAGGGACGACAGTAATCCTCCTGATTTTGGGATGGGCGTCGGCGATCATGCTGGCCCCGACCACACCAGCATCGGCCTCTGAGCTGGTGATCTACTCCGGGCGCAAGGAAAGCGCAATCAAACCGGTCGTGGATCTCTTCGAGCGGAAGACCGGGGCCAAGGCCGTGTTGAAGATCGGGAAGACGTCCGGTCTCGCAAACGAGATCCTCCAAGAGCGACAGCGCCCGAGGGCCGACATCTTCATCGCCACGGAGGCCGGGGTCTGCGAGGTCCTGGCGCGGGAAGGGGCGCTCGATCCCTACGCTCCCGCCAGGGCACGGTCCATCCCGTCGGAGTACAAGAACAGTAAGGGATTCTGGACCGGTATCTCCGGCCGAGCCAGGGTCATTCTCTACAACACAGGACTGGTCAAAGACGAGGAGGTTCCGAGCTCGGTGCTCGATCTGGCCGACCCCAAATGGAGCGGGAAGATGGCGATCGCCGGGACGCTCGAGCGGACGACCCTGTCGTGGCTCGGCGCCTTGGTCCACGTCCTGGGCGAGGCCAAGGCCAAGGCCTACATCGACGGCCTGCTCCGGAACGGCCTCAAGGTTCTGCCCGATAACTCGGACGTCTGGCGCGGTGTGGGGAGCGGCGAGTTCGCCCTGGGATTGACCAACTCACCCAACTATCATCTCGCTCTGAAGGCCGGGCTTCCCGTGGGGGTTGTCTATCCGGATCAGGGGCCATCAGGTATGGGGAGCCTGGTCAACCCGAACGCCGTGGCGATCGTGAAAGGGGCAAGACACCTTGTCTTGGCCAAGCGCTTCGTCGATTTCATCCTGAGTCAGGAGGCGCAGGCGATCCTGGTCCGCCATGCCTTCGAGATCCCTCTCGTGTCGGGAATGGATGCCGGCGAGGTCCGGCCCCTCTCCTCATTCAAGTCCCTTAAGCTCAGTCAGGAACGCCTGGCGGACTTGGAGGAGCGCACCATCAGACTCTTTCCTGGCTTCTGAGAAAGCGCCCATGCGTAGCGGAATGGCAAAGGGCAACATGGAACGCGCGGCCTCTGGAGAGACCTTCGTCTTCCGGCGACCGACGATAGGTGTCCTCACGCCTGTTGCTGCCCTTGGTGCCGCCTTCATCATCCTCCTGACGGCCTCCCCTCTGCTGAACCTTTTTGTCGCCGCCCTGGCCGCCGGATCGCGCGGTCTGTCCAGCCTGCTGAGCAGCTCTGTGCCGACACTGTTGGCCAAGACACTCCTGCTCGCCACGCTTGCCACGCTCTGGGCGCTGCTCCTCGGCGTCCCGCCGGCCTGGATACTCACGCGGACCGATCTGCCGGGGCGCCGCCTCTTTCGCGTCCTGGGTCTCCTGCCACTGGCGATTCCTCCCTACATCGGCGCCCTGACGTACATCACGCTGCTTGGCCCCGTCGGCCTGGTCAACAAGGCCTACCAGGCCATGGGCGGCTCCGGTCAACTCGTGAACATCTACGGCCTGTGGGGAGGGGTCCTGGTCCTCGGCCTGTTCACCTACCCCTACATCCTCCTGCTGGCCGGGAGCGCTCTGGAGAGCAGCAACCCTGCCATGGAGGAGGCGGCCAGGGCCGCCGGCCACGGTCCGATGGGAATCTTTGTGCGGGTGACCCTGCCCCTGCTCCGCCCCAGCCTCCTCGCCGGGAGCCTGCTCGTCTTCCTCTACGCGCTCTCGGACTTCGCCGCAGTCTCCTTCCTCAGGGTCACCACCTTTACCACCGAGATCTACCATCAGCTCAACACGCGCTTTGACCAGCGGGGCGCGGCCGCACTCTCCGCCGTCCTGGTCCTCCTGACGCTCCTGGTGTTGGTGGCCCAGCGCAAGAACTTGGGCCGGCGAAGCTTTGTCCAGCGTCGCAGCGGCGCGAAGCCACCGACCGTCTATCCGCTCGGACGCTGGAAGGTCCCGGCCCTCATCTGCACCTATCTTGTCCTGGGCGGCTCGGTCTTTCTGCCGATCGCGCTCCTTCTCTACCAGGCCGGCTCAGCCGCGACCATCTTTCAGACCTTGGCGTCAGGCCACCGTTACCTTTGGAACAGCCTCTGGACTGCGGCGGTGGCGGCCACCATGGCAACCGTGTTGGCCCTTTTTGTAGCCTACCTGATCGATCGGCGCAAAGGGCCCGTGGGGCTACTCCTTACGGCTGCGACCCAGCTCGGCTACGCCATCCCAGGTACAGTCCTCGGCCTCAGCCTGATTCTTCTTTATAACACTTACGTTCCCTGGATCTACGGGACCGCAGCCATGGTGGTCCTGGGCTATCTGTTGCGATACCTGCCGCAGGCGGTCCAGGGGAGCGCAGCCGCCCTGTCCCAGGTCGATCCGAACTTGGAGGAGGCGGCTCGGGGACTCGGCCGTTCGAGCTGGCAGGCGCTTCGGGAGGTGACCATTCCCCTCATCCGCCCCGGGATGACGGCTGGATGGATGCTGGTGTTCATCTCCTCGATCAAGGAGCTGGCCGCCACTCTTCTCCTGCGGCCCGCTGGGTTCGACACGCTGTCGGTCCGAATCTGGATCGCCACCATCGAGGTCGATTTCACCGCGGCCGCCTCAACCTCATTGATTCTGATTGCAACCACCGCGCTCCCCCTTTTCCTGATCAAGAGGCTTGACAGCGGCATCTCGCAGCTCGACTGAGCCCACGTGATGGGGAGAGAGGAAGCAGGAGTGAAGGCAGGACGGACAGGGGCAACGATGACGGAGGTCATCCGACTGGAACGGGTCAGCAAACGCTATGGGGGCGGTGGTGTCGCCGCGATCCAGGGGATTTCCCTCGTTGTCGGTAAGGGAGAGATCGTTGCCCTGCTGGGGCCAAGCGGCTGCGGGAAGACCACGACCCTGCGTCTGATCGCCGGGTTCGAGGCGCCCGACGGCGGCTCGATCGAGATCGGTGGCCGGATCGTCGCCAACGAGAGGATCTTTGTGCCACCGGAGCGCCGCGGCGTAGGGATGGTCTTCCAGGACTATGCGCTCTTTCCCCACCTCACGGCCCGGGAGAACGTCGCGTTCGGCCTGCACAACTGGAATGCGGAGCGGCGACGGAAGCGAATCGAGGAGGCGCTTGACCTGGTGGGCCTTTCGGAACTGGAAGGACGATACCCTCATGAACTCTCCGGCGGTCAGCAACAGCGGGTGGCGCTGGCCCGCGCGCTCGCTCCGAGTCCGCAGGTGGTCCTGTTGGATGAGCCGTTCAGCAACCTGGACGCCGACATGCGAGCCCAGATGCGGCAGGATGTACACCGGATTCTTCACCAAGCCGACACCACCGCTATCTTCGTCACCCACGACCAGGAAGAGGCATTCATGATCGCCGACCGGGTCGGGGTTCTAAATCAGGGACGCCTGGAGCAGATCGACCAACCGGATGTGATCTACCACACCCCGGCCACCCGGTTCGTTGCCCGGTTCGTCGGCTCGGCCGATTTCATTCCCGGCATCGTCCAGGGCGAGGGGATCATCACAGAGCTGGGGACATTCGCAAATCAGCAGGGGCTTCCGCCGGGACAGGCGGTGGAGGTGATGATACGGCCTGACGACGTTGAGTTGGTCGCCGATCTGGCGGGAGAGGCAACCGTGGTGACGCGACACTTCCGCGGCTCGGATAACCTCTATTGTGTGCAGTTGCCGTCCGGCAGGACGGTTCACAGCAGCCAGGGCTCAACGCAGATCGTGGAGTCAGGCGCCAGGATCGCGGTGAAGACCGATCCAACCCACGTGGTCTGTTTCTATGAAGACGACACAACCCGATGAATCGAGGCCTCGAGGGACAGGCCTCACGGAGCACCTATGAATATGAAGCGGTTGGCATCTCCCTGTGCGTCGCTTGCGTTCCTGATCCTGATTGATGCTGCGATCCCTTGCGCCACGCTGGCGCTGGAGGTTCCAATCGGAAAGCCGAAGATGCTGCACGACCTGCAGATCGCGGCGGCCTATTCGGTGGCGGTTGCAATGGACGAGTATTGGGGTGGCCCTCCGCCTGACGAGGCCGACATCCACCTTGAAGCCGACATCCACGCGACCAAGGGAAACCGATACGGATTCCGCCCGGGTGAATGGATTTCATACCTCAGCATCAACTACACCCTGGAGCTCTTGGGAACCGACAAGAAGCTCAGCGGACAGCTCTGGCAGATGATGGCCAAGGACGGGCCGCACTACGGCCTGAATCTCAAGATGCCAGGCCCCGGCAGGTACAGGCTCACCTACCGGATCGGATCACCGGAAGAGTGGGGCCTCGCGAGGCACACCGACCCGGAGACCGGCGTCGATCCCTGGTGGGAACCGTTCGAGGTCGAATGGACGTTCCAGTACCCTGTGACGGGGAAGCGGCGATGACCGCCACTCGAGCGTTATTCCTCGCTTTCCTTGCCATAGCGCGCGTCACAGTCCACCTCAGGGGGAGGATCTGAGCAGCAGCTTCTAACCATGTGATCGCGTCACCCACAAAATAGAAGGCGACCCCACCGCCCCTTGCTTGGCGGCCGGTGCGGTGGAGCCGCCTGCTGCCGTGGAAGGCCTTTCGACGACTGGCCCCATGGGGCCTTCTTTTCTCTGGCCTCCCTGGCAGCAAAATTCTAACAACCTCCATGAAGCAAGTCTAGGGAAAAGACGGACAACATTGGGTTGCGGACCGACGTCCCCATCAGCCTGGAGATTTCTGATCAATGGACGACGCACCTGAACGCAGGATTCACAGTTGCCTCCGGTAACAATGAAGCGGGAGGCGCGGCCGCGGATGCGCTTGTATACAAATTTGGAGGCGGCATCATCAGGCTTGCGTCAGACAACCTTTCTGACACCGGAAAAGGAGGGACCCATGGGGCAGCTCCGCGTCTCGATGTTTAGATCCACGTTTGTCGTCTTTTGTGCCTTTTCCATGGTTCTGGTCCATGCGGCCTTGGCCCAAGAGATCGCCCCCGAGATGATGCTGACTTCGAATGTGGTTGTGATCATAGCGGATGAGCTTGAAAAGGGCCTCTATGGGTATGACCTTTTCGACGTGCTGGCAGCGCTTCGAGTCAAAACCGGCATCACCGTGAAAAGTTCGAGCGATCGAGGGGCTGAGGACTGGCTTCTCATCCGGGGACTCCCGAGAGATAGTGCCCGAAACGTCCTGGTGCTCGTGGACGGCAGGCCGCTCAACGATGCCTTCTCCGAGGCCAACGAGTTCGAGCACCTCCCACCCATAGGGTTGATCGAGAAGATCATCGTCTACAAACCTCCTATGCCCCCGCGGTTCGGCGGATATAGCGCAGCCGTAGAGGTCCTTACCAAAAGGAGGCAGGAGGAACGTGAAACGCAACTCTCCGGCGCCTTCGGCGAGCTGACCAGCGGATTCGCGACATTCGAGGCTCAGGGCCCGATCAAGGGAGGGTTCTCCTACAACGTCGCTCTGGATTATTTGCGGACGGATAACCTGACGGGGGAACGGCGCACCCCTCCCAAGCAGAACGAGGTCTACGGCGATCGGTCCTACTGGAAGGTCACCCCAGTTGTGAAACTCAACTACGACGTTAGCCCTGTCCACTCCCTCTCCTTTTATTCTCAGTACCTGACCAGCCGGAAGTTCTTTTCTGACGAGATCTTTCGAGGGGAGAGGGAGCATCGAGACAGGGACCTCTACACCGTGAATGTCAATTATTTTCTAAGGCCCTCCAACAGCGCCTCGCTCACGTTCAATGCTTTTAGGACCGGTGAGAATGACGAGCTGAACGTAAAGCTGCACCCCGATGTCAGGGATCAGGACCGGGCCAAGACGGGGATGCGGGGGAACGTGACCCTCGACCTCCCCCTGCGCCAAAGGGTCTCCTTCGGCGGAGACTTCACCTGGAACCACGCCGTCGAGAACCTCGGAATGCTTCTCCAGAAAACTGACATGAGTTTTGGGGGGCTGTACGTCGAGGATGTGATCACCCCCTTCAATGGCCTAAGCCTCCACATAGGAGTCAGATTCGATGCCCACTCCGAGGCCGATTCGCGGTGGAGCCCTTACGGGTCGGTCTCGTTCCGGCCCTTCAAACCAACCCTCCTCTATGCCACCTGGGGAAGGTCAATCCGCTGGCCGAGCTTGAACGAGTTTAACGAGAAGGACCCGGCTGGAGACCTCCAGGCCGAGGACCTCAAGAGCTTCGAGGCCGGCGTGGTTCAAGAGATTCTTCCTGGCAGGCTTTCTATGAAAGGGGCCTTCTTCCACCTCGACCTAGAGAAGGAATCGGGGTTCTTCGTCGATTTCACCAAGATGCCTCCCGTGGCCTTCTATCGGAATGCCACCGACAAGGTGAGGTCTCAGGGGCTAGAGGTTGAAGCCGACTTTACTCTTTTCAAGGGGCTCACGGGGTTCGTCAACTACACCTTTGACGAGGTTGAGAGGAGGCCGAGCGGTGATCCTGTCGATTTCGGCGGACCCAGAAACCTTGTGAACGTCGGATTGACCTATACCCACCGGAAAGGCTTTCTCACGCTGCTTACCCGATACGGTGGGGAGGCGGAGGGCGTACAGGCCATGATGGCACCCCCGACAAAGCTTGGCGAATGGTTCGTCGTCGATCTTGCGGGGCTTTTCAAGGTCACAAAGGACATCGACATCTTCCTCCGGGCCAGTAACCTCTTCGACGAGAATCATGAGACCTTCGACGGCCGTCCCATGTTTGGACGGGTTGTCGTCGGAGGGATGAATGTCCGATTTTAGAGGCCAGGCAGACGGTGAGACCTCCATTGAAAGGCTGGGGCAAGAGAAGAAGCGACTCCACCGATGAAGGAACAGAAACGGCGACTTGATCAAGATCTGCACGAGGTGGAGGCAGCCAAAGCGGCGAGGCCCGAGGTCTGATGACGGCGGCCTCGAGCAGTTCAAGGGGAGAGTGAACGGATGTCCTTTGTCATCTCTGGCCGAAAGCGGTTTCTCGTGGTCCTGTTCTACTGCGTGAGACTTCCACAGCGCGCGCAGCCCGGCCAGACCATCCGACCTGCGAGCGGAGAGAGACCGCCAGGCACTATGGGGTCGCCGAGAGACTGGGCGCACTCCCGCCAATTCAGGCTCTGCAAGCAGTTCGGAGATCGGGTGATCGGAATGACCGTGATCATCGCCGACTCCAAACAACTCGACCTGCTGGGCGAACCGAGCTATCCGGAGCCACACACTCGATGAGGTTGAGCAGACCTCTATCCTGCCTCGGACTAGAGCAGGTGCATGGGGAGAAAGGAAGGACCGTAAGGGATGGCAACGAAGCAGTTACGCATCAGAGGGCTTGACCGATGCATGAAAGCTGAGGGGGCGGCCTTGGTTCTCGAGTCGTCGGGCGGCAACGAACTTCACGTGATTCTGACACACGAGGAGGCCCACCGCATCGCGCACGAGCTCCAGACCGGGGAAGGACTGCCCCCCTGCCCGTGCTTCAGGAGTTCGATCTATTCGCTCATCACCTGCCTCTGCTCTCACGCCGATGTCTGCATCGGCTCGATTGTATTGGACGAGTCGGGTCATAACCTGTTGTCGGCATCGCTGCAGGTTCGGAGCAGCACCGAGGAGACCTCGGTTCCTTGTCACACCGCTGATGCGCTTGCGCTGGCCATCCGTTTCCGTGCACCGATCTTCGCCACGGATTCTCTCGATCGGCTTCTCGAGCGGAAAGACAATGAAGGGGCTCTGTCTCCCCTGCCCGATGATTCGGAGGCAGCCCCATGGCTGGACACAGTGAAGCCGGATCACTTTGTCAGATAGGCCTCAAGGTGGAGGGGAGAAGCCCTTGTGAGGGATTACTTCATGATCGATCGCGATCTGCCGATCCTTGACGAGTTCGGCCTCAGCCGAAGACGCTTCCTCATGGCAATCGCGGGAGGCACTGTGGGGACGCTTTTCGGGCTCCTCTCACCGAACAGGGCGTGGAGCAACTCGAAGATACGGACGCTCACGCTCGGCCGTCTCCTGATGGGCACGGTCGTGGAGGTTGAGGCGAATCACCCTGACCTCTCAATCGCGAGGGAGGCGATCGAGACCGGACTTCGCCGAATGATGGACGTGGATCGTCTGATGAGTACCTTTCGGCCCGACAGTGAGATCAGTCTGGTGAACCGCTTGGGGGCCAGACTCGTTGTCTCGGTTGGGGAGGAGACCTTCGGCGTGTTGACGGAGGCCAAGCGCATAGGGCTGATGAGCGGTGGCGCCCTTGATGTCACCATCCACCCGTTGATGCAGCTCTGGCGCCGCACGACGCAGCGGGGCCGACTTCCATCATCGCGGGAGATCGAGGCAACCCTCGACTTGGTGGCCCACAGTGGCCTTTCTGTTAACCCCAACAGCCGCAGCGTTCAGCTACACCGCCCCGGGATGGGCATCGATCTGGGGGGGATCGCCAAGGGGTATGCCGTTGACGTCGCAGCGCAGGCCCTCAAGCAGTGCGGGGTTTCCAGTGGTTTGGTCGATGCGGGGGGCGACCTTCGAGTCGTCGGCCGCAGCCGGGATGGGGGTGTGTGGAGGATTGGCCTGCGGCATCCTCTCGCGCCTTCGAGGCTGTTGCTCTCGGTTCTGGTCGAGGATGAGGCTGCGGCCACATCCGGAAATTACTTTCGCTACTTCACCATTGGCGGGCTGCGTTACGGCCACCTGTTACACCCTCGAACCGGAACGCCAGCGGATAGCGCACTGAGCGCGACCATCATCGCAAGGAGCGCGATGCGCGCCGACGGCCTGGCGACCGCCGCCATGATCCACGGGGCAGGCGCGATGGCGTTCATACAATCGGTGAGCGGGGTCGAAGGCGTCGTGGTCCACCCTCTCGCTCGCCATCCAGGGAAGGTCTCGGTTCAAATTACGCCGGGACTTCGCGGCCGGGTGGTGCTTTTGGATCGCTCGGCCGAGCTTGAGCGCTGATCTACTCACACAGACAGGTAACCAAGGAGTCGAAGGGAGGAGGAGATGAAGGTGTTGCGATGTCTCATGGCTGCAATGATCGTCGTGATCGCCTCATCCAGCGTGGCGGTCGCGGCGACATTGGCTGATCTGGAAAGGCAGTTGAAAGAGATCCAGACGCAGGTCGAAGGCCTGAAACGAGAAAAGCAAGAACAAGATCGGCGGGTGAAAGAGATCGAGACTGCTCAGAAGGAAAAGGCTATGAAGGAGGCCGATGCCCTCCAAGAGCAGGCGAAGCGGGGGGCGGAACAAGAGCGGAAGACCGGCATCCTCGCCGAAGAGCTGGAGGCCATTAAGAGCAAGTTCATCCTGCCGGAAACAGCCGAGTACAAGAGTTTCTACGGGTTGGGCCCGGCGGCATCGAAGGTCTACCAGGTCCCGCGGGGGCTCTCGCTCGGTGGCTATGGCGAGGCCAGCGCCATCTTCTTCGTCGGCGATAACGAGGGGCCGGGAAAGAGGAGCGATGTCGGCGACCTCGTGCGCTTCGTCACGTACATCGGATACAAGTTCTCCGACCGGATCATCTTGAACTCGGAGATCGAGTACGAACACGCGAAGGTCGCCTCCACGGTGAGCGCCGGCGCCGGCGATGTCGAGATCGAATTCGCCAACTTGGATTTCCTCCTGACCGAGCAGGCGAACATCAGGGCGGGGCTGGTCCTGATGCCGATGGGATTTCTGAACGAGATCCACGAGCCTCCCTTCTACTTCGGCAACCTCCGCCCGGAGGTAGAGCAACGGATCATCCCGACCACCTGGCGGGAGCTTGGGGTGGGGCTTCACGGCACGATCCTGCCCGGGTTGACCTACCGTACCTATGCCGTGAACAGCCTGAATGCGAAGGGTTTTTCCAAGACGAACGTCAGGGGGGCCCGGCAGTCCGGCAACCGGGCGCTGTTCGAGGATTTGGGGTGGACCGCCCGAGTCGATTACACCCCGATCCCGGGCCTCCAGGTAGGGGGGTCATTTTTCTGGGGCAACACCGGACAAGATCAACTGTTCGCGGGGAAGAACATCGATGCAAACTTCACGCTGTACGAGGGCCATGCTCAGTATCAGTATCGAGGGCTGCAGCTACGGGCGCTGTTCGCCCAGGGCCACATCGGTGACGCGGCTGTCCTGAGCGCGGACTTGGGTGCCAATGGGCCGATCAGCAGCCGGATCGTGGGAGGCTACGCGGAGGCCAGCTATGACATCCTGCCGCTCATCCTCCCCGGGACCGACATGTCGCTCTCCCCGTTCATCCGATTCGAGCGGCTCGATACGCAGGCCGATGTCCCTGCCGGCTTCACCCCCGACAGATCGCGGGACATCAGAGTGATCAACGCGGGCCTGAGCTTCAAACCGATCCCCAACGTGGTGATCAAGCTGGACTACCGGAACCTCGAAGCGGAGGTGGGCCAGATCGCCGACGAGTTCAACATCGGCTTTGGCTTCATCTTCTAGTGCTCCTCCAACTATTTCGCCCTCATGTGGTAGGACACTGTGCCGGACCAAGAAACGAGCATAGCAAGGCGCGGACCCCAGGGCCCCACCCACTGCGCGGGTACCCGGCGTACAATCTGGTACGTCGCAGAGAGCGCCCTGGGGTGAATCCTCGTCGCTAGGCGAAGTTAATTGGAACGGCACTAGCCGGAGCCGGGCAATCTAGAGCGTGGCGTGAGGCGGGGGCCAAAGAGCGTCCGTAAGGTCGCCTCGAGCCCCCGCTCTCACGTCTCCAACCCTGTCAAGGAGAAAGGCTATGCGCGCCCTGGCGGGCCTGACCTTCCTACTCGTCTTGCACTTCTGCGCACCCGTTGGCCTCCTCGCCAAGGTCTTTTACGCCAAGGAGGAGGCTCTCCGGTCGGCGTTCCCAGAGGCCGATGTCATCGACAAACGGACGTTTTTTCTGACGGACGACCAGAAGAAGCAGGTCGAGACCCTCGCACGCACACGGCTGGATTCCAAGCTCGTAACACTGTATATCGGAAAACGAGGACAGAAACCGCTTGGCTATGCTATGATTGATGTCCACACCGTCCGCACCCTTCCCGAGGCCGTCATGGTTGTGCTTTCCCTGGAAGGGCGGGTGGTCTCCACACTCATCCTGGCCTTCTATGAGCCTCTGGAATACCTCCCGAATGAACGCTGGCTTACGCAGTTCGATCAGGCAAGGCTCACCCCGGACCTCCGGGTGGGAGGAAGGATCGCCGGAATCACCGGGGCGACCTTGACCACTCGGGCTATGACCGAGTCGGTCCGCAAGGTTCTAGCCCTCTATCAGGTGTTGATCGCAAAAGGAGGAGGATGATGCGCTTCGTCGTCACGGGGGAGTGGACCCAAAACCGTCTCCTCCGTTTCATCATTCTGTGGTTTCTCCTCTACAGTGCTGGCCTTTGGCTCACCAACACATTGCTCTTCTTTAATCAGATGGGGCTTCATTACGAGTCCGTCGTCACCTTCTACCGGGGATCCGAGGCGCAGTTCATGCTGCCCCGCAGCTACAGGGTCTTGCTCGAGATCAGCCATTTCCATCTCCTGGCGATGGGCATCTTCATCCTGACGCTGAGTCACCTTATGCTGTTTGTCCCCCTCAAGCCTCAGGTCAAGTTCTGGCTGATCCACCTGACCTTCCTGTCCGCCATCTCCGATGAGGCCGCAGGCTGGCTGACCCGGTTCATGCACCCGCTCTTCGCCTACTACAAGATCGGAGCCTTCGTTCTCCTTCAGACAACCATGGCTGCGCTGATCATGGCTGTCCTGCTTACCGTGTGCCTGAAGGCACGCAGCGCCTACACAGAGGATCTTGAAAAAGCCTGAGTGGGGTGGTTAGCGATGTTTTGCAGAGGCAGTCTCGGCCCTGGTGTTCAGGGCGCACATGTCCTGCGGGGGGCAGGCCTCGGCTTCGAGCTGGATGGTGGTGTGGGCGATGCCGAACCGTTCTTTCAGCATCCGGCTGATCCGATCGAGAAGTTGGGTCCCTTCGCTGACCGGAAGGTCGGCCACCTGGATGTGGCAGCTCAAGGCGTAGACATGGGAGCTGAGACTCCAAACGTGCAGATCGTGCGTATCCTTGACCTCGGGCAGGCGTCGCATCGCATCCAGGACACGATCCACGTCAATCCCCCGCGGAACGCCCTCCATCAACACGTTTAGCGCCTCCATCACGATGTCCCATGATCCGACCAGGATCAGCACCCCGATGACAAGACTGAGAAGTGGATCGATCAGGCTCCAGCCGGTGAGCAGAATGACACCCCCGGCCGCTACGACGCCCAGGGACACGAATGCATCGCTCATCAGGTGCAGATAGGCGCTCCGGACGCTGATGTCTCTGGTCGAACGCTTCAGCGAGACGGCCACCGCGAGATTCATCAGGAACCCTGCACCGGCTACCGCCATCATCACGGCGGCCTCCGGCAGCTCCGGCTGCCTGAGACGCTGGACCGCCTCGTAAAAGAGCCACAACGTGATGCCGATGAGGGCGAGCCCATTGCCCAGAGCGGCCAAGATGCTGGCCCGGTGATAGCCGAAGGTCTTGCGCCCCGTGGCAGGGCGCTCCGCCTGTCGGAGCGCCACCCACGAAAGGGCCAGGGCGATGACGTCGCCGAAGTTATGCCAGGCATCGCCCACGAGGGCGAGGCTGCCGGCGGCCAGGCCTGCGATGAATTCGGCGAGGGCGAAGACGAGGTTCAGGATGATCCCGATCTTCAATCGCCGATCGACGGAGCGCCCAGCGCCTTGCAGGCTACCGCGGTCCATGCCTGCCCACCTCACCGCCCGCTCACGGGCTCGCTCTTGCCGGGCAAGGCGAGGCCTTGAATGACCCCGCCCCGGGCTCCTGTAAGGCTGACCAGTTTGCCATTCAGGGAGAGCGCGATCCCTCCCACATTGCCGATCGTCACAACGAATCCTCTATGTGCCGACCATTGCGCCGTGTTCCCGGCGTGGAGCAAGACTTGCCGCCGAGCGGCGCCATCGACCGAAACCCCCAGCCAGGTGGTCTCCTTCGCTTCAGCTCGCAGCGTATACCGGGAAGGCTGGCTCTGGAGCGCCTCCCCACCTGGAGCGGTGGTCGGCCGTTCGGTTGCCTTCACACTAGCCTGGTGCTCCCCGCCGGCGGGGGCCTCCGAGGGAGACTGGGCAACCTGTGTGAGATGCGGGGAAACCTCTTTGAGCTGCGGGGCAACCTCCTGCGGCGCCCGGCTCGACGGCGGTTGGGGCAGCCGTCCAGAGAAGAGGAAGAGCGCGATGAGGATCAGAGGGGCTGCGACGGCCGCTGGCACCAGGTACAGGAGCAGCCGGCGACGTTTGATTCTGGAGCTCATTGAGGCTGTCGGCTGCAGCGGGGCGCTCGACCTGGGAGGATGGACCTGACGGCGGAATCGCGTCTCGACCTGTTTGGGATCTAAGCCAAGAAACACTGAATACTCCGAAAGAAACCGCAAGACATAGAGGGGATCCGGGATCAGGTGGAAGTGCTCCTCCTCCATCAGCCGGATGAGGTACAGTGGGACCTTGCTGGAAACAGCGGCCGCCTCGATCGTGAGGCCCTTCGCCGACCTCGCCTCTTTCAGGAGCTGGCCAACTGTGACCTCTGTGCTGCCCGCGCCGCTCTCCATAACGCCCTCTTCTTCGGAACTCACCTACCAAGCGCATTGTCATTGTGAGTGAAGCAAAGCAATCTCTTTCTGAATTGTTTCGCCTTGCAGCCTGTCCTGTCGAGTGTCGAGGGGCCTGACCGAGCCTTAAGATTGCTCCGGCTCACTCTGTCAGCCTCGCAATGACATATGACAGCATTGTAACTCATGATCGCTTTACCTGCAGCGAAGCCCGATCGAGGTGATACTACCCATTGAGGAGCCCCGCTGATCCGCCAGGGAGCACCCCTGAGATAGAGCGTATCTTTGCTTGTCCCCGGAAGGGCAGCTATCGGGCGGTGTACAGCTCCATGGTAGGCTTGGTCAGTCGGTACATTTTCTCCCGGGCTGCGGCCTGGCACACCTCAGCGTTGGCCCCATCGAGCGTGGCGCATGCGGCCATGGCCCTCCGCTCATCGAAGTCCGCCAGCTTCTCTATGGCTCCCTCGATACAGACGGCCTGGTCGGCTGGACTCCCGTGACGGCAAACCTGGGGGAGGATGCCCGGGTTTGCGACAAGGCGCTCAAGATGCACATTGCCCAGGCCGTGAAAACACCCGAGCCGGAGCCGAGAAGGGAGCTTGAGACACTCCGCCGCAACCTTCCCCGCATCCTTTCCAAGAGCTCGCAGCATCTGTGGAACCTTGTAGCGGTAGCACGCCGCGGGGAAACGGGTGAAGGTTTCACAGGGGAAGTGGAGAAGATTCAGCCGAGGGTCATCTCGCCGCCCGGTGACCAGATACTCCATGAAGATACCCGTGGCGCAATAATACTCCATGGCAGGTTGGCCGAACCCCGAACATCCTGCGAGTGATTTCTCGACGTCGTGGCCCGTCACGACCATGAGGGCGTGCCCGACGCCATGGGCGCAGTTCCCTGGCTTATGCAGGCTGCTCATCTCCCGCTCTCCGCAGAGCCGCGTCATCTGAGCCACAACATCGTCGAAGGCCACGTGCTGTTCAGAGGGAACGCTTCCCAGGTCGAGTCGCGCTCCGGCGAATACCTCCATCAAGACCCCATGCATGCATCCAGAGGTGCACCGCGTCTTGCACTCTCTAAGGGCCGGGCCGATTTCCTTGAGTTGGGCGAACAGGGCCTGCCCAAACTCGTGTGCCTGACCATGGCAGAAAGGATACGTCGCCTCCAGGAAATCGAGTATCGCTTGGGCGCCCAGGTCGCCGAGATACTTGTCGAAAACCGGGCGCTTGCTACCATGGGCCGAAAAATACTCTTTCGCGAACCCCTTCTTGTTTTCCATGGACTGCTGCTGGGTTGCACCGCCGGGGGCTAGCTGGGGGGGTGGCACTACTCCCATGTCGGCTTCCTCAAGTTGAGACTCTTCCGGATTCTTGTTACCTTGGCCAACTCCCGCGACTGGCCACAGCAGGCTGGAAGATAGAAGGAAGCCCCAGACAAACATGTTCCGCTGGATCTGTCTTGGACTACGCATCGCCTGCACTCCTTTCCTGGCCAGGCCTTCCGCCGACAAGGCGGAGCTCCGATTTCCGTTCCCTGCGGAGCCTACTGGCAGGATGTTAGCTGGGGGGCGTCCTTGACGGTCGTCCCGAGGTTGATACCTCCACTCCACCAACGCACCATAGCCGCAGAGGCAAGGGATAGAGGTCCGATCAGAGCGAAGACGCTCACCCTTCTGGACCCGCCCCGGGGAGCACGCGACTACTTTCGTCCTCGATGTAGAGACCCCCGGCCCCTTGCCTGGCCCGGGACAATTGAGTCCGTAGCTCACTCCGGCTGTTCTCGAGCTGTGTCAGCGCTCTCGGCAACCGCCCCTCAACCTCCCCCTCCATTTTCTCCAGGGCGTCGGCGATGGTTCTAAGGGCCGAGCTGAGCCGTGCCGCGTCGATCTTGGCCGAGAATCGTATGACCACCTGAAGCAGAGAGAGCAGATACGGGAGCGCCTGGCTGTAGCTCACAATCACGATGCCCTGTTTAAACGCATCCACGTGCACCTCAAAGCAAAGATCAAAAACGGCATCGGGCACGACCACCACACCGAGGTGGATCGTCCGTTCAGGATCAAGGTATTTCGCAGCCTCCTTGACCTTCTTTCTTACTTCGCCACGAATCGCCTCGATGAGCGGGCGGCGGGCCTCAGGGTCGTCGGTGTCCGCCAGCTTTTCCAATTCGGCCATGCTGGGCCACTTACTATCGATGGGGAGCACCTTGTCGTTCGGCAGCCGGAAGGCGAACTCCACGACCTTGTTGTTGATGGTGAGATTCGTCTCACGGAGCTCCGGCGGCAACTGGGCGAGGATCCCTTCGAGGATATGCTCTCCGGCCATGCCCCGGCTCTTCGTCCCTGTGATCACGTGTTCCAAACGTCTCAACGACTCGAAGGCTTGCCGCGCTGCCGTCTCCCGGACCTCCTCCGCCGACTTCACCTGAGCCACGAGCTCTCGGGTCTGGGTGATCTCATGGCGAAGAGTTGTCTGCGCCGACACAAGATTGTTTTGTAAGCTCTCCTGTACCTGCGCCAGCGTCTGGGCAAGGCCACTGCGAGCAACGGCGGTCGTCTCCACCATCTTGGTCTCCAGCGATTGGAGCCCGCGCTCCGTGTCCTGCGCCTGCCCGCGAAGGCTCTCCTGCTGCCGGGCGATCACCTGGGTTTCAGCGGCGAGGAGACCGAGCTTGTCGGTCAACTCACCCAGGCTCTTCTGAAACCCGGCCGCCAACGCCTCGACCAAGCGATCCTGTCCTCGCCGCCCTCGCAGCAAGACGAGGAGCGCCGCGACCAGCAACAAGGTCAGGACGACCAATGGGATCGCTAACCAGGACACCCACATCATCGGGACCGGTCTTCCGAAAATAATTGACAGGCTATCGGGAGCCACTTAAACTTCTCCGGACCGTTCACCTCTAACTGATCGAACCACCTCAACCTGCGGGCTGGCCCGCCAACTAAAAGGAGGCTTGAAGTGAAGAGATTCGTGGGAGTTATGATGACCGGCGCCCTGCTGACCGTGACGCTGGCGCAACCATTCATGGCCCAGGCGCAAGTGATCGATGAGCGGCAGAAGCTCCAACAGGAGCGAATCGGTGAAGGGATCAAGAGCGGCGAGCTTACGGCTAAGGAGGGAGCAAAGCTCGAGGCCGAGCAGACCAAGATCCAGCGAAAAAAGAGGAGATTCAGACGCAACGACGGCAAGCTGGGGCCCAAAGAGAAGGCGATCATTACCCACGATCAGAATAAAGCCTCCAAGCACATCTACAAGGAAAAACACGACTAATCCGAACGATCTCCTTCTTTCCCTCTCGGAATCTATAGCAGTTGGTACAGGCCGGGGACAATCAGCGTAGACCGGACGTGTTCTCGGCCTTTTCCTTTCCCTCACCCCCGTTGAGATCCGCGATCTGGATCAGCGCCTCTGTCCAGGAGCGGACACGGCGCAGATTGCCAGGTAGCACCCCCTGATTCCAGGGACGGTCGAACAGCAAGACCGGGATGGCCGCCTCCGCAACGGCGGTCGCCACCGCCAGCTCATCCTCGATGAAGACATCAAGCTGCAATTCGGAGGCGGCTCCCGACTTGTGGCGATCCACCGGTTCGCGCGCCTTGTGAATAACAGCTTCGAAGCGGGACAGCAGCCCAACATGGGTCAGCCACCTCCTGGTGACCGCCTCGTCTTGGGGCGCGCGGCCGGTGATGATAAACAGGCGATGACCGTCTTCGGCCAGAGATTCCACAGCCTCCTTGGCCCCGGGCATGAGCGGGCGGGACGAGAAGAAGCCGGCCTCGATCAGCCCCGAGAAGAAGTCGTGTGCCTCTTGACGCGAAACCCGGGGAAATCTGTCGAAGATCCGCCATGCGGCGTCAGCGAGATCGATCTGCAGGCCGAAGCGCTGATTGAAGGCCCTCGTGTAGTGCGGAAGGGAATCGGCCAGGACGTCGTCGATATCGATGCCGATTTTCATCCCTCACGCTCCCCTGTCCAGGCGGTCGCAGGGCAAATGGTCCTGAAGGCGCAAAAGCCGCAGACCCAGGGGCTGGGCGTCGCCTGAAACAGCCCGGCCCGGATCCCGACCGCTGCTGTTCTGATCCGGTCGGCCGCGCGGGCAAGCTCTTTCTCTCCCTTGAGAGCCCGCCCCACGACGACGCCGCCCGGGGTCAGAAAGTGCAGCTCGACCCGATCGGGCAACCGGCTGACCGACTCCCGGTAGGCCAGGGCGTACAGGGCAAGCTGCTGGCTCTCCCGGGCCTCTTTTCCCGCTTCTTTCTGATCCCGGACCATTGACGACTTATAGTCGATGATCGCAACCTCGCCGTCCCGCTCGTCGACCCGGTCCAGGAAACCGGTGACCGTGTCCTGACCGATCTGGAACCGGAACCTCTTCTCGACGAACGTGGGCGGCTCGCCGCCCTCGGCAAAGGCGTGAAATTGGGCCAGGGCGTCACGACCCTCCCGAAGCCGCGCCTCCTCGTGCTCCCTTGAGATGAACCCCTCATTGACCCAGTGGCCTTCGAAGGCGTCAATCAGCTCCTGAGAAGACATCATCAGCCCCTGAAGGCGCCGATTATTGTACGCTTGAACGGCCCGGTGCAGTGCGGCGCCATAGGCGACCGCCTGATCCCTCAGGACCGGCACCCGCAGGATGTGGACGTATTTGTACTTCAGCGGGCAGGTCAGATAGTCGTCGATCTTATAGTGGGAAAGATTGAGAGGGGCGTCGGGCTGCACGGCGAGTTCGCGCTCGATCTCAGCCGGTGGCCCAGCCCGATAGATGACCGCTTCTGCTGCCACTCTCCATGGACGTTCCTCCTCCGCTTTGGGCAGCGTCAACGCCTCCGCCACGAATCGGCTTCGCTTCCACTCCCGCTTCGTCCCGTAGTCCCTGGCCCGCGTCAGGAAGAGGTGCCGCTTCGCCCGGGTCATGCCGACGTAGAACAGCCGGCGCTCCTCCTGCACGTGAAAGTCTCCCGACGGCAGGTGATCTTTGATCAGCTCGTCAGCAAGCGGGATCGCTTCCTTCCGATCGACCGAGGGAAAACGTTTTTCAACCAAGCCGGCAAGAAAGACCGCCTCGAACTCCAGCCCCTTGGCCTTGTGTAGGGTCAGGACCTGAACCGCGTCTGTCGCTTCCTCACCCTCCGCGATTGGGGGGTCCTCCCCCGCCTCGATCAGCATCGTGAGATACGGGACGAAGCCGGCCACGCGGTCCTGCGGCGCCACCTCGCCGAACCGTTGAACGAGGCCGAAGAACGCCGCCAGATTCCCGACCCGTTGATGATCGCGGGGAGAGGTCGAACGGACCAGCCGCTTGCCATAGCCGGGGCGCTCCATAAGAAACTCATACAGGACCCGTCCGGTCGGCTCCAGGGTCGCCTTCCTGAGATAGCGGTCGAGGTCCCCCAAGAGGGCGGTGGCGGTGGCGATCCCCTCCGGCGAGAGCGCGGAGAGCTCCGGGACGCTACCGGGTCGTTTCGTCACATCGAGCAGCACTTCGTAGAGGCTCCGATGCTTCCGCCTCGCATAGGCGTTACAGAGGGTCAGATCAACCCCTGGCATCCCGTAGATCTCGGAACCGGCAAGATGAAAGAGGCTCAGGGAGTCCTGTGGGTCAGCCAGCAGCCGGAGGAACGAGACGACCAGCCGTATCTCTTCCCTGTCGTACAGGCCCTTCGCCCCGCTGAAGCTCCATGGAATCCCCTTCATGTTCAGTGCTCGCAGAAACGGATCGGCGTCGCTGTTTCTGCGGACCAAGATGGCGATGTCGCCCGGCGGACACGCCTTCGCCTCAATCAGCGCCTCGATTCTTCCGGCGACCCAGTCGGCCTCCTCCTGATAGGTCTGGAAGGCCACGCTCTCTACAACCGGCCCTTCGGCATTCTGAGGTCGGAGCCGCTTGTCCACTCCTTCCCGGTACTCAAGCCGATCCGGATTGTTATGTTGGATCAGGCGGTAGGCCGCATCAAGGATGGCCGGGGTCGAGCGGTAGTTCTCGACGAGGACGACCGTGTGTGACTCTGGAAACTCCTCTCGGAAGTTCAGGATATTACTGATCGAAGCCCCCCGGAACTTGAAGATGGATTGGTCATCGTCGCCCACCACGGTGACATTCCGATGTGTGGCGGCAAGCAGCTTGACGATCTGGAGCTGCGCGTAATTGGTATCCTGGAACTCATCGACCAGAACATACCGAAATCGCTCTTGCATCCGCTGCAGGACCAGCGGGTGTTCGCGAAGGAGCGTAAGCGTTTTCGTCATCAGGTCCCCGAAGTCCAACTTCCCCTCCCGGGCCATCAGCTCCTGGTAGCGCCGGTAGATCCACGCGATCTCCACCTCCCCCCGCGCCCGTTCCGCCAGGACCTCATCATCGGGGGCGGCGATCGACTGCTGCTCCAGTTGCTCGGCAAAGGCCGCACACTCCTTTGGGGAGAGGTCTTCGTCCTTCGCGCGGCTGAACAGTCGAAGCAGGGCGCGCACGTGCTTCATCGGATTGCCAAGCGGCCGGAAGTAGTCGAGCGGTAGATCGAAGAGGTGCTCCTGAAGGAAGATCACCTGCTCCGCCTCTGTGAGAAGGCGGAAGTCCGGGCTCAGCCCGAGCACCAGGGCGTGCTCTCGAAGCACGCGGTCTCCGAAGGCGTGAAAGGTGGAGATCCAGGTGTCGGTGAACCCGTACGGGACCAGAAGGTCCACCCGCCGCTCCATCTCCGCCGCCGCCTTCTCGGTAAAGGTCAGGGCCAGCACCTGCTCCGGCCGCGTCCGCTTGCTGTTGATCAGGTGGGCGATCCGATGGGCGATGACGGTGGTCTTCCCAGTTCCGGCGCCGGCAATGACCAGCAAGGGCCCATCGCCGTGCGTGATGGCCGCCTGCTGACCGGCGTTCAGCCCCTCCTGGACCATCGCGCCATCGCCCGATTCAATGATTGTGGTTCGCTCCGACATTCCTCGTTAGCCCTCTTGGATGACTC
>Ga0326597_10003515_pt1 | contig 22522 bp, 18 predicted proteins | sample RVTome_12_FD_203789 | JGI IMG/M metagenome (GOLD analysis project Ga0326597, IMG submission 203789) | Soil microbial communities from uranium-contaminated site in the Upper Colorado River Basin, Wyoming, United States - RVT100D185 | ecosystem: Environmental > Terrestrial > Soil > Contaminated >...
CGGATCGCGCTTGCGCGGGGCGGGCAGCGCGGTCCGGCGGCGCTCCGTCTCGCCGGGCGGCACCGTTTCGATGGAAAGCACCGCGCCGGTGATCGGGTTCGGCCGGTAGGTCGTGCAGCCCTTGCAGCCCTGCTCGTAGGCCGACGCATAGACGTTCTTGAACGCCTCGAACGAGATGGCGGCCGGAACGTTGATCGTCTTGGAGATCGAGCTGTCGATATATTTCTGGGCGGCCGCCTGCATCGCGACGTGCTCGGCGGGCGAAAGCGTCTGGGCCGTCGCGAAATAGTCGGGCAGCTCCGCGTCCTCGCCATGAAGCGCGCGGAAGCGGCGATAGGCATAGTCCGTCACGGTCTCCTCGTGGCGTGTGCCGTCCGGCATCAGCACGCCGCGCGCATAGGAATAGGCGAAGACCGGCTCGATACCGCTCGATACGTTTTCGGCGAAAAGCGAGATCGTGCCCGTCGGCGCGATGGAGGTCAGCAATCCGTTGCGAATGCCGTAGCTTGCGATCGCGGCACGGATGTCCTCGGGCAGAGCGCGGATATTGGGCGCGGCCAGATATTTCTCGCGGTCGAACAGCGCGAACGTGCCCTTCTCGCGCGCAAGCTCCGCCGAGGTCGCATAGGCATTGTCGCGCAGGATGCGAAGCCAGCGTTCGATGAGCGCGACGCCTTCCGCGCTCCCATAGCGCGTGCGGCAGAAGAGAAGCGCGTCCGCCAATCCCGTGACGCCGAGCCCGACGCGGCGCTTGGCCTTCGCTTCCTCCTTCTGCGCGGGCAGGGGGAAGCGCGAGATGTCGATGACGTTGTCGAGCAGGCGCACGGCAGTGCGCGCGAGAAGGCCGAGTTCCGTCTCGTCGAGTGCCGCCTCCGCGGTGAAGGGCTGCTTCACCAGCTTGGCCAGATTGACCGAGCCCAGCAGGCACGCGCCGTAGGGCGGCAGCATTTGCTCGCCGCATGGATTGCTGGCGTAAATTGTCTCGCAGTAATACAGGTTGTTTTGCGCGTTTACGCGATCGATGAAGATCACGCCTGGCTCGGCCACGTCGTAGGTCGCGCGCATGATCTTGTCCCACAGCGCGCGCGCGCTCACCGTCTTGTAGACCGAGCCGCCGAAGACGAGATCCCACGGCTTGTCGGCTTCGACCGCGTCCATGAACGCGTCGGTCGCCAGCACCGAAAGGTTGAACATGCGCAGCTTGTCGGCTTCGCGCTTGATCTCGACGAAGGCCTCGATGTCGGGATGATCGCAGGCGAGCGTTCCCATCATCGCGCCGCGCCGCGAGCCCGCCGACATGATCGTGCGGCACATCGAATCCCACACGGTCATGAAGGAGAGCGGCCCGGACGCATCCGCGCCCACGCCCCGCACCGGCGCGCCCTTGGGGCGCAGCGTCGAGAAATCGTAGCCGATGCCACCGCCCTGCTGCATGGTCAGCGCCGCCTCGCGCAAATGCGCGAAGATGCCGCCCATATCGTCGGGGATCGTGCCCATGACGAAGCAGTTGAACAGCGTCACGTCGCGGCCCGTGCCGGCGCCGGCCAGGATGCGGCCCGCCGGCAGGAAGCGGTAATCGTCGAGCGCGGCCCGGAATTTCGTTTCCCACAGCGTGCGTTTGTCCGGCGCCTCGGCTTGGGCGGCCGCGCGCGCCACGCGCGTCCAGCTATCGGCGATCGTCTTGTCGACCGCCGTGCCGTCCGGCCGTTTCAGCCGGTATTTCATGTCCCAGATGCGGTGCGAGATCGTGCTCATCGGGCCTGATCGAAGCTAGGCCGCCGGTCGCTTTCATGGCGTCCCGAGCGGAACGATCCCCTAGCAGAAATCGAAGAAAAATGCAAGGTTCGTTCCCTGTCCGTTCTGGATTTTCAGCCGAGCCCCTGCGCGGCCAGCAGCGCCTGTCCCTCGGCCACTAGGCGCGTCGCGGCTGCCTCGATTCGCGTCTCCAGCGTCCGCATGAACTCGGCGCGCGGCAGGCCCGGCGGGATGGCGGGCAGGAACTCGACGACGATCGTCCCGGGCTTCTTGAGGATGCCGCCGGCCGTCCAGAACAGCCCCGAATTGTGCGCGACCGGCACGCAGGGCGCGCCGAGCTGCGCGTAAAGTCCCGCCACGCCCGGCTTGTAGTCGGGTGCGTCGCTTGGCTTCTTTCGCGTGCCTTCCGGGAAGATGAGGATTTGGCGCCCGTCGGCGATGGCGCGCTTGGCCGCCGCAGTCATCTTCCGTACGGCGGAAGCGCCGGCCCTGCGGTCGATCGCGATCATCCGCGCGGCGATCATGTAGAGCCCGAACAGCGGCACCCAGCGCAGCGAGCGCTTGATCACGAAGACCGGGTCGGGCGCCAGCGCGGAGAGCGCCATCGTTTCCCACATGCTGTAATGCTTGGCGGCGATCAGCGCGCCCGTGCGCGGAATATGTTCTCGCCCGCGCACTTCGTAGCGCAAGCCCGCGAACACCTTCAGCCCCCAAAGCCCCGCGCGCGACCATTGCCGCGCGCTCCACTCCGCACCCTTCCAGCCCATCGGAAGCGTGGGCAGGAACGCGATGTGCAGCGCCACCGAATAGGCCAGGAACCAGACGAAGAAGATCAGGGATCGCAGATAGACGAGCAAAATCGCCACGGGGACCGATCAGGGCAAGGAGGCATGCTCCTCAGGCTCGCCAAGACGCGCGCCTTCGTCAAGGGCGGCCGTGCGCTCGACCGAAAGCCTGGCCAGGCTCGCGAGATATTTGGCGTATTCCGCATGCAGCAGCCGGATCGCGTTGGGATCACGCCACCAGCGGGCGAGATCGAGCGTGGGCGCGTCGACCGGATAGGGAATCACCGTCACGTCCGGCATCTCGGCGGCCAATTCGAGCAGGCTGCGCGGCATATGATACGCCGCCGTAACGACGATCAGGCGCGCATAGCCCCGCTCGCGCGCCCATCGCGCCGTCTCGCGCGCATTGCCTCTGGTGTCTTCCGCCTCGAAGCCGAGATCGGCGCAGCAGTCGAAGCGCGCGCCCGCACGCACGAGGCTTCTGAGCGCGTCCTTGGTCGTGCTCGGATGGACGCCGCTGATCAAGAGGCGCTCGCCCACGCCGTCCTCCAGAAGCGCGACGGCAGTATCGAGACGCGCGCCGCCGCCCGTGAGCGTCACGATCGCGTCGGCCTTCGCCGGCGTGGCCCCGTCGGCGGCACTCGGCAGCGTCACGGCGAAAGCAATGAAGCCCGTGACGTAGACGGCCGCCGTCAGGACGAGCGCATTCGTCCAGAAACGAAAGGAATTCCTCGGGCGCGGGCTCTGCTGCACGCGATTTGCTCCGGGCCGTGGCACAAGCCCTTATGCCCCCGCCAGGGCCAAAAAAACGTTTACAAGAGAAATAGGGCGCAACCGTGGAATTAGTAGATCCGGGAGAGCGCCGAAAACACGGAAATCCGCGCGGTTCCCCAGGCGATGAGGGCCGCGCAGGCGGGCACCGCCGCGAGCCAAAGCAACTCGACGGGCGCGAGCGCCAGCGGCGGCAGGAAGGGAACGGCGGTGACGCCCGCCTGCTCGAGCCCGCCGGCCGTTAGAAACAGGACCGCCGCGCCCGCCGCGCCCGCCGCCGCGGCCCCGAGCGTGGCCAAGAGATAGTGCCGCTCGAACGCGCCCGAGATGAAACTGTCCGTGGCCCCCATGAGATGAAGCAACTCGACGATCTCGTGATGCGCGGCGAGGCCCGCGCGCGTCGCGAACGCGACCGCCGCCGCGGTGGCCACCGCGATCAGCGCGAGCACGCCGGCGGCCGAGAGCACGACGCTGCCGGCGAGCGCCAGAAGTCGGCCGATCCAGCGGCTGTGATCGTCGAGGGCGGTGTCGGGCACGGCCTTCTTCAGACGCGCTTCGAGATCGGCGACGTCGAGCGACGCGCCGGGTCGCAGCATCGCATCGATAAGGCGCGGAAGCGGCAGCTCCGCGATCAGCGTGTCGCGCCCGAGCCAGGGTTCGACGAGCGCGCGCGTCTCGGCCTCGCTGATGGGTTCCGCGCGCGCGATGTTCTCGTCGGCCAGCAAGACGTCCAGCGCGGCGGCGACCGCGGCATCAGGAACCACGCCTTCCTTCGGCAGGACCTGCACCGTGATGCGTCCGGTCAGACCGGCCTGCCAGGTCTCGGTCATGCGTTCCACGATGAGAACGGCGCCGAGCGAAAGGGCGGCGAGGAACGCCATCACGCCGATCACGACGTCGAGCGGCGCGGTGCCCGCTTCGCGCGGCAGGATGCGGCTCCGCCTTTCCTTGCGCGGGTCCGTCATCGCGCGGGGCTCCGCATCTCGATCAGCCTTCCGTCGACGAGCCTGAGCTCGCGCGCGCGCGTGCGCTCCATCAACGTGCGGTCATGGGTGGCGATCATCACCGTCGTTCCGAAGCGATTGAGTTCGACGAAAAGCCGGATCAGCCGCTGGCCGATCTCGGCATCGACGTTGCCCGTCGGTTCGTCGGCCAGCAGCAGGTCGGGCTTGGCCACGACCGCGCGTGCGATGGCGACGCGCTGCTGCTCGCCGCCCGACAGCGTGGGCGGCCGGGCATGCAAACGGCTGCCGAGCCCGACCCAGGTCAGCAATTCCTCGACGTCCTTCGCGTAGTCGGCTTCGCGCCCGCCCGCGAGCCGCAGCGGCAGCGCCACGTTTTCATATGCCGTAAGATGGTCGAGCAGCCGGAATTCCTGGAAGACGACACCGATCCGGCGGCGCAACGCTGGCAGCTCCGCGCGCGACAGGACCGCGACGTCGCGCCCGAACATGGTGATGAGGCCGCGCGACGGCCGTTGGGCGAGAAAGACGAGCCTGAGAAGCGTGCTCTTGCCTGCGCCCGACGGTCCTGTGAGAAAGGTGAAGGAGCCCGGCTCCAGGACGACGTTGACGTCGCGCAGGATTTCGGGGCCGGCGCCGAAGCGCATGCCGACATTCTCGAAGCGAACCATGCAGGACCTTCGGGGCGAACGGCGCAACATAACGTCCGCATCGGTCACGCGCCATGCTCGGTCCGTCCTGCTTTTCTTGGGGTCGTGTGCTTGGGTTCGCGGACACGATTCGGCCAGACTATGCGGCGAAATCCGCCGCCGCGCCCGCTGGACGGGGCCGACGAAAGGACCGGAATTGACGTATCCGACCGGAAGGCTTGCCCGCGACGCCGTCTTGGCGGCTGCGCTCGTGCTGGCGTTCCAAGCGGCGCGCGCGGAGTCCGTCGTCTATCGCGTCGCTGTCGAAGGCGTGGACGGCCGGCTCGCCGAGGATATGGAGGCGGCGTCTCGCTTGATCACAGCAGAAGCCGATCCGCCGCAGAGCCTCGCCGGACTGCGCCAACGCGCGGAGGGCGATCGCGATGTCTTCGACACGATCTTGCGGTCGGAGGGATATTACGGCGCCATGATCGATCTCGACGTGGACGCGGGCCGCGCGCCCGCCCGCGTCAGCGTGCGCGTCGATCGCGGAGAGCGTTACTCCGTCGCCGATTGCCGCATCGAATATGACGGGCCGTATGGGCCGCCGGCGGATGCGCCGCGCGATTGCGCCGCGATCGGGCTTGCGCCCGGCGCACCGGCGCGCGCGGTTTCGGTGTTGGCCGCGCATGATCGTCTTCTTCGCGCGCTGCTCGAGTCGGGCCGGCCCGAGCCGCGCGTCGAACGGCGCCCGGTCGTCGATCATGCGTCGCACACGATGCGCCTGCTGTTCCGTGTCGATCCGGGCCGCGAGGCGGTTCTCGGGCGTGTCGTCGTGACGGGCAACCAGCGCACCGATTCCGATTTCCTCGCCGAACTGAAAACCTGGAACGACGGCGATCGCTACGACGCGCGCGTGATGGACGCTTATCGCAGGCGATTGGCCGACATGAATCTCTTCGACTCGCTCGATTTGAGCTTCGGGACGCCCGGCGCGCCGGATGCTGTCGGCGTCGGCGTGCATGAGCGGGCGCCGCGTTCCTTCGGCGGCGGCCTGCGCTATGCGACGAACGAAGGTGCGGGCGCCAAGCTGTTCTGGGAACACCGCAATCTCTGGGGTGGGGCCGAACGCGGCCGTATCGATCTCGAAATGGCGGAGATCAAGCAATCACTCGAGCTTGGGCTGGCCTTTCCCCATACGCCCTACCCGGAAGCGACCATCGATGTCGGCGCGCGCGCCGCGCGCGAGGATAGTGACGCCTATCGGAAATCAGGCGCAACGCTCTCGGCCGGCATTTCCGCGCCGTTGTCGGAGCGCTGGAAGGGCAAGGCGTCGGTCGCGCTCGACGCAGCCGAGATCGACGACGATCCCAAGTCGCTGCTCAGCGTAGTGGCGTCCCTGCCGGTCGAGGCCTTCTATGACGGCACGGACGATCTGCTCGATCCGACCGGGGGCGAGCGCCTGGCGCTGAAGGCTGCCCCCGTCGTCGGGGCCAGCGGCGGCGCGCGCCTCTTTGTGGTCGCGGGCGCGGAAGGATCGGCCTATCGCGCGCTCGACTCACGCGCCAATGCGGTTGTCGCCGCGCGCCTCAAGCTGGGCGCGATCGCGGGCGGGACCATCGATTCCATACCGCCGGACCGGCGTTTCTATTCCGGCGGCGGTGGGTCGGTGCGGGGCTTCGGCTATCAGCGCATTGGCCCGCGCGACGCGATGGGCGATCCCGAAGGCGGGCGTTCGCTGGCCGAAGCGAGCCTCGAGCTCCGGCTCAAGCTCACGCGCGAATTCGGAATGGTCGCCTTCGCCGAGGCCGGTGCGGTCGGACGCGATTTCGATCTCCTCGACGAGGACCCCCGCGCGGGCGCGGGCGTCGGGCTTCGCTACTACACCGATTTCGGGCCGTTGCGCGCCGACGTCGCTGTGCCGCTCAACAAGGGGCCGGGCGATGAGGATTTCCAGATCTATCTCAGCATCGGGCAGGCGTTCTGATGGCGGGCCGCGGCTTCCTTTCTTCGAGTCATCGCATGCGCCGCGCCGCGCTTGTTCTGCTCGTCGCGGCCATCTTCGCGCTTGGCGCCGTGCTCGCGCTCGGGCGGGACACGATCGCCCGCGCGGGACTTTGGGCCGCGAGCGCGGCCGCGGGCTTTTCGATCACATGCGCCGAGAGCGAAGGCGACGTCTTCGACACGCTCGATTGCCGCGGTCTTACGATCGCGGACGGTGGCGGTCCGTTCCTGACCGCGCGGCGGGCGAAGATCGATTGGCGGCCGTCGCGTCTCTTCCGGGGCGCCGTCGCGATCACCAGCGTTGAACTTGAAGGCGCCGTCTTTACGCGATTGCCGGAGGACGAAGGCGGCGAGGGCGGGCTTCCCGGCGTCGATATTCGGGCCGAGAGGATCGTGCTGGGCGACCTCGATCTGCGTCTTGGCGACGCCGCGCCCGTCTGTCTGCGCGGCCAGGCCAGGGTAGCGGCGGGACCCTCCGGGCTCGATCTTGCGACCGCGCTCGCGCGCTGTGGCGGCGAGGGCACCGTGCGCATCGCTGCGCGCTATGACGCGCCTGCGGCGCACGTGGCGCTCGACGGCGAAATCGCCGACGACGGCGCACTTGCCGCGGCGATCCTGGGCGTCGAGGGCGCAGGCCGAACCATGCTCAAGCTGAAAGGCACTGGGCCGCTCACCCGGTTCGCCGGCACGCTCGACGCATCGGCCGAAGGGGTCGGCCGCACCGTGATGCGGCTCGTCGCGCAAACGACCGCCTTGGACGGCGCCGATAGGATCGCGGTAGACGGCTCGATTTCGCTCATGCCCGGCGTTATGCCGTCCTGGGCGCCCGGCATGGAGGGCGCGCTCGCTATGCGCCTGGTTTTTCCCGCCGCCGGCGGCATGAAGATCGAGGATGCGCGGCTCGCCTGGGGTGCGGCCAAGGCGAACGCCGTGATCGCCATGGCGGCCGGAACCGGGGCGCTCGCCGGCGAGATCAAGGTCGAGCTCGCGGGCATTCCCTATTTCTCGACCGGGTCGCTCGCCGCCGCTCTTCGCGGCACGCGCGCGCGTCCCATCGCTTCGGGTACGTTCGGCGTGGACGCTGTCGCGATCGCCGATGCCGGTGCCGCGCGGGCCGAAGGGCGTTTCGAAATCACCGCCGATCGCGCCGCGCAAAGCGCCCGCCTCGACCTGCGCGGCCGTGCAACCGCGCTCACGATTCCCGGCGGCTTCGCCGAACGCGATGGTGGGGACGCGATTTTCAGCGCGACCGGCACGGCCGACTTCGCCCAGGGCATGGCCACGCTGACGGGTGCGGCCAAGACGAAGGCGCTCGCATTCGACGTCGCCATGCAAGTGCCGTTCAAAGAGGGTTCCCCGCCGAATGGCCAGGCAAGTCTCGCGACGGACGATCTCGCCTCGCTCACCGGTGGCGCACTCGAAGGCCCGGCCCGCGCCATCGTCGAACTCGACCAAGTCGGTGCGGGCGGAAGCTATTCGGGACGCGCGGCGCTGGACGCGAACATGCTCGACGCCGAGGGCGCGTGGCGCGTGTCGGCGAGCGGCGAAATCGATGCGCATCTCGCAACCACGCGCACCGACGGCGCGGTGCTCGGCCGCCTGCTCGGCGTTTCGTTGACGGGCAGCCCCGTCTTGCGTGCCGCGGTGGAGGGTCCGGCGGATGCGCCGCGCGCGACGCTCGAAGCCGACATCCCCGGTCTCGATGCAGGTGGCGTCGCGTTTTCCGCCATTCGGCTTGAGGCCGGCGCCGACCGCCACGACGGCACCTGGCAAGGCGCCGCACGGCTGACGGGGACAAGCGCGGCCGGCACTCTCGCACTCGCGGCCGATCTCGCGCGCGACGCCGCGGGACGGGTGCGGGCGACGTTGCGAAAGAATTCGTCCTGGGGCCGTTCCGGGCTCGCAGGATCGCTCGCCGCGCCGGGGCCAGGCGGTCCTTACACGGGCCGGCTCGCGCTCACCGGCCGGCCGCTCGCGCCCCTGGCCCCGCTCCTCGGGACGGATCTCGACGGCGCTGGCGAGATCGCGCTCGTTCTGCAGGCGAGCGGCGGCAAGCAAACGGCAAAACTCGTTATGGCCGTGAACGATGTCGCCGGCGCCTCTTTGCTGGCGCACGCCAAAATCGACGGCGAAATCGTCATTGCGGCGGCGAAGCTCGACGCTAGCGTTACGTTGAAGGACGGCGTCAATACGCTCGAGCTGGAAGCGGCGGGCACCTTCGGCAACGAGACCCGGATTTCGGTCCGCAAATTGGCGGGCAATTGGGAAGGCATCGCCTATCGCCTGGACGGAACCGCGGATATCCGTGCGGCACGGGGCGAGACGGTGCTGTCGCGCGCGACGTTCGATGTCGCGGGCAGCTGGCTTTCCTTGGAAGGGCGGCGCGGGCAGGAAGCGCTGTCCGTGCGCCTTGCGCTGGAAAAGCTCCCAGCGAGGGCGGTGGCAGGCCTCTTCGCTCTCGGTGAAGCGCAAGGCACGATCGCGGGAAGCGCCGCGCTCGACATCGCGCCGTCCGCATCGCACGGCAAATTCGATTTCGCGGCCAACGGCCTCGCCTTCGAAGGCAGGGGACGCGCGGCCACGCCCGCCGATCTCGCGCTCGCCGGCGCTTGGGATGGCCGCATTTTGTCCGTACACGGAGCGATCGAAGGCCTCGACGCCGAGCCCGCCCGCCTCGAGGCGACGCTGCCCCTCGTCAAACGCGCGGGGGCCGCGGGCGTCGCGCTTGCCGAGCGCGGCGCCGTCTCGGCGCGTTTTTCCGGGCGCATGCGGGCCGAACGGCTGGCCGCCGTCCTACCGCTGGCCGAGCATCGCGTCGAAGGCGTGCTCGCCGTCGATCTCGGCGTCTCGGGCGACATAACGGCGCCCAAAGTGAGCGGCGCGGCCAAGCTCGCGGACGGGCGCTACGAAAGCCTCGAAACCGGGACGCGGCTCGAAAGGCTCACCGCTACGCTCGAAGCGACGGCGGACGGCGCCTTCGTGCTCGATGCGAACGCGACGGACGGAGGTTCCGGCACGTTCGCGCTCACGGGCCGCGCCGCGCTGGGGCCGCGGGGATTGCCGGTCGGCCGTGCCGCATTGTCGTTCGAAAATGCCTATCTGGTGCGTCGAGACGGCATTGTCGCGCGCGGCCGCGGCGAAGTCGAAGCGACGCGTAGCGCAGGCGCGGTGACCCACGTCGCGGGCAAGGCGACGACATCGGAAGTGCGCATCGATCTCGGCAAACCGCTGCCGCACGGAGTGCGCGAACTCGACGTGGAAGAGATCAATCTGCCCGAGAGAGCGCGCGGACCGAAAGCGGACGGCATGCATCTTCGCGATCTTGTGCGCGAAACGACGCTCGATCTCGCGGTCGAGATGCCGAACCGCGTCTATGTCGAAGGGCGCGGCCTGACGTCGGAATGGCGCGGCAGCCTTAAAGTGTCCGGAACTCTCGCCGAACCCATTGTCGACGGCGGGCTTAGCGTCGTGCGCGGCGATGCGCAGCTTCTCGGACGCAACTTCCTTCTCGACAAGGGCATGGTGATGCCCGACGCCAAAGCGGACGGCGGCGCGCGCGTGGACATCACGGCCAGCCATCAGGCGAGCGACATGACCGTTCGTGCCCATGTCACCGGGCCGGTCGGCGCGCCGGAGCTCGCTTGGTCGTCGAGCCCGTCCTTTCCGCGCGACGAGATTCTGGGCCGTCTCTTCTTCGGCAAATCCTCGCCCAAGCTGTCGGCCTTCGAGGCACTTCAGCTCGCCGAAATGTCGGGCCGTCTCGGCGATCTCGGCGGCGGGGGCGGCGTCATGGCGTTCGCGCGGCGCGTCGCGGGCCTCGACGTGCTGCGCGTTGAATCGCCGGGCGGGGATTCGAGCGAAGGGCCTTCCGTCTCCATCGGAAAATATGTGACGCGAGAGATCTATGTGGGCGCCAAGCGCGGCCCCGCCGCCGCCTCCGGCGAGATCGAAGTCGAGGTGCGCTTGACGCCGCACATAACCGTCCAGGCCGAATCCGGTACCGACAGCCAAGGCGAGGTCGGCGTCAGCTGGCAATGGGACTACTAGAGAAACCGGCAAACTAGCCGGTCTTGCCTCGCTCGAGGCGATGGGTCACCTTCGCGTGCGCATTAACCATGGACAGCGCCGCCCGATGATTCTGACCTGTCCGCAATGCACGACGCGCTATTCGGCGGACGGGGCGAAATTCGCGCCGCCGGGCCGCAATGTGCGCTGTTCGAAATGCGGCCATGTCTGGTTCCAGCAGCCGCCCCCGCCGGCGCAGGAGCCCGAACCCGTCGCACGCATCGAGATGCCGGCGCCCGCCGCGCGCCGCGCCGCCACGGCGGCGGTCGCCGCGGTCGCCCCCGCGCCCGCGCGGCCGGCGCGCGCGCAATCGGGCTGGGCGGCGAGCATGTTCTCGGCCGGCGGCTGGGCGGCTCTCGTGCTCGTGGTGCTGGCGCTTGCCAAGGCCACCGTCGACTACCGGCAAGAGATCGCGACGCTGTGGCCGCAATCGGCATCGCTCTACGCGATGCTCAGCATGCCGGTGAACGTGCGGGGAATCGAATTCGAAGCGGTCACCTTCCGCCGCGAGACCGAGGACGGCCAACCCGTGCTCGCCGTGACCGGCAAGCTCGTCAACGTGACGGCGCGCGAGCTTCCGGTCCCCGAAATCCGCGTGTCGCTCAGCGACGACGAAAAGCGCGAGCTTTATCACTGGACCTTCACGCCGGGCGTCACGACGCTGGGGCCGCACGAGGAAAGCGCCTTCGTGACCAGGCTTTCGAGCCCGCCGCGCGAGGCGCGCCATCTCGAGGTGCGCTTCGCGCAGGCCGGCGACGAAGAGTGAGTGCGCCCGCGCGTCCGCGTGTTCTGTTCACGGCCGAGGCGATCACGGTTCGTGTCGCGGCGCTGGCGCGCGAGATTGCGCGCGCCCCGCTGGTTCCCAATCTGGCGGCGCCGGTGCTGGCGGGCGGCTTCGTGATGGCGGCCGATCTCCTGCGCGCGCTCGCCCGCGAGGGGCTGGCGCTCGAGACCGAATTTCTCTGGCTCAGAAGCTACAAGGGACGCAAGCGGGGCGACGGCGTGATGGTGCTCGCCGGCCCCTCCGATATCGTCCGTGGGAAGACGGTTCTGTTGATCGACGGCGTGCTCGATTCGGGCCATACGCTCGCCCGCGCCACGGAATTGCTGACGGAACGAGGCGCGGCCTGCGTGCTCTCGGCGGTGGCCGTCGTCAAGAAGCGCACCGACGCGGTCTTCGCGGCGGATTACGCTGGATTCGAGACCGGCACGGAATATCTGATCGGCTATGGCATGGACGCCGAGGGCTACGCGCGCGGCCTGCCCGATATTTCGGTCGTGGATTGAGGCGCTTCAGAATCGTTTCAAGAGCCGTTCGATATAGTCGATCTCGTCTTGCGGGCGTGCACGCTCGGCCGCACGGCGGCGCAATTCGTTGAGGATTTCCCGCGCACGCTGAATTTCCATCTCCTCGGGTACCTTGACGCTGCCGCCGAGGCTCGGCCCCGTCGCGCCGCGCGGGCGGCCGAGCGGATCCCGCCGGTCGTCTGAATTGCCCATGTCCTCGCCTTCGCCCGCACCGTTCTCGCCCATGCGCTGCATCAGGTCGCGGGCCAGCGCCTGGGCGCCTTCGCGCAATTGATCGAGCGCGTCCTTCTGTGCGTCGCCGGATTCATCGAGACGATGGCGTTCCAGCTTGTCGCGCGAATCCTCCATCGCGCGTCCCGCGCGGCCAAGGCTCTGCGGCGCATCCACGCCTTCGCCGCCGAGGCCTTCGAGAATCTTGTCCAATTGTTCGCGCAACGCGCCCTGTTCGCCCGCGAGCGCGCCCTCGCCGCCCTCGCCGGAACCCTGCTGCCCGCGGAACGTGCGGTCGAGAAGCTGGCGCTGGGCGCCCATCAGATCGGCCAAACCCTGTACGGCGTCGTTGAGCGCGCGCTCGGCAGGTGTGGGCTGAGGTCTGCCCGCAACGCGCAGATTCTCGAGCAGGCCTTGCAATTCCGCGAGCAGACGCCTTGCCGCGTCGCGGGCACCCGTGCGCGAGAGATCCTCGATCGCCTTCAAGATCGCGTCGAGATCCTCGCCGCGCAGCGTCCGGGCATTGGGTTGCGGCGCGTCGCCGGGCGCGGCGTTCTGCGCGAGCGAGCGCAAATAGCGATCGAGCGCCGTGCGCAACTCGGCCATCAGCCGCGCGATCTCCTCGTCGGAAGCGCCGCGCGCGAGCGCGTCCATCAATGCCTGCTGGAGCCTGCGCAAATCGGCCGCCGCCAGCGACAGATCGCCGTCCTCCATCGAGAGCGCCATGTCCCACATGAAGGCGAGTGCGGCTTGGCGGTCCGGGTCGTCCTGGATGCCTTTGACCTGCCAATAGAGCGCGCGGAGCGCGAGATAGGTCGAAAGCTCCTTCGCATAGAAACGCTCCGGCGCGATGGCGAGCGCGTCCAGTGCGCGTTCGACGTTCTCCTGCGCGCCTGTCCGATTTGCGGTCAGCGTCTTGCGCTGCTCGATCAGCGCGCGCGCAAGCGGATGGGTGAAGAGCCGTTCGGGCAGCACCATCGTCATGGATTCGCTGGCGCCGGGCTGCTCCGCCGCGTCGAACGCGACCAGCCGGATCATCACGGTAAGGCCGGCGAAGGGATGCGCCGTCAAATCGCGGAAGGTGGTCTCCGCAACCTCCTTGGCCGAGGCGGGCAGCGGCAAGTCGAGGATCAGCGCGTCCTCGGCATTTGCATCCGGGAGCGCGAGCCGGATTTCCGCTTCGGCCTTCGTCACGCCGTAATCGTCGCGCGCCTTGTAGGCGAGCTTGAGCGCGTCGCGCTCGCTCGCCGAAGGTGGCTCGGCGAAATCGATCGCCGGGGGCGCGTCGGGCAGGATCGAGAAACGCCAGCTCCCGAGCGTGCGGCCGGACGCGCGGACCGCCACGGCGGTGTCGGATGCGAGCGCGATCGTCGCCTCGTAGCCGGAGCCGGATGTCGCGAAGGCGGACGCCTCGCCGACCTCCGGCTTGGGGTCGACGACGAGGCGCGGCATGGCGTCGAGGCCGCGCGCGCGAAGAATGAGCTGCGTGCCCTCCGGGGCTGCGATCGGCTTGCCCTCGCCCTCGGAAACGAGCTTGGGCAGATAGAGCGGGGGCTGCTTCGTGTAGGCGGGCGGCGCGATCCACGCGTCGAGAACGGCGTAGACCGCCGCGCTCGAGGCCGGCGTGGCAGGCGCGAGACCCGCGACCAGCCGGCGGCTCCAATCCGGACCCGCGACGAGCGCAGCGGCGAGCAGGCCGAGCAGGAGCAGGAAGCGCAGCGCATAGGGATCGCGACGCGACAGGCCCGGATGCGGCCAGCGAAGGTTGAGGCGCCGCGCCGCCGCCAACAGGCGGATGCGATGCGCCCGCCAGAGCGACTCGGCGACGCGGTCGCCGGCGCCGGCCGCGAGCGTGTCGCGCGATTCGGTCAACGGCCGGTGCGCCAGATCGCTGTCGCGTTCCACGCGGCGTGCGGCCTCGTCCCACGCGGGCGGCTCGACCGCGCTCAGCGCGGTCCACAGGCTGTGCGTTGCGGCACCGGACAGAACGACAATGACGGCCGCGTGCAGGCCCCAGGGAAGATCGGCCAGGATTCCGAGAAGGGCCGCGATGGCATAGAGGCCGAGGAAGCCAAGGCCGGGCCAAAACGCGACCCAGACGCGTTCCCAGAGAAGCGCGGCGCGCGCGAGCGCGATCATGCGGCGCGCGCGGTCCGCATTGCCGGTCGGACCGTCAGTCGTCAAGCCAGGGCGGGAGCCGGTCCTGAGCAAGCAAATCCTCATAGGTCAGGCGCGGGCGTACCACGCTCCATGCCTCGCCCTTAACCAAGACCTCCGGGGCGGGCGGCCGCGCGTTATAGGCAGACGCCATCACCGCGCCATAGGCGCCCACCATCATGAAGGATATCAGATCACCGGGGCCAAGCGCGGGCAATTCACGATCCCGCGCGAAGATATCCGTCGACTCGCAGACCGGGCCCACCACGTCATAGGTCGCGCGCGGCGTTCCGGCCGCGGCCTGGCGTACCGGCAGAATGTCGTGGTGTGCGTCGTAGAGCGCGGGACGCAAAAGATCGTTCATCGCGGCGTCAAGGACGAGGAAGGTCTTGGCTTCGCCGCGCTTGACGTAGATCACCCTGGATACCAGCACGCCGGCATTGGCGGCGATCAGCCGACCGGGCTCGAAGATGAGCTGGACGTCGAGGCCGCGCGTCAACCGTGCGATCATCCGCCCATAGGCTTCCGGATCGGGGGGAGGGGCGTTGTCGGTCCGGTACGGCACGCCCAGCCCGCCGCCGAGATCGGCGCGCGCGATGCGATGTCCGTCGGCGCGCAATTCGGCGATGAGCGCCACGATCCGCCGGAAGGCCGCTTCGAGCGGATCGAGATCGACGATCTGACTGCCGATATGCACGTCGATGCCGACGGCTTCGATGCCGGGAAGGCGCCGCGCCTGCGCGTAGATCGCGCGCGCGCGCGATATCGGCACGCCGAACTTGTTCTCCGCCGTCCCCGTCGTAATCTTGGCATGGGTCTTGGCGTCGACGTCGGGATTGACGCGGATGGTGATGGGCGCGGTCTTGCCCATAGCCAAGGCCACTTCGCTCAACGCTTCGAGTTCGGCTTCGCTCTCGACGTTAAATTGATGGATGCCCGCGTCGAGCGCCATGCGCATCTCAGGTTTGGTCTTGCCGACGCCGGAAAACACGATGCGCCCGGGTGCGATACCGGCCGCGAGCGCCTTGACGAGTTCGCCGCCCGAGACGACGTCGGCGCCGGCGCCCAGCCGCGCAAGCGTCTTGAGCACGGCGAGGTTGCCGTTCGCCTTGACCGAGAAGGCGATCAGTGTGTCCGGCGGAAAGGGCTTCGCGAATACGCGATAGTGACGTTCCAACGTCGCCGTCGCGTAGCAATAGAACGGCGTGCCGATTTCGTCCGCGATCGCGGCGAGCGAGACCTCCTCGGCATGGAGGACGCCGTTCCTGTAACCGAAATGATTCATCGGTTGATCGGCTTGGACGGCTTGGAGGGGTCCCTCTCGCCCGTATCCTGCTTGGTGCCGGAGGGTCGTTCGAGATCGCTCTTGATGCCGCAGGCGGAAACCGCGAGCGCGAGCGCGAGAAGCATGGCGAGCCGCGGTTTCATTCGAGACGCTCCTTCCAGAACGCGATCTGTTCCTTCACGCGGGCGGGCGCGGTGCCGCCTTCGCTCACGCGCGAGGCGGCGGAGGCTTCCGGCGACAGCACGGCGAACACATCCTCGGTGATGCCGGGCTCGATGGCGCGATATTCGGAGAGACCCATCGCATCCAGCGTCGTCTTAAGCGCGTCGGCGCGCGCGACCGCGCGGCCCGCGATGGCGTGCGCCTCGCGGAACGGCTTGCCCAGTTTCATCGCGATCCAATCGGCGAGGTCGGTTGCGGTCGGATGGCCCGCACTTGCGGCCTTGCGCATGGCCGCCGCATGGACCGTCAGATCGCCGACCATGCCGGCCATGGCGGCGAGCGAGAGCGCGATCGCGTCGGCGGCCGCGAAGACCGGCTCCTTGTCCTCCTGGAGGTCCTTCGCATAGGCGAGGGCCAGGCCCTTCACCACGACGGCGAGGCCCGTGAACGCGCCGATGATGCGTCCCGCCTTCGCGCGCACGAGCTCGGCCGCGTCGGGGTTGCGCTTCTGCGGCATGATCGAGGAGCCGGTGGTGAAGGCATCCGACAGCGCCACGAAGCCGTAGGCGGGCGAGGCCCAGAGCACGATCTCCTCGGCAAGCCGCGAAAGGTGCGTGCTCGTGATCGCGCAGGCCGCCAGATATTCCAGCGCGAAATCGCGGCTGGCCACCGCGTCCAGCGAATTGCGCATCGGGCGGTCGAAGCCCAGCGCTGTTGCGGTTTTCTTGCGATCGATGGGAAACGAGGTGCCCGCGAGGGCCGCCGCGCCCAAGGGCGACTCGTTCATGCGCGTTGCCGCGTCGGCGAAGCGGCCGCGGTCGCGCGCGAACATTTCGACATAGGCCAGGCAATGATGCCCGAACGTCACGGGCTGCGCGGGCTGCATATGGGTGAAGCCCGGCATGATGGTTGTGTCATGGGCTTCGGCCTGCGCCAGCAGGGCGCGCTGCAGTGCGAGCAGCCCGTCGCCGGCCCGCGCGCACGCCTCGCGCGCGAAGAGCCGCAAATCGGTCGCCACCTGATCGTTGCGCGAGCGCGCGGTGTGCAGCCGCCCGGCCGCTTCGCCGATCAGTTCCTTCAGCCGGGCCTCGATGTTGAGATGGATGTCCTCGAATTCGCGGCGGAAAGGGAATTTCCCGGCGGCCATTTCGTCCGCGATCGTTTTCAAGCCTTTGGCGATCGCGGCCGCGTCTTCCTTGGCGACGATGCCCTGGGCCGCCAGCATCTCGACATGGGCCAGCGAGCCCGCCAGATCGTGATCGGCGAGGCGTTTGTCGAAATCGACGGAGACGTTTATCTCCTCCATGATGGCGGCGGGGCCGCGCGCGAAGCGTCCGCCCCACATTTTGTTCGCGCTCATTTTCGAAATCGTAGGGACGATGCCCCGTTCACGCCTCTTTGCGATCCTTGCGGCGGCTTTTCTCGGCCTCGCCGCCTTGGTCCTATACGGGATCGCGAGCCGGGATGTAAACGCGAAGCCGCCGGCGGCACTCGCGAGGCTCGTCCTTGATACGCCCAAGCCTGCACCGGAGGTCCGCTTCGCCGACGAGAAGGGCGGAAACGTCAGCCTGAAGGATTTCCGGGGCCGTTGGGTCCTGCTCAATCTCTGGGCAAGCTGGTGCGCGCCCTGTGTCGAGGAGCTGCCGAGCCTTGCGGGTCTCCAGTCCGCCATGCCGGCGGAGCGCTTTGCCGTCGTGGCCGTCAGCCTGGGGCCGGAAGATGCCGAGGGTGCGCGCGCTTTCCTCGCACGGCACGGTGCGGACGCGCTGGCCGTCCATCTCGATTCCGGCAAATCTCTGATCCGCGCCTTCGGTGCCTACGGTCTTCCCTTGAGCGTGCTCGTCGATCCGCAAGGCGAGGAAGTCGCGCGCGCCTTCGGCCCGGCCGAATGGGACGCGCCCGAGGCGATCGCCTATTTGCGCGGGATCGTCGTGCCGGCGCGCTGATCGCCGATCCGGCTCCAGGCTTCCAGCATCGCCGAGGCGATCTCGGACGACGACGGCCAGTGGCCGCCGTGTTGGCCGGCGTGCATCCTGTAGTCGTCGAGGCGCGACGGATCGGGCTGCACGAGGCGATCACCGTCGAGGAACAGGAGACCGGCCTTTTCGGACGGCATCTTCAATACGAACGCTTCGGCCTCGTTCAGCGCCGCGCGCAGTTTCCGCGACAGCTCGGCGGCGGTGATCTGTCTGCTCATCTTGAGCGGAACAAGATCGTCGTCGTGATAGCGGTTGCTGCGGCGGATTTCCGCGAGGAGCGATTCCGGACTCCATCCAGGATCCTTGGCGACCGCCGCCCAAATCGCCGCGCCGAGGGGTAAAATTTTCTCATGCACGAGGACGAGATCGACCGCGTCGCGCGGCTCCCTGCGCCCCGCTGCGGCGAGCGTCTTGTTCGTCGCGATGTCGGCGGGATGCAGAACGTAGCCGAAATCGACGTCCGGGACGGCCGGAAAAAACCGGAAGTCGCTGTCATGGACCCATTCGAGCCTGGTTTCTCCTCGATCGTCGGCGATCACGGCCGTCCAAAGAGCCGGTTCCCGGCGCGCCCAGTGGCACCGGTAGCCCGCGGCCTCCAGGACCGCGTAGTCGGCCTGAGCGGCAGCCGCGACGTTTTCCGCTCGCGTATGGAAAATATCGATGTCGTCGGACGTGCGCGGCCCAATCCGGCTCAAGGGAGCGGCGCCAGCGACCATGCTGTCCGACTTGCGCTGTGCTGCCAGGAGCCGGAGCAGCTTCGCTTGGAGCGCGCTAAGCGGCACGGATCGCTCGTTCGATGCGCTCCGCCAGCCGCCGCGCTTCCATGTTGCCCTCGTAGCGGAGCTGGCGTGCGGTCGAAAGTGCGACGCCGGGCTCGGGGTCGTCGAATTCGCGCACGTTCCATAGGCACATGGCCCCGTAGCGCCGGAACGCCTCGTGATAGAGGGCTTTCCAGTCGTCCGGCTTCGCGTCGGTGGCGGCGTCGGCGTCCATGACGTGCTTATACCATAAGTATGCGTCCCCACGCCGCGTCGTAATCCGCCCACATCGGCGCGCAATCGACGACGGCGCCGGTCTCCATCGCGCGATCGATCGCCATGATGGTGAGCCCGGCCCGCAAGCTCTCGTCCGGCGTCACCGGGAAGGGTGCGCCATCGCGCAGTGTGGCCAACAGATCCCTGGCCATCGCGTGGTCGGCGCCGCCATGCTGGTCGTTGGGATCGTGTGCCCAGGCGAGGCGTTCGGGCTTCTTCGTGTCGAGCACGCGGCGCATCATCACCGTGCCGCGCACGTGATCGGCGATGAGCGTCCCCTCCGTGCCAGCGACGTACCAGCGGCGTTCCATCAGGCCGACATGGGAATTGGCGTGAAACGACAGCCGCACGCCGTTTTCGTATTCGACGAGGGCCACCTGATGATCGGTCACGTCCATGTCGGAATGGAAGGCGTCGTTCGCGCCCATCCAGCCTCCGCCGATGCGCGCATAGGCGGCCGAGCCGTCCCTATAGGTCCTGGGCGCGTCCGCGCGCGCGGGCGTGAAGATGCGCCGTCCGCCGAAGGACGCCACGCGCGCCGGACGCGCACCCGCGATACGGCCCAGAATATCGAAATCGTGACACACCTTGTCGAGCAGGAACGAGCCGCCCCATTCGGTTTTGCGCCGCCAATTGCGCGCGAGATAGGCACCGTGCTCGGGCGGCAGGTGCTCGGTCGCGTCGATGGAAACGATCTGGCCCAACGCGCCTCCATCGATATGCCGCAGGACTTCGCGGACGAGCGGCACGGAACGCATCACGAGCCCCACGAAGAGCGGCGGCGTGTCGCCGCGCGCGAGGCGCCGGGCAAGGGCGAAGCTCTGCGTGTCGTCGCGCACGACGGGCTTCTCGCAGAAGATGGGCGTGCCCGCCTCGAACGCGCTCAGCAGATGGGCATAATGCAGATGGTTCGGCGATCCGATCATGACGAGATCGAACGGGCCGGCGTCCAGCAGCGCTTTCTCGTCCGCGTGGGCAAGGCCCGGATCGATGTCGAATTTGTCCGCGAGGATCGGCAGGCCGACCGGTGTGGGATCGGAATAGCCGGCGACCGCGACGCCAGGTTCGACGTCCTTGAGTGCGCCCAGCACATGGGCGATGCGCTGGCCGAGCCCGATGACGGCGATACGAAGAGCTGTCATGAAGACAATCCGCCGCGTTGCCTCTCCGGATTATAGAGGCAAGCGACGGAATCGTGCAGTCTTCCGGTCAGCCTCCTTGTGCGTGGGCGACAGGGCTCGCGCCCTCGGGGTTCATCCAACCCGTTCCCGAATGCTCCATGAACTTCGCGGTTCGGGCTGCGGCGTCGGGTCCGAAATAGAGCGCGACGAGGTGCAGCGCCAAATCGATACCCGACGTCAACCCACCTGCCGTGAAGGTGGTGGCGTCGGCCTGGACGAAGCGATCGCCGGGCTCGAGCGTGACATCCGGAAATTTTTCCGCGAAGGCTTCGTGAAAATCATGATGGGTCGTCGCGTGCTTGCCTTTCAACAGCCCCGCATCGGCGAGCTTGAAGGCGCCGGTGCAGACCGACATGACGACCTGCCCTTTCGCGTGACGCGCACGCAGCCATTCGGAAAGTCCCTTCGCGCCCGATTGCGCCGGCACGACGATGATCGAAGCGTCCGGCGCGTTGTCGAACGTATAGTCCGGCGTGACCGTCAAGCCGCCCGTCATGCGGATCGGGTTCGTCGTGTCGGACACGACGATGAGCGTGAACGGCATCTGCGCGTCCATGGTTTTGCCCCGCTCCGGCACGTGCACGTCCTGGAAGACTTCCCAGGGACCGGCCACATCCATGACGTTCGTGTTCTGCGTTATGACGAACGCGACAATCATCTTGCCGTTCGCGGGCGCGGTTAGGCTGCTCGCTCTGAGCGGAGCGTCGATCGCTACGGTTCCGGCGATGAGGGCGAGGGCGCCGATGACGACGGCGATCTTTTTCAACATGTTCGAGTCTCCCGGCGCTGCTGTCTCTCGAAACTAGACTCGAACCGGCAAGGCACATATGACTAGTATCCGACGATTTCGGACTTCCGCCGATCGAGGCCCTTGCGTCGGATGAGGCCGATGGCGAACCGTTCGGCGTGGAGGGATACACCATGCGGCATATCGGCTTTCTGGGCTATGACGGGATCACGGCGCTCGATTTGGCCGGGCCGATGCAGGTGTTTCAGGCGGCGAACGACGTAGCCGCGCTGACCGGCCAGCCCAAGCCTTATGTGCTCTTGGTGCTGGGACTAACGGCCAAGCTCTTCGTCGCCGAGGCCGGCCTTCGCATGATGCCGGACTTCGCGACGCGGCGTGCGCCGAAACTCGACACCATCGTTGTTCCGGGCGGCGAGGGCGTGCGCCGTGCGGAAATCCTGGCGCCCGCTGCCGCCTGGCTGAAAGCGCGCGCAAAGACGACGCGCCGCATCGCCTCGGTGTGCACGGGCATTTATGGCCTCGCGGAGGCGGGGTTGCTCGACGGTCGTCGCGCCACGACGCATTGGCGGTTCGCCGCCGATGTCGCGCGGCGCTATCCCCGCATCCGGCTCGAACCCGATGCGATCTATCTGCGCGACGGGCCGATTTATACGTCGGCCGGCGTGACCGCGGGCATCGATCTTGCGCTCGCGCTGGTGGAAGACGATCTGGGCGGCCGTCTCGCGCTTGCCGCGGCGCGAGAGCTCGTCGTGTATCTGAAACGCTCGGGCGGGCAGACGCAGTTCTCCGAGCCGCTGAAATTCCAAACGCGGGCCACGGATCGATTTGCCGATCTGGCTTCCTGGATGTTGCGGAATCTAGACCGCGAACTTTCGGTGGAAGCGCTTGCCGCACGTGCCGGCATGGGCGTCCGCCATTTCAATCGGCGCTTCAGGGCTACCTTCGGTGTGCCGCCCGGCGAATATGTCGAGCGCCTCCGACTCGACGAGGCCCGCCGTCGGCTGCCCAGCCAGAACCAGACGGTGGAGAGCGTCGCGACGTCGGTCGGTTATGCGAGCGCCGACGCGTTCCGGCGCGCGTTCGAACGCCGCTTCGGGATCGCGCCGAGCCATTATCGCAAGCGCTTCGCGGCTTAGCGCGTCGGGACCGGATGCTCGCCGCGGTAGTCGTAGAAGCCGCGGCCCGCCTTCTTGCCGAGCCAGCCGGCCTCGACATATTTCACTAGGAGCGGGCAGGGCCGGTATTTGGAATCCGCCAGGCCCTCATAGAGGACCTGCATGACCGAGAGGCAGGTGTCGAGCCCGATGAAATCGGCGAGTTGCAGCGGCCCCATCGGATGGTTGGCGCCGAGCTTCATGGCGGTGTCGATCGCATCCACGTTCCCCACGCCCTCATAGAGCGTGTAGACTGCCTCGTTGATCATCGGCAGCAGAATGCGGTTGACGATGAAGGCGGGGAAATCCTCGGAATAGGCCGCCGTCTTGCCG
>Ga0326597_10003518_pt1 | contig 22508 bp, 20 predicted proteins | sample RVTome_12_FD_203789 | JGI IMG/M metagenome (GOLD analysis project Ga0326597, IMG submission 203789) | Soil microbial communities from uranium-contaminated site in the Upper Colorado River Basin, Wyoming, United States - RVT100D185 | ecosystem: Environmental > Terrestrial > Soil > Contaminated >...
CGATGCCCATAGTAAGACCCGCCTTGATGGCGTGATAGAGAAATGCCGTATGTATCGCTTCGCGCACCGCATCGTTGCCGCGAAACGAGAACGAGACGTTCGACACCCCACCGCTCACCTTCGCGTACGGCAGGATCTGGCGGATGATGCGCGTGGCTTCGATGTAGTCGCGCGCGTAGTTATTGTGCTCCTCGATCCCGGTAGCAATTGCGAAAATATTCGGGTCGAAGATCACGTCCTCGGGCGGAAAGCCGAGCTCGTCGACCAGAATGTGATAGGAGCGTTTGCAGATCTCGACGCGCCGCTCGAGCGTATCGGCCTGGCCTTTGTCGTCGAAAGCCATGACGATCACGGCCGCACCGTACTTGCGCGCGAGCCTCGCCTGGCGCACGAACTCCTCTTTGCCCTCCTTCATGCTGATCGAGTTGACGATGCCTTTGCCCTGCACGCATTTCAATCCCGCCTCGATTACGCTCCACTTGGAGGAATCGATCACCAGCGGCACTTTCGAGATGTCGGGCTCCGAGGCGATCAGATTAAGGAAGGTGGTCATCGCCTTGACCGAATCGAGCATGGCTTCGTCCATGTTGATGTCGATCATCTGCGCGCCGTTCTCGACCTGCTGGCGGGCGATGGTGAGGCCCTCGTTGTAATCGCCAGCGAGGATCAAACGCGCGAATGCCCGTGAACCGGTGACATTGGTGCGCTCGCCGATATTGGCGAACAGCGCATCGTCACCGATGCTGAACGATTCGAGACCGGCAAGTCGCAGCTGCTTCTCGATCACCGGTACGGGCCGCGGCGGGGCTGGCGCGACCGCATCGGCGATGGCCTTGATGTGAGCGGGCGTAGTGCCGCAGCAGCCGCCGACGATATTGACGAAACCGGAATCGGCGAAGTCTTTCACCAACGCGGCAGTGTCGGCCGGCAGCTCGTCGTAACCGGTGGGCGCAAGCGGGTTTGGCAGACCGGCGTTCGGATATGCGCTTACGAACGTGTCGCAAACCTGCGCAAGCTCCTCGATGTACGGCCGCATGAGCTTCGCACCGAGCGCGCAGTTGAGACCGATCGTGAGCGGCCGCGCATGCGACACCGAGTTCCAGAACGCCTCCGGCGTCTGCCCGGTCAGCGTGCGCCCGGACTGATCGGTGATCGTGCCCGAAATCATAATCGGTGTGCGCTGCCCGAGCTGCTCGAACAGGGTTTCGACAGCGAAAATTGCCGCTTTCGCGTTCAAGGTATCGAAGATGGTCTCCAGCAGCAGCAAGTCCGCGCCGCCTTCCAGGAGCGCACGCGCAGCGACGCTGTAGGTCGATACCAGCTCGTCGAAAGTGGTATTGCGAAAACCCGGGTCGTTCACATCCGGGGAGATCGACGCGGTCTTGTTGGTGGGTCCGAGCACGCCGGCGACATAGCGCGGACGCCGCGAATCCTTCTTTTCGAACTCGTCGGCGACTTCGCGGGCGATCCGGGCAGCGCTGCGGTTCAATTCCTCGACCAGATCCTCCATCTTGTAGTCCGCCATCGAAGGCGCATTCGAGTTGAAGGTGTTGGTCTCGATGATGTCCGCACCCGCATCCAGATAGGCCGAATGAATCTCGCGGATGATTCCGGGCTGCGTGAGCGTGAGCAGATCGTTGTTACCCTTGACCTCGTGCTCGAATTGCGCAAAACGCTCGCCGCGATAATCCGCCTCGGCCAGTTGGTAGGATTGGATCATCGTGCCCATCGCACCATCGATGATGACGATGCGGCGCCTGAGCAGTTCGGGCAGCAGGTCGATGCGGGAGGAAGCCATGAATATCAGTACTGGGAAAGACTAGGCACAATCGAACGTCGATGTTAGCACGCGGTTTACTGCCTTAAAGAGTGAACAACCATGTGTTGAGAGCGCTTTGAGCGTATCTGCCCCACTGAAGAAGGATCGGCGCCGACAGGCAGGATTGATCGATCCTTGTCAAGGCGCTACTCTAGTGTCACCTTAAATGTGAATGATCGCCAATGGCTTCCACGACCACACTGAAACTCCCGGAACCGCTCAAGGCCAGAATCGCGCGCTTGGCCAAGGAAACGCAGCAGTGCGCTCACGGCTTGATGGTCGCCGCCATCGAGCGTGAAGTCGAGCGCGCTGAGCGCCTGCGGGCGTTTGTCCGTGAGGCCCAGCTCGCCGATCGAAAGATCGATGAAGGCGCACCGGTCTACAGCGCCGACGACGTCCACGCGTGGATGGAACGGTTGGCACGAAACCCAAAAGCGGCCCGGCCGAAGGCGTGGCGCGGATAGTCTATTCGGGAAACGCACTCGGCAATATCGAGCGTGCATTCGAGTTTCTTGCCGAGCATGACCTCGCCGCCGCAATTGCCGCAGTCGAAGCGATACGCAGCGCCGTCAATGCTCTCGGCCTGCACCCGCTAATCGGTCGACGGTGATCTACGTGAGCTAGTTATCTCATTTGGCCGCACCGGATACATCGCACTGTACCGGTATCTGCCGGCGCACGACGTGGTTCGAATTCTCGCTCTGCGGCACCAGCGGGAGCTGGACTACCCAGTTTGAGGCGACGCTGAGTCCCCGACTTGCGCGCACCCTTTATCACTACCTCGCGGCCCTGCGGCTAAATGCCCATAACTCTTCTGCGATCGGTTCGCTCGCTCATCCGGTTCATGATCGACAGTCGCCCGTCGAACATTCGCGGCATCGGCTACATGCTCGTGGCGACGCTGCTGTTTACCGGCATGGGTGCCATCGCGCGGCACGTTTCCGAACGTATCCATCCGTTCGAGGTCGTATTCTTCCGCATCGCCTTCGGCTTCGTACTGCTCCTGCCGCTGGTGCTGCGCTATGGACTGCAGCACTTCCGCACCAAGCACTTTGGACTGCATTGCGCGCGCGCCGCCACTCACGTGACCGAGATGCTGATCTATTTCGTCGGCCTCACCATGATTCAATACGCTAAGGTCCAGGCCCTCACATTTACCACGCCGCTCTTCACAACGCTGCTCGCGGTCCTGATCCTGCGCGAGCGCATTCATGCGCGGCGGATTACCGCGCTTGCCATCGGCTTTCTTGGCGCGCTGATTGTTGTCCGCCCAGGGATCGAGGCGCTGGATACCGGGTCACTGCTCATCCTGACTTCAGCACTCGGCTGGGCGGGCGTTATTCTGATCGTCAAACGCCTGACACGCACGGATTCCAGCATCACGATCACCGCCTGGATGGTGGTCCTGATGTCGCCGATGGCGCTGATACCGGCATTATTCGTCTGGGAATGGCCCACTTCGACCGAGTGGGGCTGGCTCGCCGCGGCCGGCTTCGCCGGCACGCTTGGACAGCTCGCCGTCACTCAGGCGTTTCGCGTCGCGGACACGACCGCGGTCATGCCCATCGATTTCACGAAACTGATCTGGGCTTCGCTGCTCGGGTTTCTGACCTTCGAGGAGATCCCTTCAATCTGGACCTGGATCGGCGGCATCGTCATCTTCGCCGGCGCGCTCTACATTGCGCTGCGCGAGCGCCAGCTGCAGATGCAGCCGGTCAAACCACCCGACTGATTAAGTCGCGCGCAAGATATCAGCGGCAAAGCGCCCCGCTTCAACCCGACCGAACCGGCGCTCGATTGCGAAACCCTTACGCGGCTTTCGCCGACCCTACAACGCGAATATTTGCAGAGCAAGAAGTTCTGTCCGGATATCGGCTACCCAGAAGTCGGTATTCGAGCTGTTCATCAACATCAAGGACGCCAACGCCAAGGGAATCAAAGCCAAGCCAACCGCAGCTGAACCCTCCAAGACGCGGTGATCTTGACCACTGGCCTAGTCCTTTTTTTCCTTCGCGTCCTTTGCGGTGATAAGATTTTTACGGATTCCATCGCACGCGCGTCACTCAGGCCAGCGTGACGCCAAGCAATTTGCCAACGGCGTACGTCACCGCTCCCGCACCGGCGCCAATTGCAGCCATGCGCGCCCCGCTATATGTTGCGCTGCGACCGGTGAACAGACTCAAGCACGCACCCACCGCGAACAACGCAATGCCGGTCGCGACGATCGCGATTCCGAGCGCTAGATTGCCGCGGGTAAATACAAACGGCAGGAGCGGAACTGCAGCGCCGATTCCGAAGGACACAAACGAATACGCCGCCGCACCCCAGGGGCTGCCAAGTTCCTCGGGGTTCAAGCCCAGCTCCTCGCGTGCGAGCGTCAAGAGCGCTCGCTCTGGATCGGCGATGATGCCGTCGGCCATCTGCACCGCCGCGGTCTTGTCCAGCCCGCGTGCCTGATAGATCAACGCAAGTTCCTCGGCCTCGGCCTCGGGGTACTGGTCCAGCTCGGTGCGTTCGAGCCCGATCTGGTACTCGTACATCTCGCGCTGCGAGCGCACCGAGACGTATTCGCCCGCCGCCATGGAGAACGCGCCTGCGACCAGTCCCGCGGCTCCCGTGAGCAAAATGATCGGATTATCGGCGCCCGCGCCCGCCACACCCATGATGAGACTAGCGTTCGAGACCAGCCCATCGTTCACCCCGAACACTGCGGCACGCAGATTGCCGCCGGATTCCACGCCGCGATGCCGATGTTCTCCGCCTTGCATGGCCGGACCCATGAAGTGGCCCGGCACGCCCTTGCTGTAGATCGACATGCCGCGCACTTTCATCGCCGCGAGTACCCCGCGCATCGCCCGCGGTCCGAACGCGCGCACCAGCGCTGCGATGAAATGCTCGCGCATGCCCGGCTGAAAATCCTGCGGCAGCCGGCGCCCCGCGCGCTCTGCCTCAAGTTCCCACATCACCGCTTGTTTATCGGCTTCTCCGGCGAGTTCGTGGAAGAGCGCACGCCGGCCGCCATCGCGTTCGGCTTGCGCCACCATGCGGTACAGCCACGCGGAGCGTTTCTCTTCGGCCCAGCCGTCGTGTTGACTCATAAGCGGGCGCGGCGCGATGCGCGGGAAGCATTCATGGGAATGGAGCGCGAAGGTACATCAGCAGATTCTAGCGCAGGGCGTGGTAATGTACGACGCGCTGTATCACTGGCGCCGCGAAGCAAGTTAACCGTTAGCCTTAGAAGCGGCGCACCCCATGTCAGACGCTGCGCAGGACCAAGCGGAATCGCCCGCGCCCACCGGAAGGCCTGCGGATATTTCTTTTGCCGAGGCGTTTCGCTTTTGGCAAATGGGCTGGTTTTTCACGAAAGCCGCGCTGCTCACGTTCGGTGGTGCGTATGCGGTGCTGCCCTATGTGTACCAGGCGCGTTCGAGTGGGCATCGCTCGTCCTAGGCGCGGGCACATTCGTGGCCTTGTTTCGTTTCAACGTCGGCATCATTGCGCTGATCGGGGACGTTAAAGAATACTGGCGGACTTGAGCGCTGCAATCTCGCCAGCATCCATCCAGTCGGCGAGCGCATCGTCGACAGTCGCATTGACCGTGTGCTCGGCTGAAGTGGGTTTCGAGAGCACCGTGCGACTGAAGCGAGGCGCCGGCGCCGGCTGCAGCACACCATCGACATCGACAAAGCTGTCGCGCGCCCGCATATGCGCATGGCGTGGCGCTTCGTCCAGAGACAATACCGGAGCGAAACACACATCGCTACCTTCGAGCAAGGCGCACCAATGTGCGCGCGTCTGGCTGCGAAACCGGGCCGCGAGCAATTCACGCGCGCGCGGCCAGTTCGCACGATCCTGCTGATCGCCGAATTCCTGCGGGTCGATCTGCAGGCGGCGCAGCAGCTCGGCATGAAAACGCGCTTCGATCGGCGCCAGCGAGATCCATTGCCCGTCGGCACACTCGTAGACATCGTAGTAGTACGCGCCCGAGTCGTTGATATTGCTGCCACGCTCCGGATTCAGCAGCCCGGCGGCGTGCATTCCATAGGCCGATGTCATGAGCGAGCCGACGCCGTCGATCATGGCCGCATCCACCACCTGTCCCTGACCGGATGAACGAGCCTCGATGATCGCCGCGAGCACCCCGAACGCAAGATAGAGCGCACCGCCACCGAAATCGGCCACGAGGTTGAGCGGGGGCGTCGGCGGAGCGCCGCTTCGACCTATGGCACCGAGCGCACCAGCCAGCGCGATGTAGTTGAGATCGTGACCCGCCGCCTGCGCGAGCGGTCCCTCCTGCCCCCAACCCGTCATGCGGCCATAGACCAGGCGCGCATTGCGCTGGCGGCAAATCTCCGGACCGAGTCCGAGCCGCTCCATCACCCCTGGACGAAACCCTTCGATGAGCGCATCGGCACGCGCGGTCAGGCGCAATGCCAGTTCGATCGCATCGGCACGCTTCAGATCCAGGCGTATCACCTTGCGATTGCGCAGCAGCAGGTTGTACTTGTCCGGCCGACGCTGGCCAAGATCGACCGGTTGCGCGCGATCGATGCGCAACACCGTCGCGCCCAAATCCGCGAGCAACATTGCACACATCGGCCCTGGTCCGATGCCGGCAAATTCGACGATCTTGACTGCATTCAACGGCCCCATCGTGCGCCTCCAGGCATGTGCAAGACTCGATCTTCCATCAACAACACGAACCTGCGGACTGCATGCGTCCCGAGCGCCGAGCATGGCATGTCCAAAGGGAGGAATCCAGACCTGCCACAAATTTCAGCGCGTGGCAGCGTTTTTGCGAGAGGCTTTGTCGTCCGGCGCTTTTTCCAGCATCATAGGGCTACCTACGGATGCTGGAGACAGCCATGAGTGAACTCGATCTGACCCCTGAGCAGATGGCCAAGCGCGTCGCGCGCTTTCGCGACTTGCGACCCTACAAGGACACGATGAACGACGCACACGGCATCCCGCCCGAAGCGATGCGCATGATGTCGCCGGACAAGGTCTATCCGATCATGTCGCCCGAAGGCTGGACTGGGCGCAACAAAATCGCTCCGGTGAAAGGAGCTCCCGGGTTGACGGTGAGTCTCGCTGAGTGCCCGCCGGGAGATCTTGCGGGATTACACAAACACACGGACTCGGTCGAGAATTTTTTCTGCGTCGAAGGGCATTTCGAGATTTTCTGGGGTAAGAACGGCGCACATCGAATCGAACTGCACCCGCTCGACTTCGTTTCGATTCCGGCGGGCGTTTACCGGGGCTTCAGAAACATCGGCGAAGTCACGGGGCGGCTCTTCGTCTCGATCCAGACGCCCTCGGGCGACACTAAGGATACCGTGGTGCACGCACGCGAGGTCGGCGACGAACTTGCGCGGCGCTTCGGCCAGGAAACGCGCGATGCCATGGCGGATATCGGCGTGCGTTTCGGCGAGTGACGCCGCGATCCTCGCGACCGACAGATTCCAGTCCGGACTATGGCCAGGGGCAAAAAGCACGCGAAGTTGCTTGCCGACGCCTTCGATCAATTTCGCGGCACGATGCCGGTGCAGGAGCGCCACCGGTTTGACGTTGGCGCTCTCGCCGAATACCTGCGTGGACGGATTCCGGAATTCTCCGGCAGCATCGAGGTACACCAATTCAAGGGCGGGCAATCCAATCCGACCTATTTGGTCGAAGCGGGCGGCGGCAAGTACGCGCTGCGGCGTAAACCGCCAGGCCAGCTGCTGCCCTCGGCGCACGCGGTCGATCGCGAGTATCGGGTGATGACCGCGCTCGCCGGCGCCGATGTTCCCGTACCACGCACCTGGTGTCTGTGCGAAGACGCTGCAGTCATCGGTACGACTTTCTTCGTCATGGACTGCGTCGAGGGCCGGGTATTCTGGGATCCCTCGCTGCCCGGGCTGGCCAGGGCGGAGCGCGCAGCCCTGTGGAACGAGATCAATCGTGTGATCGCGGCGCTACACTGCGTGGATTACCGTGCCGTTGGACTGGAGAGCTTCGGCCGTCCGGGCAACTATATTGCGCGCCAGATCGAGCGTTGGACCAGGCAATACCGCGCTTCCGAGACCGAGCGCATCGAGGCGATGGACAACCTGATCGCCTGGCTGCCGCAGAACATTCCGCCGGGCGATGAGACGACGATCGTCCACGGCGATTACCGCATCGACAATCTCATCTTCCATCCAACCGAAGCGCGCGTGCTCGCAGTGCTCGACTGGGAGTTATCCACGCTCGGACATCCGCTGGCCGATTTCGCCTATCACCTGATGGCGTGGCGACTGGGCCCGGGGCAGTTCCGCGGCATGCACGGGTTGGATCTCGCGGCGCTGGGAATTCCGCTCGAAGATGAGTACACCGCGTCGTATTGCAGCCGTACCGGGCGCGCTAACATCGCCAATGTCGACTTCTATCTGGCCTACAATATGTTTCGCTTAGCGGCGATCCTGCAAGGCATCGCCAAGCGCGCAATCGATGGGACCGCGGCTAATGCGCAAGCGGTCGAGACCGGCAAGCGCGCGCGTCCGACCGGCGAGGCCGGCTGGACGCTCGCCGAACGCATCATCGCCCGTACGGGGCGCTAGAGCTACCAAGATCCTGCAACCAATAGAACCGGCTCACACCCATGAACTCACCGACGCCTTCCTGGAAACCACAGCGCGAGATCGAACTCATCGCGGGCACGCCCCCCGGTGGCGGTCAGGACCGCCCGGCGCGCACCCTGATCAAGATTTTTGCAGACGAGCGCCTCGTTGAGTTCCCGGTCAAACTCATCAACGTCGTCGGCAAAGGCGGCGGTAAAGCTTGGGACTATTTGCTCGAACGCCCCGGTGACCCGCACGTGCTCGCGATCAGTTCGCCACCGCTGCTGACCAACCGCTTCTTCGGTGTCAGCGATTACGATCACGCTGCGCTCACACCGATCGCAAACCTGTACAGCGAATACGTAGCCTTCGTGGCGCGCGCGGATTCGAGCATTGCCGACATGCCCGAGCTGCAGCGCCGCCTGGGGGCGAATGCGGGCAGCGTCACGGTGTCTCTCGCCACCGCGCTCGGCACGACCAACCACATCGCCCTCGCCCAAGTCGCGATGCAAGCCGGCGGCGATGTCCGGGCACTGTCGATTCGCGTATTCGATTCGGCGCGTTTTGCCGTCGCCGATGTGCTCGCAGGCAATGCCGAGGTGGCGGCGGTCTCCGCCGTCTCGGCAGCACCCGAAATCACTGACGGTCAACTGCGTCCGCTGGCGGTCACAGCGCCCAAACGGCTTGGGGGCATTTTCGCTCAAGCACCAACGCTGCTGGAACTTGCGGTCGATTGCGATGGAGGTACGTGGCGCGGGGTGCTTGGCGCTCCACAGTTGAGCGAAGCGCAGCGCGTTTTTTGGGAGCAGACGTTGCAGGCTGCGACGCGCACTGAACAATGGAACGCGGAGCTCGACCGCCAATTCTGGATGAGCGGCTTTTTGAACGGTGCGCAGTGCGCGGCGTTCCTGGATCGGGAGCGCGACAAGCTGCGCGCAGCCATGACTGCACTCGGACTGGTGCATTGAACTGGTGGATGCAAGCAAGGGTCGACGCATGAGCGAGGAGCGCGCGCGCGAATTCGACGTTGCCGTGATTGGCGGCGGACTGCTCGGCTCGGCGATTGCCTGGGGACTCGCAAAAGTGGGTAGCCGCGTGGTCGTGTTGGACGAAGGCGACGTTGCGTATCGCGCCTCGCGCGGCAATTTCGCCCTGGTCTGGGTGCAGAGCAAAGGCATGGGCATGGCGGCGTACACGCGCTGGTCCCTACGTTCTTCCGAAGCCTGGAGCGGATTCGCCGATGTGCTCAAGCAACAGACGGGAATCGATCCCTGCTACCGGCGCCCCGGTGGGTTCCATCTGGTACTCGGTGAGCACGAGTGGGAGAAGCGCAAGCAGACGATGACGCGCCTGCTCGGGCAGCCCGGTGCGCCGGAGATCGACTGCGAGATGCTCGATCACGATCAGCTTGCGCGCGAGTTGCCTGGCATCGGCGTGGAAGTCTCCGGTGCGAGCTACACCCAGGTCGACGGCCACTGCAACTCGCTCAAACTACTGCGCGCGCTGCATACCGGCATGCAACAGCTCGGCGTGGCGTATCGAACCGAGCACCTGGTCGAGCATATCGATCACGTGGGCGGCGCGTTTCGACTCTCGACCCAAGGCGGAGAACTGCGCGCGGGCAAAGTCGTGCTGACGGCAGGAATAGACAACGCGCGTCTCGGCGCCATGGTCGGATTGGATGTGCCGGTGCGTCCGCAGCGCGGTCAGTTGATCGTCACCGAACGCGTCGCTCCGTTCCTCAACTATCCGATTACGACCATTCGTCAAACCGATGAGGGCAGCGTCATGCTCGGCGACTCGCAGGAAGAAGCGGGGCTCGATCCAACGGTGGGTAGCGGTGTGACTGCCGTGCTGGCGGATCGCGCGGTCCGCATGTTCCCGCAGCTTGGCCGGCTCAACGTCGTGCGCACGTGGGCGGCCCTGCGCGTCATGACCCAAGACGGCTTTCCGATCTATGAACAATCGCAGCGCTGCCCGGGCGCCTTCGTCGCCACCTGCCACAGTGGGGTGACACTGGCCGCTAATCACGCGCTCACGGTTGCGCCGTGTATCGCCAAGGGCGAACTGCCCGCAGACCTGTTTCAGACCTTCAGTGCGCGCAGGTTTCATGTTTCAGCGGCTGCCTGACGCTTCTGCAACACCGGTGCGCATCAGCATCGAGGGCGAGCCCTTCGAAGCACGCGAGGGCGACACGGTCGCTGCCGCGCTGCTCGCCGCCGGGCGCGATTATTGCCGCACCACCGCGATATCGGGAACGCTGCGCGCGCCCTACTGCATGATGGGCGTGTGCTTCGATTGCCTGGTCAGCATCGATGGCGTAGCGAACCGCCAAGGATGCCTGGTGCGCGTTCGCGAGGGCATGCATGTCGAGATTCAGCGCGGCAAGCGCGAGGTTGCCACGTGAACACCCAAGCAATTCGGGATCATTATGACGTCGCCATCGTCGGCGCCGGACCTGCCGGACTGGCCGCGGCGCGCGTCTGTGCCGATGCCGGTCTGTCCACGGTCGTGTTCGACGAGCAACCCTCACCCGGCGGACAGATCTACCGCTCGGTCACGGCGACACCGTTTAAGCGCGGAACGATCCTCGGCGAGGACTATTGGCGCGGCGCAGCGCTGGTCGCCGCGATGCGAGCGAGCGGCGCGCAATACGTAGCGAACGCGAGCGTTTGGAGCCTTACGCGGGACCGCGAGCTCGGCATCGCCACCGGCGGCGGGGTGCAGTTGTTGCGAGCACGCCGGGTAATCTTATGCACCGGTGCAATCGAGCGTCCATTTCCGATCCCCGGCTGGACCCTGCCTGGAGTGATGACGGCCGGCGCCGCGCAGATCCTGCTCAAGTCCTCCGCGCTCGTACCGCAAGGCCGCGTCGTACTGGCCGGCTGTGGACCGCTATTGTGGTTGCTTGCGTGGCAGTACCTGAACGCCGGGCGCAGGATCGATGCGCTGCTCGATACCACGCCGAATGAGAACCGCAGCAGTGTGCTGCCACATCTTGCTGCGTTCCTGTTCTCACCTTACTTTTTCAAAGGGCTCGACTTACTGCGAACGGTACGATCACAGGTCAACGTCGTTTCCGGGGTAACCGAATTGCGCGCGACCGGACGCGGGAAAGTCGAGGAAGTCGTCTATCGTTGCGGCGCTCGCGCGGAGCAGCGCTTGCAAATCGACACTTTGCTGCTGCACCAGGGTGTGGCGCCGAACGTGAATCTTGCGCTGTCTGCCGGCATCGAGCACCGTTGGAACGACGCGCAACTGTGTTTCTTGCCAACGCTTGGCGCGAACGCAGACACTTCAGTCGAAGGGATTGCGATCGCGGGCGACGGCGCCGGCATCGCCGGGGCGCAATCGGCCGAACAACGTGGCGTGCTCGCCGGTGTCGCGGCGGCGCGTAGTTTGAAATCCGCCGCAACGGTAACGGGCGAAACGCAGGCACGGGCGCAGATTGCACGCTACCAACGCGGACGAATGTTTCTCGATCTGTTCTATCGGCCGGCAAAGCAGTTTCGCATCCCGCGCGGCGATACTGTCGTTTGCCGCTGCGAAGAAGTGAACGCGCGGCAGATTGACGAAATCATCGCGCTCGGGTGCCCGGGACCGAATCAGATGAAGGCATTTCTGCGTTGCGGCATGGGTCCTTGCCAAGGGCGATTTTGCGGCCTGACAGTGACCGAGATGATTGCCGAGGGGCGTGGACTGACGCCGCAGCAGATCGGCTACTACCGCTTGCGCCCGCCGGTGAAGCCCATCACCGTCGCCGAAATGGCCTCACTGCCCAAGACCGCGGCGGATCTGAAGGCGGTTGTGCGCGTCTGATTCGGGGCGACGAGTGGGCATCTCAGCGCTAGCGCATCTTACAGTTCCTACGCTTCTGTCGGACCCGTAGACTCGTAGGGTGGGTTGAGGAGCAATGCGACGTAACCCACGACATGGATGGGTTACGTGCCGTAACCCATCCTACGGGTCGACAATCATTGATCGCGGCTGGCGAGTTCTTCCCAACGCGCCAAGGCTTGCTTCAGTTCGGCTTCCGCCTCACGCAAGCGGCGTTGCAGCGCCGGCGCGTCCTGGGGCGATTGTTGATACAACGCAGGATCCGCGAGCCGCAGCGCGAGGTTTTTCTGTTCCGTCTCGAGGGCATCGATCCGCTCAGGTAGCGCTTCCAGTTCGCGGCTCTCCTTGAACGTGAGTTTGTGCGGGTCAGCGACACGGGTTCGCTGCGCCGTCTTCGGTCTGCGATCGGCAGCGTTTACGGGTGGCAATTCCGCCGCGCTCGTTCGCTCGAACTCTTTCGCTCGACGCCAGTCCTCGTAACCGCCCACGTATTCACCCCAGATCCCGTCGCCCTCGTAGGCGATCGTCTGCGTCACCACCGCATCGAGAAATGCCCGGTCATGGCTCACCAGCAGCACCGTGCCATCGTAGTCGGCAAGCAGGGCTTCGAGCAACTCCAGGGTTTCGATATCCAGATCGTTGGTCGGCTCGTCGAGCACGATGACGTTCGCCGGGCGCGCGAACAAGCGTGCGAGCAGCAAGCGGTTGCGCTCCCCGCCAGAAAGGGAACGCACGAGCGAACGCGCCCGCTCGGGTGCGAACAGGAAATCTCCAAGGTAACCAATCACGTGCTGACGCCGGCCACCGATCTCGATAAATTCCGAACCCGGGCTGATCACGGAGCTAAGTGTTGCGTCCAAGTCGAGCTGCTCGCGAAACTGATCGAAGTAAGCCACCTGCAATTTTGATCCTAGCCGCACCGTGCCCGAATCTGGCGCGAGCTCGCCCAGAATCAGCTTGAGCAAGGTGGTTTTCCCCACACCGTTGGAGCCGATCAATCCCACCTTGTCGCCGCGCATGATGCGGCAGGAGAAATCGCGCACCACTGTGTTCGACGCAGTGGTACTCGCGAACGACTTGGTGACCTGCACGAGTTCGGCGACGAGTCTTCCGGAAAGCGCGCCGCGGTCGACCGCGAGCTGTGCTGCACCCAGTCGTCCGCGGCGCGCGTCCCGTTCCCGGCGCAGCTGCCCCAGGCGGCGCACGCGGCCTTCATTGCGCGTGCGTCTAGCCTCGATCCCTTTTCTGATCCACACCTCTTCCTGCGCCAGCAACTTGTCGAACTTTGCTCGCGCCGTGGTCTCGGCGGCCAGCTCTTCGGCCTTGCGGGCCTGGTAGTCACTGAAGCTCCCCGGGTAGCTACGCAGCTCGCCACGGTCGAGTTCGACGATACGCGTCGCCACACGATCGAGAAAACGCCGGTCGTGCGTCACGACCACGACCGCCGGTTTGAAGTTGAGCAGCAGATTCTCGAGCCAGGTAATCCCTTCGAGATCAAGATGATTGGTGGGTTCGTCGAGCAACAATAGATCGGGATCAGCAACCAGGGCGCGACCTAAAGCGACGCGCTTGATCATCCCACCGGATAGCGTGCCCATTCGCGCCGCAGCGGATAACCCGAGCAACGAGAGGACATGTTCGACCCGAGAGTTCAGCGTCCAGCCGTCGTCGTGTTCGAGTTGCGCTTGCAATGCGTGCAGGCGTTCGAGTTCTGCTGCGCCCGGATCGGCGCCCAGAGACGCGCCGAGATCGTGATACTCGATTAGATGCTCGGCGAGCGCGCCCAAGCCCCCGGCGATTGCGGCAAATACATCCAGCTCCGGGTCAAACGCGGGTTCCTGGGGCACATAGGCAACGCGCGCGCCGGTCTTCAGCCACAGCGTCCCGTCGTCCAGCGTGCCGAGACCGGCCAGCACCCGCAACAAGCTCGACTTGCCGCTGCCGTTGCGTCCGATCAGCGCGAGCCGCTCGCCGTCGTCGATCTGCAGTTCGGCGCAATCGAGCAGCGCGACATGACCGTAGGCGAGAGCGCCTTTATCGAGAGTGAGAAGAGACAGCTTAGCAGCTCAATGCAGTTCGCCGTTTAGAACCTCGATCAATCGCCGCATGTCGCCGCCGCTCTCGGGCTTGCGTACGCACGCTCTTGCGCCGTACGAACGGCTCGCACCAACTTCCTCGGGGCTGCAAGCTCCAGACAAGACGATCACCGGGATTCCCGCGGTACGTGAATCCGCGCTGATACAGCGCAGGACCTGAATACCGTTGAGTAAAGGCAGGTTCAAATCCAGCACGATGAGTTGCGGCATAGCTACCTCGTCGCGGCCGTCATCGTGCAGCCGACGCAACGCCTCGATGCCGTCGTGTACAACAGTGACGCGAGTACCAGGCCGCCACGTGACCAATGCGCGCGTCACCAGTTCGGCATCGTCAACCGCGTCCTCAATCAGCAATACCTCCGCCAGCGACCCCTGCATGAATCCTCCCCAGCATTCATGTTGTGGCCCCGCGCTAGGCACGGGGATCGGGCCCGCCTCGATCAGCAGCTCAACAGCAAACGTCGTTTCGCGCTTGCCTGGTTATAGGATTCGCGCAGTGGTCTCCGGCCCGATCCGTCCACGATTCTCGCCCACCTGCAGGCGGCAAGCAATGCCAATCGATCGCGCGACACACAATAGCGCTCCGGTAATTCGGCGCCTGTGGTTTCATCGCAACGCGGCCAATGGAATTGACAGGCGTAAAGCCGCCCCCTACGATCGGCCGAAAGGAGTGGATATGTCGACCCACACGCAATCATCGCAGCCCCAGCCACTGCTCGATCCCGACTCGGCAGACACCACTCGCATGAGCGTGGCTGAAGCCACGGCGTTAGGCGAGCGGGCATTGCGCGCGCTGGGCTACCCGGACGATGAGGCACGCATCATCGTCGACCAGCTCATCGATAACGCGCTGTGCGGATATAAGTTCGCTGGCTTGCCGCGTATTCTGGCGATTGCCGAAGATGCGAAGACACGCAATACGCGCAGCCCCGTGCGCATCGTGCACGAGACACCGGTGTCCGCGCTGCTCGATGGGGGCAACAACGTCGGTTACATCGCCGCCTACCGCGCGGCCGAGGTCGCGATCCAAAAGGTGCGCGCCATGGGTATCGCTTCGGTCGGCGTGCACAATAGTTACTTCAGCGGACGCAATGCCTATTATGTCGAGCGCATCGTGGAAGCGGGTTACTTCGCCTTCCATGTCGCCTGCGGTCAGCCTCTGGTGGTGCCTGCAGGTGGCGCGAGACCCGCGTTCGGAACCAACCCGATCAGTTTCGGTTTCCCGTCGGATAACGGACCGGTCATTGTCGACCTGGGCACCGCATCCATCATGTCGGGCGAGGTCAAACTGCATGCGCTTCTGGGGCTGCCGCTGCCAGAGGGGGTCGGATTCGATCGAGACGGGCGTCCATCCCGCGACGCAGTCGCCGTGGTGCATGGTGGCGTATCCGCGTTCGGCGGTCACAAAGGCTACGCGCTGTGCTTCGCCATTCAGGCGATGGGTCTGCTTGCGGGAGCTGCGCTGGCGCGCGGCCGAGTCCAGGACTACGGGTTCTTGTTCTTCGCGTTGAATCCGGACATCATGCTGCCCGGTCAAGACTTCAAGGCGCAGATGGCCGAACTCGTGCGCGCCGTCAAAGCCACACCACGCCAGCCCGGTGTGGACGAGATCCGTATTCCGTCCGAGCGCGCTTATCGCGAACGCGAGCGCCGCCGTGTCGAAGGCATCGTGCTCGAACGCAAAGTGATCGAATCGCTGGAAGCGCTTCGGTCGTTATGAATCCGCTGAGCACGAACGTTCGCATGATCGCCTACGATCGGCGCGAGGCTGGCGCTTCGGGTGGGCGCGTAAAGCAATTCATTTGGCGCTGGATCCTCGATTCGTTCGCGGCCGCGGAGAACGCGCGAGTGGCGGCATAGCTGAATCATGTTCCGTCCGCCGCCCCCAATTACCCAGTCGCTGATTGGCCTCAACGTAATCGCCTTCGCGCTCGAAGCGCTGCTCGGCGACCGGTGGTTCGTCGATTTGATGCTTTGGCCGTTCGGGCGAGCCTTCGCACCCTGGCAGATACTGACCTATGGGTTCCTGCACGGCAGCCTCACGCACCTGCTCTTCAACATGTTCGCGCTCTATATGTTCGGTTCGGATCTGGAGAATACGTGGGGACAGAAGCGCTATCTGATCTACTATCTGACCTGCATCGTCACCGCCGCGATCGCGCAGCTGATCGTGACCTCGGTGATGGGCTCGGGCCACCCGACGGTAGGCGCTTCGGGTGGCGTATTTGGATTGCTGCTCGCCTTTGGCATGCTGTTTCCGCGCCGTACCGTCATGCTGCTGATTCCGCCGATTCCGATGCCGGCGTGGCTGTTCGTGACCCTCTACGGCCTGATCGAGCTTTATCTGGGCATTACGGGTAGCGCCTCGGGTGTAGCCCATTTTGCGCACTTAGGCGGAATGGTGGGTGGATACCTGCTCATCGTCTATGGGCGCTCCGGAGGACGCGGGAAGCGCCGCTATTGATTCCATGTCCGGCAGCTTCACTACTGCTACTGCAACTATCTATCCCGCAATCTCACAAGTCTGACCGGGCCGAGCACGATCATGCCAAAGAGCAAGAATTCCGCCCAACGCGCCGACGCCCCACCGCTCACGATCCGCCGCGTCGAAGCGATTCCGATGCTGCTGCCTTTGAAGAAACCCATTCTCATGGGTGGCGGACAGAGGTTCGAGCGTTCGGAGACTTTGATTGTGCGTATCGAGGCAGCGAATGGACTGGTCGGTTGGGGCGAGGCGTCCGCGGCGCCGACGATGACCGGTGACACCTTGGCCGGTATGGTCGCGGCACTCGAGCTGCATCTCGCACCGCGCCTGATCGGACGCGACGCAATGGAGCGTGCACGCCTAGGACGCGAGCTCGCCCTTGCCATGATTGGCAACACGGGGGCAAAAGCAGCGTGCGACCTCGCGCTCTATGACTTGGTAGGCCGGCATCTGAACGTATCGATGACCGAACTCCTCGGTGGCGTGATGCGCGATTCGGTGCTAACGATGTGCCTGCTCGGCAATCCGAAGATCGAACAGGACATCGCCGAAGCCAAGGATCTCGCACGCCAAGGCTACAAGTTCTACAAGCTCAAGGTCGGTGTAAAGCGCGTTGAGGAGGAAATCGAGGCGGCTTTCGCAGTACGCAAGGTGATCGGTCCGGAACCGATCCTCTGTGCCGATGCGAACATGGGCTTGAGCATGGACAACGCGCGAAAGTACGTGCGCGGCGTCGCCGATGCCGGACTCACGTTTCTGGAGCAGCCATTTCGCGATACCGATCTTGCCGGCACGCTCGCACTTGCGCGCATGAGCCCGATTCCGCTGTGTGCCGACGAGGCCGCCCATAGTCTGGAGAACATCGTCGACTGGCAACGCGCTGGCGCAATCGCCGGGGTGAACTTGAAAACCATCAAGCTCGGCGGCATCGGCGCGACCATGCGTGCGGCCATCGTCAGCGACACGCTCGGGCTCGCGATCGATCTGGCCTGCAAAATCGCGGAATCGAGCATCGCCGCCGCCGGCGTGATTCACCTCGGCTATACCATCCCGAATCTAGACTGGGGTCTGAGTCCGACCAGTCACTATCTGGCCGAGGACGTGGTGCGCAATCCGCTCGCGCCGAAAAACGGCAGCTCCGAACGCCCGACCGGGCCCGGGCTCGGTGTAGATGTCGACGAGCGCGCGGTGCGGCGCTTGCGTGCGAGGCTCTAATTAGTTCACTGCGCGCGGCGCCGGATCGCGTTGATTATGATTGCGTTGTCCAGCGGCGCCTCGTCGTGCGCGACGCAATCACCCATGAGTTCCGCGTATAGCGCGGCGAACGGCAGCTCCATGCCGACGCGCTTGCCCATCTCGAGCATGAGTAAGAAGTCCTTGAGACTCTGGTCGACACGGCTCATGGGTGGTTCGAAGCGGTCGTTTGCCCAAAGTTCGCCTTTGACATCCATGACCTGCGAATAGGCTGCCGAGCCCTTCGCGACGTCCAGGAAGTGGCTTCGATCAAGCCCGAGGCGTTCGGCAAACGCGAGCCCCTCTGCAATGGCCGCGCGATTGAGCCCGAGTATCAAATTGATCGCGAGCTTGGCCCGACCGCCATTACCCGGGGCGCCGAGAAAGTAACGCTGCGGGCAAAGTGCGGCGAGAACGCTGTCCGCTTCCTGTGCAGCGGCCTCCTCCCCTGCGACCAAACCCACACCGTCGCCACGCTCGACTTGGGTGCTGGTGCCCGAGACCGGCACTTCGAGCAATGCGAGACCACGGGGAGCTACACGAGTGGCCAACGCACCCACTCGGTCCGGATCGCAGGTGCTGGTGCAGATCGCGATGCGCGTTGCCGCACCGAGTAATCCGCCCGCGCCCTCGACCACCTGTTCGACCTGGTCGGTGGTAAATACGGCGAGCGCCACGATGCGGCAGCTGGACGCGATTTCCGCGACCGAGCGCGCCTCGACGCCGCCAAGTTCGACAAATTTCCTGCGCTTGCCCGCATCGATATCGAAACCCAGAACGGAAAATCCGGCCCCGAGCAAGCGCCGCGCAATCGCCGTGCCCATGAGCCCGAGACCGATCAAGCCGACCGTTGGTGTGTCTTGCATAGTGCATCAACTCCCTTGAACATTGTCGCCAGCGGATTTCCCGAAAGTGCCCTGACTCGGAAAAGCATTTACTGCGCACATCGCACTGTTCGCGGGGGCCGGCGCGCCGACGGGGTTTATCCGCTGCGCTCAGCCCTTAATATCGAGAACGGGGCAATGATCGGAACTATAGCGAAACTCATTAAGGCTGCTAATATCGAGGCAGAGCGAGCTCGCGCCGCGACGCCGCGGAACGTAATCGGCTAGGGAACCCACATGAGCAACACAGCATATACCACGCGCACCGCCCAGCTGCAGGCGCTCATCAAGCGCCAGAACCGAGTGCTTGCGATTCTGCACGCGCCGACCGCAGCGCATGCGCGCATTATGGAAGAAGCCGGTTGCGAGGCGGCATTCGTCGGCACCAGCGGCGTGGTCGGGACGTACACCGGTCTCGCCGACGTCGGCACCGCCACCATGACCGAGTGCGTGCAGATCGCTGGTTGGATCGCGCGCAGCGTGCACTTCCCGATCATCATGGATGGTGACACCGGACACGGCGGCATCATGGCGGTACGCCGCATGATCGCGGAGTGCATTCGCGCCGGGATCGCCGGGGTGCGCATCGACGATCAGCCGATCGAGGGCAAGCGCAGGACCCAAAGCGCCGGCATGGAGGTCGTGCCGCTCGACCAGGCGATCACCCGCTACCGAGCGGCGGTGGACATGAAAAACGAACTCGATCCGAACTTCGTAGTCATGGCGCAATGTTATGCACGCGATGCCGCCAATGGCGGACTCGATGACTGCATCGCCCGCTTGCAAGCCTATCGCGAAGTGGCCGGCGTGGATTGGGTGCAGCTCGAATCACCGCATTCAACGGACGAGATACGCCGTGCGCGCCTGGCAGTGAAGGGGCCGCTATCGTTCATGAAAGGCAAGCTGCCACGCTTCCTGAGCCTCGACGAGCATCTCGAGCTCGGCGTCAACATTGCCTGGTTTCCAGGCTTCACGCATCATGTCACCTGGGCCGCGCTCTGGGATTTCATGCAGGCGTTTCAGACTAGCGGCGTTGGCGCCTGGGACGACTTCATCGCGAGCCGCAAAGACCGTCCGTATCCGAAACCCGAGACCGGGCCCGATGGCGAAGGGATTGCCAAGCAACGCGAGCTCGAAGAACGCTATCTGTCTTCCGCCGCGCTGGAAAAATACCGCAAATCGGCCGGCGGACCGGAAGCCTGATTCGCAAGCACCCACACAGGAGCACAACCATGGCACGCAACGGATTCAAAATCTTCGATTCCGACACCCATGTCGGGCCCTACATGGAGGTGATCGAGAAGTACATCACCGACGCCGAGCGCAAGGCGCTCGAAGGCTGGGCGCAATATCGCGCGGTCAACAACCAAGGTCAGATCACGTACAACAAGGGCCAGCGTCGCTATCGACGCAAACTCGGTACCGCAAGCGCCGAGCAAACACCAGGCGGATACATGGCTGGGTTTACGGGCGTCGCCAAAAAGCGCCCAGTCAATCCGCGCGGCGACCACGACCCATCCGAGCGCATCAAGGATCTCGACTTCGAAGGCGTGGACGCGAATCTGCTGCTGCCCTCGGGCTGGTGGGGTACGTGGACAACGGATGACACCCCGGCTCTCGAAGCGGGGATGTATCGCGCTTATCACCGCTGGATGGACGATTACTGTTCGGCGTACCCGGATCGCCTCGGCGGCGTAATCATGGCGAGCGGTCGCGATATCGAAGGCAGCGTCAAGGAGATCCGCCGCTGGGGCAAGTCGCGCTGGGCGTGGGGGGTGCTGCCCTATGCACCCTATGGTATGCCGCTCGACCATCCGGATCTGGAACCGGTCTGGGCCGCCGCTGCCGAATTCGACCTTTCGATTACCCTGCACACGTTCACCGTCATGCCGCCCTATGCCCCAGGCGGCTTGGACAACTGGGAAAACCTGTTCCTGCAACGCTCGGCATCGCATCCGTGGTGCGGTATGCGCAACATGGCCTCCCTCATCGCGAGCGGCGTGATGGATCGCTACCCTAATCTACGCATCGGCACACTCGAAGCCGGGCACGGCTGGCTGCCTTTCTGGATGGCGCGCATCGACGAACACGCGCAGACGATTCGCTCCGAGATTGCCGATCTCAAACACAAACCAAGCGAATACGTGCTGAGCGGGCGTTACTTCCAAAGCATCGAAATCCCCGAAGGCGCGCAGATGACCAACGCCTGTTGCGACATGCTTGGCGATTCCGTGCTGATGTACGCCTCGGACTATCCGCACGGCGAAAGCCATTTCCCCGAATCGGTCGGACTGGTGATGGACTGGGAGATGAATGCAGAACGCAAACGCAAACTGCTGTGGGATAACGCGGCGCGCTTTTATCCACGCTGCGGATTGCGCTGATCGCCAGATTTTTTGGCGAATGGAACTGCTCCCAGTCACGCTCGGCAGTAAACCGACGCAGTGCATCACGCAGCTCATCGAGCGCAGCCTGGTCGGAATCGTTACGACGATCGTTCATTCCGATAGCAGCCATGCAGCGCATCCGGGTTGAGCACGTTGATCGGCTTACCGTCGAGCCAGGCCTCGATGTTCTTCACGGATTCGCCATAGAAGTGGCTGAAAGTGTCAGCGTTCACATAGCCTAGGTGAGGCGCGAGCGTGACGTTCTCCATGTTACGCAACGGATGATCGATGGGTAAAGGTTCGCGCGCGTAGACATCGAGCGCTGCATGCGCGAACTTGCGGCTCTTGAGCGCCTCGATTAGATCCGCCTCGTTGACGATCGGGCCCCGTGCCGAATTCACGAAAATCGCACTAGGCTTCATAAGTGAAAAATCTGCGGCGCCGATAAGCCCGCGGGTGCGATCGCTCAACACCACATGGATGCTGATGAAATCGGAGGTTGAAAAAAGCTCCTCCTTGCTCACGTAGCGCGCGCCGCACTCAGCCGCTCGCTCGGGCGTAAGGTTCTGACTCCACGCCACGACATTCATACCGAACGCGTTGCCGTAGCTCGCGACGCGGCTGCCCAAGCGCCCGAGCCCGACCACGCCGAGTTGCCGGCCTTCGAGCACGGCGCCTGCGCGTACACCTTCGTGCCAGCGCCCGGCGCGCATGCCTCGGTCAGCGTTGGCAAGATCACGCGCTGCCGCCATCAACAAGGTCCACGCCAATTCGGAGGTCGAAGCCCCACCTTCCCCGCCGTGGGTATTACTGATCAGAACACGCCGCGCGGTCGCCGCAGCGATGTCGAGGCTAGGCGCGCGCCGCCCGGTCATGGCAATGAACTTCAGCTTGGGCAAGCGCTCGATCAAAGCGCGCGGAAAATGCGTGCGCTCCCGCAGCAGATTGACGATCTCATAGGGCGCGAGCTGCGCCGCCGCATCGTCTACGGAGCTGAACGCCTTGTTGAATACGGTGATCTCAACACCGCGACGGCGAGTGCCCTCCCAGTCAGCACTCGTGAGCGCAACGTTCATATAGTCGTCGAGTATGGCGAGTTTCATCGTGAGAGATCTCCTTGAGATCGTCCATGCAAGGGCGTTACGGTATCGATGCTAGCATGCGCCCGGCCGTGTAACACTCGAGC
>Ga0326597_10003519_pt1 | contig 22498 bp, 15 predicted proteins | sample RVTome_12_FD_203789 | JGI IMG/M metagenome (GOLD analysis project Ga0326597, IMG submission 203789) | Soil microbial communities from uranium-contaminated site in the Upper Colorado River Basin, Wyoming, United States - RVT100D185 | ecosystem: Environmental > Terrestrial > Soil > Contaminated >...
TGCCGTCGTTGACAAGCCACAGCGCCTCGCGCCAGACCGCCTCCAACAGCCGGTCGGCGATGAAGCCGTCGATCTCCTTGCGCACATGCAAGGGATGCATGCCGATGGACCGGTAGAAGTCCATGGCACGGGTCACCGTCTGCGGCGATGTCCGGTCGCCGCCGCACACCTCCACCAGGGGCAACAGATACACCGGGTTGAAGGGATGGCCGACCACCATGCGCTCCGGCCCGGCCATGTCCGCCTGCAAGCGGCTGGGCAACAGGCCCGAGGTGGACGACGCAATAATCACATCCGGCCGCACCGCCCGGCTGACCGCCGCCAGCACTTTTCGCTTCAGGTCTTCCCGCTCGGGCAGGCTTTCCTGGACGAAGTCCGCTTCGGCGACGGCGGCCTCCATGGTGGGCGCCACGCGCACGGCGCCTTGCGCCGGCAACGGAGCCAAGGTGAGCTTGCCGTAGGCGCGCCGTGCATTGTCCAGCACCGCGCCGATCTTGCGCTCGGCCTCCGGGTCCGGATCGAACACCGCCACGTCGATGCCGGTCAGCGCCAGGCGCGCCGCCCAACCGGCGCCAATGACACCGCCGCCGATCAAGCCGGCTTTTTTGATCATGATCATGGTCGCGACCCGTTAGCCGTGCTTGGCGAGTTTGAGTTTCTCGCGCACCGCATCGGGCCCCAGGATCTTCACATTCATGCCTTGCAGGATGGTCACGGCCCGCTCCACCAGTGTGCCGTTGCTGGCAAAGACGTTCTTTTCCAGATGCAGGTTGTCCTCCAGCCCGACCCGCACGTTGCCGCCGGCGAGAACCGCCATGGCCACATAGGGCAACTGCCGGCGGCCGATGGAAAAGGCGCTGAACACGGCGTTCGCCGGCAACTGATGCACCATGGCCATGAGCGTGGTCGGATCGTCCGGCGCACCGTAGGGAATGCCCATGCACAACTGGATCATGATCGGATCGTCGAGCAGCCCCTCGCGCGCCAACTGCTTCACAAAGACCAGGTGGCCGGTGTCGAAGACCTCAAGCTCCGGCCGCACCCCCAGCTCGCGCACCCGCCTGGCCATGGTGCGCAGCATGGACGGCGTGTTGGTCATCACATAGTCGCCGGCCGAGAAATTCATGGTGCCGCAATCGAGCGTGCAGATCTCCGGCAGCAAATCCTGCACATGCGCCAGGCGTTCGAGCGGCCCGGCCATGTCGGTGCCCACCGGGTCCAACGGCAGCGGTGACTCGTCCTGGCCGAAAACCATATCGCCGCCCATGCCGGCGGTCAGGTTGAGCACCACATCGACGCCGGAGGAACGCACCCGATCCACCACTTCACGAAACAGCTTTGGGTCGCGCGCGCCTTTGCCGGTTTCCGGATCGCGCACGTGGATGTGGGCCACGGCGGCGCCGGCCTTGGCGGCCTCGATGGCAGCCGTAGCAATGTCTTTCGGTGTCACCGGCATGGCCGGATGCTTGCCCACCGTATCCCCGGCGCCGGTCACCGCGCAGGTGATGAATGTCTCCCAGTTCACAGATTATCCTCTTGTTTCGGTATTAACGCGCCACACGTCAGGTTTTTTCAATAGCGGCTATCTGGCTATCCTGGAGCCGCCGCCGCTCCTGCCGGTTCATGAAGATGGCCGCGATCACGACGCCGGTGGTGACCACCATGATGATGATCGTCGCCAAGGCATTGATGTCCGGGGTGATGCCCAGCTTGACCTTGGAATAGATCAGCATCGGCAGGGTATTCGCGCCCGGGCCGGAGGTAAACGAGGCGATGACCAGATCGTCGAGGGACAGGGTGAATGACAGCAGCCACCCGGAAACCATCGCCGGCGCGATCAACGGCAAGGTCACATCGAAGAGCACGCGCAACGGACGGCTGCCCAGGTCCATGGCCGCCTCCTCCAGGGACTCATCCATGGTGCTGAGGCGCGACTGAACGATGACCGCCACATAGGCCATGGAAAAGGTGATATGGGCGATGGTGATCGTCGATGCACCGCGTCCCTCCGGCCAGCCGATCACCCCTTCCAGGGTGACGAAGAGGAGCAGCAGCGACAGGCCGGTGATCACATCGGGCATGACCAGCGGCGCGGTGATCATGCCGCTGAACAGCACGCGGCCCCGGAACCGGTGGAATCGCGACAGCGAGAAGCCTGCCATGGTGCCGAAAATCACTGCCCAGGTCGCCGACACGGCGGCGATCCTGAAACTGAGCAAGGCCGCCTCGATGATCTGATCGTTCTGCAGTAACGCTCCATACCATTGCGTTGAAAAGCCGCCCCACACGGTCGCCAACCGCGACCGGTTGAAGGAGAAAAACATCATGATCAGGATCGGCACGTAGAGGAACGCGAAGCCGAAGCATAACCAGCTGAAGAGGAAGATCGAGCGTTGTCCCTTCATGAGCCCGCCTCCGCCTCTTTGCTTTGGTAGTACTGGAAGAGCATGATCGGCACCACCAGAAGGAGCAGCAGAGCCACCGCCACCGCGGCGGCGACCGGCCAGTCGCGGTTGTAGAAGAATTCGTCGAACAGAACGCGGCCGATCATCGGGCTCGAGGCATCGCCGAGCAGAGCCGGTATCACATACTCGCCAGTCGCCGGAATGAAGACCAGCAGCGAACCGGCAATGATCCCGGGCAGAGACAGCGGCAGGGTCACGTCGATGAACACCTGCCAAGGCTTCGACCCCAGATCCATCGCCGCCTCGCGCAGGTCAACGTCCAGGCGCTCGAGATTGGCATAGAGCGGCAGGATCATGAACGGCAGATACGAGTAGACGATGCCGATGTAGACCGCGAAATCAGTGTTCATCATCTCAATCGGCTCGTTGATGATGCCCGTCCAAACGAGAATATTATTGATGATGCCCTGTTTGTTCAGCATGCCCATCCAGGCGTAAATCCGCAGCAGGAAGGACGTCCAGAACGGCAGGATGATCAGCAGCAAGAGGGTATTCCGGGTTGCCGGCGCCGCCCGGGCGATGCCGTAAGCCATCGGATAGCCGACCAGCAGGCACAGGACGGTCGAGATGGCGGCGATCTTCAGCGAATTCAGGTAGCCGTACCAGTACAGCGAATCCTCGGTCAGAAACTGAAAGTTCGATATCGTGATGCGAATGCTCAATTCCGCGTCCTCGACCCACTCGAACAGCGGGCTGAACGGCGGTTGCGCGAACATCATGCTCGCGAAGGAAATCTTCAGCACGATCACAAAGGGGACGAGGAAGAACAGCAGCAGCCACAGGTACGGTATTGCGATCATGAAGAAGCGCCAGGCATCGGCGGCGCGGTATGCCAGGCGCTTGACGAGCCCGATGCCCGTGGTCAATCCGTTGGCGGGCGCGTTGGTGATGCCGACGGCGCTCATTCGGTCAGCACCAGGGCGGCATGCGGATCCCAGGACAACCAGACTTCGTCGTCCCAATCGACCTGCCGTTCGGTTTCGCCGGCGCGGCGGGCATTCTGAAAGCTGACCTGGACCATGCGGCCCGATGCCAATTTCACGCGATAGAGCGAATGGTTGCCGAAATAGCCCAAATCGATGACCGTACCGCGCACCGCATTGCGGCCGCCGGCTTTCGGCTTGCTGCGGCCGATGGTGATCTTCTCCGGCCGCATCGCCACCGACACCGGAGTCCCGGTCGGCAGGCTGCCGCGGAAGCCGGCCACCAGCGGTTCTTCGAATTCCGGTGACTTGACGGTCAGGAATTCCCCTGCATCCGACTGAACGACGCCTTCGAACATGTTGATGGAGCCGATGAAATCGGCGGTGAAGCGGCTGTTCGGATATTCATAAATCTCAGTCGGAGTGCCAACCTGCATGACCCCGCCCCTGTCCATCACCGCGATCCGTGTCGACAGGGCCATCGCCTCTTCCTGGTCGTGGGTGACAACGACGAAAGTGACGCCGATCTTGTACTGAATGTTCATCAATTCGAATTGCGTCTGACTCCGCAACTTCTTATCCAAGGCACCCAGCGGCTCGTCGAGCAGCAGCAGCTTCGGTTCCTTGGCCAAGGCCCGCGCCAACGCCACCCGCTGCCGTTGCCCGCCGGAGAGCTGCCCGGGCTTGCGCTTTCCGTAGCCGGTCAGTTGCACCAGCTCCAACATCTCGGCCACCCGGTCGTTCCGTTCGGCGGCCGTCATCTTCTTGTGTTTCAGGCCATAGCCGATGTTCTTTTCCACCGTCATGTGCGGGAACAGGCCGTAGGATTGGAACATCATGTTGACCGGCCGGTCATAGGGTGGGGTATTGGTGACATCCTGGCCATCGATGATGACTCGGCCCGAGGTCGGCTTCTCGAAGCCAGCCAGCATGCGCAGCAAGGTGGTCTTGCCACAGCCGGAACCGCCGAGCAGGCAGAACAGCTCGCCTTGAAAAATTTTTAGATTGACGTCTTCGACGGCGGTCACCAGACCGAACTTCTTGGTCAACCCCTGCATCTGGAGAAACGGTTTGGCCTTGGGGTCCAGCCAGGGTCGGTCCTTCACATGCTGGGCCTCGATACGTTTGGCCTCGTTTTGTTGGGTTTCGTTTTTTTCATTCATTGGAGCCAACCCCACCTTGGTGACCGGCGACAGCGGCGATTATTCGTCCTGCTATCCGACCCGAACCGCCACCCCGTTGCGCCATGGGCACGGCGCGGCCAACCATCTTGGGAAAAGATCGCGGCCGCGCCACACATTCGTTACATGCACCAGACCCTTTCAGACTGGAACCGGCCGCACCCTGCCAGCGGCAGAGGGCGGCCGGTTCGCAACCTGTGCGCCGGCTATTGCCCGGTCTTGATCTTGCTCCAGGCACGGGTACGGGCGCGATCCGCTTTCGCCGAAAGCGACTTGGGCGTGAATAACATCTTCAAGGTCGCCTCGTCCGGGTAGATCGCCGTGTCGTCGCGAACCTCGGCCTCGAGCAGGGCGGTCGCCTCCTTGTTGGCGTTGGCGTAGTAGGTATAGTTGGTGGCCGCCGCGATCACCTCCGGGTCGAGCATGTAGTTGAGGAAGGTGTAGGCGTTCTCCACGTGCGCCGCGTCGTTGGGAATGTTCCAGACATCGAACCAGGTCGGCGATCCGGTCTCCGGAATGACGTAGGTCAGGTTGATCTCGACCCCGGCGTCGGCGGCGCGGGCATTCGCATTGGCATAGTCGCCGGACCAGTTGAACACCATGCACAGCTCTTTGTTCGGCAAGGCATTCAAATAATTCGCCGAGTCGAAGGTCTTGATGTATTGGCGGATCGGCTTGAAGATCTCGACCACGGCCTCATAGTCGGCCGGATCCTCGGAACCCGGATCCCGGCCCAAATAGGCCAAGGCCATGGGAACGATGTCGCCGGGCGAATCGAGCACCGAAATGCCGCAATCGGCCCACTTCTGCGCCAATTCCGGCTTGAACAGCATGTCGAGCGAGTTCATGGGCGCTTCGGTCATGCGTTCGTTGATCATGTCGACGTTATAGGTGATTCCGACCGTGCCCCACATGTACGGCACGCCGTAATCATTGCCGGGATCCCAGTTGTCCAGGATCTTGAGGATAGCTGGGTCGAGATTCTTGTAGTTCGGCAGCTTGCTCTTGTCGATCTTCAGGAAGACGCCCGCCTGGATCATCTTCGGCATGAAGCTTCCGGCCGAGATCACGGCATCGTAGCCCGACCGGCCGGCCAGCAGCTTCGCTTCGACGGTCTCGGCCGCGTCATAGGTATCGTAGACGGTCTTGATACCGGTCTCCGCTTCGAAGTCCGGCAACGTCGTCTCGCCGATATAGTCGACCCAATTGTAAATATTGATGACTTTCTCATCGGCGGCCTGAGCCGGGCCGACGGCCAACAGCATGGCAGCGGCCAGTGCCGTTGCAATCGTAGATTTTGTAAGACTCATTACCTTCTACCTCCCGTTAAGTTTCGGCACCGATGGTTTTTCTTATCTTTGGCCGGCGGGCACCGGACCGCATGATCCTGAGTGACCCGCCAACCTGTTGGCGGCGAAACAGTTTGGCCCCATCCGGGGCATTCAGACAATAGTACGGATGACCACTATCCTCCCTTGAACCCTTGGATACGCCGATCAGGCCCCCAGCGTGCCGGCCAGGCCGCGCTTGAGCAGGCCCTTGGCGATGATCAGACGTTGAATTTCACTGGTCCCTTCCCAGATGCGGTCGACCCGCAATTCGCGCAGGAACCGTTCCGCCACGTTCTCCCGCATATAGCCCCGGCCGCCGAATATTTGCACGGCCCGGTCGGCCACGCGATAGGCCATTTCCGAGGCGTACAACTTGGCCATGGAGCACCGGGTGTGCAGGGTTTTCACATCCTCGCCCCGGTCGTGCGCCGCCGCGGCCTCGTAGGTCATCAGGCGGGCGGCATGCAATTCAGTGACGGAATCGGCCAGCATGGCCTGGATCATCTGAAAGCCGGCGATGGCCTCGCCGCCGATGGTCCGGGTCCGGGCAAAATCGGTGGCTTCGTCGATCAGGCGTCCGGCCGCACCGCAACAGCGGGCCGCGATCATCAGCCGTTCGCGGCGGAACCAGGCAAAGGTGAAATCCATGCCGTCGCCCTCGCGGCCGATCAGGTTCTCCGCCGGAATACGCACATTTTCGAAGCGAAAGATCGGATGGTGGTGCCGGTAGGTATGGGCATAGAGCGGCGTGCGCACCACACTGACGCCGGGCGTATCCTTATCAAGAAAGAACAGCGCGTGGCTGCCAGCGTTGGCACCGCCCGCGATCTTGGCCTGGAATACCATCACATCGGCCAGATTGGCGCTGGTGACGTGCCATTTCACGCCATTCGCCACATAGTGGCCGCCATCGCGCGATGCGGTGCTGACGATGTCATCCACATTCGAGCCGGCATTTTCCTCGGTAATCGCATAGCAGAAGTGCCGTTCCCCCCGCATCATGGGCAATACGAAACGCTTGAGCTGATCGGCGTTGCAGGCGTCGAACATCCACGCCTGGGCTTCCGGATAGCACCAGGCGATGCCGTTGGTGACCCGGCCGATCTGTTCGGCGATCACCGCCTGCTCGAGAATGCTCAGGGCCAGGCCGCCGTGCTCGCGCGGAGCATCCATTCGCGGCAAGCCCATCTCCATGGCCATTTTTTCGTGCCGGTCCGAGGCCTCTTTCGGGATCCAGCCGTCGTTCATCTCGGCTTCGGTTTCCCAGCGGACCAATTCGTCATCGACAAAGCGCCGGACCTTGGTCCGCCAGGCGCACGCCCCCTCGGGCAAAGCGAAACTGTCGAAGGCGGCTGTCATGGCCACCCGCGCACGTCGCCATCCGGCGTGAAATGCTTTGGGAACACGCTGGCCAGGTGAGCCAGCGAAACGGCCCGTGCCTCGCTGGCCGTGACCTCCTTCGGGCTCATCATCAAATGCAGCCACATGCCTTCCAGCAGGCACACCAGACCGCGCGCCAGCAGGGCCGGCGATTGCTGTGCATCGGCCAGCTCTCGGCACAGGTTGAGCACCGTGAACTGGTACTCGCGGTCGTTGGCGCCGCAGAGATCCTGGTAGGTCGGCCGCGACTTGGCCTCGCCCCAAAAGGCGCACCAGGCGGCCAATTTGCGGGAGGTGCAGACCTTGCGGTCGAAATCGGCCAGTACCAGGGCGCGGATCTTGTCCGCAGCCCCCGGCCCGGCATTCTTCAGGGCGGTGCGCCAATGACTCCGGTATTCGGTGGAGAGAGTGCGCAAGGTTTCGACCAGCAGCTTTTCCTTGCTCTCGAAATGGAAGTTGACGATGCCCCGAGACAGGCCGGCGCCATCGGCGACCACCGCCGTCGTGGTATCGGCGTACCCCCGCTTGGCGAGGGAATCGATGGTCGCCTCGATCAGCTGCTGCTGGCGGAATTCCTTACTTTCCTTGCGGGAGCTATCCTTACGGGTGCTCTCCTTGCGCACCACCTTGCCCCGGCGGGTGGCGCCGAAGGTTTTCATGGCCACCAATGCGCGGCCGGAGAGTGCGTGCGAATTGTGGGCTCGTCCCATCTAACCTCCATCGACCTGCCGACCATTTCCGCTGGATACCTCCTATCTTTGCCCCATCGTCCGTCGCCGATTAAGGCCGAATCGCGCCCTCCCATGGGCCGCCGAATCGCAAGATACCGCGGATATTCGGCTTATAGAATAGCCAATTGGAGTCCGATTATCAACTAAATTGATTGAACGATCGTTCAATATTTGATTGAACGTTCGTTCATTACTCTGGACAGGACCATGGCCTATATGGCAATCTGGGGCCATCATTAAACAGAACCCATGGATATCGGCCGCCTTCGGCCGAGCGTCTACCGGGCACAGGTGAGGACATGCGAAGGAATTTGACGAAAAGCAACGCGCACTTCCGCAAGGCGGTGTCGCGCCTGCCGTTGGGAGTCGCCTCGAATTTCCGCTATTGGGGCGAAGAAAAGACCATATACGTGGCGCGGGGCCGTGGCGCCCGCATCTGGGACCTGGATGACAACGAGTATATCGACTATCGACTGGGCTATGGCCCGGCCATTCTCGGGTATGCCGATCCACGGGTCGATGCGGCGGCGCGCGCCGGCATGGACGTCGGCGGCGTTTTCGCCCTGTCCACCGAGCGCGAGTTCACGGTTGCCGAGCGTATCGCCAAGATGGTGCCCTCGGTCGATCTGGTGCGTTATTCCAATTCTGGCACCGAAGCAGTCATGGCCGCCCTGCGCCTTGCCCGTGCCTACACCGGCAAGGATTCCTATGTGATCGTCGAAGGCAGTTATCATGGGTTGTTCGATGCCGCCTTGTGGATGGCGGCCCTAGACAAATGGGATCCGTCCAAGACCGATGCGGAGCCGCCGGTGGTGCCCTACTCCGCCGGCGTGCCGGAACTGACGAAACAGCTGCTCTATATGACGCAGATGAACGACGCCAACCGGCTGGAGGATCTGTTCCGCAAAAAGGCGGATGAGATCGCCGCCATGCTGATCGAGCCGATCATGGGCAATTGCTGCGGTATCACTGCCGATATCGAGTACGTGAAGGCGGTGCGCGAGTTGTGCAACCGCTATGGTGTGCTGTTGATCGTCGACGAGGTGAAAACCGGTTTCCGCGTTGCCAAGGGCGGCGTGCAGGAGCTGATGGGAATCGAATCCGACATCTGCACCTTCGCCAAGGCGGTGGCCAACGGCTATCCCATTTCCGTGATCGCCGGGCGCGAGGTGATTATGCGCAAATTCGGCGCCGGCGTTGCCCACGGCGGCACCTATACGGCCCATTCGGTGGCCCTGGCCGCCGCCGAGAAGACGCTGGAGATTCTCGACGAAACCCCGGCGCTGGAAACCATTGCCAACTACGGTCGGCGCATGCAGGCGGGCATGCACGAGATTCTCAACGCCCGCGGCATCGTCCATTCCTTCGCCGGACATCCGTCCATGGGCGGCCTGTTCTTCTCCGAGAAGGCACCGGCCAACTACCGCGATTGGAAGCGTTCCGATTACCGGTTCTACGACGCCATGGCCCAGCATCTGCACGACGGCGGCGTTCTGTGCGAGCCGGATTCACGCGAGCCTTGGTTCATCTGTGAGGCGCACGACGAGCGCTGCCTGACGGATACCCTGAAGTCGTTCGAACGGGCGATCGATCTGACCCTGGATGATCTCGGGCATCGTGACGAACGTGTGGCAGCCAGGTAATCTGGCCGCCGATCCGAGCAAACAGGCCGGTCGCTAATGAAAACCTACGACGCCATTGTCGTCGGCGCCGGCCACAACGGCCTGGTAGCCGCTTGCTATCTGGCCAAGTCCGGTCTCGACGTAATGGTTCTGGAAAAGAACCCCTGGGTGGGGGGCGCGGCGGTCAGCCGCGCCCTGCATCCGAACGTTCTCTATTCCAACTGCTCCTATGTCTGCAGCCTGTTGCGCCCGGAGATCATGCGCGATCTCGAACTGTCGCGGCACGGTCTGCAGATCATCCCGTACGAGGGCGGCGCGGTCTTTACCCGCGACGGCGACTATCTGGCGTCCTACCGGCACCATGACGCGCACCGGCGGGAGCTGGCACGCCATTCCCGGCGCGATGCCGAGTCCTATGACCGTTATTCCACCGACGTCATCCGGCAATGCCGGTTTATCCGGCCATTGCTGTTGCGCACGCCGCCCGATCCCACCTCGTTCAAGGCCCGCGATGTGCAGGAGCTGCTGTATCTGACCAAGAAGTTCTACGATTTGGGTGAAGCGGAGATGTACGACACTATCCGCTTCTGGACCATGTCGATCGCCGAGTTTCTCGACGAATATTTCGAATGCGATGTGATCAAGGCAACGCTGGCCATTTCCGGCATCATCGGCACGGCGCTTGGCCCCTGCTCGCCCGGCTCCGCCTATGTGCTGCTGCACCACTACATGGGCGACGTGGACGGGGCCATTGGCGCCTGGGGTTATGCCCGCGGCGGCATGGGCGCGGTCACCCAATCCATGGCGAAAAGCCTGCAGGCCACCGGCGGCGAGATCCGCACCGATGCCGAGGTGACTCAAGTGCTCATCAAAGGCGGCCGGACCCAGGGCGTGGTCCTGGCCAACGGCGAGGAAGTGCGCGCCCGCCAGGTGATCTCCAATCTGGATGTGAAGCGCACCTTCCTGACCCTGGTCGAGCGCGACGAATTGCCCGGCGATTTCCTCAAAGGCGTTGAGAACTTCAAGATCCGCGGCTCGTCGGGCAAGGTCAACATCGCCCTCGACAGCCTGCCGCGCTTCCCCGCCTTGCCGGAAGGCAGCTCGTGCATCCGCGGCGACATGCATTTCACCGATACGATCGAGCGGATGGAGCGGGCCTACGACGACTGGAAGGCCGGGCGCTGGTCGGCCGATCCGTTCCTGGACATGATGATCCCGACCACGATCGACCCGACCATGGCGCCGCCGGGCCAGCATTTCATGAGCTGCTTCGTCCAATACTGCTCGCCCAAGATCGAAGGCGCCGAGTGGACCGATGCCGACCGCGATGCCTTCGGCGCCGCGGTGATCAACCAGATCGCCGACTATTCGCCCGGCTTCAAGGACCGGATCCTGCACATGGAAGTGCGCACCCCGCGTGAGCTGGAGGCCGAAGTCGGCCTGACCGAGGGCAACATCTTCCAGGGCGAGCTGACCTTCGATCAGCTGCTGTTCAATCGTCCGGTCCCCGGCTACGCCCAGTACCGGGCGCCGGTGCCCGGGCTGTACATGTGCGGTTCGTCCACCCATCCAGGCGGCGGCGTCATGGGGGCCCCGGGGCGCAACGCGGCCGCCGAAGTCTTGCGCGATCTGAAGCGGCCGGCCCAGGGAATGAGCGATGCCTACCCGGTCCTCTGATGCCATCGTCATCGGCGGCGGCCACAACGGGGTGGTCTGCGCCGCCTATCTGGCCCGCGGCGGACGAAAGGTCACCCTGATCGAGTCGGCGGATGCCTTGGGCGGCGCGGCGCGGACCGTTGAATTCGCCCCCGGGTACCGGGTGTCGCCCGTGGCTCACATTCTCAATCAGCTGCACCCGTCCGTGGTCCGCGATCTGTCCTTGACGCGCCACGGCCTTGAATATGCGGCCACCGGCATTCCGACCACTGCCCTCTCAACCGATGGCAATCATCTGATCATGCGCGGTGCCTTTGGCGACCGCATCGACGGCAACATTGAACACACAGACGCGGCGGCGTGGACGGCCCTGCGCCAGCGGTTGTTGCGTTTTGCGAAGACGCTGCAGCCACTTCTGGCGCGCACGCCGCCGCGGCTGCGCGGCGGAAACCGGACCGATCTGACGACGCTGGCCACGCTGGGCTGGCGCGTGCGCCGGCTGGGCCGCGCGGACATGCGCCAATTCATGCGCATGGCCTTGATGAACATTGCCGATGCGCTGGAGGAGGAAATCAGCGATCCCCGTCTACAGGGTGTCGTTGCCTTCGATGCGGTGCTGGGGACTCATCTGGGGCCGCGCTCGCCCGGCTCCCTGCTCACCCTGCTCTATCGCCTGGCCGGCGAGGCGGCAGGAACGCAGGCGGCACTCGCCTTGCCGAAGGGCGGCATGGGCGCGGTGACCGCCGCGTTGCAGCGTGCCGCCGAGGCGGCGGGTGTGACCATCCGCACCGGCGCGGCCGTCTCCCGCATCGTGATGGAGTCCGGCCGGGCGGTCGGCGTGACCCTGAACGGCGGCGATGAGTTGCGAGCCCCCCTGATCGTCTCCGGCATCAACCCGCGAACCACGTTTTTCGACCTGGTGGGCCCAACCAATCTGGATACCGGCATTGTCCGCCGCATAAAGAACATCCGCATGCGCGGCAATGCCGCCAAGCTGCATCTGGCCCTCGACGGCCTGCCGCCGTTCCGCGGCGTCGCCGCGGCGGAGTTGGCCGGACGCCTGGTGATCGCGCCGAACGTCGCCTACGTTGAAAAAGCCTTCAACCCAGCCAAATATGGCGACTATTCCGGCGCTCCGGCAATGGAGATCATCGTGCCGTCGGCCTCCGATCCCAGCTTCGCGCCCGCCGGTCGTCATGTGCTGTCCGCCATCGTCCAGTACGCACCCTACCGCTTGAAAGCCGGCTGGTCGGCGGGCAAGGCGGATTTCCTGAAGACCGTGCTGACCACCTTGAACGCCTATGCCCCCGGAATCGGCGAGCGCATCGTGGCCAGCGAACTGCTGACCCCGGCGGATCTGGAGCAAACCTACCGCATGCCGGGTGGCCATTGGCATCACGGCGAGCTGGCGGTGGATCAAATGCTGATGCTGCGCCCGGTCCCCGGTGCGGCGCAGTATGAGACACCGGTGCCCGGTCTGTACCTGTGCGGCGCCGGCAGCCATCCGGGCGGCGGCGTCATGGGCGCCGCGGGCAGGAATGCCGCCCACCACATTCTGGCGCGGAGGGCCTGAGCCATGCGCCGCGCCGCGCCCTTGACCCATTTCCGCCAGCCGCTGCTGCACACGCCGTTCCACCCGCGCATCGCCGCGTTGATGACCACCCACCAGTGGTACAACTGGGGCGGCTATGCCGCCGCGACGGTCATTCGCGACGAGGAGATGGAATACTTCGCCCTGCGCAATACCAGTTCCTTGTTCGACATCTCGCCGATGGTCAAATACCGCATCACCGGCCGCGGCGCGGAAGCGTACCTCAACCGCCTGTGCGTGCGCGACGTGGCCAGGCTGCGGCCCGGGCGCGTTCACTACACGGCCTGGTGCGACGATGCGGGCATGGTTCTGGACGACGGCACCCTGTTCCGCCTGGGCGAAAACGACTTCCGCCTGTGCTGCCAGGAACGTCACCTGCCCTGGCTGCTCGAATCCGCCTTCGGTTTCGATGTGGAGGTGCGCGAGGAGACAGAGGAAATCGCCGCCGTCTCCCTGCAAGGGCCGACCAGCTGCGCCATTTTGAAGCGCGCCGGGTTTGAAAACATCGAGACCATGAAGCCCTTCGACCTGCGCGCCTTTCCCACTGACGGCGGGCGCGAACCGGTGATCGTCTCGCGCACCGGGTTCAGTGGCGATCTGGGCTACGAGCTGTTCGTCGCCGCGGCGGATGCCCTGGCCGTGTGGGATCTGTTGACCACGGCCGGTGAGCCGCACGGCCTGCACGCCATCGGCTTTGCCGCGCTCGACGTGGCCCGCCTGGAGGCGGGGTTCATCACCTGCAACTCCGATTTCATCGCCGCCGAACACGCCGTCGAGCCGGACCGCCGCCGCTCGCCCTACGAGATCGGTCTGGGCTGGCTGGTCGATCTGGATAAGGCGGCGTATTTCAACGGCCGCCGCGCCCTGGCCGCCGAGAAAGCGAATGGCACGTCCCGCTATGTGCTGGTGCGCCTGGAGATCGACGGCAACATTCCGGCCGATCACGCCCTGGTCTATTCAAACAAGCACAAGGAAGTGGGCCACGTGACCGCCTCCGCCTGGTCACCCACCACCAAGAGCAATCTGGCGCTGGCCACCCTGCACCGGCCCTATGGCGATACGGTGACCGACGATCTGTGGGTAGAGATCTACGCCCAGCGCGAATTGGTCTATCATCGGCTGATGATGCGCGCGCACGTCACCAAAGGCCCGTTCTTCAACCCGCCGCGCCGGCGGGCCACACCGCCCGCGGATTTCTAGGATCGCGGCCATGGGCGTCCACCGCCTCGACCCTCTCCTGCGGCCGAAATCCATCGCCGTCATCGGCGCCCGGGCCCGGCCCCATTCGGTCGGCCATACCCTGATCGCGCATCTGCGCAAGGGCGGCTATACCGGCGATATCTATCCCATCAACCCGCGGCAAGACGAGATCGAGGGGGTGCGGTGCTATGCCTCCCTGGCGGACCTGCCGGTGACCGTGGAGCACGCCATCTTCGCCCTGGCCGACGAGCACATGGACGCGGCCTTCGACCAGGCAGTGGCGCACGGCATCAAGGCGGCGACCATCATCTCCACTCTGGCCATTGAGGGCGACCGCGACCCGCCGATCAAGGAGCGCATCCGGCAGCGGGCGAACGAAGCCGGTGTGATCCTGTGCGGCGGCAATTGCATGGGCTTCTACAACTTCACAGATAGTCTGTGGACCTGCGGATTCGAGACGCGGCCGGTGCACCGGTCCGGCGGCGTGGTGCTGCTCACCCATTCGGGTTCCCTGTTCACGGCCCTGGTCGATTCGGAGGAGCGGATCGACTACTCGTTGGCCGTGTCTTCCGGCCAGGAATTGAACACCACCATCGCCGATTACATGGATTTCGCCCTGGACCAGCCGGAAACCCGGGTCATCGGCCTGTTCATGGAAGCGGCCCGCGATCCCGCCGGGTTCGAGGCGGCGTTGGCCAAGGCACACGCCAAGGGCGTGCCGGTGGTCGCCTTGAAGGTGGGCCGCACCGAGCAGGCCGCGCACCTGGCGATCAGCCATTCCGGCGCCCTAGCCGGTAACGATGCGGCTTATCAGGCGCTGTTCGACCGCTACGGGGTGTCCCGTGTTTCCTCCATCGACGAGCTGGCCATGACGCTGATGGTCTTCAATGCCGCCATCGGTATCGGTCCCGGCGGTCTGGTCACCAGCCATGATTCCGGTGGCGAACGGGGACTGATCGTCGATTTGGGAGACGATATCGGCACCCGCTTCGCCAAGCTGTCCCCGGCCACCGTGGCGCGTCTAGAAGAAGTGCTGGATTTCGGCCTGCCGCCGGTGAATCCGTTGGACCGCTGGGGCACAGGGCGAAACTTTCCGCAGGATTTCCGCGACAGCTTCCTCGCCCTGATGGCCGATCCCGATACCGCCATGGGCGCCCTGGTGCTCGACCGTGCCGCCAAAGGGAAGATCGTGCAGGAATATCTGAACGTGGCGCACACGGCGCATCAGGCCTCAGGCAAGCCAACCTTCCTCGTTTCCAACCACCAGGGCAGCGGCAGCGACCCGAAGGCCGTCGAATCGACCCGCGCGGGTGTGCCGGTTCTGGATGGCGTGCCCGCCTTTCTCCTGGCCAGCCGGTTGCTGTTCGACTGGCGCGATTTCCAGGCGCGGGCGGCGATGCAGCCGCCCGCCGCCGATACGAAGATCGTGAGCACATGGAAAGCGCGCCTGACCCAGCCGACACCCCTGGACGAGATCGAGGGATTGCGCCTGCTGGCCGATTTCGGCGTGCCGGTGGCGGCCAGCCTCGTCGCCACCAGCGCCGACGAAGCGGTCGCGGCGGCCGAAAGCCTGGGCTTTCCGGTGGCGTTAAAGAGCGCCGCGCCGGGCTTGGCGCACAAGTCGGATGTGGATGGGGTGCGCCTCAGGCTGCGTGGCGCGGCCTCGGTGCGCAGCGCCTATGGTGAGATCGCCGGCCGCCTGGGCCCGCGCGTGGCGATTGCCGAGATGATCGAGGGGCCGGCGGTGGAAATGATCCTGGGTCTGACTCGCGACGCGGATTTCGGCCCCATCGTGCTGATCGGCTTCGGCGGCATCCATGCCGAGATCCTCAAGGACGTGGCCGTCGCCAAGCCGCCGTTCGATACCGCCCACGCCCGGCGCCTGATCGATACCCTGCGGCTGCGCCGCCTGCTCGATGGCGTGCGCGGTGCTCCCGCCGCCGACATCGACGCCTTCGCCGCGGCGGCGGCACGGTTTTCGGTGTTGGCGGCAACCCTCGGGCCGCAGCTCGATGCCTTCGACGTCAATCCGGTTCTGGTACTGCCCAGCGGCTGCCGCGCGGTGGATGCGCTGGCGGTGCAGCGGTCAACACCGCACTCCGACCGAAGTGATCGCCCGAAAAACCGGAATACGCCGTCTTAGCCCATCGGGTGCGCCTGCGCCGCCTCGGGCACGTCGGCGCGGACCCAGCTTTGCACGGCCTTGACGGCCACTTCCTTGTCGCCGAGCAGGCCGGTCGAATAGGAAGACCCGGCCAAGCCCCGCTGTACCGACGCGATCAGATTCAGATCCTCGTCATGCACCTGATAATTGACCCGCATGTTCAGCCAGCGGGCCGCGCGCATGGCCCGCGACGGATTCGGCAGGCCGTAGGCGCGCCAGCGCAGCCGCACCCGCCCCGGCCCTATCGGGACCACGTGGAAGAAGTCGATCATGTCCGGATAGATCTCGAAGGAGACCGCCGGATACAGGAAGAAGTAGCTCCAGCGGCGTCGCAGCGCCGGAGGCAAATGATCGTAGTCGGGCAGGATGCTGGAATACATGCGCGCGCCCCAACCACCCTTGGCCTTTGCGCGCATGGGGTGGCTCAGGCGTACGGTGCGGGTGGCATCGTTCGGCTGCCGCTCGTAGCTGGGCGACATGAGGCCCGAAAGGCCCGGGTGGCCGCCGGGGAAGTGATAGTCCTCCAGGTAGTTGTCCCAGACGTTCTTCCAGTCGGCGTCCATGTCGCCGCCCCAATAGTCGGCGATCGGCTCCATCTCCTCAAGGCGATGGGCGGCCAGCTCATCTGCATAGGGCGCATAGCGTTCGGCCACCGATGGGCCGCCCGGCCTGAAGCGCAAATACACGAAGCCTTGAAAAACCTCGCACTCCAGCGGGTGTAGGCCGAATTTTTCCCGCTCGAAATCGGGGAACGTCCTCGCCGCCGCCACCCCTTTGAGCGACCCCAGGAAATCATAGGTCCAGGCGTGATAGGGACAGCGGATGACTCCCTTGCAGGTGCCTGAGCGGCCGCCGACCACCGCATGGGCGCGATGCCGGCAGACGTTGTGGAAGGCACGGATGACACCGTCCTTGCCGCGAATGACGAAGGCACGCTCGCCAAAAGCCTCGAAAGTGACATAGTCGCCCAGGCTCTTCATTTCGTTTACATGGCAGACCAGATGCCAAGCGGGCCGGTGGATTTTTTCAACCTCCAGTCGATGGAACTCCTCGCTGGTATAGGCCCAGGCCGGCAAGGTCAGGGGCAATGTGGGTACCGCATCGGCCTTGACGCGCGGCGCCGGCGGCGGCACCAGGGCGGCGCCGAACATATTGGCCATGTAGCGCCGGCAGGTCTCTATGGCATCGCCGCGATTGAACTCCTCACGGCGGACCAGGGCCTCCTGGCACAGGGCATCGAGCAGGCCGCACAGCCCCAGGGCCGCGGCGCGGGTATCCAGGCCGGCAGGCGACTTGGCCGCCAACTCAGCGATCTGGCCGTGCACCATGTCGTAGAACCCCTGGTCCGAGGCACCGCAGATATCCATGTAGTCGTCGCGTGCCTGGCTCTCGCCCCAGAAGGCGTACCAGACCGCCAGCTTCTCCGGCGCAGCCAGTTTTTCACCCAAGCTGGCCTCGACCAGAGCCCGCAACGCCGTCACCGGATCGCTGCCGGCGCCGGCGACCGCGGCGCGGCAAACGGTGGTGAACTCGTTGGCCACCCGTTCCAGGGTGGCGCGCAGCAGCTCCCGCTTGGAATCGAAGTGGAAGTTGACCATGCCGGCGGTCAGCCCGGCCAGGCTCGCCACCTTGTTCAAGGTGACGTTGGACAGGCCATGATCGGCGATGGTCCGAATCGTGGCCTCAATCAACTGCTCCCGCCGGGCATCCTGCGGTTGGCGCGCGGCGGTAGCACGGTCTGAGGCGTGGTCAGTGGCATGGTCGAGGGGTTCCAGCATGGGACACGCATTCGAATGATGATATGATTTATTTAATACGAACATTCTATTATATCGAATGATCATTTTACAAGAACATTTGGGATTTGCCCCGGTGTTGCGCCCCCTCTTCCCCCCGGCCACAAGCGATTTCAGACCACATCCGTTATGGTTCGAGCCGGGCTACGGTGCCCGCCGGTGAACAGCTATGATCTCTTGAGAGCATGATAGATGCCCTATCGTCTTGACAATAATAGAATTAATCAGGATTAATTTTATATAATACAAATCAGTGATATTTTACTATTCGCTCAGAAAATAAATTACTGTTTTTTATTAATAATATCAAATCAGCACGCTACTACTTTAAATTTTGAATTAACTATTGCACGGCAGGATGCGAATCGGCCGCTACCAATTACTGGAGTAAGAACGATGATTCGGTCGATTCTTTCCTACATCCTGCCTCTTTTGTCCGCAGCCTCAATCGTAAACGCGGCGGCGGCCGGTGAAACCACTAGCTCGCCTCCCTTCGAGGTCCAGCTTTCCGGGCACTCTCTTGTTAGCGCGCTTCGGACCGGTGGCTACGTCATCTATTTCCGTCACACCGCAACCGATCGCAGTCAAACGGATCAGGACCGCGCCGACTTTGCGAATTGCTCAACCCAACGCAATCTTTCGACTGAAGGCCGGCAGCAGGCGGCGGCGATCGGCCTCGCCTTCAAATCCCTCGCAATCCGGGTGAACAAGGTGGTGACGAGCCCGTATTGCCGTGCCAGGGACACCGGCCAACTGGCCTTTGGTCAAGTGGTCAACGATGAAAATTTGAGTTTTAGCATAGGCGCGGATAGCGCCGACACCGAACGCCGCGCGAGCGCGTTGCGGCGGATGTTGTCGGAGCAACCGGCAGCGGGGCGCAACACCGTGATCGTCGCGCACACATCCAATCTAAAGGAAGCGACCGGCATCTGGCCCAATGAGGAGGGAACCGCCGTCATATTCCGACCAAAAGGAGATAGCCATTTTGAGCCCGTTGCCCTGGTCAAGATGGACGAGTGGGCAACCATTCTCGCGTCACGATAGCCAAACCGGACTGCGATTTCGTGGAAGTGCCGGGCCCGGTGGGCTCGCGATCCCGGGCTTGAAAAATGATTGCGCTCCTGCACCTCAAGATACGCACGAAAGCGTACCTCGCCGCGGCGATCGCAACCGGGGTTTTGGCGATCCTGGCCCTGATTTTCGTAAGCGTCCTGCATAGTCAGAATCACTTCCTATCCGACGTCGAGAACGTCTATTCCCCACGAACCGCCGCATACACCGAATATTTCTCGCGCCTTTCCCAAACCCATGCCCAGTTGTTCGACATCCTGGTTACGGCGCAGGACGAGCTCGATGAGGAAGAACTCTATACGACCGCCAAGCCAAAATTGCTGGAACTCAGAGATCTCGTCTCTCAGATGGCGGAATCGAGACAATTGCTACAGCTCTCGGCCGCCGACCTGACAGCCTACGACAACCTGATGCGCATCATGAAAGAGTACGTCGGACAGGCCGTCTCCGCGATTGAGATGGCCACTGTCGATGTCAATCTGGCGCGCACACACATGGTCAACGCGAACAAGAGCTACCAGACGGTCAATCAGGTGCTGCTTGAGCTTGTCGCGAGCAGCCGGGTGGACACCAGTGGTGCCATTTCTTTAGCGCTAGACTCCATCAGGGATCACACGGTCAATTTCACCATCATCCTTGTTCTCGCGGTTGTCGGTTTGGGCCTCTTCGGATGGACGGTATCCCACTCATTGGTGCGCGCCTTGAACGCTATCACGCACGATATGTCAGTGCTGGCTTCCGGAAACACCGAAGTTCCGAAAAGGACAACCCAGCGCACCGATGAAATTGGCGATATGGCGCAAGCTCTGATTGTTTTCAGGGATAACGCCATCGAGAATGGCCGCATGAATACGGAGCTCAAGATACGCGAGCGGCAAATGCAAGTTGCCAAGGAGCAGGCAGAAAAAGACAAATTCGACGCCGTTGAGAAGATGCGCGTGGCGTTGGAGGAGAAAGCACATAGGGAACGGGAGCTGCTTCACGCGCAAAAGATGGAATCTTTGGGCACGCTCGCCGGTGGTGTTGCGCATGAGATAAACACACCAATTCAGTACGTCGGCGATAATCTCCGCTTCTTGCAACAGGCTTTTTCGGATATTGGCAAAGTTCTGAACGGCTGCACGAATCTCATCAAGGATGCTGGCGACGACAGGACGCCTGAGGTCGTACTGTTGCAGGCGCGTGCGCATATCGAAGCCGCCGATATCGAATTTCTGGATGATGAGATACCCACGGCGATCGATCAATCCTTGGATGGGATATCGCGCGTCAGCGAGATTGTGCAGGCAATCAAGGAATTTTCGCACCCAGACTCGAAAGAGAAGAGTGCGATCGACATCAATCACGCTATCAGCAACACAATCGCTGTTTCCCGAAACCAGTGGAAATACGTCGCCGATCTGGAAACCGAACTGGGCGAGGACTTGCCCCCGGTTCACTGTCTGCCTGGTGAGATCAATCAAGTCATCCTGAACCTGATCGTGAACGCCAGCCATGCTATCGAGGCGGTCGGGGAAGGCATAAGGGGCAGGATAACGGTACGCACGCGCCTAAGTGGTGACTGTATCGAGATCGAGGTCTCGGACACCGGCGTCGGCATGCCCGAGAAGATTATGAGCAAGATATTCGAACCATTCTTCACGACCAAAGAGCCGGGCAAGGGCACCGGCCAGGGCCTGTCAATTTCGCACAACATCATCACGAAAAAGCACGGGGGGAAAATTAGGGTTCATTCCACGCCGGGCGAAGGTACAACGTTTGCCATCCACCTTCCCCTTGGCGACAAGGGACACTCGGAAGAAGCCGCTTAGACCAGCTCCACGAAGTCCGGGGCCGGCTATCGGGTGCTTACTGCCAAGCTGCTGCGATTGAGTGATCGCGATAAGCATGCCTGAAAGGTGCTGTATCGGCGCTGCCGGCCCTGGGCCACGATGCGCCCACCGGAACCGGCACGTTTCACCCTAATCCATCGATCTAAAATGGTCGGAGCGGCAGGCATTGCACCTGCGATCCCTTGGCCCCCAGCCGAGTGCGCTACCAGACTGCGCCACGTACCGTTTTGAGTCGAAACGGGCCCGGCGCGACATGCGGGTGCTCTTCGCCCGCCACGCCCATTATTCAGCGAAAGCGGGGTGCGATGGCCCAACAGATGGGGATCAGAAGTTCGCGGAAAGAGAGAAGAATGCCCGCCAATCCTGATCGCCGGTTGTGCTGACGGTTCGGGTCAGGGGCTTGGCGACTTCTGCGGTGGCAAAGATCGACTGTGGCAGGGTCAGCCGCAGCCCAGCTCCGGCTGATGCCAGCGACTCGCGGCTGTCGCCTTGCGTATCGTCGTTCCACACGGCGCCCAAATCGTAGAACCCGTAAATTTGAAATGCTTTCAAAATCTCTTGGTTCAAGCTCTTGCCGTAACGGAGTTCAACCGAACCGGCGATGCCGTCCTCGCCCGTGATTTCGCTGAAATCGTAGGCCCGTCCAAACTCGCTGCCGCCCAGGGAAAACTCTTCGGCTGATAGCAGAGGATCGGCGGAAATTTGTCCCTTGATGGCGGCCCAGATGCTGAACTCTTGTCCGATCTGCTGGGTACGCGTGAGCTTGGCGGTCACCTTTGTAAAGACGCCGTCCCCGTCCGGCCGCGATAGCGCCGTGTCGCCGGCGTTGGAGGCGCCAAGGATATCTATCCCTTGGCTGACTTCCACCGCCACGGTGGTCGTTCCGTCCCATGAATCATCGCGCAGATAGTCGAGCCCGACGCGAAATACGCGCAGATGGTCATCGAAGTTGGTCACCCCCAGGCGATCCTCCCCAACATCCAAGATGTCGATCGAGCCGGAAACCGAAAGGTTGCCACCACGCGCACGCAAGATGGGATGAGTGGCTCGTAAGGAAAATCGGGTGCTCTGACCTTCCGTGTCCAAGGCGGCAAGACTGGCGCCGGGATCGACCAGGCTGGCCGAGGCGGTGGCCGTAAGCGTCGTGCCCTCGGACCCTACGGGCTGCTGATAGCTGAACTCGCCATACAGCAACTCGCGCGGTTGGTTGGGGATGGTAAAGAAGCCGAGTTGTACACGCTCGCCAAGTCCAAACATCGAGTTGGCCGCGCCGCTGAGCCAACTCTGAAGACGACCGACCGAGGGTGTGCCCCGGTTGTCTACATAGGCAACCCCGTCAAACGCATCATATCCAATGGTGACGGTGATCTCATGGGCCCCCTCCTCTTCCATCCGTTGCACGGCGGAATTGCGAACAGAGAAACCGGCTAGGTCGTTGATCAGAAGAAGATAGCGCTCAAGGGCGGCCAAGTTTATCGGGCGAACCGCGGTGATCTTGTCGGCATAGGGCGCAAGAATGTCCTCCTGCCCAGGCGCACCGTCAAATCGGACGCGC
>Ga0326597_10003520_pt1 | contig 22498 bp, 18 predicted proteins | sample RVTome_12_FD_203789 | JGI IMG/M metagenome (GOLD analysis project Ga0326597, IMG submission 203789) | Soil microbial communities from uranium-contaminated site in the Upper Colorado River Basin, Wyoming, United States - RVT100D185 | ecosystem: Environmental > Terrestrial > Soil > Contaminated >...
ATCGGGTACTCGGCCATGGGGGTGCGCTTGCCATAGCCCTTGTCGGTGACTGCCATCAGGTACTGGTGGCCGGCCTTGGTCTTGTCCAGGACCGCCAGCGAGATCACCTCGTCGTTGGCCCTGTCCTTGAACTTCATCCCGATCACGCCGGCGGCGTTGCGCCCCATGGCGCGGGCGTCCTCCTCATGGAACCGGATGGCCTTGCCCCCACGAGAGACGAGGAAGATGTCGCTGTCGCCGCTGGTCAGGGCGACGTCGAGCAGCTCGTCGTCGTCGCGCAGGTTGATCGCGATCAGGACCGACCTTGGCGAGTCGTAGGCCGACAGCTCCGTGCGCTTCACCAGGCCACGCTTGGTGGCGAAGATCAGGAACTGGTCGTCGCGGAACTCACTCAGCGACTGGACCGCGTTGACCTTCTCGTCTGGTCCCAGGGTGAGCCCCTGCACGTTGGCGACGTAGACGCCCTTGGACGCGCGGCCCTTCTCGGGGACCTGGAATGCCTTGATGCGGTAGACCCGACCCTCGTTGGTGAAGAACAACAGGTAGTCGTGCGACGAGCAGGTGAGCAACGTGGAAACCACGTCGTCGTCGCGCATGTCCGCACCCTTGACGCCGCGGCCGCCGCGCTTCTGGGCCCGAAACTCGTCGACGCGGGTGCGCTTCACGTAGCCGCCCGACGTCAGCGTGATCGCGACGTCGTGACGAGGGATCAGGTCCTCGATGTCCACGTCACCGTCGTCAACGACGATCGCGGAACGGCGCGGGTCGGCGAAGCGCTCACGGATGTCGGTCAACTCGCCCTTGATGACGTCGCGCTGACGCTGCGGTGACGCGAGGATCTCGTTGAGCTCGCGAATGCGCTCCATGAGGGCCGCGTGCTCCTCCTCCAACCGCTGCCGTTCCAGGGCGGCAAGCCGGCGCAGCTGCATGTCCAGAATTGCGCGGGCCTGGCGCTCCGAGAAGTCGAACTCCTCCATGAGTCCGAGGCGCGCCACCTCGACGTCGGCCGATGCCCGGATCATCGCGATGATCGCGTCGATGTGGTCCAGCGCCCGCAGGAGGCCCTCGACGATGTGGGCACGATCCTCCGCCATCCGCAGGCGGTAACGCGTGCGACGCAACAGGACGTCGATCTGGTGGTCGATGTAGTGCGCGAGGAACAGGTCCAGCGTCAGGGTCTTGGGCACGCCGCCGACCAGCGCCAACATGTTCACGCCGAAGGTGTCCTGCAGCTGCGTGTGCTTGTAGAGCTGGTTGAGGACAACCTGGGCGTTGGCATCGCGCTTGAGCTCGATGACGACGCGCATGCCCTCATGACTGGACTCGTCGCGCAGGTCAGAGATGCCGGTGACGACCTTGCGAGTGACCAGTTCCGCGATCTTGGTCAGCATGTTCGCCTTGTTGACCATGTACGGGATCTCGGTGACGACGATGCGCTGGCGACCGCCATGCTCCTGGATGTCGCAGACGGCGCGCATGCGCACGGAGCCCTTGCCCGTCGTGTACGCGTCGTGGATCCCGCGCCGACCCAGGATGAGGGCGCCCGTGGGGAAGTCGGGGCCCTGGATCCACTGCATCAGGTCCACGGCATCCAGCGACGGGTCATCGATCTTGGCGATCGTGGCGTCGATCAGCTCGCCGAGGTTGTGCGGCGGGATGTTGGTCGCCATCCCGACCGCGATGCCGGTGGCGCCATTGGCGAGGAGGTTGGGGAACCGTGCCGGCAGCACCGTCGGCTCTTCCTCGTACCCGTCGTAGTTGGGGACCAGGTCAACCGTGTCCTCGCTGATGTCACGCAGCAGTTCCATCGCCAGCTTGGACAGGCGTGCCTCGGTGTAACGCATGGCGGCAGCGGGGTCACCATCGATGGAGCCGAAGTTGCCGTGGCCGTCGACCAGCGGGTAGCGGATGGCGAAGTCCTGGCCCATGCGCACCAGGGCGTCATAGATCGAGGAGTCACCATGCGGGTGATACTTCTTCATGACGTCGCCGACAGCCGACGCGCACTTGCGGTAGGGCTTGTCGGGACGCAGACCGCCCTCGTCCATCGAGTACAGGATGCGGCGGTGGACTGGCTTCAGGCCGTCGCGGACGTCAGGCAGCGCGCGGCCCACGATGACCGACATCGCGTAGTCCATGTAGGACTGCTTGAGCTCGTCCTCGATGTTGACCTGCTCGGTGCGCGCTTCGCGCAGGCCGACCTGGGGGCCACCCGACGCTGCGGCCAACTCCGCGGAGTCCGGGCCCTCGCCCTCCGGGACGTCGGGGGTGTCGTCGGTCTCGTCAGCCACGGTTCACCTCGTCGTCCTGCGTGCGGCCCAGCCGCAAGTGGTCGGTCTGGTCGGTCGGCGCGAAGGTCTCCGCGCGCAGCGACGCGGCGATGATCAAGACGGCCATCAGGCCACCCGCCACGGCGCCGCTCACGACGACGGGCACCGCGGGGAAGCCCAGGAACAGGCCGACGCCCGCGATCGTGACGAACGTCGAGGTGTCCGCGACGGCTGCCGCGCGGATCGTCTTGGGGTCAAGGCGCTTCATCGCGGCCCTCCCTGGTCGTTGCTCGCGGCGTGGACGGCAGCCGACAGTTCCCGGGAACGGCGGCGGGCTTCCTCATCGCGCCGTCGGGCCATGACGGCCCAGCCGAACGCCACGAACCCGGCACCCGTGGTCACCAGCACCGGGACGACCACCTCGGCCGACAGCCCGCCCGGCACGATCAGGGCCAGGACGAGCAACGCGACGAGCACGCCACCGACGACCCACGCGATCCCTCGGATCATGAGCAGGTCAGTTCGTGCCGGGTCCCGGATGCCATCAGATGTCGACGGTGGCGTAGCGGGCGTTGTCCTGGATGAACTCACGGCGGCTTGCCACGTCGTCGCCCATCAGGATCGTGAAGCGTTCATCGGCCAGGGCGGCATCGTCGATCATGACCTGTTTGAGCGTGCGCACCGCCGGGTCCATGGTGGTGTCCCAGAGCTGCTTGGGATCCATCTCGCCCAGGCCCTTGAAGCGCTGAACGTCTGGCTCCCTGCCCTCGGGCATGATCGCCAGGATCTCGTTGCGCTCGGTGTCCGAGTACGCGTAGTACTTGTCCTTCTTGCGCGTCGGATGCGTGATCTGGAACAGCGGCGGCTGGCTCAGGTAGACGTAGCCCGCCTCGATCAGCGGCTTCATGTGCCGGAACAGGAACGTCAGCAACAGCGTGGAGATGTGGGCGCCGTCGACATCGGCGTCGGCCATCAGGATCAGCTTGTGATAGCGCGCCTTCGAAGCATCGAAGTCGTCACCGAATCCGGTGCCCATGGCCGTGAGCAGGGCCTGGATCTCGTTGTTGGACAGGACCTTGGCAAGCTGGGCCTTCTCGACGTTGAGGATCTTGCCGCGGATGGGCAGGATCGCCTGGATGCGTCGGTCGCGGGCCATCTTCGCGGAGCCACCGGCCGAGTCTCCCTCGACGATGAACAGTTCCGATTCGGCCGGGTCGCGTGACTGGCAGTCGGCGAGCTTGCCCGGCAGCCCGCCGCCATCAAACGCGGTCTTGCGGCGGGCCAGGTCGCGGGCCTTGCGCGCGGCGATGCGGGCCTGAGCTTCCGCTTCCGCGCGCAGGATGATGATCTTGGCCTCGGCCGGGTGTTCCTCCAGCCAGATCTTCAACTTGTCGTTCATCGTGGTCTGCACGAACGACCGGACCTCGGTGTTGCCCAGCTTGGTCTTGGTCTGGCCCTCGAACTGCGGATTGGCGATCTTGACGCTGACGATCGCGATCAGGCCCGACTTGAGGTCGTCGCTGGACAGCGAGTCGACGTCCTTGCTGCGCAGCAGACCCTTGGTCTTGGCGTAGTGATTGAGCGTGGTCGTGACCGCGGTCTGGAAACCCTGCTCGTGCGTGCCGCCCTCGTGGGTGTTGATCGTGTTGGCGAACGAGTGGATCGTCGGGTTGTAGTCGTTGATCCACTGCAGGGCGACTTCGAGGGACTGCTTGCCGACGGGCCCCTGTTCCTCGACCTCGAAGTGGATGACCTCGTGGACCTCTTCCTTGTTCTTGGTGGACCGGATGTGGGCCACGAAGTCGGCAAGGCCACCGGGCGCGTGGAACTCGAAGGTGCGTGGTTGCGCGTCCGGCTCGTCGGTGAAGAGGCGTTCGTCGGTCAGGTTGATCCGCAGTCCGGCGGTCAGGAAAGCCGTGTCGCGCAGACGCCGCTTGATCGTGTCCAGGTCGAACTCGATGGTCTCGAACACCTCGGGGTCGGGCCAGAAGGTGATCGTGGTCCCGTGGCCGTCCGTGTTGCCGACCTGATGCACGGGGCCGTCCGGGACACCGCGCTGGTAGGTCTGGACATGCTCGCCCCCATCGCGCTCGATGCGCGCCTCCAACCGCTCGGAGAGAGCGTTCACCACCGAGATGCCAACGCCGTGCAGGCCACCCGAGACCGCATAGGCGTCGGAGTTGAACTTTCCGCCTGCGTGCAGGACGGTCAACACGACCTCGAGTGCGGGCTTGCCCTCCGTCTTGTGCATGTCCACCGGGATCCCGGACCCGTCGTCGGTCACCTTGACCGCACCGTCGGCCGTGAGCGTGACTTCGATGTGGGAACACCGTCCGGCCAGTGCCTCGTCGACGGAGTTGTCGACGACCTCCCAGATCAGGTGGTGCAGGCCGCGGGGTCCCGTCGAACCGATGTACATGCTCGGTCGCTTGCGCACGGCCTCCAGGCCTTCGAGCACCGTGATGTTGTCCGCGGTGTACGCCACGCCGATTCGGGTGTTCGGCGTGGGGCTCCCGGCCGGCAAGGTGGTGTCGTTGGGGGGCACGGCAGCGTCGGACACGTCAATCCTCGTTGGCTCAACTTCGCCGGGTCCCACGGGTGCGGCCCACACCACCAGATCGAGGAGTGTTCGGGCCACAATGCCGGAAGGACACAGGGGGGCCACCCTAGCAGGGCAATCCGCCGATTCTGACCGTGTGCGGCCGGTGGGGCCCCGCGAGCCGTGATTGGCCGTCCCCCCACCACGGAGGGGTCCGGAGCGTCAGCGGGGCGGACAGGCTCGATTCCCGCCATGGCCCGGAGGCGCCCGCTGGTCCTGTGGCGACCCCCCGCGGCGCACGGGCAGCCGGCGCGCTCGCGGTTGTCAAGTGACCCGGCGACGGGTGCGTACCGCGGTTGCCGGTGGGTGCATTGCCCGCGCCGTGCAAGACTGCCGGCCCCCAGGAGGCCAGTATGACCGATGTGACGCCGGGCGCTGCCCGACCCTTCCTGACGGCCGCAGCCAGCGGCGGGCCACGGGGCGACTGGGACCGGTACTTCCTGACCCTGGCCGAGGCTGCGGCAACCCGCTCGACCTGCACGAACCGCCAGGTGGGGGCAGTGATCGTCAAGGACCGCCACACCGTGGCAACGGGCTACAACGGCGGGCCGCGCAGCTACGGCCACTGCAACGAGGGAGCGTGTCCCCGGTCGAACACGGGTGCTGCGACCGGGTTTGACTACTCGGACTGCATTGCGATCCACGCCGAGGCCAACGCAATCCTGTTCTCCAGCCCCGCGGACCGCCAGGGAGCGACGCTGTACACCTCGACGTTCCCGTGCTGGGAGTGCGCCAAGCTGCTGGCCAACTCCGGAATTGCCGAGGTGGTTGCCCACGCCACCTACGACGGCCACGACAGGGTCAAGACCTTCCTGCAGGACGCCGGACTCCGTGTCCGCGTCCACGCCACCCCCGCCTGACCGCAGGTGCGGCGAGGCGGCGAGGCGGCGGGGCGGCGGTCACCCAGCCAGCGCCGCCAGCATGAGGCGCAGCCATGCGTCGCTGGCCACGGGGGCACCCTGGAACGCACGGCCATCCGAATCGCCGTTGTCGGATGGTGATGCCGACGATGCGTCGGACTGGTCTGCACCCTCGCTGTCAGCACACGCGGCAGTGGCGTCCTCGTCGGTCACGTCGGGTTTGCCCGGGTAGTCGGCCAGGGTCTCCCCGTCACAGTCATAGGGCACGGCCGATCCGCGACCGACGGTGGGGCCGTCGATCTGGCGGATCATCAGCGGCAGGGCGATCGCACCGCCCTGGTTGGTGTCAGAGATGGCGACCACGATGTTGCCGTCTGCGTCAACGGTGTGACTGAAGTAGTCACCCAACCGGCGGTCGACTGCGCGCGCTTCACAGGTCGTACCGGTCGAGCAGATCTGACCGGTGTGTGGCGCTTCGCCGCTGGCGCGGGTCACGACGAACCCGGCGCCCCCCTCGACGCCCTCACAGCCGAGCCCGGTGTGGGTCATGGCGGTCCAGACGTGCCACGGGCCGGTGCCGTTCTCCTGCTCGTGGTCCGGCAGTGCGCGGTCGGTCTCGATCCAGCTGATGGCGACCTTGCCGGGCTCGCCAACGTAGATCCACGACCAGATGGCGGTCTCGTCGCCCTCGGTGACCTTGATCGGCTCCTCGAGCCAGGTCTCGCCACCGTCGGTCGAGTAGGTGTAGTACACGCCGGCATCACGCATCGCGGAGCCCTTGTCGGCCCAGGTCACGTACAGGTTGCCCTCGGCGTCGATCGCCAGGGTCGGGTCAATCGACGAGGCGCTGCGGTAGTCCAGGGCAATCTCGTACTGCTCGAACGTCATCGCCGGCGGCATCTCGTTGCGGGCGTTGGGGAACTTGATCAGGCCGAGGACATTGCCCGCGCTGGTGTCCAACTGGTAGACGGCGCCGGTGTTGCGGTCGATCTTGATGTCGCTGGAGGCCTGGCGGGAGACGATCGTCTGCGGCGCCGAGAACGTCACGCCTCCGTCGACGGACTTGTAGAACGCATTGTTGGTGCTGCCGGTCACGGCATTGCCTGACGAGGCCGACCCACCACCGAACGTGTTGGCGACGAAATAGAGGACATCCTCCTCGTCGGCCTCCATCCACTGGCGGTCCGAGGCCGTGATCTCAACCATGGACTGCAGCACGTAGGACCGGCCGCCGTCATCGGACCTGGACACGGCGATGTTGGCGAGGTTGATCTCGCTCACGAACACGTTGCCGGCAAGGTCCACCGCGAAGTCCGGGTCCGAGAACCCGCTCACCGGCATGCCCGACAGGCCCCGCTCCGGGTCGACCTGGTCGCGGATCGGGTCACGGTTGACGTAGTGCCACTCGGCGCCGTTGTCGTCGGACCAGTAGTAGTAGGTCTGGCCGTTGTAGTTCTGCAGGAACGGCAGCGAGCCCTCGTCGGCCGCTTCGGCGCCGTAGATGTGCGTCGTTCCGGCGTGGGAACCCCACACCAACGTCCCGTCCGGCAGCGTGTCGATGATCGGCTCGCCCCCGGCGCGGGTCATGTCGATGTAGTCCTGGGCGAACGTTGGCACACCCTCCGGCGCGGCGCACTCGCCGACGCGGTACGTCGGCTTGTCGTCGGCGATCACGGGCTGGGCAGCGAGGATTCCGCCGATCACCAGCACGGCGCCGGCCAGTCGGAATGGACGGGTGGCCATTGGGGGTCCTCTCGCATACCGGCCAAAGTCGGTTGACGGCCGGGCGGGGCGGCGAAGTTCGTACGCTGCCTGCCATGACACTTCGCCGCGACAACCTCTCGGGCCTGCTGCCGGCGGCCAAACGGCCGCGTGTCCGCACGATCTCCGCACACCTCGCCATCGCGGCCATCGGGCTCTCGCTGGCTGGTTGTGGCGGCAGCGGTCAGCAGGCGCTTCCGACACCTCTGTCCTCCGAGGAGGTCGCCGCACGGGCCCAGCAGCCCCTGACCGCCCTCGGACCGTGCACCTTCGTGCCGACCCCGGGCGATATCGGCGAGGTCGACGGTCTCGTGCTGCCGCCGGACGCCGTGCTGATCGAAAGCACCGACACGGAGGGGCTGGTCAACCTGCGCGGGTATGTCGCCATGACCCCGGTACAGGTCCGCCTGTGGTTCGAGGCCGGGGTGGGCGCCAGCGACTTCGAACTTCTCAGCGCGGAGGACGAAACCCATGAGGCCGAGGTGCTGGTGAAGGTCGGCGCTTACCGCATGTACTTCAAGGCCGCCGCAATCTGCGAACTCGGGTCCGCATTCGTGGCGGTGGTTGCGCCCGACGGATCGTCCGCCGCCGTGCCCACCCCTACAGGGTCGGCGGCCAGCACCGGCTGACGTTCGCCCTCAGCAGGGCTGGGCCACGCAGCCGTCGTCCTTGCCGTGCTGTCCGTCAGGCGCCCTCCAACTCGTCGACGGTGCGTGGCCAATCGTCCTTGAGCAGGCGCGACAGGCTGCGATCCGCCAGCACGCGGCCACCGTTCTGGCAGGTCGGGCAGTAGTTGGTCTCGTTGTCGGCGTAGCGGATGCGCTGGATCGGGGTGGCGCAGACCGGGCACGGCTTGCCGTAGCGGCCATGGGCCGCGAAGTCGTCACGAAACGCGGTGACGTTGCCGGGGAAACCCTCGCCGGTCTCCGCCCGCAGCCGATCGGTCCATTCCTGGAGCACGCGCTGCGTGGTGGCGTGCAGCCTGGCGAGTTCGGCGTCGTCGAGCTTGTGCGTGTGCCGGACGGGCGACAGGCCCGCGTGCAGCAGGATCTCGTCGGAGTAGGCGTTGCCGATCCCGGACAACACCCGCGGGTCGGTCAGGGCACGCTTGACGGTCCGGTTCTGCATGGTGAGCGCCGCCGTGAAGGCCGCCAGATCGCTGGTCAGCGGGTCGATGCCACCTCGATCGTGAGCTGCCAGGGCGTCACGGCCGCGCAGGACGTGCAACGACGCGCGCTTCTTGGTCGATGCCTCCCGCAGCAGGAGCGTCCCGGACGAGAAGTCGAAAGCCGCCAGGCCGACCTTCTTGGGCACGGGCGCACCCGGGGTGTCCTTCCACGCCAGCCGTCCGGCCACCATCAGGTGCAGGACCAGGAACAGTTGCTGGTCCGGCGGTGGGAGGACGGCGTCGTCGGGTGACAACTCGAACACAAGGCGCTTCCCCAGCCGCGAGAGGGCGACGACCGTCTGGCCGTGGGTGGCTTCCAACGGCGGATCAAAGGTCTTGAGCACCGAGAACCCGGTGATCCGCACGGCCTGGAGGAGGCTGCCCCGCACCCGCGGGCGCAGGGCAGCCAGGTAGTCCTCGATGTCTGGGAGTTCGGGCATGCGTTGTCGGCCTGCCGATCAGTCCATCAGCGCCGTCAAGGTCTGGTCAACCCAGCCGATGGCCCCGAAGTACGCCTCGGACAGCATCATCGGATCGAACGACTCGAAGGTCGGGTCATCCCAGTTGCACTGCTCGTAGGCGATCGCGACCGCGACCGCCTTGCCGATGGGACCCTCCTTGGTCAGGATCCCCTGGACGACCTCGTCGGTGAGCGGCAGCTCGTCGAGCACGTCCTCGATCTTGACGTCAGTCATGGCCTCCAAGGCGCTGAACAGCCCGGCCGTGTAGTAGGCCGACGGCACGTCCTTGTTGAACTTGCCGATCGTCTCGCAGAACTTCGCTCGAACCAGGGCAGCGCGGGTCAACTCCGCCGGCTTGGAGTCCTCGGCCTTCATGAGGGCCACGCCAGCGATCTGGCGCACCGTCTGCGGCCCGAGCAGCACCACCGCCTGGCGGATCGAGCTCACCTTCTGGCGCAGGCCGATGAACGCCGAGTTCACGTACCGCAGGATCTGGTAGGACAGGCTCACGTCCTGGCTGACGACCTTCTCGACCTCGTCAATGGAGATCTCCGGATCGTCCAACGCTGCCAACAGGCGCAGTGTGGCCAGCTTGTTCTGCGGCATCGTGGAGTTCAGGGCCTCCGGCTGGGTCAGGAACAGGCCCTGGAAGTAGCTGACGCCCCCCTCCTTGAGCCATCGATGCTGGTCGTGGGTCTCGACATGCTCGGCCATGACCTTGGCGCCAGCAGCACGCACCGCGTGAAGCCGCCCGGTCAGGTCGACCGGTTGGATGCTGCGCGCGTCGATGCGCACCAGGTCGAGGTTGGGCGGCAGCGCCACGGAGGACAGTGAGTCATCGTCGTCGCGGGCAGCCACGCGCACACCCTTGTCACGCAAGGTCGCGATCTCGGCGGCTTGCTCCCTGAGGGCATCGCCACTGACCTCGATGATCAGCTTGTCCGAGGCAGCGGGCAGCAACAGCTCATCGGCCAACATCTGGGGGGTGACGCGCAGCCAGACAGCGCGCCCCGACGACAGCGCCATGGCGCCATCGCTTGCAACGCGCCGGGCCAGGTTGACAGTCTCCGCATCGGCCGCCTCACCTGGCGTGTGGCGGTACATCAACTCGTAGGCAACGACGTCGAGATCAATGTCGAGGATGGGACGTCGGCCGACGAACAGGTCGTCGACGCTTCCGAGCATTTGACTCACGGCATGTCCCCTCAGCCCCAGTGATTGGGCGACGGCCGGCGCTGCGAACGCCGGTGGGTGACACTAGGCGGCTGCTGCGCACCGTGGCTGACTGCTCGTAGCGGTTGCCCCGGGTGGTTGCGACGACCGGAACATCCAGGACCTGGTCACCGGGTATCGACCTGCAGGTGAATGCGGCTCACGACCGGGCCACCGAACGCCTCGTTGACCTGTGCACACAACGTCGTGGTCATGTACGTCAACTGCGTGGCCCACGCGCTGGAGTCCACGGAGATGACCAGCACGTCGCCAAGCAACTTGACCGGTCGGGAATGGTCGGCGACCGCGGGACCCACCACCTCGGGCCAGCGCTTGAGCACGTCGGCCTGACGCAGCCGGGACTGCCACGATCGTGACGCCACGAATCCGTTCAGCATGTCCCCCACGGCCTGGGGCGCCCGAACCCGGCGGACGATCTCCCCTGCTGGCGCGGTCCAGTCCTGGTCCGTGGGGGCCGTGGGGTCGTAGGCGGCACGGTCCTGGCTGGCTCGGCGATCGTCACCCTCGTTGCGGCGCGCCAACTCACGGTCGGTGGGGACCCAGCGCTTCGGCGCCCGTCCAGGAGCGCCTCGTCCCGAACGGCTCCCACCACCAGAACGACTGCCACCACCGAAACGGTCGCTGCCGCTTGATCCGCTCACGTCACCGCCCTGACGACCAGGCTGCTGACCCCGTCATGCTGGCTCACATCAACCCTGGCACCGCCAAGGGGCACGTCCCCCTCAACAGCGGCGGTCACCAGGACCTGGTCCCAACGCTCACACGCCTCGGCAAGGCGTTGACGCCGGACGTGATCGAGTTCTGCGAACACGTCATCAAGCAACACGACCGGGCGGTCGCCGACTGCCTCGACGACGTCGACCGTGGCCAACTTCAACGCCAGCGCCAACGTCCAGGTCTCGCCGTGCGATGCATAGCCCTTGGCCGGCAGGGCACCAATGCGCAGGTCGAGGTCGTCACGGTGGGGTCCAACCAGTGTGACACCGCGATCGCGCTCCTCGTCACTGGTCTGCGCGACCGCAGCGGTCAGGCGTTCAGCGAGGTCGTCGGGGTCTGGCACGCCGCCGTCGGGATCGGCAACGACCTCGAATCCGGCCGCCGTGCGATAGGTCAGCGTGACATCATCGGCTCGGTCGGCAACGTGGCGGTACGCGTCTCCGACCGGCTTGGCAAGGGCATGCACCCCGGCTATGCGCGCCGCGGTCAGCATGGCCGCATGCCGGATGAACTGCCGGGTCCAGGCCCCAAGGGTCTCCAGTTCCGCCTCCCGCGCCGCGCCGCGCAGGCTCCTGGCCGATCGCAGCAGTGCGTTGCGTTGCCTGACGACATTGACGTACTCAGCGCGAGCCGCCGCGTAGGCGGGCCGCCGCAATGCCAACAGGTCATCGAGGTAGTCGCGTCTGTCAGCGGGGTCACCGCGCACGATGGCCAGGTCCTCCGGCGCGAACATGACGGCACGAACGACGCCGAGTGCGTCGCTGGCTCGCCGTACCGGCTGGCCGTCCAACTGGATCGTGCGGCCCTCGCCGAACTGGACGTCCAACTGGCGCTGCCGCCCGTCGTCGTTGCGAACCGACACCCGGACCACAGCGCTGACCGCCCCGGCGCGCACCAACGGCTGGTCCGAGGCGACCCGGTGCGATCTTCCCGTCGCCAGGCGCTGGATGGCCTCGAGCAGGTTGGTCTTGCCCTGCCCGTTGCGACCCACGATGACCGTGATCCCGGGACCCGGGCACAGCCGTGCGCCGGGATAGGACCGAAAGTCGTACAGCTCAATGGCATCGATCAGCACCTGTGGCCCGAACCGCCCGGCGATCGGGGCGTCAGTTGACCCGCATCGGCATGATCAGGTACAGGAAGTCCTCCACCGGCGGCGCCTCGTCACCCTCGACGTCGATCGGCTGCGGTCGCAGGACCGCCGGCTTCAGGTTGTTCTGGAGTTGGATCCGAATGTTCTCGGTGCCCGTCGCCTCCAGGCCGGCCAGGAGGTAGACCGGGTTGAACGCAATGTCGAGGCCATCGCCGTCGATGTCGGCCGGGAGAGCCTCTTCTGCCGCACCCTCCTGACCACCAGCCTTCAACGTGACCGTGCCGTCCGCAAACGACAGGGTGACAGGTGTGTTGGTCTGCCCCAGCGCCACCAGCGAAACACGCTGAAGTGCCTCCGCCAAGGCGGCACGCTGCACCGTCACGACGGTCTCGAACGATGAGGGCAGCAGGGAGCGGTAGTTGGGGAACGTCGCGTCGACCAGGCGCGTGGTAAGGCGGCGGTCGCCCAACAGGAACGACACCTGCCCGTCCTCGAACGCGATCCGAACCTCGCCGCCGGCTTCCGATGCGGCCTTGGCCGCCTCCTGCAGGGCGCGAGCGGGGATCAGGGCCTCTGCCTCGACCCCGTCTTCCCACTCCAGTGAACGCACCGAGAGGCGGTACGAGTCCGTTGCTGCAGCCGTGATCCCGGTGGTCGTCGCCTCGATCTTGACACCAGTCAACATCGGCCGGGCCTCGTCGCTCCCGGCGGCACGTCCCACCTGGCTGACGAGCCGCGCAAACGCGTCGGCCTTGAGCACACCGCTGGGCGCATCGTCAATCGGGGCCAGCGGGTTCGGGTAGTCATCCACGGGCATGCCGCGCAACGAGAAGTTGGAGCGGCCACACTTGAGCAGGACGTCGTCGCCGTCGATCGACAGCACGACCGGTGAGTCCGGCAACTTGGCGGCCACCGATGCCAGCAACTTGCCGGGCAGGAGCGCCCGGCCGGGTTGTTCGACGTTGGCGGCCACCGAGATCTGGCCAGCCACTTCCAGGTCGTGTGCCCGACAGGTCAGTCGACCGTCGTGTGCCTCGATCAGCACGCCGCTGAGGACCGGCAGGTGTGGGCGTGGTCCGACAAGGCGCGTGGCCCAGGAGATGGCTTCAGCGAACTCTGCTCGACCCAACTGCAACTTCATGGCGACTCCTTGTCCCCGTGGGGGTTTCCCACAGTCCTACGTAGTACGTGTCTGATGTCTTACAGAATCCGTGGTCGTAGTAGGTCCTGTTGACTTGTGGACAACACGACGTTTGTGCAGGTCAGCGCGGTGACCGGGGGGTGGAGACTGGCGGGGTCAACCGTGGGCAACTGGGCAGTCTTCCAAGTGACACGATTGTCGTTTGTCATTCGGTGCGACTTGTACCCACGCCGTCCCCGACCGGCCCACAGGTCCGTCCACCGCGGCGTCCCCAGGCTTTGCCGGATGGGCCCCGGCGCGTCCACAGTGGTCACACCGATGCCCACACCCAGTCCACGCGTTCGGGGCCTCGGTCCACAGGTCGTGAACAGGGGGGCGTTGATGGACCGTCCCGCCATGAGTGGCAGGTCGGCGATCATCAGGTCGACGGGCATCAGATCGACCGGGCGCGCGTCTTGACGCGGTTGGTCAGTTCCTGGACCTGGTTGTAGATCTGCTGGCGCTCGCCCATGAGGTCGGCGATCTTGTTGTTGGCGTGCAGGACGGTGGAGTGATCGCGCCCACCGAAGGCGCCACCGATCTTGGGCAGCGACATCTCTGTGAGCTCGCGCGTCAGGTACATGGCGATCTGACGTGCGGTGGACAGCTTGCGCGTGCGCGACTTCGAGCACAGTTCCTCCACCGTGAAGTCGAAGAACTGCGACACCTCGTCCATGATCAGGTGGACTGAGATCTGGCGCTCGTGATCGCCCGGGAAGAGGTCCTTGAGCACTTCTTCGGCCATCGTGCGGTCGGCTGGTCGGCGCTGGAGGCTGCCGAAGGCGGTGACGCGGATGAGCGCGCCTTCGAGCTCGCGGATGTTGGACTGCACCCTGGACGCAATGAACTCGAGGACGTCGTCATCGACGTCGATGCGCTCGGCGGCCGTCTTGCGCCGCAGGATGGCGATCCTGGTCTCGAGGTCCGGGGGTGTGACGTCAGTCATGAGCCCCCACTCGAAGCGGTTGCGCAGTCGTTCCTCGAGGCGCGCGATCTGTCTGGGCGGCCGATCGGAGCTCAGAACGATCTGCTTCTCCGCCATGTGCAGGGCGTTGAAGGTATGGAAGAACTCCTCCTGGGTGCGCTCGCGCTCGCTCAGGAACTGGATGTCGTCGACCAGGAGGATGTCGGTCTGGCGGTACAGGCGTTGGAACTCGGCCATCTGGGTGTTCTTGATGGCGGTGATGAACTCGTTGGTGAACTGCTCGGTCGTCACGTAGCGCACACGAAGGCGCGGATACAGCGATCGCACGTAGTGGCCGATGGCGTGCAGGAGGTGGGTCTTGCCCAAGCCTGAGCCGCCGTAGATGAACAGCGGGTTGTAGGCCTTGGCAGGTGTCTCGGCGACCGCGAAGGCGGCTGCGTGCGCGAAACGGTTCGAAGCGCCGATCACGAAGTTGTCGAACACGTACTTGGGGTTGAGTTGGGTGTCGGGCTCCACCTCCGGATCGGGTTGGCGCCGCGGTGGCAGCTGCACATGCTCGCCGGCGGGGCGACCGGGCGCATCCAGCGCGCGTGTGCTTGTGCCGACCGTGGGTGCATCGGCGCCGAAGGACGGCCATGCCTCGGTGGCGCCGAGTGGTTCGGCGATCGCGTGGTGCGAAGCGGTCACCGCTTCGGTCCAGTTGCCCTGCGACAGTCCATCACGATGCAGTTGCGCCGGTCCGGCCGGGTCAAGGCTGGTATCCGTGGGCGCGAATCCCTGCGGACCCGGTGCTGGCTGCTGATCGGTCGGTGCAACCGTCACGTTGGGGGCCTGCTCCCAGCGCGCCGCCGCCGGGTGACCCGCGTCACCGGGGATGGTGCGCGCCGGTTGCCGCGCGACATCTTCCTGGGGCCAGGGGTGACGCTCAACCACGCTGGTGTGCGGCAGTTTGAGGTGGCCGGGCAGCCTGACGTGGTCCGGACGTTCGACGGCTGCCGAATCTGGCACCAGCGAACCGGGAGCGGCCATCGGCTGGGGATTCGGCTGGATGGTCAGCATCATCGTGAGGTCGCGACCCGCGACACGTGACAAGGCCTTGGTGATCGACTCGCTGCACTCGCGGTCGAGCCAGGAGCGGACGAACTCGTTGGGTGAGGCCAGGATGACGGTGTCGTTGGCGAAACCGACGGGCCGGGTTGCGTGCAACCACTGCCGTTGCGGCGGCGAGACGATGGTGCCCTCGAGCAGGCCCAACGCCTCGGTCCACAACACGTCAAGGTCGAGCGGCGCGGAGTTCACAAGGTCATCCTTCCCGTCCATCGGCTGTCGATCGCGTGGTTTCACGCCCCGATGGTGTTTCCACACGGTTATCCACAATGTGGACAACCACTGTGACAGCCGTGAGGGGAAGGAGGCCGTCTGTCAGCGGGGTCGGTGGATGCCCCGCCGGGCAGGCGCGTGACTGTAGAACCACCGGCCGCCTGATCCATGGTTGTCCACAGATCCGCCACGGATCGCGCGCTGGCCGGATCGGCGAGGCCGCAGGTCGTCCAAGTCGTGCGATGTCGGGCGCTGGGACGGTAGGGGGACCGATCGCAGGACCGAGTCGTGGTCCTGGTCCGCTGACCGCACCGAGCGGTTGCTGGCCCGCAGCGCCACCCCTACACTTCCGCCGCCGCGCAGGCGTGGCCCCAACCTCACGGTATGGGTCCCGGCGTCGGCACCCGAGGTGCGCTGACCACCCCAATCCCGGTCACCACTTCGTTCCATTGATTTGGCGGGTTCCCGCCCGCTGCCTTGTTGGAGGCCGTCGTGAAGCGCACCTTTCAGCCCAACAACCGCCGCCGCGCCCGCAAGCACGGCTTCCGTGCACGCATGCAGACCCGGGCCGGTCGTGGGATCATCCAGAGCCGCCGTCGGCAGGGCCGCAAGAGCCTGTCCGCCTGACGGTGACAGCGACGCTGGAAGCTCGCCCAGTCGAGCGGCTGCGCGCATCTCGCGACATCGTTGACGTCCTGCGTGGGCCGCGGCAACGCAGCGGTGCGCTGTGCGTGGTCACGACGCGGCATGCCCCCGATGGCCCTCGCGCAGCTGGCGAGGTCCGGATTGCGGTCGTTGCCAGCCGTCGTGTTGGCGGCGCGGTACGGCGCAACCGCGCCAAGCGGCTTCTGCGCGAGGCTGCCCGTCACGTGGCATGGCGAGCAGGCACTGATGTTGTCCTCGTGGCCCGGGGGGCATGCGCCGACAGCGGCTTCCATGCTGTGAGGGCCGAGGTGGCAGCCTTGGCGGACTCCCTCGATGCGGTGGAGGTCGCGCTGTGAGCGCTCCGCTGCGCTGCGCTGCGCCCGGTGTCGTCGCGCGATTGCTGACCATGCTCGTGCGCATCTATCAACGCACCAGCGTGGTCCGTGCACCGCGTTGCCGTTTCCACCCGACGTGCTCGTCCTATGCGATTGAGGCCATCGACGTGCATGGTCCGGCGCGCGGGAGTTGGTTGGCGCTGCGCCGCATTGGTCGCTGCCACCCGTTCCACCCCGGCGGCGTTGATCGCGTGCCGCGGCGAACCACCGACTTGTCCCTTGCACCGTCGGGTCACGCCGAGGAAGCCACTTCCCTCGGTATTCGTCCCACCGCCTGACGGCGCCTTCACATCACTGCGAGCACCACATGTCCGAGATCTGGTCCTATTTCACCGGGTTCTTCGCCACGTCCCTCGAAGTCCTGCACGACTTGTTCGCCTTCACGGGCGACCACTCGTGGGGGTGGGCGATCGTTGCGCTGACGCTGCTGACGCGGGTGTTGTTGCTGCCGTTGAACGTCAAGCAGACCAAGTCGATGCGGGCCATGCAGGAGTTGGCGCCCAAGACCAAGCGCATCCAGCAGAAGTACAAGGTTGATCGCGAACTGATGCGGACCAACCCTGAGAAGTACAAGATGATGAAGGCCAAGCAGAACGAAGAGACCATGGCCCTCTACCAGGAGGCCGGAGTCAACCCCGCCGCCGGTTGCCTGCCCTTGGTCGCGCAGATGCCGATCTTCATTGCATTGTTCTCGGTGTTGCGGTCCCACGACAACGCTGACCTGTTGGCCGCTCCGTTCTACTTCGTCACGGCGCACGCAGCCCCGTTCGACATCGAGGTGGATGGGGTCACCAGGACGCTGATGGGTGGCCTCGGATCGCCGACCAACACGGCCGGAGCAGCCGGCTGGTTCATGATCGTGGTCATGGCCGCCACCATGTTCATCACGCAGCGCCAGATGATGGCACGCAACGCGCCTGGGGATGATGCTCAGGCCCAGCAACAGAAGATCATGATGTACGTCATGCCCTTCTTCCTGGCCTTCATCTCCCTGTCGCTGCCCCTGGGCGTGTTGGTCTATTGGGTGACCACCAACCTGTGGCAGATGGTCCAGCAGTGGCTGATGTTCCGCCACCTCGCGCCGCCGGAGTCCGCCGACGGGGGCAAGGGCGCCCAGCCCGGCGACCGTGGTCCCAAGCCGTCGTCGACGTCGAAGTCGGTGGCCAAGGCGCCCACGCCATCAAAGGCCACCCGAGATGGCTCCGCCTCGGGCCGGGGGACCAGCCCCACGGGCAAGGCCAAGAAGTCGCCCAGCGGCAAGGCAAAGCAACCCACCCCAGCCAAGGCGCAAGCCGGCAGCAAGCGCACGGGAAGCCACCTTCCGGACCGCCGCGGCTGATCCTCCAACTCTTCGACCCACCCCACCCCTGCATTGGGAGTACACCCATGACCTCGCATCGCGGTCCCCTCGTGGATGCCCTGCGTGACGCCGTTGCCGACCTGGCTGACTGCGCCCCTGGCGACGTTCGCATCGACGTGAAGGCGCCCGACCTCGACATCGAGATGGAGGCCGAGGTTTCGATCTCGGCGGTCGACGTCGAGCACACACCACGCCCCGCGGCCAGCCCACCGGCCCGCTCCGCGGCCAGCCCCGCGGCCAGCCCCGCGGCCCGCCCCGCGCCGAGGCATCGGGCCGCAACCGGGTCGGAGACCGACGTCGCCGACGGTGATGACGAGCCAGTGGTCAGGGATGACGAGCCAGTGATCACCCAAGCGGACCTCGACGAGGAGGCCGACGCAGCCGCTGACTTCCTCGAGGGCCTGCTGGACGCGTTGGAGTTGCCCGGCGACCTCAAGATTCGGGTCCACGAGGACCATGCGGAGGTCGAAATCGTCGACGTTCGCAGTGGCGCCCTGATCGGCCGCCGCGGCCAGACCCTGGAGTCCATCCAGGAGTTGGTGCGGTGTGCGCTGCAGCGCGAGTTCCAGCGTCGTGCCCGAGTGAAGGTCGAGGTTGAGGGATACCGGGCGCGCCGGATGGAGAAGCTGGAAGAGAAGGCGCGCGAGGCGATCGAGGCCGTCCTCGATGGCGCTGATCCTGAGCGCCTCGAGCCCATGGATGTCTTTGAGCGCAAGGCGATCCACAAGATCGTGGCCGAATACGACGGTGTGATGAGTCGCAGCCAGGGTCGCGAACCGGCGCGCCGAATCGTGATCGAGCGCGAATGACGTTGTGGCCCGTCGTCGGACGGGGCATGTTCCACCGCAACGCCCCGCCACGGATGTGGCGGGGCGTTGCCAGTTGGCAGGCCGCGGTGGCGACGTGGGCAGCGGTCAGGCGTCCGCGCGGGTCGACTGGATGCCGGCACTGATCACATCGACCAGCCGCTCCAGGTCCGCGATGGAGGCGAACTGGATCGCGATGTTGCCGGTCCGCTTGCCCATGCTGATCCGGACCCGGGACATCAGGGCATCGGAAAGCTGGTCCTGGAGGTCGTTCAGGGCCGGTGACGTCAGCTTGGGCCGGCGTGAAGTCGCCGGGTGCGATTCGGCCTGGGGGCCGTCCAGGACCTTGGCGCGCACAAGCTCTTCGGTGGCCCGAACCGACATGCCCTCGCTGACGATCCGCTCGGCGACGGCCTCCTGCTGAGCAGCGCCCGACAGGGCAAGCAGTGCCTTGGCATGGCCGGCGCTCAGAACACCAGCCGCCACCTTGCGTTGCACCGCGCCCGGCAGGCTGAGCAGTCGCAAGGCGTTGGAGATGGCGGGGCGGCTCTTGCCAAGGCGTCGCGCCAGCTCCTCCTGTGTGAACTCGAAATCGTCGAGGAGTTGCTGATACGCCGCAGCTTCCTCCAACGGGTTGAGCTGCACGCGGTGGATGTTCTCGACAAGGGCTTCCTTGAGCAGGTCCGCGTCGTCGGTGTGTCGAACGACCACGGGGACGGTTGCCAGCCCGGCCAGTCGGCTTGCCCGCAGGCGACGCTCGCCGGCGACGAGTTCGAAGCCCTCGTCGCCCACAGGACGCACGACCAGGGGCTGCAGGATCCCCATGTCCATGATGGACGTGGCCAACCCCTGCAGCTCCTCCTCGTCAAAGACCCTGCGGGGTTGCGCCGGGTTCGGGCGAATGGAAGCGATCGGGACCTCACGGAGCACCGCGCGTCTGACCCCGGTCCCGTCGTCGAGTTCAGCGTCCGGCGGGATCAGGGCCGCCAAGCCGCGTCCGAGGCCGCTGCGTCGATTCATGCCTGCTCCTCGTGGCTGAGCGACCCGGCGACATCGCCCGCGGCCGTGGATGTCGCGGCCGCAGCTGCGTCCGGTGGTGGCGTTGTGGGTGCGCTGTCCCGCGGGCCGAGAAGGCGGTCCAGAGCCGAGGACTTGACCGTGGCCTCCAGGCCGTACCGAATCGCGACCTCGTGCGCCAGGCGTCGATAGGACCGGGCCCCCCGGCTGGCGCTGTCGAACACCGTGATGGGTTGGCCGTAGCTTGGGGCCTCGGACAGGCGCACTGTTCGAGGGATGACCGTCTCGAACACCAGTTCGCCAAAGTGGTTTCGGACCTCATCGACGACTTGTTGCGACAGGTTGGTGCGGCCGTCGAACATGGTCAGCGCGATGCCACCGAGCTGGAGATCCTGGTTCAGGTTGGCGGCCACCAGATTGACCGTCTTCATCAGCTGCCCCAGGCCCTCGAGGGCGTAGAACTCGCACTGGATGGGCACGAGTGCGCGGTCGGCGGCCACGAGTGCGTTGACGGTCAGCAGGCCGAGGCTGGGCGGGCAGTCGATGAGTATCAGGTCGTAGTCGTCCCGAACGGTGGCAAGGGCCTTCCTGAGCCTGCCCTCACGACTGAACTGCGGGACCAGCTCGATCTCGGCGCCGGCCAGGTCGAGGCTGGCGGGGAGCAGGTGCAGGCCATCGATCTCGGTGGCGATCGTTGCCTCGTTGGCGCTCGCCTCGTCGAGCAGCACGTGGTAGGTGCTCAACGATCGCTCGGCCGGACTCTGGCCGAGGCCCGTGCTTGCGTTGCCCTGTGGGTCAAGGTCGACCACCAACACGCGATGACCCAACTCGGCGACGGCCGCCGCCACCGACACGGTCGTGGTGGTCTTGCCGACGCCGCCCTTCTGGTTGGCGATCGCGAGGATCGTGGCGGGCCGCGTTCTTGCGGCCGTGGCAGGAAGCGCGCCCACAAGTGCCGCAACCTCACGAGGTGTCGCAGCATTGCCCGTGGTCGTCGCAGCGACGGTCGGGGACGTCGTGGGAGCCTCGGTCGTGCGGGTCTCGGTCGTGGTGGGCGCGATCTGCGGCTCATTCGCTGCGACTGCTTCGCGACGAGCGGGCTCGGCGATTGGCCTGGGCGGGGTCCAGCGTGGCCCGTCAACGGTGGTCAGTGAGGGCGGGACTGGTTCGTCAAGAAGTGCAGCCCGCGTTGACCCAACCGTCGTGGCGCTGGGCGCGGCGATGCTGGCTGGCGCAGGGAAAGACGGCCCTGGAGTCTGGTCGCTGACAGGCTCTCCCGTGGATTGCGGCGGATCGTCGGAGCCCTGCATCGACGGAATGGGGCCTTCGTTCGCATCAAGGGCGACGAAGGACGGGGCGGCTGAGTCGGGGGCCGAAGCCTCTGCGCGCGGAGAAATTGGTGCGCGGGTTGGATGAGTGTCTCGACTCCTCCACAACATGCGGTCCCCTGGGCTAGGTGCGCTGGCGGCGGAGCCTAACAACGCGTGGAGCGACGTCGAGATCAACTTCCACACCAGGGGCCAAGTGCGTCGAGACGGTGCGCGTTGGTGGGTCGGAGGGGCGCTCAACGACCACGAACCCGGAGAAATCGGTCACTTCGCTCAGCTCACCAGCCCACTGGTCCCCCTTGATGGCCCAGAGTTCGCCTCCCGCGCGGGTGACGGCTGCGGCGTACCCAACGAGTCGATGCAGTGGCGCGACTGCGCGAGCAGTCACGATGTCGCCGCGCACGGGTGAATCCTCGGCTCGGGCGTGATGCACCGTGACGCGAATGCCGATGGCCCGGGCGGTCTCCTGGAGAAACGTCGCCTTCTTCGCCCGCGACTCGACAAGGTGCACCTCAAGGTCGGGGCGCACGATCGCGATGACCAGGCCGGGCAATCCCCCGCCGGCGCCGATGTCCACGACCGTGCACAGCTCCGGCAGGATCGCCGCGAACGCGACGCACTCCGGAACGTGGCGGCTGGCGACCAACGCGCGGTCGCGATCGCTGACGAGGTTGTGCGGGCTCGAGGTGAGCGCGACGGTGTACTCGCGCAGGGCGGTGCTGGCGTCCATGGCTGATCCCTCGGTCGGCCGCATGCTAGGCCAATGGTGAGATCGCTTCTGCCGGCTGGTGAGCCGCGCGCCGGCTGGTCGGCTGGCCGGTGGTTCGCAGATGTTCCACGTGGAACGCCGGCCGCCGTGCATGGGTTGGAGCCACGCGCTGGGCCCCTTCAGGGTGGCACGGCGGGTACTGCGCTCCACCCCAGTGCGGGCTGCACGACAGGGCGGGCGGAGATGGCCGATTGGCACGGGAGATGCGGGGGACGCAAGACGGCGCCCGCGGGCGCCGTCGTCGCCGACGCCGGCCGCTGGCCGAACGGGGGCTGTGAGGGTGCGTCCTCGCGGTGGTCGGGTCCTTGGCAGGAAGCGAGGGCGGCTCGCAGGGTCGGTCGCGTCGTCGTGGTCTTGGGGAATCCGCGAGCAAACGGTGGCCTCCGGGGTCGAGTTGCGGTCTCGTGCCGGAGCGGCCTGTGGTGGTGTTCGTCTCGGGTGCTGCTGTGGTTCCGGTCTTGCGGTTGCTGCTCCGGCGACGTGAGCTTGGTGACTGGCGGTTGCGACCCACTGGCTCCCGGCGGGTGGCGCGCGGTCCTGGACCGTTCGTGGGGATCGAACTCGCGGACGCGTGAGGAGGGTGTCGTCTCG
>Ga0326597_10003521_pt1 | contig 22496 bp, 16 predicted proteins | sample RVTome_12_FD_203789 | JGI IMG/M metagenome (GOLD analysis project Ga0326597, IMG submission 203789) | Soil microbial communities from uranium-contaminated site in the Upper Colorado River Basin, Wyoming, United States - RVT100D185 | ecosystem: Environmental > Terrestrial > Soil > Contaminated >...
ACATCGACTACCGGGCTGTCGTGGACCGGAACGGCGCGGTCAACATCCCGCGCGTGGGGACGATCCAGGTGGCCGGGGTGAAGTACGCCGAGCTCACGCCGCTGGTGAAGCAGGCGGTGTCGAAGAACTTCCGCAATTTCGAATTGCTGGTGACCCTGGGGCAATTGCGCTCGATCCAGGTGTTCGTCGTGGGCCGGGCCCACCGGCCCGGCGCTTACACGATCAGCTCGCTCTCCACCCTGGTGAACGCCGTGTTTGCGGCTGGCGGGCCCTCCGTGACGGGCTCGATGCGCGCGATCCAGCTGAAGCGCGGGAGTTCGGTCGTTACCGAGTTCGACCTGTACGACTTGTTGCTGCGCGGCGACAAGTCGAAGGACTCGACTTTGCTGCCCGGCGACGTGATCTACTTCCCGCCGGCGGGGCCGCTCGCCGCGGTGTCGGGCAACGTGAAGAACCCGGCGGTGTACGAGCTGAAGGGGCCTGCTTCGGTCGTGGCCTTGCTGGACTACGCGGGCGGGCTCACCACCACCGCTCAGGTGAAGCAGGTGACCATCGAGCGCATCGAGAACCGCGACCGGCGCGTCGTGGACCAGTTTTCCCTGGACGCCGGCGGCATGGCGCGCACGGTGAAGGACGGCGACCTCGTCTCGGTCTACCCCATCTCGCCCGCGTTCGACAACGCGGTGACGCTCCGCGGCCACGTGGCGCTGGCGCTGCGCCATCCGTACAAGGAAGGCATGCGCGTGCACGACCTCGTGCCGGAGAAGGAGGCCCTGATCACGCGCGACTACTTCCACCGCAAGAACCAGGCGGTGCAGAGCGATGCCGTGCGCTCGGGCGAGCTCGCGGCCTCCGTGCGGCGCCTGTACGACGAAATCAACTGGGACTACGCCGTGGTCGAGCGGCTGAACCGCGAGGACCTGACCACCACCCTGATTCCGTTCAACCTCGGCAAAGTGGTGCTGGAGGGCGACGCGGCGCACAACCTGCCCTTGCAGGCGGGCGACGTGGTCACCGTGTTCTCCAAGAGCGACGTGCGCGCGCCTTCCCAGCGCCGCGCCGTGGTGGTGCAGCTCGAGGGCGAGTTCAACAACGCGGGCGTTTACCAGGCGATGCAGGGCGAGACCCTTCGGCAGTTGATCCTGAGAGTAGGAGGGTTGACTCCCCAGGCGTACCTCTTCGGGGCCGAGTTCACCCGGGAGTCCACGAAGAAGGCCCAGGAGGAGCGGCTGCGCCAGGCCCTCATCCAGTTCGAGCAGGACCTGCAGCGCGCTGCGGCCGCGCGGGCGCGGAACGTCACGAGTACGGAGGATGCCCAGTCGCTGAAGGCCGAGGCCGAGGCCCAGGAGTCCGTGCTGGCGCGGCTGAAGAGATTGCAGCCCACGGGAAGGATCGTCCTGGAGCTGCCGGAGGAGCCGGTGCTCGCCGATCTGCCGGAGCTGCCCCTGGAGGACGGGGACAGGATTCTGATCCCCCACAGGCCGGCGATGGTGAGCGTCTTCGGCTCGGTCTATAACGAGACCGCGTTCGTCCACCGGCCGGAGAAGACCGCGCTGGATTACGTAGAGCTGGCGGGCGGGCCGAAGAAAGAGGCGGATGCGCGGAACATTTTCGTGCTGAGGGCTGACGGCTCGGTGATTGCGAACAAGGCGGGTTGGTTTTCGCCCGGGCGGTTGAGTGCGGTGAGGTTGCAGCCGGGGGATTCGATCGTCGTGCCGGAGGATCTGTACCGGACGACGCTGACGAAGGATCTGAGGGATTGGACGCAGATCTTCTATCAGTTCGGGTTGGGGGCGGCGGCTTTGAAGGTGATTGGGGACTAGGTGTGGAGGAGAGTCAGGCTGCCACTGCAACCCCGGACGACGATGAGATCAGCCTGCTGGATGTCGCGCTGGTCCTCGCGGAGAACTGGCGGACGCTTGTCTTAGTACCACTTGGCGCCGGGCTTCTCGCCCTCGGCATCAGTTTTCTGATTCCGCCGACCTTCACGGCGGTCACGCGCATTCTTCCGCCGGTACAGCAGCAGAGCACCTCGGCGGCGTTGGCTACCCAACTGGACGCGCTCGCGGGGCTTGTGGGACCGGCGGCGGGAATCAAGAATCCCGCGGACCAGTACGTCGCGCTGTTGAAGAGCCGCAGCGTTTACGATGCCATCATTCAGCGGTTCAAATTGAAGGAGCTGTACGAGGCGACCTACCTCGAGGATGCGCGCAAGGAACTTGAGCAGCGATCCGAGGTGTCCGCTGGGGTAAAAGACGGCATCATCGCGATCGAGGTCGAAGATCATGACCCGAAACGGGCGGCCGCAATAGCAAATGCCTTCGTCGAGGAGCTGCGCAACCTCACCAAGACACTGGCCATCACCGAAGCAGCTCAGCGACGACTGTTTTTCGAGGAGCAGCTTACAGAGGCGAAGGACAACCTCACCAAGTCTGAGATCGCGTTGCAGGGGAGCGGCGTCAGCCAGGCGACCCTGAGAACCGTGCCGCAGTCCGCGCTCGAAGCCCTTGCCCGGCTCAAGGCCCAAATTGCCGCCCAGGAGATCAAGCTCGCGTCGATGCGCACCTTCATGACGGATGCCAATCCCGAGTTCAGAGTGGGCATCCAGGAACTTGCCGCGTTGCGAGCTGAACTGTCGAAAGCGGAGCAGAGCAGCCCCGTGAAGGCCCTCAACAATGGGGCCGAGTACATCACCAAGTACCGTGACTTTAAGTACCACGAGACGCTTTTCGAGCTGATGGCCAAACAGTATGAGCTCGCAAGGCTAGACGAAGCCCGAGAGGGAGCCGTAATTCAAGTGGTTGACGCAGCACAGCCGCCAGAGCGCAAGTCCAAACCGAAGAAGGCATTGATCGCCGTTGTAACGACCTTGGCTGTCTTTTTCCTGACCCTGATCGCAGTCTTCATCCGTGATGGACTTCGAAATGCGGCAGGAAACCCGGAAATGGCTAGCAAGTTGGCCCGACTACGCCAAGTCGTTCATTTGCACCACGAGTAGACGAGCAGCTTTCCAGATCGACCGAGTTTTGGTCGATGGACGTATGTAGCCCCGTGCAGCGGTAACTTCATCAGCCCATGAGTGCTCGACTCCTTGCGAAGAACGCTTCCTGGGTGTTGCTCTACCACGTACTGTCACGAGGCAGCCAGATGCTCGCGGTGATCCTGTTAGCGCGCGGCATGGACATCTCCTCTTTCGCTGCATTTGGCTACTTCCATCTGACTATCTCTATGTTGGCGGCGTATGCGTCTATGGGACTTGGTGTGGCGGCGTCTCGATTCTTTGCGGAGGCCAGGCACCAAGTTACCGCTCATCAAGCGCGGTTGCTTGGAACCTTATGCGTACTGTCAATTGGGTTGGCGATTATTGCGTGCGCAACGGTGCTGTTGCTTCCTGAGGCTTGGATCGGTGCCGGACTTGGTGTGCCGCGCTGGCTTTTGGCAATCGGTGTATTGGTGCTCGTCCTTCAAGTCGTGCCGAGCAGCGCAATCGTAGGCTTGGAGCAGTATCGCCAAGCTTCCGTTCTTGCGGGCTTAACAGGCACAAGTGTTCTTATTGCGGCATTTTGGGCCGTTCGTATACAAGACGTGCGCGTTGCGATGTGGGGAATTATCGCTTCGGCTTTGTTGCTGTTGGTCGGTGAGGCCATGGTGGTCGTTCGCACCCTCAGATGGTGGCGCATCGCCGAAAGTCTCACGCCTCAAAAGGCGCAACTTAGGCGGGTACTTGACCTATCTGGGCCAATGTTCCTTGTCTCGCTTATGTCCGCGTCCGCTGCATGGGTGGTTGGTCGTGTCATCCTAAGTGGCCCAGGCGGCGAACATGCATTTGCCTTGTTCACTATTGGCTTGCAGTGGTTCGCCCTAGGCCTCGTCTTCCCTGGCATGTTTTCGCGGGTGTTGCTTCCGCTATTAGTACGGGCTGCGGCAGACTTGTCCGGCAGGGAAGTTCCGCGCCGCCTTGTGCGTTCCGCGACCATCCTGGCCACTGGGACTGCGGCAATCATGGCGATCGCTGGGATGGTGCTTGGCCCCTGGATCTTGAGTCTGTATGGAAATGAATATCAGGTAAGCAGATGGTTTATTTCAGCGTACCTTGTTGCCGCTGTTCTCAGCGCCCCCACGAATACGTTGGGCAGTGCTTTAGTGACGCGTGATAGCCAGTGGGGTTGGCTCGGATTGACGAGCATTTGGCTATTCATTCTCATAGGCTCAGCATTTGCTTTTCGGGCGGAAGTTGTTTGGGGAGCGCCTGCCACATACGCCTCTGCATATGCTGCTCTGACTGTCGGCGCACTATTAATGGCTCGGAGAAAATCGCTCGTCTAACACATTGAGCCCTCGACGCCATGAGCTTCTATAACTGGTGGGATTGCTGCGACTCCCGTTTTTAGTCCTAACAAATCCAACGTTAAGCACGAGTAAGCGAGCACGTTTACATTGAGCGCCATGCCTCTCTCAATATGAAACCAATGATGGTAACGACTGCTGAAATCGAACCTATCAGCGAAGAAGAATGGCAGAAATGGCCCAATCTTCGCATGCGCCTAGCAACTCTAGCCGCTAGTTACGCTCCGCGCGGGCGTGGCGCGATACCTCGGTTCATCGGGAAATATTTCGGTAGACATATGAAGACGACAATACGCACTGCGAGCGGCGCGTATCTTGCCGTTGAACCGTCCTGTCTTGACGTCTACGCTGCAATTTGTGCCGCCGGCGGCACTTGGGAACCTCGCGTCCTTAACGCATGCCTACTGGCCCTCAAGACAAACGACGTGTTCTTCGACATCGGGGCTAATGTTGGATTCATGAGCATCGAGGTGGCAACTCGCCGCCGTAATTCAGTGGAAGTCATCGCCTTTGAACCCATACTCGCTCTTGCCCGAAGCATTTTGCGTTCGGCGCGTATCAATGGCGCCAATAACGTTCGCGTAATGTCCACCATGCTCGGCGGCACGACACGAGATGGAGAACTGTTCATTCCATCGCACAGTATTCACGCGTCCGCGATTGCCAGGGAGTCAAGCGCTTACGCTATAACGTGCCCGATGACAACGGTGGACGAATTGGTTCGAGACGGAACGTTGCCCCCACCTGATGTCATTAAGATTGACGTCGAAGGTGGCGAATTAGAAGTATTTCGTGGTGCGAGCGAGGTAATTGCTCAGCATGCACCGACAATTATTTTTGAGGCCGATGTGAACATGGAGCGGTTCGCATATTCCTTAAGAGATCTTACTGCGCTGCTTTCTGCCAATGTCACGTACAAATTCTTTGGGCTAAGCCGGGATGGGTCGATTATCGATCTTCTTAGTCCCAATGCGAGTTTGTGCACCGAGTTCATCGCTGTTCCGCCGAACCGTCCACTTGCATAGGCATGGGAAGTGTTAAGCAAGGAATTGACAATCGCAATTGTCGTCGTGGTCGCCGCACTAGCATTGCGTTTGGCAACTATCGAGACAACTAACCTAAGCTACTTTGTCATCGCTGTATATGCGCTGCTTGGGCGCGCGCAGGCCGTGCAAGCGCTAGCTCTATCTTGGCTGTTCACCATGCTCAGCCCTGGCATTGCACCCGAAAGCACTGCTACCTTCATTGGTCGTTACGCAGTCATAGCCAGCGCCGCAACATCGATGTTACTGCGTTGTGGGCGAGGAGTGGAGGCGTACTCATTGAACCGACCCGTCGTTGCCACGCTGGCGCTTGGCGTATCCCTGATCATTCATTCGATATTGTTCAGCCCGCTGCCAGTTGTTTCTATCCTCAAAGCCATCTCGTGGACCGTAGTGATGGCGACATTGCTATCGGCATGGACGGGTCTGGAACATCAGGCGCGAGCGCGACTTGAACGGCAGTTGTTCGGTGGTCTGGTGCTGCTGGTGATGGTCAGCCTGCCATTAGCCGTCACCGACATTGGATACTTGCGCAACGACACGGGATTTCAAGGCGTATTGAGCCACCCACAGGCTTTTGGTCCGACAGCAGCGCTTCTCGGCGGTTGGCTGGCCGGACGGTTACTCGGGGCTGCTCGACCTCGTTGGCTCGAAGTGGCGTTGCTGGGTCTGTGCCTGGTGCTGGTGATGATGTCCGAGTCCCGCACGGCTGGATTGGCGCTGGTGCTGGGCGTAGCGTGCACGGTGTTGGTCTCACCGTTTGTCGCGGGCATTGCAGTACGCCGATTGATGCCAGGGCTTGCCAGTCAAAGGCTCCAGGCATTGGCTTTCATCGCAGTAGTGAGTGCTGTCGTCGCCGGGCCCGGTTTGTGGAGTGATTACATCCTCAAGCGGGGTGATTCGGCCAACTTACTAGAAGCTGCGGATCTATCGCGTGGCGCGCTTGTATTCACGATGATTGCCAATATTGAAGAGAATCCGCTGGAGGGCATTGGCTTTGGAATCGCTTCCGATCCTGCGATGATGGAAGTAGATCGAGATCCCACACTCGGACTCCCGACCGGCGCCCCTATTGAGAAGGGAGTATTGCCTTTTGCTGTGCTGGAAGAGCTTGGCATTTTCGGGTTCTTTCTGGTCATCGCGTGGCTATGGCTGATGGTGCAGCGCGGGGCCCGCGCCGGGGTTGCCGCTTTTGCAGTCCTGGCAACCTTGCTACTCACGAATTTGGGCGAGTCAACCCTGTTCTCGCCGGGTGGCATGGGCCTTCTTCCGCTAATCCTGTTGGCATGGGCCGTAACCGGGAGGCATCACGCCGTGCAGAATCGTATTCGTGGATAGCATCTGGTTCTGGCAACGCATAGTGAGCCCCCACATGGCCGGCTTGGCTTCTGCCCTGGCGGGATTAGGATGCAACGTCACCTATGTCGCAGAACAGGAGCAGTCCGCCGATAGGGTCGTGCTCGGGTGGCAGGTGCCTGATATGCAGGGCGTGCGGCTGCGCGTCGTGCTCGATAGCGTAGCGATCAATATTTTGGTTCAAGAAGCGTCGCCGCGGTCGGTGCACATCTGCCAAGGGATTCGCGGGAACGGCACGATATCAATCGCGCAGCGTGCACTGACTCGGCGCGGTTTACGTCAATGGGTGGTAATGGAAACAGTAGACGATGCGGGTGTAGTGGGCATGCTCAAGCGGTGGGAGTATGCCCGACAGTTTCGCGGAAAAGGGCGCTCCCTCGAGGGGGTGCTCGCGACCGGCCACAAAACGATGGACTGGATCATTGATCGGGGCATGTCAGCAAGAAGGGTTTACCCCTTTGCTTACTTTTTGCCGGATGTGGGTATGCCGGAGCCCAAGCGGCAACGCCAACCCGGCCCATTTCGCTTCTTGTTTGTCGGCCAGTTTATCCTACGCAAGCGTTTTGACCTGCTGGTCCACGCCCTGCGGGCATTGATGGATCGTGAATTCCAATTGCTGGTGGTCGGTGCCGGCCCGCGGGAGAAGCATCTGCGTAGGCTGGCCGAGAGCGCACTGCCCGATCGGGTCAACTGGTTGGGCAGGCGCCCCCAAGCAGAGGTGCTTCCGATCATGCGGCAGGCGGACTGCCTCGTCCTCCCCAGCCGACATGATGGGTGGGGAGCTGCGATTTGCGAAGCCATGATGGCGGGAACGCCCGTCATATGTAGCGACGCCTGTGGCGCAGCGGGCGTGGTCAAGGCGAGTGGAGTCGGGGCAGTCTTTCAGAGTGACCACTGCCATGAGCTTCGCGCAAAGCTCGTCGAGCAATTTAAGTCGGGGCCAAGTACCACAGAGGACCGGATTCAGCTTGCGTCTTGGGCTACCGTCCTGGGTGCCGAAGCAGGAGCGCGATATCTTCTCAGCATCCTTAACCACACAACCAAGGGTGGATCACGACCAGTGCCACCTTGGCATACCGCACAGACTTGATATGTGCGGAATAGCAGGCGTGGTCTTAACGACGACTGAGATTGGACCATCATCGGCTCGTGCCGTTCGGAGGATGACCGGCGCGACGCACATGCGTGCCGGGTCCGGCCTGCGTCTGCTGACTGCGCCCTGGGCGCCCTGGGCGCCATGGGCGCGGCGCTGGGCGCGGGCCGTTCTTGCCGAGATCACGGAATGCGGGTGATCCACGTAGTTCCAGCCATCACCGAAGAAGCGAGCGGGCCTTCCTATTCTGTCACCCGCCTTTGCGAATCGCTGATCACTACGGGCGCAGACGTACGTCTTGCGTCCTTGGACTGGGCGCCGATGCCGAATCCGCCCGGGTATCTGAAGAGTTTTCCTTTGGGTTGGGGGCCGCGCCGCTTGGGCGTGTCGCCACGGATGCGTCGCTGGCTCGAAGACCAAGCGGCATCGGGAGCGATCGATATCATTCATAACCACGGGCTGTGGATGATGCCCAACGTTTATTCCAGGCGCGCGTGTCGCAATGGAAGCTGTCGCCTGATGGTTTCTCCGCGAGGGACTCTGTCTCGTTGGGCGTTTGGCCAAAATCGTCTACAGAAGGAAATTTTATGGCGACTGTGGCAGGGGCCAGCGGTGCGCGCCGCGGCCTCTTTTCATGCAACGGCGGAAAGCGAGTTCGAGGACATCAGACGGTTCGGATTCAGGCAACCGGTCTGCATTATTCCCAACGGCATTGATCTCCCGCCGCTGGAACAAAAGCCCGACGGGGGCCCACGGCAGTTGTTATTCCTCGGTCGCATCCATCCAAATAAAGGGGTGGATATCCTGCTGCGCGCCTGGAAGGCAGTAGCACACCGATTTCCGGACTGGGAACTGCTTGTTGCTGGCCCGGACAACGACGGCTACTTGGCCGAAATGCAGGCGTTGGCTGCACAGTTGCGGCTAGAGCGGCTCGTGTTTTGCGGCCCACTGTATGGGGATGCGAAGCGGCGGGCTTACCGAGAAGCGAGCCTGTTCGTGCTGCCCACACACTCCGAAAATTTCGGCATGGCGGTGGCGGAAGCCCTGGCTGCGGGAACGCCAGCCATTGTCACCCATGGCGCGCCTTGGGCGGAATTGGCCAAGGAAGGTGCCGGGTGGTGGATAGAGATTGGTGTCGACCCGTTGACCACCTGTCTCGAACAGGCGCTCTCGGCTTCGCCACAGCGCCTGAGGGAAATGGGTCGGGCGGGCCATGAGTGGATGAAGCGCGACTTTTCCTGGGATCGGATCGGTGCCCAATTTTTGGCAACCTACCGCTGGTTGCTCGATGGCGGTGAGACACCGCCATGCGTGAGGTTGGCTTGAATACGATAGACCACCTGCTAAGGACCTGCCCTTTGTGTGGCGGCACGGACTTCAAGAGATGGCGATTTCAATTGCTCCGCTGTAAGAAGTGCGAACTTGTCGTAGATGAGGCGGTTTGGCGTCCAGCAGCGAATGAGGAAATGGAGGAAACTTTTTTCGGCGAAGCTTACGAACCCGTGCGGTCATTCTGGGTGCGGTTATTCGAAGACTGGAACAACCGCAGAACGATGAGTCGCCTCCGTCGTCATGCACCATTAATGGGCAATCTCCTAGAAATTGGCGTGGGAAGCGGGTCGTTTCTGGCTTACGCAAAAGCGCATGGATTTGTCCCAACTGGCTGCGATCTCTCCCTACCGATTTGCCGAAGAGTCGAGCAGACCACTGGTATAAAAGTGCACTGCGGTCCGCTTGAATCGATGCCAGTTCAACCGCAGTTCGATGTGGTCGTTATGAATCATGTGCTTGAACACGTATCCGACCCGCAGTCCTTGCTCAAGGCTGCGTTTGTACGTATGAGGCCGGGCGGGGTTCTGCATCTTGCGGTGCCGAACATCGCGGCGTGGGAGGCCCGGCTCCCAGGATGGAACAGCTACGAGCCGTACCATCTACTTTATTTCACGCCGCGGACGCTTCGGGCCGCCACTGAGGAGTCAGGCTTCGAGGTCTTGGAAGTTAAGACACACGAGCCTTTCTCAGGCTGGTTTCTGGCAATTCTTCGCACTTTGCTGCGAAAACATCGGCAGCCAGCAGGGCGGCAGGCGGCGAATTGGAGCATTAAGCAGTCAACTTCCATACTGGAGCACATCTACCGCTTAATGATGGTCGCATCGGGTCTTGCCACTCTCCCGCTGCGGCGGCTGCAAGAATTGCTGGGAAGGGGTGACGAGGTAATTCTGTTGGCAAGGAACGGAAGCGATGGCTAGTAGCGAATCAATTCCTGCCACGCTGACCGTCGTTATTCTCACATACAACGAGGAAGAGAATATCACCCAGGCGCTGGATTCCGTCGCTGGCTGGGCCAGCGACATCCATATTCTCGATTCGCTAAGCACGGATCGGACGCTGGAAATTGCCAATCAATTCGGATGCCACATCGCGCAGAACAGGTTCGAGAACTACGCGAAGCAGCGCAATCACGCGCTAGAGAAACTGCCCATTCGCACTGAGTGGGTACTTTTTCTGGACGCCGACGAATGGCTTCCCGATTCCCTCAAGCAGGAAATCAGCGCACTGATTGCCACCAACCCCCAGGAGAACGGCTTCTACGTTAAATGGCGCCTGATGTGGATGGGCCGCTGGATTCGCCATGGTTACTACCCGTCCTGGATCCTGCGGCTATTCAGGCGAGGCAAGGTCCGCTGCGAGGATCGGGCCGTCAATGAGCACCTGATCGTCGAGGGCGCGACCGGCCGTCTGCGTAACGATTTCATGCACGAAGACAGGAAAGGCGTGACCGACTGGATCGCCAAGCACAACGGCTATGCCACCCGCGAAGCGATGGAAATCTTCAATACCCGCGAGGCGCCGAACTATCAGGAAATTGACGCACGCTTGTTTGGCACGCAGGGCGAACGCAGACGCTGGCTGCGTCTCAAGGTTTGGAACCGGCTGCCGCCCCTGATACGGCCTTTCTTTTACTTTTTCTACCGTTATGTCTTGCAGGGTGGTTTCTTGGATGGACGCGCCGCTCTCGTCTATCACTTCCTGCATGCACTTTGGTATCCGATGCTGATTGACGTGAAGTATCTGGAAATGAAGATGCAAGGCCGATCAAAGGGCCCCGTATCTTCATGAGTCCTGAATGAGCCAATCGTGTGCGGCGTAGCCGGTTTTCAAGGGACGTTTAATCCAGGGCTGCTGGCGCGGATGGCGGCCGCCGTCGCCCATCGCGGCCCGGACGATGCCGGCGAATGGCATTCGCCGGACGGCAAAGTTGGCCTGGCGCATCGTCGCCTGTCAATCATCGACCTGTCTCCGCTCGGGCATCAGCCCATGGTCGATGCTTCAGGCGCCGCGGTCATCGTCTTCAACGGCGAGATCTACAACTTCCGTGAACTCCGAGCGGAGTTGGAGGCGAAGGGGCATCGTTTTCGCAGCCACTCGGACACCGAAGTGTTGCTTGTCCTTTATCGGGCGCGTGGCGAGGCCATGCTTTCGTTGCTCAACGGTATTTTCGCGTTCGCGATTTTCGATCAGGCCGAACGGACGCTCTTCCTTGCCTGCGACGCGATGGGCGTCAAGCCGCTGTACATCAGCGAGGGGCGCGACGGGTTCGTTTTCGCCAGTGAATTGAAGGCGCTCGCGGAATGTCCCGGTTTGACGGGGGCGCTGGATGTGGCGGCCCTGTATCGCTATCTCGGGTTTCTGTGGAGTCCGGGCGGCGCCACGCCCTTCAAGGGGGTCCGCCGGCTTGAGCCCGGTGAAGCACTGCGCGTTAAGGAGGGTCGCATCGCGCGCCGCTGGCGCTGGGCCGCACCGCCTTCGATGAACTCACCGATTGTTCTGGACGAGGCGGAGGCGGTTCGGTCGGTGCAAGCGGGCTTGCGCACGGCGGTACGGCGCCAGATGGTTGCCGATGTTCCGGTGGGCGCCTTTCTCTCGGGCGGGCTCGATTCCAGCGCCGTGGTGGCGATGGCGCGAGAGGTGTCACCGCATATTGATTGCTTCACCATCGACTCTGGTTCGGTGCGGGATTCCGGAGTGATTGACGATCTTCCGTATGCACGCGAGGTCGCCAGGCACCTCGGGGTGAAGCTGCACGAGATCCGGGTGGATTCGTCCCGGATGGCCGCGGATCTGGAGCGCATGGTGTTCCAGTTGGATGAGCCGCTCGCGGACCCGGCACCCTTGAATGTGCTGTACATCAGCCAGCTTGCGCGGCAACACGGCGTGAAGGTGCTGCTTTCCGGGGCCGGCGGCGATGACCTGTTCACCGGCTACCGCCGGCACCGCGCGTTGATGCTGGAGCGCTATTGGGCGTGGATGCCGCAGGCGGCGAGGCAGGGTTTGCGTAGCATCACTTCCCGCTTCAACCTGGGCGGCGCGCTGGGCAGGCGCGCCGCAAAAGCCTTCGCTCATGCCGATTTGCCGCCGGATAAGCGTCTGGTCGGTTATTTCCTGTGGGCGGATCCGACGCGAGTGCTGAGCCTGTTTGCGCCGGAACACCGTGCCGCGTTGGCGAACGAGGTCATGACCGCGCCGCTTGACGACTATCTCGGCGCGCTCGCGCCTGGATTGCCGCCCTTGCAACGCATGCTGGCGCTGGAGCAGCGATTTTTTCTGACCGACCACAATTTGCTGTACACGGACAAGATGTCCATGGCGGCGGGTGTCGAGGTGCGCGTGCCGTTCCTCGACGACGAGCTGGTCAAGCTGGCCAACGCGCTGCCGCCGGAATTGAAGCAGCGTGGCGCCGAGGGAAAGTGGGTGCTCAAGAAGGCGATGGAACCTTTTCTGCCTCGCGAGGTAATCTATCGGCCCAAGACCGGGTTCGGTGCGCCGCTGCGCCGATGGTTGCGTCATGACTTGAGGCAATGGGTCGGCGATATCCTGTCCACGGACACCCTGCGCCGACGTGGCCTGTTCGATCCAAAGGCGGTAGCTGCCTTGGTCGCGGACGACCAGGCTGGGCGTGTGGACGCGGCCTACACGATCCTGGGGCTGGTGTGCATCGAGGTCTGGTGCCGGCAATTCATCGACAAGGCATTGCCGAAGGACGCGGCAAGTGGATGATCGGAAGAAGGCAGTACGCGATTTCTGGGACGAAGCTTCGTGCGGGGAACTGCTGCTTCTCGATGCCCCGGACAAGGCCGGCTACCTGGCGCAGATGGAAAAGCGGTATTCACTCGAGCCGTTCATCGAAGGCTTCGCTCGCTTCGATGACGCACGCAGTCGGGATGTTCTGGAAATCGGAGTCGGGCTGGGCGCCGACCACCAGCGCTTCGCGCAAGCCGGCGCAAGGCTGACGGGAATCGATCTCACGGATCGCGCGGTGGAGCATACCCGGCGGCGTTTCGCTCTGCTCGGGCTGAAATCCGATCTTCGGGTGGCCGATGCCGAGTCGCTTCCCTTCCCCGACAAGTCCTTCGACTGGGTCTATTCCTGGGGCGTGCTGCATCATTCACCGGATACCGCAAAGGGCGTATCCGAGGTGCTGCGCGTGCTGCGGCCCGGCGGCACGGCGAAGGTGATGATCTATCACACCTACAGCTTTGTAGGCTTCATGCTGTGGCTGCGCTATGCGTTGCTGCGGCTGAGGCCCTTCACGCCGCTTCGCGAGATCTACTCGAGGTACCTGGAAAGTCCAGGCACCAAGGCCTACACCGTAGCCGAAGCGCGGGAACTGTTCCGCGGCTTCAGTCGCGTATCGATCCAGACCGTGCTCACCCACGGAGACCTGCTTGCGTCATCGGCCGGTCAGCGCCACCAGGGGCCTGTGCTATCGATAGCTCGAGTAGTATGGCCGCGTTGGCTGATCAGGCATCTGTTCCCGAAATTCGGGCTGTTCATGCTGATCACGGCGGAGAAGTAACCGGGCCGAAAACGATGAAGCAGATCCTGCAGAACATCCGCACTGGGGCAACCGAGGTCGCCGAGGTTCCGCGGCCTCAAGTTGCGCCGGGGCAGCTCCTGATTCGCACCCATGCAAGTCTCGTCTCGGCCGGGACGGAACGCATGCTGGTGGAGTTCGGCCGCGCGGGCTGGCTCGACAAGGCGCGCCAGCAGCCCGACAAGGTGCGGATGGTTCTGGACAGGACCAAGACCGATGGCCTGGCGCCGACGGTTGAGGCGGTGTTCAGCAAGCTCGATCAGCCCGTGCCGCTGGGTTACTGCAGCGTCGGCATAGTTATGGAGGCCGGGAAAGATATCACCGGCTTCGCCGTTGGTGAGCGAGTAGCGTCCAATGGCAAGCACGCCGAGGTGATAAGCGTGCCGATGAACCTCTGCGCCAAGGTGCCAGAGGGAGTTTCGGACGACGAGGCTGCGTTTACGGTGGTAGCGGCCGTCGGCCTGCAAGGAATCAGGCTGGCGCAGCCGGCCCTGGGCGAGGCGGTGGTGGTGACCGGCCTCGGACTGATCGGCCTGGTGACCGTCCAGCTTCTGCGGGCCCAGGGCTGCCGCGTACTCGGGATCGATTACGACTCCGGACGGCTGGCGCTAGCACGGCAATTTGGCGCCGAGACAGTCAATCTCGCCGCCGGAGAAGATCCGATTGCCGCGGCACAAGTGTTCTCCCGCGGTCGCGGCATGGACGCAGTGCTTATAACAGCCTCCACGCAGAGCAATGAGCCGATGCACCAAGCAGCTCTCATGTCCCGCAAACGCGGACGGATCGTTCTTGTAGGAGTTGCAGGACTTGAGCTCTCGCGGGCGGACTTCTACGAGAAGGAGCTCTCGTTTCAGGTGTCGTGCTCTTACGGCCCTGGGCGCTACGACCCCGCCTACGAGGAGAAAGGCCAGGACTACCCGATCGGCTTCGTCCGCTGGACCGAGCAACGCAATTTCGAAGCTGTGCTGGACATGATGGCGGACGGCCGCCTGGACGTGAAACCGCTGATCACCCATCGATTCAAAATCGATGAGGCGGAGAAGGCATACGAGCTCCTTACAAGCGACGAACCCTCTCTCGGCATCCTGCTCGAGTACCCCAACCGCGAAGACAGATCGGATGCGGAAGTACGCCGAACGACAATAAAGCTTTCGGAGCCTGTAGCCGCCGCCGGCAAGGGCGTCTTCGGTTTCATAGGCGCCGGAAACTACGCCACCGCAGTCCTGATTCCCGCATTTAAAGAAGCCGGCGCGCGCCTGAAGACCGTCGCCTCGAACGGCGGGGTCAGTGGCCTGCACGCGGGCCGCAAGTTCGGGTTCGAGGAAACCACGACGGACACCGACAGCATCTTTGCCGACAGCCAGGTTAATGGAGTTGTCATCACGACACGCCATGACAGCCACGCGCGCCTGGCGTGCCAGGCGCTCGACTCCGGCAAGTGCGTATTCGTTGAGAAACCGCTCGCGCTCACAGCGAGCGAGCTTGGCGACGTCGAGCGCGCATATGCCAAGGCTACCGGCGAAGGCAAAAATTGCCTGTTGATGGTCGGCTTCAACCGCCGCTTCGCCCCGCAGGCTCGCGAGGTCAAGTCATTGCTCGAATCGGTGCCCTCCCCCAAGAGTTTTGTCATGACCGTCAACGCCGGTGCCATTCCGCCGGGCCACTGGACTCAAGACCCGGAAGTCGGCGGCGGCCGCATCATCGGCGAGGCCTGCCATTTCATCGACCTGCTCCGCTTCCTGGCCGGAGCGCCGATCGTGCGCCACAGCAGCACCCAGATGGCGGGCGGTACGCGCGACACAGTGACGATCCAGCTCTCATTCGAAGACGGCTCCATGGGCACGATTCACTACCTGGCGAACGGCAGCCGCGCCTTCCCCAAGGAAAGGCTGGAAGTCTTCGCCGCCGGCCGGGTGCTGCAGCTGGACAACTTCAGGAAGCTCAGGGGTTTCGGCTGGCCCGGGTTCAGCAAGATGAACCTGTGGCGCCAGGACAAGGGCCAGAAGGCGAGCGCCGCGGCCTTCGTGGCGGCTATCGAGAACGGCACGCAGTCGCCAATTCCTTTCGACGAGCTCATGGAAGTAAGCCGCGTCACCATCGAGGTCAGCGAAGCGCTTCGCTAGTCCCGGCCATAATGCGGGTCCCGTCCGACCTGAACCCAGACCCGCGTTGAGCTCCCGACTCCTGCTCTACTGGCACACGCTCCGCCACCTGCGCCCGATTCAGATCGCAGGCAGAGCGTGGTTCACGCTCTACAGGCCTTCGCCGTCACAAGAGCCTGCGCCGCAGCTGCGTACTCCCTCAGGTGGGTGGACTGCGTCCGCGCGGCGCGCGGCGAGCATGTCCGCACCCATGACCTTCGGGTTCCTGAACGAATCCAGGCGCATCCCGGAAGGCGATTGGCACGCAATCGAGGCTTCCGACCTGTGGCGCTACAACCTGCACTACTTCGACGACCTGAATGCGTCGGGAGCGGATTCGCGGCGCGCCTGGCACCAGCAGGCGATCGACGATTGGGTTCGCAGTAACTCCCCGGGAACGGGGACAGGATGGGAGCCCTACCCTACTTCCCTCAGAGTGGTGAACTGGATCAAGTACTCACTGGGTGGGCAGGAGCTCAGCGCCAGCGCAACGCAGAGCCTTGCAACTCAGGTGCGTGCGCTGCGCCGGCGCCTGGAGTACCACCTGCTCGGCAACCATCTCTTTGCCAACGCCAAGGCGCTCGTGTTCGCTGGGCTCTACTTCGAGGGCGGCGAGGCGGATGCCTGGTTGAACAAGGGGCTATCGCTGCTGGCGAGGGAGATTCCCGAACAGATCCTCGCGGACGGCGGCCAGTTCGAGCGCACCCCGATGTATCACGCGCTCGTGCTCGAAGACGTGCTCGACCTCATCAACGCCATGCGCACCTATTCCGCGAGGCCGTTTGCCGCGAAAGAACGCCTCTTGAGCTCCATGCCCGCCACCGCAGCACGGATGCTCGCCTGGCTCGAGACGATGACGCATCCCGACGGTGAAATCGCCTTCTTCAACGATGCGGCCGCCGGCATCGCACTCCAGCCGTCCCGCCTGAATGACTACGCGGCCGCGCTAGGGGTAAAGCCTCAAGCGCGACTGCATGATCTCGCAAGCTCTGGTTATGTGCGGCTGGAAGAAGGTCCGTGGTGCGCGTTGTTTGACGCGGCTCCGGTGGGCCCTGACTACCAGCCGGGCCATGCCCACGCCGACACGCTTTCCTTCGAGCTTTCGGTGGGCGGCGAGCGCCTGATCTCGAACTCCGGAACCTCCACCTACGAGCAGGGTGCGCAGCGCACGTTCGAGCGCGCGACCCGCGCGCACAACACGGTAGAGATAGACGGAGAAGATTCGTCGGAAGTCTGGGCCGGATTTCGCGTGGCGCGGCGCGCGCGCCCCATCGACCGGGCAGCCGACCTCGTGCGCGGTCGCGCCTTCGTTTCCTGCGCCCACGACGGCTACGCACGCCTCCGCGGCCGTCCCGTGCACCGCCGGGAGCTCGAGGTGACGTTGCTCGCGGTGCGCTGGACCGACCGCATCGAAGGCGGCGGAACTCACCGGGCGAGAGGGTTCATCCCCTTGCATCCGGGCGTCGCGGTGCAGATAGACGGCACGAAGGCGAAGCTTCGCACTCCGGGCGGCAAGCGCCTTCTGCTCTCAAGCGAAGGCATTAACGGCTTCCTGCTCGGCGAAGGAAGCTACGCGCCCGAGTTCGGGTTGAGAAGGCCGCGGCCCGTGCTCGGCTGGGAGATCGCGGCAGCGCTGCCTATGGAAGCGAACTTCGTGCTGAGCGTTGCAGCCTAGCCCCCCGATAGAATGCGTCCGTGATGGGGCACGGTCTGCATATCCTCTTTCTCACGGACAACTTCCCGCCGGAGACGAATGCGCCCGCCACTAGATCCTTCGAGCATGCGCGGCGGTGGGTGAGAGCGGGCGCGAAAGTTACCGTCGTGACGACCGCCCCCAACTTTCCGGCCGGCCGGCTGTTCGCGGGCTACCGTAATCGCCTGTTCCAGCGCGAATGGATCGACGGCGTGGAAGTGATCCGCGTCTGGACCTACATCACGGCGAACGAAGGCTTCGCGCGACGCACGCTCGATTACCTGAGCTTCATGGTGACGGGCTTCCTCGCGAGCCTATTCCTCCCGCGCCCGAATGTGATCGTATCCACCTCGCCCCAGTTCTTCACCGCTTGCGCGGCGTATGTGTTGTCGCTTTTCAAGCGCCGGCCGTTCGTGTTCGAGCTGCGCGATCTGTGGCCGGATTCCATCCTCGCCGTCGGCGCCATGAAGGAATCGGCGTCCATCCGCGCGCTGAAGCGCCTGGAGTACTTTCTCTACCGCAAGGCGGCGCGCATAGTCAGCGTGACGAACTCTTTCAGGAAGGTGCTCTCGAAGAACGGCATCCCACCGGAGAAAATCGCCGTGGTGCGAAACGGAACCGACCTCAAGGGCTTCACCCCAGGACCCAAGCCGAACGATCTGCTCGAGAAGCACGGGCTGAATGCCAAGTTCGTCGCCTCCTATATCGGGACCCTCGGCATGGCGCATGGGCTGGGAACGATCCTCGAAGCCGCGAAGCGGATGCGTGCCAATCGAGACGTGGCCTTCGTCCTCGTGGGCGACGGCGCGGACCGCGCGGCGCTTGAGCGACAGGCGCGGGAGCGCGGACTCGACAACGTGATCTTCGCGGGCTCAGTCGACAAGGACGAGGTGGTGAAGTACTGGCGCCTGGCGGACGCGGCACTCGTGCTGCTGCGCGACCGGCCCGTCTTCCGCCACGTGCTCCCCTCCAAGATGTTCGAGGCCATGGCGACCGAACGGCCCATCGTCCTGGGTGTCCTCGGCGAAAGCGCCGAGCTGCTCGAAGCGAGCGGCACCGGAATCGTCATCCAGCCCGAAAGCGCCGATGCACTGGTGCAAGCGATCGAACGGCTCGCGGCCGACCCGGAGGCCGCGAAGGAGATGGGCCGCAAAGGCCGGCGCCTGGTGGAGGCCGAATTCGACCGCGACAAGCTCGCCGCACAGATGCTCGAAGAACTGCGATCGGTGGCGGCCGGATGATCGCCGTCGACCTCATCGCCGCCGCCCGCCCCAATTTCATGAAGGTGGCGCCGCTCTACAAGGCGCTCGCCGCAGCGGACTGGTGCAAGCCCCGCATCGTCCACACCGGCCAGCACTACGACGCCAACATGTCGGACGCCTTCTTCGCCGACCTCGGCCTTCCGGAACCTCACGCCCACCTCGGCGTAGGCAGCGGCTCGCACGCCGAGCAGACGGGCGGCGTGATGATCGCCTACGAGAAGGAGTGCCTGAAGAACCGCCCCGACTGGGTCATCGTGGTCGGCGATGTGAACTCCACGGTGGCCTGCACGCTCGCCGCAGCGAAGCTCGGCATCAAGGTCGCCCACCTCGAAGCGGGACTGCGCAGCCGCGACCGCACGATGCCTGAGGAGCTAAACCGCCTCGCGACGGACGCGCTCGCCGACCTGCTCTGGACGCCTACGCCAGACGCCGACGAGAACCTGATCCGCGAAGGCATCCCGAAGGAACACATCGACTGCGTAGGAAACATCATGATCGACTCGCTCGAGATGATGCGCCCGGCAATCGAGGCGCGCCGCGCCCATGAAAAGTACAAGCTCGAGCCGAAAGGCTTCGGCGTGGCGACGCTCCACCGCCCGAGCAACGTGGACGACCCGGGCAAGCTAAAGCAGCTGGTGGACATGCTCGCAGCGGCTGCAGCGAAGCTCCCGCTCGTCTTCCCGGTCCACCCCCGCACCCGGCGCCGGCTGGAGGAAACCAACCTCCTTGCGCCGCTGCAGAACGCCAAAGGCGTCATCCTCACCCAGCCGCTCGGCTACAACGACTTCATGAGCCTCGTGTTCGGCTGCCGCTACGCGCTCACCGATTCGGGCGGCATCCAGGAGGAAACCACCTACCTCGGCATCCCCTGCATCACGCTGCGCGACAACACCGAGCGGCCGATCACCGTGACGCAGGGCACGAACGAGCTGGCGAAGCTGGAAAACGCGGTCACGCTGATCGCCAGGGCCGTCGCCGGCCAGTGGAAGAAGGGCCGCGTCCCCGATCTATGGGACGGCAGGACCGCGGCGAGAGTCGCGGCCTCGCTCAGGAAGCACGCCCGGTAGAATGAGGCGGCCATGACGGACCGCCTCGCCGCCGCGAAGAACCCCGTCGCCGAAGCGCTCATCGAGCGCTTCAAGACGCGCACGGCCACGGTCGGCGTCGTCGGCCTGGGCTACGTCGGCCTGCCCCTCGTCTGCCGCTTCGCGGAAGCCGGATTCAAAACTATCGGCTTCGACATCGACCCGGCGAAGGTCGAAGCGCTTAAGAAGCGCCAAAGCTACATCGGCACCGTCGAATCGAAGCGTGTGGCCGAGGCGCTGGAGCGCGGATTCCAGCCCACCGCGGACTACGCCCTCGCCGCGCAAGCCGACGCGATCATCATCTGCGTGCCCACGCCGCTCACGAAGACGCGCGAGCCGGACCTGCAATACATAACACGCACGATGGAGGCGCTGCTCCCGCACCTGCGCCCGGGCCAGTTGATTTCCCTGGAGAGCACCTCCTACCCCGGCACCACGGAAGAAGAGATCCGGACCCGCACGGAAGCGAAGGGCCTGAGGACGGGCGAAGATTTCTTCCTCGTGTTCTCGCCCGAGCGCGAAGACCCCGGCAACGAGAGGTTCTCTACCAAAAACATCCCCAAGATCTGCGGCGGCTCGACGCCGGCCTGCCTCGAAGTCGGCGTGGCCTTGTACAGCCAGGCGATCGACCAGGTGGTGCCCGTCAGCTCCACGCGCGTCGCGGAGATGGCGAAGCTGCTGGAGAACATCCACCGCGCGGTGAACATCGGCCTGGTGAACGAGATGAAGATCATCGCCGACAAGATGGGCATCGACATCCACGAGGTGATCCGCGCCGCGGCGACCAAGCCCTTCGGCTTCGTGCCCTACACCCCGGGGCCCGGCCTGGGCGGGCACTGCATCCCGATCGATCCGTTCTATCTCACCTGGAAGGCGCGCGAGTACGGCGTCAACACCCGCTTCATCGAGCTCGCGGGCGAAGTGAACCGCGCCATGCCCGAATGGGTGATCAACAAGGTCTCCTCGGCGCTGAACGACACGGGCAAGGCGATCAAGGGAGCCAGAATCCTCGTCCTCGGCCTCGCCTACAAAAAGAACGTGGACGACGTGCGCGAGTCGCCGGCGGCGGAGATCCTGGAGCTTCTTAGGGACCGCGGAGCACTTCTGAGCTACTCCGATCCGCACGTCCCATCGTTTCCCAAGATGCGCGAGCACCAGTTCGACCTGAAGAGCCTGCCGCTCAATGCGCAAACCCTCCTCAAGCAGGACTGCGTGGTCCTCGTCACCGACCACGACGCCTTCGACTACGAATCCATCGCGAAGCACTCGAAGCTGCTAGTGGACACCCGCGGCCGCTACCCGAAGCCCGCGGGAAACATCGTCAAGGCGTGACCCCCCTCGACCCCTTCCTCTCCCGCCAGCTCGCCCGCGGCCGCATCACCTTCACCCGCGAAGACGCGCTCCGTACCCTCCCCGCGGACTCCCTCACGACGGCGCTCAGCCAACTGATCCGCAAAGGCCGCCTCGCCAATCCGCGCCACGGCTTCTACCTGATCCTGCAACCCGAAGACCGGCAGCAAGGCGCCCCCGACCCGGCGCGCTGGATCCACCCGCTCATGAAGCACCAGAAGATCGACTACCGCATCTCGCTCCTCAGCGCGGCGCAGTTCCACGGCGCGACGATCCAGGCTACGGCGCTCCAATTGATCGTCCCAAGACCACTGCGCGACTTCGCGATCGGCCGCCACAAGCTCGAATTCATCAACCAATCCCCGAGCTCCTTCGCGAGGACGAACCGCCCCGAGTGGCTCGCGGAGATGAAGACCGGCTCGAGCATCGCCAAGGCCGCCGGCGTCGAGCTCACGCTCCTCGACTGCGCGCGCTGGTTCCACAAGGCGGGCGGCATCAGCCAGGTGGCGCAGATCACCAGAGACCTCGGCGCAAAAGCGCTCGCCCGCAGGCTCGCGCCGCTCGCGCGCGACTTCGAGAGCCCGGCCGTGCGGCGCCTGGGCTACCTCCTCGAGCTCGCGGGCCACGAGCCGCAGGCGAAGGCGCTCGACAAATTCGCGCAGGACGCGAAGACCGTGAAGCTCCTCGACCCCTCCTCGGGCATCGAGCCGACCGAGATGAGCGGGCGCTGGAAGATCGCGGTGAACAGGTAGGGTGGGCCGTTGGCCCACCGTACGCAGGGGGCCCACCGTACGGCGTCCCCGATCATATGCAAAAACCTTGCCTTCCCGTAACGTTTTGCATACGATCGGGGCATGGCCTCGCTTGACCGCTACCTCGAGGACCAGCTCGCCCGCGGCCGCGCCTGGTTCTCGCGCGAGGACGCGCTGCGCGCGCTCGATATCTCCCCGAACGCGCTCGCCGCGGCGCTCAGCCGCCTCGGCGCGAAGCAGCGCCTCGCCAATCCCCGCCACGGCTTCTACCTGATCCTGCGCCCCGAGGACCGGCCGGCCGGAGCGCCGGACCCGGCGCGCTGGATCGATCCGCTGATGAAGCACCAGGGGATCGACTACCGCGTTTCGCTGCTGCGCGCGGCGGCGTTCCACGGCGCCTCGCACCAGGCGGCGATGGTATTCCAGGTGATCGTGCCCCGGCAGTTGCGCGACTTCGAGATCGGCCGCCACCGGCTGCAGTTCGTGGTCCAGGCGCCGC
>Ga0326597_10003522_pt1 | contig 22495 bp, 17 predicted proteins | sample RVTome_12_FD_203789 | JGI IMG/M metagenome (GOLD analysis project Ga0326597, IMG submission 203789) | Soil microbial communities from uranium-contaminated site in the Upper Colorado River Basin, Wyoming, United States - RVT100D185 | ecosystem: Environmental > Terrestrial > Soil > Contaminated >...
TGAAGCGGAACTCGACCTCCGACAGGCCGTGCTCGAGCGCCTCGCGAAACGCCTCGGCGTGCCCGCCCAGCACGGCGTCGGCGGGATCTTTGCCGAACGGCACCGTCACGGCTCTAACCAGGAAGCGGCGACCGACCGACCGATCCAAGCCTGACAGGACCGCCCGCTGGCCCGCCTCGTCGGCATCGAACGCCAGCAACAGACGCGAGACGTCTAAGCGCGAAAGCTCCTGCGCCTGCGCCTCGGTGAGCGTCGCTCCCAACGCCGCGACGGCGTGCGGGAAGCCGCTTTGGTGCAGTGCGATCACGTCCATGTACCCTTCCACCACCAGGCACTCCGAGCGAGCGCGAATCTCCGCGCGAGCCCGGTCGAGGCCGTAGAGCAGCGACCCCTTGTCGAACAGCTCGGTCTCCGGCGTGTTGAGGTACTTCGGAACGCCGTCGTCCAGCACCCGTCCGGCAAAGCCCACCACCCGGCCGAGCCGGTCGCGGATCGGGAAGACGACCCGGCTTCGGAAGCGGTCGTAGCGGCGGCCACTCTCGTTCTCGGAAACCAGGCCGGCCGCCAGCAGGTCGTCGTCGCGTACTCCCTCGGTCAGGGCGTGGCGAAGCAGGCCGTCCCAGCCGTCGGGTGCCCAACCGAGACCCCACGTCTCGATGCTCTCGTGGGATAGACCGCGAGCATGCAGGTAGTCGAGCGCCTCTGCCCCCCCGCCGCCCGCCAGGTTGGAGCGGAACCAGTGCTCGGCCAGCTCGTTGACGCGAGTCAGGTCGCGGCGCCTGCCCCCGGAGCTGCCGGGACGGACCTGCTCGACCTCGATGCCGGCGCGCCGCCCGAGCAGCTGCAGAGCCTCAGCGAAGTCGACGCCTTGCGTCTGCATCACGAAGTCGAACAGGTCTCCCTTGGCGCCGCATCCGAAACAGTAGTAGAAGCCCCGGCCGGTGTGGACGTGGAACGACGGCGTCTTCTCGGCATGGAACGGGCACAGGCCTTTGAGGCGTTCGCGACCGGCCGGCTTGAGCGCGACGGTCTCGCCGACCAACTCGGCCAGGTCGACGCCCTCTCGAATCCGTTCCTTTACGTCGTCGCGCATCGGTACCTCCCGCTGCCTCCCGGTCAGGCGGGGACGTGCAGCAGCACGCCCTCGGCGTCGCCTAGAACCAGTTCCTCGTCGGGACCGCCCCAATCGACCCCCGGCGTGGCCAGCAGCAGCCGCCAGGCACCGTCGCTGAGCCCTTCGCCTGGCCGAACCGTTAGCGGCTCTCCCTCCAGGTTCGCCACGATGGCCAGCCATTCGCTTCCGTCGGGCGCGTGCCTCTCGCCTCGCAACAGGGTGCCACCATCGTCACCCGCCTGCTGCGTCAACCGGTCGGAGGAAGCAAGGTCGGCGCGCAGCCACGGTCGCGACCTGCGCAGGCGCCTCGCGGCGTTTCCGAAGGCCAGGCGTCGCTCGTCCAGCTGCGACTCGGCGCGCCAAACCACGCACGCGTCGCGCAGGTCGCGCATGAATGCTCGCGCCAGCGATTTCAGCGCCTCTGCGTCGCTGGCGACGGGAAGGTCGAGCTGCCGCTCAGCGAGCCACGCAGCGATCTGGCGCGGATCTTCGGCGCCGGTGGCGAGCGCGTCCTGCAGCGCAGTGAAACAGGCCTGCGCCTGGGCGTGGTCGGCGAGCCCTGCCGCCTTGAGCCGGACGAAGGCGTCGGCGCGGGCGTAATCGTCGGGCCTGAAGCACCACGTGAACACGCCGCCCTCCTTGGCCGCCACCTTGACCGCGTAGCGGTCGTCGGTGTCGCGCAGGAACGCCCACGGGGCGTGCAGTGGAGCCGCGATGAACGTCATCGGCACGCCCGGAAGGAACCCGTAGAAGGTCAGGTCGGCGGCCGGATGGTCGTAGCCGTTGCGGAGGATCTCTGGCAGGTCTGCGCCGAGCCGTCGATTCACCGCGGTCTCTAGCGGCGTCTGGTGGCCCCGACGCATAGTGTCGTGGTTGGCGCAACCGCTGATCCAGTGCGAGCCGTGATCGGCGATCTGTTCGATGCGCCACCACTTGGAACTCCAGAACCCCGCGCGGAACGGGGTGTTGTGCGCGAATGTTAGCGGACCCCACTGCAGCGCGTGCGGTTGATCCCGTACCACGTCGAGGTAGCTCGAAGCGGTCTCCCAGTCCTCGCGCGGCCACGGCCGACCGTCCTCGAAGATCATGAACGGCCGGTACTCGATCTCGGTGACCTGCTGAACCAGCGCGCTCATCTCCCGTAGGAAGGCTTCGTCGTGCACCATGGTGCCACTGTCCGAGTCGAGGATCTTGTGGTCCTGGGCGGCGTCGACGCGAACGCCGTCCACCCCGTAGTCGACCTTGCGGCGCTGCATCTCGAGCAGCAGCGCTCGCACCGTCGGGTCACGCGCATCTAGATCCAAGCCGTACATGTTGGGGCCAAGGAAGAAGCGCGGCGGCAACAGCTCGGCGGCGCGAGCGTCGGCGTGACCGAAGACCACGTCGAGAGCCAGACCGATCGGCTTGCCGGGGAAGGTGTGGAGCGCCGCGGCCAGATCGACGAGCTCGTCGGGCCGCCCGCTCCGCAACAGCCCCGGCGAAATCGCGGCAGAGCCGAAGATCGTGGTGTCGTAACCCCAGTCGATCGTTCTGAGCGGCCGGACCACCGCCTCTAGCTGGGGACCGTCTCCAGCGAGCTCGAAGGCGGGCGGGTCGCCGGGGTGCTCGGCGACAGGCTCCAGCGGTAGCAACTGGACCGCGTCGTAACCCAAAAACGCCGACTCGGCAGGGCTGGGCTCGACCCCTTCACGAACCTTGTCGGCCAGGGCGCGGTACAGCTCGGTCAGGTCCGCAAGCGTCCCACCGTGCGTGGCGGTGCCGACGTGCACCTGAAGAATGAGGCTTGGCGGGCTGCGGCGGGGCGGTTCGCCACTCGGGTCGGCGCCTCCGATTCCGAGGCGTCGGAACAGGTCGGCGTCGGGCCTGGCGACGTGCATGCGCGCCACGTCGTACAGCTCGGCGGGCCCATGCAACCCGTAGGGCAGCGAGGCGGCCAACGGATCGCCCCAGTGCCGCTCCAACCCGTCCGGCGTGGTGACGACGAAGCGGTAAAGGGTTCCGTCCTGCTCGCGGGCTCCTGCTATCGCGCCGCCTATGCTGATCCAGGCCCAGTCGCCGTCGCGCGTCATCGCCAGTCGGCGCCGCACGACGCCCACGCGCCCCTCGCTGCCGTGGGGGACGGTGCCGGTCCGCTGAAGCAGTTCGAGCTGCACCTGCGAGCCTGGCGCCAGGTCGGGGAGCCAAACGCCGAACTCCGCGCGCCCGTCGACGGGACGGCCGCCCGCGAGACGGGCGATCCGTTTGGCTGACTCGAACGGTCCCCACTCGCGCCGTTCGGCCGCCACCCGCTCGAGCAGCTCGCGGGTGGCCGGCTCGTGCACTCGGAACGGGCCGTCCGGCGCGGGGGCCACCTCAGTCCTCCTCCAGCTTCGCCGCCACGTCGGGTGGGTACAGCGGCAGGTGGCCGAGGGAGATCACATTGCTGCGTGGCTCGCCTTCGGTGAACACCACCATCGTGCCCGCCACGGTGGCGCCGACCTCCTCGAGCAGGCTGGTCAGGCCGTGCAGGGTGCCTCCGGTCGAGACGACGTCGTCGACGATCGCCACGCGGCGTCCCCGTAGCCTGGCGACGTCGACGCCGTCGAGAACGAGTCGCTGCGGCCGGCCGGTCGTGATCGAGGTGACGGTGCGTTCGATCGCGTCGACCATGTACGGCTTCTCGGTCTTGCGAATGACGACGTAGGGGATCTTGGTGAGGCGAGACAGGGCGTGCGCAAGCGGGACCGCCTTGACCTCCGGCGTGACGAACGCCTGGGTACCTGCGGGGGTGACCCGGGCCAACTCCGCGGCGGCGGCCTCGACCAGGTCGGTGTCGCCGAGCAGGTTGAGCAGCGCGACCGACACCCCGCCGACGTCTACTATCGGCAACTCGCGTCGTTCGGATCCGATGGTGATGCGGTGCGTCTTCATGAGCGGATCGTTCCCTTCGGGCCGCCCCCTCCGGCGGCGGCGCACGACCCGCACGGTACCGCGGACGGCGTCCCGTCCCCCTCAGGTGTCGAAGACGATGGTCTTGTTGCCGTGCACCAGGATCGCGTCGTCGAGGTGCGCTTCGACAGCGCGAGCCAGGACCGTGCGCTCGATCTCCTTGCCGAGCCGGACCAGGTCGCGGATCGACTGTCGGTGCCCGACGCGCGCGACATCCTGAGCGATGATCGGACCTTCATCGAGATCGTCGCTGACGTAGTGGGCCGTGGCGCCGATCAGCTTCACCCCACGCTGGTACGCCCGCCGGTACGGATTCGCTCCGACGAAGGCGGGCAGGAACGAGTGGTGGATGTTGATGATCCGTTGCGGCCAGGCTGCCACGAAGGCGGGCGTGAGGACCTGCATGTAGCGGGCGAGGACGACCAGGTCGACGCCCTCGTCGCACAACAAGCGCGTCAGCCGCTGCTCCTGGCGCTCTTTGCCGTCCGCGTCAATCGGCAGGTGGTGGAACGGAACGCCGAACCGTTCGACCACGTCGCGCAGGCGCTCGTGGTTCGAAGCGACCAGCGCGACGTCGGCGCCCAATTCGTCGTTGCGCCTGCGCCACAACAGCTCGAGCAAAGCGTGGTCAGCTTTGGAGACGAGGATCGCCAGGCGCCTGCGCCGCTCGGGCCAGACGACGCGCCAGCTCATCGCAAACGGTTCCGCCACCTCGCGCCCGAAGGAGGTCTCGAAGCCGTCGCGTCCGTCGTCCTCCGTGCCCGGACAGAACGCCATGCGCATGAAGAAGGTGCCCCCTTCTGGGTCGGTGCTGTGCTGCGAGGAGTCGAGGACGTTGGCTCCTCTCCGGTAGAGGAAACCGGAAACCGCTGCGACGATTCCAGGCCGGTCGGGACAATCGATCAGGAGTCGAGCGTCGGCGCGGGTTCGGCGCTGCGAGGACATGCGAAATGCTACCAACGCGGCCCCTGTGGGCCGGCGACATCGGGGCCGGGTGGTAGGCTGCCGCCCGTGGAGGACGGCACACTCAGACCGACGCGGCTCGACGATTACGTCGGCCAGGAGCGGCTGAAGGAGAAGTTCCGGGTCTACCTCGAAGCCGCCAGGTCTCGGGGGGACGTCCTCGACCATGTCCTCCTCTACGGACCGCCGGGGCTGGGCAAGACCACCTTGGCGCACATTGTCGCAGCGGAGCTCGGTGTCGGTATCCGCGTGACCAGCGGACCGGCGATCGAGAAGCCGGGCGACCTGGCGGCCATCCTCACCAACGCCGTGCAACAGGGCGACGTGGTGTTCATAGACGAAATCCACCGCCTCGGCCGGGCAGCGGAGGAGCACCTCTACCCGGCGATGGAAGACTTCGCCATCGACCTGGTGCTCGGCCAGGGCCCATCGGCCCGCAGCCTGCGCCTCGACCTGCCGCGCTTCACGCTGATCGGCGCGACCACCCGCCCCGGACTCATCACGGGCCCGTTGCGCAGCCGTTTCGGCATCCTCGAACACCTCGAGTACTACCTCGACGAGGAGCTGGCCGAGGGGGTTTCGCGAGATGCGAAACTGCTCGGCTTCGAGCTCGTGCCCGATGCCGCACTGGAGATCGGCCGTCGCGCCCGCGGCACGATGCGGGTCGCGAAGCGCCTGCTGCGGCGGGTGCGGGACTACGCCGAGGTCGCCGGCGAGGAGCGAGTGGACCTGGTTCGGACGCGCCACGCGTTGAACGAGCTCGGCATCGACGCCGCCGGGCTCGATCGCCGCGACCGGACGCTGCTACACGCGATGATCGATCGTTTTGGCGGTGGTCCGGTGGGCGTCGCGACGCTCGCGACCGCCGTCGGCGAGGATCGCGCCACGCTAGAGGAGGTCTACGAGCCGTTCCTGATTCAGCGGGGACTGCTGCAGCGAACGTCGCGAGGCCGTATCGCCACCCCGGCCGCCTGGCGCCACCTCGGGCTCGAGCCACCGCAGACCGTGCACGAGACCGGACTTTTCGAGGGGCAGCGCTAGCGATGGTGGAAGGGAGCCTCAGTAACGTTCCGCTCGCCGACGTGATCCAGATCGTGACGACCGGGCACAAGAGCGGACTCCTCTCGCTCGAACGGAACGAAGCCCGAGCCAAGGTCTACGTCGAGCAGGGCAAGATCCAGGTGGCGCACATGACGCCGGGCACGCACCTCGGCGAGATTCTGGTTCGTATGGACCTGCTCACGACTCGCGAGGTCCAGGAGATCCTCGACCGTCAGAGCCGCGAGCACGCCGGCATACCGTTGGGAATGATGGCTGTGCAGGCGGCCTTGATCAAGGAGGCCGACTTGCAGCGGGCACTGCGGCGTCAAGCGGTCGAGGTGCTCGCAGAGTTGCTCACCTGGCGGGACGGCACATTCGAGTTCGCCGAGCGTCCGGTCGGGGCGTCGCAAGCGCCGACCGAAGGGGGTCACGACGCGATGCAGCTGTTGATGGACGCCGACGAGCTGCGACGCGACATCGATGGCGGCACCGCCGACCCGAACACGGTGTTCCGCCGCGCGGGCGACCCTACCCTGCACGACCTGCCGCCGGGCGCCTGGGAGCTGCTCGGCGCGATCGACGGTCGGCGTCCTGCACGCGCTGTCGTCGCCGATGCGGATTTCACCGAGACCGACGGGCTTAGCATCCTCAAGGCGATGGCCGAACTGGGCGTGATCAGCGAGGTCGAGGAGCAGGGGCGTGAAACCACTACCACCGTCCTGGTGGTCTGCGCGAGTCCTGCCGTGCAACGGCTGCTGCGGCTCGCGCTGCAGCGCGTCGGCATGCGCGTCGAGCTGATCGAGACACCGGCAGCCGCCCTCGCGGCGCTGTACTCGGTGCGGCCGAACGTGCTGCTGGTCGACGACCGTGGCGGCGACGGCTGGGCGCTGGTGAGGGAGGTGCGTGGCGCTCCTGGCATTGCCCACCTGCCTGCTCTGGTGCTCACCGATCCTAGAGAGAGCACGGGACCGCTGGCCCGCTGGCGCCGTCCCAAGGCCGACGTGCTGCCACGCCCCTTCGACGAGCTCGAGCTGCAACAGCGCGTCGCCAAGTTGGCCGGACGCAAGCTGGTCTGAGCGCCTCCGTCTACCATTCAGGATGCGCCCGGACCCAACACATTCGCCTTGCCCACCCCCGAGCCAGGTGCTACTCTCAGGTCGTCAACCTGGTTCACCTGCACGTCCGGGGAGCGCATGCTCCGAACCCCACTTGGTATCCGACCGTGGATCCGGACCGGTTGATGGCGTCGGCGCAGGTCGGCGCGGGAGTGCCCGGCCCAAACCGGCTACTCTCATCGAGAGGAAAGGTGGATTCATGAAGAAAATCATCGTCACTCTGGCCGCGCTGCTCCTGGTGGGGCTCGCTACGGCGCAGACGGTCTCGATCATCGCCGGCAACGTCGGGCAGGAGCTCGCGTTGACGGAGGCGGCCGCTGCCCGCTTTGAGGCAGAGAACCCCGGCGTGACCGTCGAGGTCGTCGCGACGGCCAACACCGTCGAGGATCGCCTCGGCACCTACCTGCAGCTGTTCGAGGCGCGGTCATCCGAAGTCGACGTGTTTCAGATCGACGTGATCTGGCCAGGCGATCTGGCACAGCACTTCGTCGACCTCTACGAGTACGGGGCGCGCGACGTCGCAGGTCAGCACTTCCCGGCCATCATCGAGAACAACACGGTCGACGGTCGCCTGATCGGCATGCCGTGGTTCACCGACGCCGGTCTGCTCTACTACCGCACCGACCTGCTCGACAAGTACGGCTTCGACGGTCCGCCCGCCAGCTGGGACGAGCTCGAAGAGATGGCCGCCGTCATCCAGGAAGGCGAACGCTCCTCTGGCAACCCCGACTTCTGGGGCTTCGTGTTCCAGGGCGACAGCTACGAGGGCCTCACCTGCGACGCGCTCGAGTGGATCTCCTCGGCAGGCGGCGGCACCATCGTCAGCCCCGACGGCGTAATCACCCTCGATAACGAAGCAGCGATCGACATGATCGACCAGGCGGCCGGCTGGGTCGGCAATATCGCACCCGACGGCGTAACCAACTTCGCCGAAGAGGACGCCCGCAACATGTTCCAGGCTGGCAATGCGGCGTTCATGCGCAACTGGCCGTACGCCTACTCGCTCGGCAACTCCGACGACAGCGCGGTCAAGGGCCTGTTCGACGCCACCACCCTGCCCGCCGGCGCGAGCGGCACGTCCGCCCACACGCTCGGTGGCTGGCAGCTGGCCGTCAGCGCGTACAGCGACAACCCGGAACTCGCCGCCAAGCTGGCGCTGTTCATGACCTCGTACGAAGAGCAGAAGATCCGCGCGATCGAGGGCTCGCTGAACCCGACGATTCAGGCGCTCTACGAGGATGCCGACGTGCTCGAAGCGACCCCGATCTTCGGAACGCTCTACGACGTCTTCATCAACGCCACCGCCCGCCCGTCGACCGCCACGGCGCCTCGCTACAGCGAAGTGTCGCGCGCGTTCTACACGGCCGTGCACAGCGTGCTCACCGGCCAGGAGGACGCCGAGACGGCGCTCGCCCTCGCCGCGATGGACATCGAGGCGATCACCGGCCTGTCTGTGGCCGACTGACGTTCGTTCTCCCGATGCGTCGTGACTGACGACAGCACCAGCCACGCGCTACAGCGACCAGGTCGAAAAGTGACCTGGTCGCTGGCGTACCGGGACGACCGTAACCGGCGCGTCCTGTAGGAGGTGTCCATGGCCGATCCGAGCGCAAGCACCAGGAAGGTCCGATCCGGCCCTTCGGAGCTGGCTCGTAGGGAGGAGCGAACCGCCTTCTGGCTGCTCGTTCCCTCCCTTCTCATCATTCTCTTGATCGCGTTCTATCCACTTGGCCAGGTCTTCCGCGAGTCGTTCCAGCAACGCGAATTCGCCTCCGGAGTCGCCGGCGAATGGGTCGGCCTTCGCAACTACCAGCAGCTCCTGTCCCTGACCATCCGGGAGTTGCCCGCCAAGGTGGACGACGACGGCAACCCGATCGTCGAGGACGGCCAGATCCAGTACGAAAGCTGGGTCCGCATCCTGCCACGCGAGCCGCAGCGCTTCAGGTCGGTCGGACAGTTCTCCTTCCTCGGAACCCGCTACGTGCTCGGCGCGACCGAGCCCGCCTTCATTCGAGCGGTTTGGGACACCCTCGTGTTCACCGTCGTGGCGGTGTTCAGTGAGACGGTGCTCGGAATGATCATCGCGCTCGCCCTGACGGCCAAGTTCTTCGGTCGCAGCGCTATGCGGGCGGCGATGCTGGTGCCCTGGGCGGTGATCACCGCCGTGTCGGCACGAATCTGGGAGTGGATGCTGCAACCCACCCGCGCCGGACTGTTCAACACGCTTGGCGCCGCGTTCGGGCTGAACGACGGACGCACCAACTTCTTCGGCGACGTGGCCACCCAGCTTCCCAGCATGATCGTGATGGACGTGTGGAAGACGACTCCGTTCATGGCGCTGCTACTGCTTGCAGGACTGTCGACGATTCCGAAGGAGCTGTACGAGGCAGCACGGGTGGACGGAGCGAATCCGATCCGGCAGTTCTTCTCTATCACCCTGCCGCTGCTGATGCCGACGCTGGCCGTAGCCCTGATCTTCCGCACCCTCGACTCGCTGCGTGTCTTCGACATCTTCCAAGTCGTGCTCGGGAGGCAACGATATTCGATGGCCTCCTACGCCCAGGACATGCTGATCAACGTGCGTGACGTCGGCATGTCGTCGGCGGCGTCGGTGGTCATCTTCGTTCTGATCCTGATCTTCGCCGTCAGCTACATCCGCATCTTGGGGGTGGAGACGAAATGAGCCGTGGCGCCCCTCGAGTCTTCGCTCGAATCGGTTTCTGGATCCTGATCATCCTGATCTTCGTCTACCTGATGTTCCCCTTCTACTGGGCGCTCGTCTCGGCGCTCAAGACCCAACGCGAGCTGATTCAGACGCCCGCGACGCTGTGGCCCGCTAACGTCACCTTCCAGAACTTCCGGGCCGTCCTCGGCAGCGAGACGTTCCTGCGGGCGCTGTGGAACAGTACTGTCGTCTCCGTGGCGGTGACGGTGCTCAGCCTCGCCGTCGGTTCGTTCGCCGGCTACGCACTTGGCAAGATGCGCTTCCGCGGCAAGACGCCGTCGCTCTACCTGATCCTGGCGATGACGATGTTCCCGCAGATCGCGGTGCTGGCCGGACTGTACGCGGTGATCCGCGTCATCGGCATGCCGGCGATCCCCAGCATGATCATTTCGTACATGCTGTTCACCCTTCCTTTCACCGCCTGGGTCCTCACCTCGTTCTTCCGGGGGCTGCCCGACTCACTGCTACAAGCCGCTCAGGTCGACGGGGCGACGATGATGCAGAGCTTCGTCTACGTCCTGCTGCCCCTCACCGCCCCTGCCTTGGTGACGACCGGTCTGCTCGCGTTCATCCAGGCGTGGAACGAGTACCTCTTCGCCCTGACCTTCACCACCATCGAGGCACAGGCACGAACGGTGCCGGTGGCGATCGCCCTGTTCACCGGCGAGATCGCTCGACAGGAGCCTTTCGGGGAGATCATGGCAGCCGCCGTGATCGTCACCATCCCGCTGGTGATCCTGGTGCTCGTGTTCCAGAACCGCATCGTCGAAGGACTCACCGCCGGCTCGGTCAAAGGCTGATCGCGCCACACGCACCTCGCCGATCGTTGGGCCGCCCGAGCGCTCGGGCGGCCCGCTGCGTCACGTCCGTTCGACGCAGCTGCGGGCGACCGGTTTTCGTCTTAACCTCGGCGCTGGTCGATGCGACGGGCGATCGACTCGAACGCGTCCGGATTCGCAGCGGAGGCCGCGTTGACAGGCTTCCGCCCGTTGACGACTTCGGCGATGGCCAGCTCCATCGTCTTGCCGCTCCGCGTCCGCGGCAGCTCGGGCACTTCCAGCACGACCGCCGGCACGTGCCGCGGACTGGCGCCGCGGCGGATCGCGGCGCGGATGGCGTCGACCTGAACGGCGCCCAAAGTCGTGCCGTCCGTCGGCACGACCAGCAGCCAGATCTCCTCGTCGCCACCGGTTCGCTTGGGCACCGCCGCTGCGTCCGCCACCTCGGCGAGCGCCAACGCCGGACCGGTCACCTCGGCGCTACCGATCCGTACGCCACCCGGGTTGAGCGTCGCGTCGCTGCGGCCGTGATGGAGGTACCCGCCTTCGGGCCGGCGCTCGACGCGATCGCCGTGTCGCCAGACCCCGGGGAAGTGTTTGGCGTAGGCGTCGCGGTAGCGACTGCCATCATCGTCCCCGACGAGTCCCAGCGGCATCGACGGCAGGCTCGAACGGCACACCAGCTCGCCCGGACCCTGGCGCAGCTCGCGGCCGTCCGGCCCCGCCACTATCAGGTCCACACCTAAACCGGGACGCTGCAGCTGACCGGCGAACACCGGCAAGGTCGGAACCCCGAGCAGAAAGCAAGAAACTATGTCGGTACCGCCGGAGATACTGGCGAGGTGCACCTCCTCGGCCACGTGCTGGTAGACGTAGCGAAAGCCCGCTTCCGAGAGCGGTGACCCGGTCGAGGCAATGGTGCGCAGCCGATCGAGTCCCAGCGCACGCGGGCGCACGTCGGCGGCCGCCAGGTCGTGCAGGAAGCGCGCGCTGGTTCCAAAGAAGCTGATCCGCTCGTCGCGCGCCAAGCGCCACAGGCGCAGCGGATCGGGCCAGGCGGGCGACCCGTCGACCAGCACGATCGTGGCGCCCACCCCCAGTGCCGCGACGAGCCAGTTCCACATCATCCAGCCGGTGGTGGTGTAGTAGAGCACCCGGTCGCCTGGGCGAACGTCGCTGTGGAGGCGCAGCTCCTTCCACTGAGTCAGCAGGGCACCGCCGGCCCGGTGACGAATCGCCTTGGGTTTACCGGTGGTGCCGGACGAGTACAGCACGTAGATCGGGTGATCGAACGGCAGGGCGCGCGTGTCGAGCGCCGCTACGGCGCCGTGCGCCTGCGTCCAGGAGCGGTACGGCACGAACCGTGCCGGCGCCGGCGCGTCAGGCTCGCCCGGAACCGGTAGCGACACACGCAGCTGCGCCGTCGGTAGAGCCGACGCGAGCGCTTCGGCCGTCGCTCGCGTGTCGTGCCGCCGCCCGCCGTAACGCGATTCGGGCGAGGCGAGCAACGCTTTCGGTTCGAGCTGCCCGAAGCGTTGGATCGCTGCATCTGCGCCGAAGTCGGGACTGCAGCTGCTGAACACCAGGCCGTCCGCTGCGCAGGCCAGCCAGGCGACGACCGCCTCCGCTACGTTCGCTGCGTAGGCGGCGACGGCGTCACCCGGCACCAGTCCCGCCTCACGGAAACCGGCCTGTACCTGCGCCACCTGGCTACGAAGAAGGCTCCAGCTCCAGCGCTCGACCTCGGTCCCCTCGGCGCTCGCCACGATCGCGTCGTCGTCGTCCTCCACCCCGTCCGGCCAGAGAAGGCGGTCGACGACGTTAACGCTGCCACCTTCGAACCAGCGCACGAACGGCAGCGGACTATCCGAACGTACCTGCTTCGGAAGTTCGCGCCACGGCAACCACATGTCGCTCAGCAACTTCCAGAACGCGTCCGGCTCGCGCACGCTCCAGGCGTGAAGGGCGTCGTAGCCGAGAAGCTGCTCCCCAGCTACCACGCTGGCGCAAGCCGCGAAGCGGGTCATCTCAGCTTCGGCGACGCGCTCGTCGCTCGGGATCCAAAGGGGGGTTTGGCTCACTCGCTCCTCCTCGTGGCTCAGATCGCTCCTCGCAGATCACGCGGAAAACTCGTCTGGTCGCCACCGACGGTACCGCGACGCACCGGTATCGTGCCTGCGTGTCAGCATCGCCGACCCCCGGCAGGCCACGCATCGATCTGCGCCAGCTTCGCCGCCTGTTCGCACTCACCCGTCCGTACCGCGGCAAACTGATAGTGGCGCTGCTCGCCACGGTCATCGCGGGCGGCGTGCAAATCGCCTTCCCACTCCTTTCACGCGAGTTGTTCAACGACGCCTTCGCCGCCACGGACGACCCTGTCGGCGTCGCCGCGCCCGGTCGGATCGCGCTGTTGCTGGTCGTGATCTTCGTGCTCCAGGCCGGCTTCAACTTCGCGCGAATCTGGTTGTTGGGCGTCGTCGGAGAAGGGGTCGTCGCCGACCTGCGAACGCAACTGTTCGCTCACCTGATGGAGTTGTCGCCCGGCTTCTTCTTGCGCCGCAAGACCGGCGAGATGACCTCGCGCCTCACCAGTGACGTATCGACGGTGCAGTCGCTGGTATCCAACGCGCTGGCGCAGTTCGTGAACCAGGCGGTGACCCTGGTCGGCGGGGCCGCTGCGCTGCTGTTCATCAACGCGCGCCTTACCTTGGTGATGTTGGCCGTGGTGCCGCCCGTCATCCTTGGCGGTGCCGCCTTCGGCCGCCGTCTGCGTCGACTGTCGCGCGAATTCCAGGATCGGGTGGCCGACGCGAACGCGGATGCCGAGGAGGCTATCGCCAACATCCGGATCGTGCAGTCGTTCGTCGGCGAGGAGGTCGAGAAGCGCCGCTACGGTGCCGGCATCGCCGCGGCCTTCGCGCTCGCCAAGCGACGCGTTCAGGTTCGCGCGTTCTTCGTTCCTTCGGTGATTCTGGCGATGTTCAGCGGCGTGACGCTGGTGCTCTGGTACGGCGGTCGTGAGGTGCTCTCCGGCCGGCTTGCGCCCGGCGACCTGATCGCGTTTCTGTTCCTGACACTGTTCATCGCCGGCTCGGTCGCATCGTTCACCGGCCTGTTCGCGCAGTTGCAGGAGGGTATGGGTGCCTCTCGGCGGATCTTCGAACTGTTGGACGAGCGGCCCGACCTGCCGATCCCCGAGCGTCCCACACCGCTGCCGGTCGACGCGCGTGCCGTGCGCTACGACGAGGTGTGGTTCCGCTACCGCGAGGCTTTGTCGCCCGCCGCGGGACCGACGGCTGAGCCGAGACCGGACCTGGCGGAAGACGACTGGGTGCTGCGCGACGTGTCGTTGGCGCTCGAGCCGGGCGAAGTCGTCGCCCTGGTCGGTCCGTCGGGTGCCGGCAAGAGCACGATGGCTTCGCTGCTCCCGCGCTTCTTCGATCCGCACCGCGGGGAGGTGCGGCTCGGTGGGGTCGACCTGCGTGACGCGGACCCCGCCGACGTGAGGTCTCGAGTCGGCCTGGTCCCGCAAGAAACGCAGTTGTTTTCGGGAACCGTGGCGGACAACGTGCGCTACGGCAGACCCGAAGCGAGTGACGCTGAGCTTACGGCCGCAGCTGAGGCTGCGCACGCGTCCGAGTTCATTCACGCTCTACCGGACGGTTGGAGCACCCTCGTCGGCGAGCGAGGCCTGCGCCTCTCCGGAGGGCAGCGCCAGCGGATCGCAATCGCGCGGGCGTTGCTGAAGGACCCGTCGGTGTTGGTACTCGACGAGGCGACCAGCAGCCTCGACAGCGAATCGGAAGCGCTGATTCAGGACGCGCTCGAGCGGCTAATGCGCGGCCGCACCAGCCTGGTGATCGCCCACCGCCTGTCGACCATAGTGGGGGCGGACACCATCGTCGTGCTCGACCGCGGTCGGATCGTCCAGGTCGGTCATCACGACACGCTGGTAGCGGCGCAGGGCCTCTACCGGACGCTGTTCGAGACGCAGTTCCGAAGCGTGACGCCACGCTGACCCGGCGGCGCGTGCGCAGCCGCTTCTCGTCGCAAGCGTCAGTTCGACAGCTTGGCCTCCAGCTGGATGTCGACGGCCGCTAGCGCCTTGCTGAGCGGACATCCTCCCTTCGCCTCCTCGGCACAGCGTTGGAAGGTAGCCACGTCGATACCCGGTACCTCGGCCTCGCAGTGGAGTTCGATCGAGGAGATATGCGCGCCACCCTCGGTCGAAAGCGTCACGTGCGCTTGTGTCGAGACGCGTGTCGGCTCGTGTCCCGCGCCGGCCAGGATGTTGCTGAACGCCATCGTGAAGCAGGCGGCGTGGGCTGCAGCGAGCAGCTCCTCGGGGTTCGTGCCCGTGCCTTGCTGGAAGCGTGAAGGGTACGAGTACGGGACCTCGTTCAACAGGTCGGTCTCGGTCCCGAGCGTGCCGCTGCCGTTCTTCAGATCGCCGCGCCAGACGGCGTGTCCCTTGCGTGTCGGCATGGTTCTCCTTCCTGCCCGCCGGACGGCGGACAGTGCGACGATACCTGCTGGCCCCGAGGTAGCCTGTGCCGCCATGCCAGATCCCTACTCCGCCTTCCCCTGCCGCGCCAGCGGGTCGAGGCGGTTTCGAACGCTGCGGCGCTGCATAGCGCCGGTCGCCCTGACCATGGTCCTGCTATTCGGCTGCAACCCGGCCGGCACCGCCGTGGACAGCGATGCAACGGCGCAGGTGGCGATCGCCGCTCACGGGTTTGCTCGGCCAGAATCGATCGCTTCGTCCGATGGCGTGTTCGGGAGACAGGTCGCTGTCGCAGCGGGGCCAGATGGACCGATCGCGCTCTGGCAGGACCGAGACGGACTGCGATCCAAGCTTCTTCCAGCAGGTCCGAACGAGCGCTTCGTCACTTCGCGTGGGGTGCGAGACGTTTGGGCCGGCGCGGCTGGGGGCGATCGGCTGGTGGCATGGGCCGAGCGGGATCTCCGCAGCGGCCGCACCAGCCTGATGCTTCGCTGGCGCGGGGAGACGCGCAACCTGCTCACCAGCGTGCAAAGACCGCTCGCGACCCTCGTCTCGGGCAGCAAGGAGCCGGAACTGATGATCGCCAGCCCCACGCCGGACGGCTGGATATTCACGCTGCACAGCTGGGACGGTACCGTCCGCCGCGGGCCGGGCCGTTCCCTCACCGTCGCCAGCCTCGATGCGCGGCGTCGAGGATCGGTCATCACCCTCGCCTGGATCGAAGGCAGTGACGAACAGGTGTTCGGGAGGCCAGCCGGCAGTTGGTCGGCCTACCTGGTCCGCTGGGAGGACAGAGATGCCGGTCCCGGCCAGGCGATCCGGCTTGGAGCGGCACGTCACGATCGGGACGCGGACGTCGTCCGCCTCGGTAGCGCCGCTGAGGGCGAGGTGGCCTGGCCGGCTGCTGACGGGGCGCTGCTGGTGCGGCGCGGCGGAGCGACCGCCGTGGTACTCGGACAGGGCACCTTGATCGGGCACTTGGCCGGCCGCTGGACCTGGCTGGACGATAGGCTGGTACGCCAGCTCGACGCGAGTGGCAAGGTGCTCACGGTGCTGCGCCTTCCCTCCCCCGCCGAACATGTCGCCGCCGCGTACGCCGCAAGCACCGTCGGCATCGTCTGGTCGTCGGGTCGATACCTAGGAGGTCTCGAGGTCTGGGCCGTGACCGACACGACTCCGTACCGCGACAGTCGTTTGGAACGCCTGGCGCTGGCGATGGGCTTCGATCCCTGGCGACCGTACCAGGCCGCAGGCGGCCAGCTGCTGATCGCGCTACTTGCGGCGCTGCTGCTGGCGAGCTCGATGACGCCGGCATGGTGGTTGACGGCGTGGGCACTGGCGCGACGCTCCACGACCAGCTCCCGGCAGATTGCGCTCGAAGGTGCCCTGGTCGGAGTAGTGGTGCCAGTACTGACCGCCACGCTGATGGCGGTTCGCATCGAAGCGATCGGAGGACCGGCGATTCGTTTGTTGGTCGGGCCCGGTTGGCTGGCGGCCGGCATCGTGGGGGGCGTCTCGGCAGCCCTGGTCACGCTGCGCACACGCGATCTGGATGGTGCCTTGGGGCGTCTGCTGGCGGCCTGGATCTCGGGCTTCGTCCTGTCGCTGATTCTGGCCTTCGGAACGTTCGGCGCCTGGCAGCGCGCCCTCGGCAGTATCGGCTGAGAGCGGCCGAATCCCCTGTGGTACCGTGCCGCAGGAGGCGGGATGCAGTTCGACGTCGGAGACCACGTGGTTTATCCCTCGCAGGGTGCGGGGGTGGTTCAGGAAATCACGACCCGCGAGGTCCTCGGCGAACGCCAGGACTACCTGAAGATCGTCTTCGCGCGGGGCGACATGGAGATTCTGGTACCGCTCCGCAAGGGGCGGGAGGTTGGTCTGCGTCCCACCGTGGGCGAGGACGAGCTGGTGCAGCTCGAGAACGCCATCATCCAGGGCGACCTGAGCCTTCCTCAGCAGTGGCCTCCGCGCTACCGGGCCGAGCAGGAGATCCTGGCGGCCGGAAACGCATACCAGATGGCACGCCTCATCGGCGTGCTGGCCAAGCGTGACCTCGAAAAGGGCCTCGCCGCTACCGAGCGGGAAATGATGGAGTCGGCCAAGTCGCTGCTCGCCAGCGAGTTCGCGGTCGTGTCGGGCAGCGACCTGACCAGCGCCGAGGCGCGACTGGCTACGCTGTTACGCGAACGAATCGGCTGACCCGTTGGCCGGGACCTTCACCCCCTCTCCGGGCGAACCGGACGAGACGGTACCCAACCTCGCCTCGCCTCGCGTGGTGCGTGCCATGCTCGCGAGGCATGGGCTGACGCCGGACAGGTCGTTCGGACAGAACTTCCTCATCGACCGGAATGCCCTGAACGAGGTTGTGCGGGCGGCAGACCTGCCGCCGGGCGCGTCGGTGCTGGAGGTCGGTCCTGGACTGGGCACGCTGACACGCGCCTTGGCCGAGCAGGGGGCGACGGTCTTAGCGCTCGAGCTGGACGCCCGACTGATCCCAGCCCTGCGCGAAACCACCGACGCGCTGCCCTCCGTCCAAGTCCGGCAGGGTGACGCCATGCGATTCGAGCACGCCAGCATGCCGGCAGGCAGCTACCTAGTCTCCAACCTCCCCTACCAGATCTCCACTGCGCTCATCGTTACGGCGCTCGAGTCCGGCCGCTACCGGCGCCTGGCGGTCTTGGTGCAACGTGAGGTCGCCGAACGGATCGTCGCCGATCCCGGCGATCCCGGCTTCGGAGCGTTCAGCCTGATCTGTCGGCACTACGCCGAGGCCCGGATAGTGCGCGACGTATCGCCGGGCTGCTTCCTGCCGGCGCCCAAGGTCGTCAGTTCGGTGGTGCGAATAGATGCGCGACCCGACGTAGACCCGGATCCGGACACGTTCACGCTGATCCACATAGGCTTCCGCCATCGCCGCAAGACCCTTCGCAACAACCTGGTTGCGGCTTCGTACGACCCAATCAGCGTCGCACGCGGGCTCGACGAGGTCGGCCTGCCCCCGAACGTACGTGCCGAGGTGCTCGCACTCGACGCTTGGCGGCAGCTGCGCACGGTTCTGGGCGGCCCTGCCGGCGACTGACCGCACCTCCGATCGGTACGGCTTGGCGCAACGGCACGGCCCGCTTCGGGCTATCGTAGAGGCTCCGAACGCGACCGGTCGAGAGTTCGTCCGGGGAAGGGTGCGATGGCTGAGTTCCTTGTGGTCGGCGATGCGACCGTCGATCAGATGTATTTCGTGGACGCCGTACCTGAGGTGGGCGGCGAGATTACTGCGACGCGCGCGGTAATGGAGCCGGGCGGCGCCGGCGGTACGATCGCGACCGCCTTGGCACGGCTTGGCCACGCGACGCGGATCGCGACACGGGTCGGGACAGGTCCGCTCTCGAACCTCGCCTTGCGCAACATCCTCGAGGCCGGCGTTTCCGACGAGTTGATCCAGATCGACGAGACGCTGCAGACGAGCAGCGTGACGATCCTCGTTACGCCCGACACGCAGCGCACGATGATCTCCGCGATCGGTGCCAGTCGCGCTCTGGAGTCCTCCGGGCTCGACGCGCGCACCTTCGCCGGAGTGGACGCGCTGGTGATGAGCGCCTATAGCCTTGTGGACGGTCCGCAGCGCGACTACGCCGTAAAGGCGCTCGAGCTGGCGGCCGAGGCGGGAGCTACGACCTTCGTGGACATGGGGACCGGCGCGGTGAACGCCCTGCGTGGCCGGCTGATCGGCCTGGTTCAGAAGGTCGATTACCTGCTGATGAACGAGAAGGAGCTGTTCGCCCTCACCGGCGAGACGACCATCTCCGACGCGGTCAGCGGCCTGGCTGCGAACGGTATCGACCGGCTCGTCGTCAAGGTGGGTGAGATGGGGTCGATCGTGATTACGCCGGAGGCTTCGGAACTGGTCGACCCGTACGACATCGACGGCGTGGTCGACACCACCGGCGCCGGCGATTACTACACCGCTGCGTTCGCCCACGCGATCCTGTTGGGTAGCGACCTGCTTGGAGCCGCCCGCGCCGGCAACGTCGCCGGTGCGCTCAACACCACCGAGGTGGGGGCGCAACGGCGGGTGGTCGACCGGGCCACGCTCATGCGCGAGGCACGGCAGCTCGCGGCCACCGCCGGCTAACAATGCCGGTGAACGACCAGAGGCGCGCGCCTGCAATACGAGCCCTCCTGCTGGCACTGAGTGTGGTCGTGATGGCCCCCTGGGGGACCGCCTATGCGCAGGCGGATGGCGCGGCTGGAGGCGTGAACGCCGCCGAGCGCGTCGATGCCGTCTGGCGCCTGGTCGAAAGCCGCTATTGGGACCTCTCGACCGTGAGCGTGGACTGGGCGGGGCTGCGCGACAGCTACGCGGCGGCCGCCGGCGGCGTGAACGATGAGGCCGAGCTTCACGAGCTCCTAACCCGTATGGTGGCGGAGTTGGGCGACGAGCACTCTCGCTACGTCCCACCGGACGAAGTGGCACGCGTGCGTGACGCGTACGGGGACCTACCGTGCGTCGGGGTGTTCTCGCAAGCGGCGGGAGGAGCGTCGAGGGCTGCGGGCGCGTTCGGACCGGTCCGTTGGCGCACCGACGGTCGAATCGGCATCGTACGACTCGCCGATCTGGCGCAGGCGGGCACTTCGGCTGGCGTACGAGACGCGGTAGTACACCTCGAGCGGGCAGGCGTGCGCGGACTGATCCTCGACCTGCGTGGAAACCCTGGCGGTCGTCTGGTCGAGATGATGCGCACGGCAGGCGTGTTCGTGCGTGGGTTGCTGTGGCGCGTGACGACGCGCTGGAGCCTGCCGCTGCCCTACCCCGCCCTTGGCACGCCAGCCAGCGACTTGCCCCTTGCCGTGCTGGTCGACGGATCGGTAGCCAGTGCTGCCGAAGGCCTCGCGGGCGCTTTGCAGGCGTCCGGTCGCGCCGTGATTGTAGGCGAGCGCACCATGGGCAACGTCGAGGCGGTACTGCCGTTCTGCCTTCGCGACGGTGCTCAGGTGTGGTTGGCGACAGGGGTGCTGGCGCCGCTAGGAGGAGCGACGTGGGAAGGGCGTGGTGTCGAGCCGGACCTAGCGGTCGCACCGGGCGATGCCCTGGAAGCGGCCCTCGAACTTCTCTCGCGGCAACCGTGAGCGCCCTGCTCGAGCGGACCGTCGCTCCCGGCGTCCACCAACGGGCGTGTCCGAGCCTCACCCTGCCGCCGTTCGATGCGACCTGGGTGACGCTGATTCGGTCGGGAAGCCGCGGCGCGCTGGTCGATCCTGGCTTCAAAGACCCGAGTGACGCCGAAGCGCTGCTGGCTTGGGCTCGGGATCTGGGCGTCCTCGACATCGACCGCGTGCTGATAACGCACACCCACCGCGACCACGTCTGCGGGCTCGGTCCTGTGCTGGACCTGCTCGGCCCGGGGGTACAGGTGTACGTCCACCCGGCGGAAGTCGCTCGGATCGGCGTCCAGGCCGACGTCCGGCCGTTGGGCGACGGCCGCAGCCTGGTTCTTGGCGGCGCGCTCGTGCGCGCGTTGCACACGCCGGGCCATTCGCCCGGGCACCTCGCATTCGAGGTGCGACCGGCGGCGGACCCGCGCGACGCACCGGGACCGGCCGGCCTGGTGGCCGGCGATCTGATCACCGGGCTGGGCTCGCCGTGGATCGGCCTGCCCGAGGGCGACCTCGGTGACTACCTCGCCAGCCTGGAGCGCGTTCGAAAACTTGCCCCTGCTTGGATCGCGGTTGCTCACGGAGAGGCGGTGCAAGATCCGATCGCGGCGCTAGGCGCAGCAGCCCGGCACCGCCAGGAGCGGCTCGATGCGGTCGTAGCCGCCCTCGACGAACCAACCCGGCTGGAGGCGTTACAGCGCACGGTCTACGGCGACGTGCACGACCCGGACGCGCCGTTCGTGCGCAGTGCCCTGTTGGCGAACCTGCTGCATGCGATGCGCGAGCTTCGCGTCGCCCACCTCGGTGACGACGAGGACGGGCCGTACCTGCGGCGGAGGGGCAGCGACTGAGAGCTTCGATCAGCCCGGCCAGTCGCCGCTCGTGAGCGCCTCACGCAAAGCAACGGCGTCGTTGGCGAGCGGTTCGGCTCGTGCCGGTCGGTGCAGGAGCGCCTCGAGCGCTTCTGCGGTCGGCGGAGCCGCACCGGTCGCATCCGCGACCGCAGCTGGGAACTTGGCCGGGTGGGCGGTGGCCAGCACGATCGCTGGCTGCGCGAAACGGGAGGGCGTCGCGGCTCGCACACGCTCGAGGCCTTCGAGCGCGACGGCGGTGTGGGGACATACGACGACTCGTTCCGATTCGGCGGTGATGCGCATCCGCTCGAGGGTAGCGGCGTCGTCGATGCTGACCGCGTCGATGACCGTGGCCAGCTCGGCTCCGTAGCGCTGGGCGAGCCGCTCGAAGTTGCTTGGCGCCCCGACGTCCATGGCGTTCGATCGGGTGCGGATCGTGGCGGGCACGTCGGACGTGCCACGGCGTCCAGCCAGCACGTCAATGAAAAACCGATTGGCGTTGTGGGCCGCGAGAAATCCGGCGGTCTCGAGGCCCGCCTCGGCGGCCAAACGACCGGCGGTGAGGTTGCCGAGATTGCCGGACGGGACCACCAGGTACGGTGCTCGCCGCTCAGCGAAGTCGCGCTGGAGCTGCAGTGCACCCCACAGGTAGTAGAGCATCTGCGGGAGCAGTCGGCCGATGTTGATCGAGTTGGCGCTGGTGAGCCCGAGGTGGCGCAGTGCCGGATCGCCGAATGCGCCTTTGACGAGCCGCTGACAGGCGTCGAAGTCACCTTCGACGGCGAAGGTGCGAACCCCCGGTCTGGCCGTCACCAGCTGGCGTTCCTGAACGTCGCTCACGCCGCTGCGCGGGTAGAGCACGGCGACCCGCACTCCGGGTATGCCGGAGAAGCCGGCGGCGACAGCCGAGCCGGTGTCGCCACTGGTCGCCACGAGCACGGTGGCGGTCCCGCCGCGCTCGGCGAGCGCACGGCCGGCGAGGCGGGCCATGCTGCGCGCGCCGACGTCCTTGAACGACAGGGTGGGACCGTGGAATAGCTCGAGCAGCCAGCGGTCCTCGCTCAGTTCCACCAGCGCTACGGGAAAGTCGAGCGCCTGGCGCAGCAGTGCAGCGACCTCGTGCTCGGCGGGGCCCCACCAGGGGGCCAGAACCGTCGCCGCCAGGTCGGCCAGCGAGTCCGCGTCCTTCCAGTGGTGCGGGAGGGCAGGCACTTCCAACGGCAGGTACAGCCCTCCGTCGGGCGCCAGACCGGTGAGGATGGCCTCGTCGAGCGTGACGGCGCCAGCGCTCGCCCTGGTGCTGCGCACCCGCACCGCGCCC
>Ga0326597_10003523_pt1 | contig 22485 bp, 17 predicted proteins | sample RVTome_12_FD_203789 | JGI IMG/M metagenome (GOLD analysis project Ga0326597, IMG submission 203789) | Soil microbial communities from uranium-contaminated site in the Upper Colorado River Basin, Wyoming, United States - RVT100D185 | ecosystem: Environmental > Terrestrial > Soil > Contaminated >...
GTCCGATTTAGTTTGAAAATGTAAATTTAAAATATTATAGTTATTATTATGGACCGGTAGTTTCCGCCAGAGGCGGATCAGCCTTCGGCTGACAATTGGTTACCAGTCCGATTTAGTTTGAAAATGTAAATTTAAAATATTATAGTTATTATTATGGACCGGTAGTTCAATTGGTTAGAGCACCGCCCTGTCACGGCGGAAGTTGCGGGTTCGAGTCCCGTCCGGTCCGTTTTTTTATTGCCCTTTTTTGCTATAATTGATATAATTTAATTACAAAAACAAAAATACCAAACAAAAACAGAAATATACGAAAAATCCGCGAAATCTGCTGGATATTTTTCCACATATAGCGATGGCTTATGAAAAATAAAAAAAGATTAACTATCAGTTCAATTTACTGGTTTTACCTGGCGGCTGGCCTGATAATTGTCAGTGGCGTGATTTTTTTAAGTCAAATGACCAGAGAAGCCAGAGCTTTGAGCTGGACTGTCATCACCCTTGAATCAGGCGCGGCTTTTGGAGAGTATGTTGATATTAAAATTAATTCTTTGGGCAATCCCCGGATCAGCTCTTTTGACAGCGCTAATGAAGATCTTTTATATAGTTTTTGTGATTCCGACTGCACTTCCGCCCTTAACTGGACAACTGTCAGTCTGGATACAGTTAATACCGTTGGCAAGAATACTTCTCTGGCCCTTGATTCCTCAAATAATCCCCGGATTAGTTATCAGGATAATAATAACAGTGATCTCAAATACACCTCTTGCGATGCCAGCTGCGGTACACCCGGTAACTGGACAGGTACCACTATTGATAACGCCGGGATTGGCCTGGTTGCTACTTCCCTGACTTTAAACAGTTTAGATAATCCGCGGATTGCTTATCAGGACACTCTTAATTCAAATTTAATGTACGCTGAATATACTGGCAGTGGTACTGAAATAAGTTGTGATGATAATAATTGGACCTGCAGCGATATTGACACCGATGATGCCGGGTACTTTTTGTCATTAGCTCTGGATTCATCCAATAACCCCCGGATTAGCTATAAAGGAACAATAGATGCTGATCTCCGCTACGCTCAATTTGTTGGAGGAGGCGGCGGATCAGGCTGCGCCAATCCTGACTGGACCTGTATTACAGTTGATTCCAGCGTTACCGGCGAGTTTACCTCGTTAAAGATTAATGGATCCGATAATCCCCGGCTAAGTTATTATGACGCCGCCGCCGGCGGTTTGTATTATGCTTTTTGCGATTCCACCTGCACCAGCGCTCTTAACTGGACTACGGTGGTTGTTCATTCCGGTGTTTCAATCGGCCAGTATACTTCTCTGGAGCTTGATTCATCCAATAATCCCCGGATCAGCTACCTGGACGGGACCGCCGGTGATGTTAAATACGCCTCATGCGATACCAGTTGCGGCACGGCCGAAAACTGGACCAAAGAATCAATTGATACTGGCACGGCTTATACCGCTTTAGCTCTTGATTCTTCAGATGATCCTCATGTTGCTTTTACTTCTAGTTTGTCTTATGCCACGGCTTCAGCCGGCGGCGGTGGAGGCGGCGATGACGCCACGACGACAGTGACTGTTTCCAACGAAGCGCCTGAAGCCAGCGGCGTGGTCTTTAACACGACCGGCGGGACTTCCACCGGCGCTTCGGACGGCACGCCGACAGATGTTTCGTTGACTGAAAACACCACCACGACCGTTTATTGCGCCGGTATTGTTACTGACAACAACGGCTGCGGCGATATTCAAAGCGCCATTGCCTGGCTTTACCGCGTGGGCGGTTCCGGCACTTTGGCGGCCGCTGACTGCGACGCTGACCTGGAAGCTGATAATGACAACTGCTACAAAGCGACCAACTGCGCCGTGGATACAGCAGTTAATTCCTGCGGTGGAGCCAGTGATTTCACGGCCAGCTATAAATGTTCAGTATCAACGCAATATTTCGCTGAATCAACTGACGCGGGGTCCTATCAGGAAGGTATTCTTACTGGAGAAGGCAATGATGACGACGCCAACTGGAAATGCACTTTAGTCCCCAGTGACGAATCAACCGGCACCAGCGCCGAATCAGCCACTGGCAAAGAAGTTAACACTTTGACGGCCCTGAACGTGGCGGCCAGCTTTAGCTATGGTAGTCTGGCCTTGGGAGCCAATACCGGAGCGACTAATCAGACAACGCTGGTAACGAATACCGGGAATGTCGGTCTGGACACGGAATTGAGCGGAACGGCCATGACTTGCACTACCGGCAGTATCGCGGTTGGCAATCAGGAATACGCCAACGCGACCTTTACCTGGGGAGTCGGCGGGACAGATTTGAGCGGCCTGGCGACAGAGCTTGATTTGGACGCGGAGAGGACCAACGCGGCCGCTTCAACCGATCCGACCAAAGACATTTACTGGGGCCTGGGGATTCCGGCGACCGGCGCCGAAGGTTCATGTAGCGGAACTAACACGGTTACCGCCCTGGAAGACACTAATTGCGGTTACACGACATGCGATTAAATACAGGCACAAGGCAATAGGCACAAGGCAATAGGGTTGGAATTATTTTATTAGATGGGGGTCAGGCAAGAGAATAGGGGATAGTAGATAGGAGATTGAAAAAATTTAATGAAATTTAAAACCGACCCGTCAGTCGCGACCGTTGGGTCGGTTTTTTTATTGATTGAAAAAATATGTTAAATTATTTAACCTTGGCGACTATTTTTTCGAAGATTTTTGGATTATTGACAGCCAGGTCAGATAAAATTTTTCGATCAACTTCTATATTATTTTTTTTGAGCTGGCCGGTAAATTTAGAATAGCTTAAGCCAAATTTACCCCGGAGCGCGGCGTTAATTCTGATTTGCCATAAACGCCGGGCTTGTCTTTTTTTAACTTTCCGGTCACGGTAGGCGTAAACACCAGCTTTAGTCACGGCTACTTTGGCCAGTTTAGGCAGGTTTTTACGTCCCCACTTATAACCTTTGGCCTGCTTCAGCAGATTTTTTCGTCTTTTTAGATGGGTTTTTCCCCTCTTAACTCTTGGCATAGATTGTGCCTTAATTATATGGTGTTAAATTTTTTAAGGTTTTTAGTTCGGTTTTGGCGATTTCAACATCCCGCCTTTTGGCGTTAGTTTTTACGCCGCGATCTCTTGAATTAAAATGATCCTGGCCAGCGGCTCTTTTTAAATATTTTTTCTTTTTGGTTATTTTAAAGCGTTTGGAAACGGCTTTATGAGTTTTTAATTTAGGCATATTATTTATTGTCAATAATGGTGATTAATTTACCGCCGGCTTTTTTTAAAGGTTGTTCAACCACTATATTCAATTCCGGCTCATTTTTCAGGTCATCCACGAATTTAGCCATAATTTCCCGGGCTAAATCAGTATGGCGGTGTTCCCGGCCTCTTAGTATCATTTCAATTTTAACTTTGTAATCTTTTTCCAGAAATTTTTTGGCCTGGCTTAATCTGATTTCCCGGTCATGATCGCTGATTCTTAGGGATAGACGAACGCCTTTGGTTTCAACTTTTTTAATTTTTGCCTTTTGTTTCTGAATCCTTTTTTCCAGCTGATACTTAAAACTGCCGTAATCAATAATTTTAGCGACCGGCGGTTTGGAAACCGGAGAAATTTCAACCAGATCCAGTCCTTTATCCTGAGCTTGTTTGATCGCCTGGCTGGTTGGCACCACTCCGATCATTTCACCGTTTTCATCGATTAGTTTGACTTCGGGAACATTGATTCTTTCATTGACTCTGTATTTAGTCGGTGGCCCCGTTGGTTTTTTTCTTCTGTAAGTTTTACGCATTAGGTTTTAAATATTCCTTTAGCATTTGCTTTAATGTGGTTTTCCCTTTAGTTGTTTTAAAATATTTTTCTCTTCTTAAGGCGTCTTTTTTATTTGAAAACATTTCATAAAAAATTAATTCAAGAGGTTGGCGATTCTTAGTTGATGCTACCTCTCCCCGAGAGTGGGCTTGAAATCTTAATTTAACATTGTTTGTAAAGCCGATGTATAATTTATTGTCCTTTTTACTTAGAAGAACGTAGACATAATACATAAATTTTTTTAGAGCCCCGAACCACTCATAACCCGGCTGCTGCCGGGTTCTTCGGGTTCAGGGCCATGAACCATTCGCCAGAATTTAAATGGTTGTATTCATGACAGAACCTAATGGCCTGCCATGAACCTGAGCTGGGCTTTGCCCAGCGAATGGTTCATGGAGATGGCGGGAATCGAACCCGCGTCTAGAATTTCATAATAAAATAGTCTACAAGCTTAGTTTGATTTACAATTTAGATTATAAAACTAAAAATCAGACAAAATATTTTATAACCGAGCCGTTAATCTCAATTATTCTTTTGGCGGAAGAATAATCCAGTCCCATAATTATGACACCGGATACTTTCTATGGAACCTCAAAAGTCCGATGGGCCGCTAAGCCTTATTAGGCAACGGCCATTGCCAGGCTAGGAACTCTGAAAAGAGACTTAGCCTTGGCGAGTAAGTTGTTTGCACTTACAATTTTGCTGATAATTTTTACGGGTTAACCAGCCTGCCCGGCTTGCCTGTTTTAATATAAAAAAACTATCGAGACCATTCATCCCCTATTGGTTATTCAGCTCGCTTGCCCCGCGCCTGAACCGGCAAAGCCGGTGAATGGCGGCGGGGTCGAGACCATTCATCCCCGTATAATTATTCAGCTCGCTTGCCCCGCGCCTGAACCGGCAAAGCCGGTGAATGGCGGCGGGGTCGAGACCATTCATCCCCACTAAAACAGTCAACAGCCAACCCCGTCGCTCGCGAGCGACGGGGCAACAGCCAACTGTCATCAGAGTATGGAAGCAAACCCTGTTGACTGCTGACTACTTCCGCCGGAGGCGGATCCGCCTTTGGCGGAGACTGCTGACTTAATTTTTCCTGATCGTCTTTATTTTTTTCTGAATTTCTCGTTTTTTAATTAATTCCCGTTTATCAATCTTCTTTTTACCTCTGGCTACGGCAAATTCCAGCTTAATCTGATTTCTCTTAGTATACACTTTTAAGGGCACTAATGTCAAGCCCTGCTCCTGTGATTTGCCAATTAAAGTTTTAATTTCCTTTTTGTGCAAAAGCAGCTTGCGATTTCTGTCAGGATCATAACCCTCTGGCTTTCCGGCCATTTTATATGGCGGCAGATGGGAGTTGATCAGCCAGGCTTCATTTTTTTTAATCACCACATACGAGCCTTTAAGACTCAGCTGGCCGGCTTTAATTGATTTGACTTCCTGACCGGTCAAAACCAGCCCGGCTTCATAGGTTTCCAGGATAGTATAATCAAAGTTGGCTCTTTTGTTGACGGCAACTGTTGGCATATAATTCTAATTTATTATAGCTGCAAATGTTGACAAATTCAACCAAAAATCAGATACTTTGTCTAATTCTTTGAAAAAAGTTATAATATTTATAAATGAAAGAACAAATTAAAGATTTAATTAACCAGGCATTGGACCAGGCTAAAAAAGATACCAGACTGCCTGACTTTGTGTTGGGGGAAGAAATTCAGATAGAGCATCCCCAGTTAACCGAGCATGGTGACTACGCTACCAATATCGCTTTGAAGCTGGCTAAAATTGTTAAATTAAAACCAGTCGCCGTGGCGGAGCTTGTCGTTGAAGAGATTTTAAAATTAAAAGAAGTTAAGAAAAATTTCAGTTCAGTCCGGGTTAACCGGCCTGGTTTTATCAATTTCATTTTTTCCAAAGATTATCTGGTTGATCAGGCTAATCAGGTTAAAAAATTAAAAGATAAATTTGGCGGCGGCAGTCTGGGTGCTGGTCAGACGGTAGTGATTGATTATTCATCGCCTAATATCGCCAAACCGATGCATGTTGGTCATTTGAGATCAACTGTTATTGGCGACAGCCTTTATCGCCTGGCTAAATTTTTAGACTATAAAACGATTTCTGATAATCATATTGGTGATTGGGGGACCCAATTTGGTTTGTTGCTCTACGCTTATAAAAATTTTGGAGATAAAAAAAAGGTAGAAAAAGATCCGATTAATGAACTGAACAAGCTTTATATCGATGCCAGCCAACAAGCCAAAGACGATAAAAAAATCAAAGCCGCCGGCAAGGCTGAATTTAAAAAACTGGAAGACGGCGATCCGGAAAATAAAGAACTCTGGCTGTGGTTTACTGAAGTATCCATGAAAAAGTTTGAAACAGCCTATCAGCTTTTGGGCATCAATAAATTTGATTATGTCCTTGGCGAGAGTTTTTATGAAGATAAAATGAGTCGGGAGTTTGATGAATTGCTGGAGAAGGGGATTGCCAAAAAAGATCCCGATCACTCAATTTATGTTGATCTGGAGCCTTATAAACTCGGCCGGTGTATTTTGGTTAAATCTGACGGCGCCACGACTTATCATCTGCGTGATATTGCCACTTATCGTTATCGGCTGGAAGAATTCAAGTTTGATCAAAATTTATATGTGGTTGATTTTCGACAGAGCCATCATTTTTTACAGCTTTTTAAAGTCCTGGAATTAATGGGATTGCCGGAAGTTGATCAGTCTTTTCACGTTAGTTTTGGGATGTTAAAACTGCCGTCTGGTTCAACTATGTCGACCAGGGAAGGCAACCTGGTTGAGTTGGAACTTTTAATTAAAGAAGGTGTTGAAAAGGCTCAAAAAGTAATTTCTGAAAAAAATCCAAATCTTAAAAATAAAGATGAGGTGGCCCGCCAGATCGCGGTCGGCGCCATTAAATATGCTGATTTATCCCATAACCGGGAAACAGACATTATTTTTGACTGGGATAAGTATCTTCAGTTTGAAGGCAATACCGGCCCTTACTTACAATATACCCACGCCCGAATTAAAAGTATTTTAAGTAAAACTGATTTTAAGTTTTCAAAAATTAATCCGGACCACCTGACGGGAAAAGAAGAAATCGCTCTTTTAAGAAAATTATATATTTTTCCGGAAATTGTTCAGCAAGCTTTTGAAGATTATCTGCCAAGTCTGATCGCCAATTATTTATTTCAGCTGGCTTCGGATTTTAATCTTTTTTACAATAATCTGCCTGTTTTAAAAGCTGATGATAAAATTAAAAAGGCTCGTTTGAATTTGGCGGCCGCTGTCGCTCAAATTTTGAAAAATGGGCTGGATTTATTGGGTATTGAAGCCCCGGAAGAAATGTGACGAGCAAGGGAGATGAAGGTTTATTAAGGGTGATAAAGGGATATCAAGGGTATTGGAATTAAAATTTTTAAAATGATTGATTCAAGTTCAAACAAAAGTCAGTTAGTTAATCTCTCCACCTGGACGATTTTAAAAGTTATTTTAATTTTGTTTTTACTGTGGTTTGTTTATGTTGTCCGGGATATTTTGGCGGTTTTATTTGTGGCTATTCTGCTGACTTCCCTGCTTGAACCGTTTGTTACCTGGCTTCAGCAAAAAATGAAATTTCCCCGGTCGATCAGCGTTATTTTGATTTATGTGGTGGTCATCGGGCTGGTCAGCCTGTCATTAGTTTTGATTATACCGCCAATTGTTCATCAGCTGACTAATTTAATAAAGGTTTTTCCGGCGTTTTTTTCTGAACATAATTTTATATCTGATTATTTTGGACGGGCTGAAATTTTTGAAGGCCTGAAAACCGGTTTGTCATCTTTGGAGTCATCACTGGGGCGGACGGCCACTGGTGTCTACTCGACTGTCAGTTCAATTTTTGGAGGCATTATTTCTTTGATTTTAGTGCTGGTGATTACTTTTTACATGACAATTGAAGAAGACGCCACCAGACGGGTTTTAAAATCAGTTACCCCTGACAAATATCTGCCTTATGTCACCCAGTTAACCAACCGGATTCAAAATAAGCTTGGGTTATGGCTGAAAGGTCAATTAATTTTAAGTTTGATTTTAGGTATAATCTCTTATATCGGTCTGAAAATTTTAGGGATTGAATATGCTTTGATCCTGGCGGTTCTGGCCGGTCTGGCTGAATTCGTGCCTTTTTTGGGGCCAATCATTGCCGGGATCCCGGCGGTCATTTTGGCCTTTTTTCAGGAACCAATTAAGGCTGTCTTTGTCATCATTCTCTATATAATTATTCAACAGGTTGAAAATCATATTTTGGTGCCAAAAGTTATGCAGAAAACAGTTGGGCTGAATCCAATTATTGTCATTGTTGCATTGCTGGTTGGAGCAAAACTGGCCGGCGTTCTTGGAGCTTTGCTGGCCGTTCCGGTCGCCACGGCCATCGGTGTTTTTATAAAGGATTTTTATAGTTAAAATAATTTATGAATGAGAAATTAATGGATAAATTGGTTTCACTGGCCAAAAGAAGGGGATTTATTTATCCGTCGTCAGAAATTTACGGCGGTTTTGCCAATTCATACAATTACGGTCCATACGGAGTTGAATTGAAAAATAATATTAAAATTCTTTGGTGGCGGATGTTTGTTCATCAGCGGCCGGATATTGTTGGTTTGGACGGCAGTATTATTCTTCATCCCAAAGTTTGGGAAGCTTCCGGCCACACCACCGGTTTTAATGACGCTCTGGTTGACTGCAAGTCCTGTAAAAATCGTTTCCGGGCCGATCATTTGATTGAGGCCGCTTTGGACCAGGATATGGAGGGTAAACCCTTGGCCGCAATGGATAAGCTGATTAAGGATAAAAAAATTAAATGTCCTGTTTGCAAAAAATCTGACTGGACCAAAATCCGCCAGTTTAACGGGATGTTTAAAACGCATTTTGGCACTCAGGAAACCGAAGATAACCTGGCTTATTTGAGGCCGGAAACCGCCCAGGCGATTTTTGTGGAATATAAAAATATTATTGACACGATGAGAGTTAAAATTCCTTTTGGCATCGCCCAGATCGGTAAAGCTTTTAGAAATGAGATTACTCCGGGCAATTTTATTTTCCGAACCAGGGAATTTGAACAGATGGAAATTGAATATTTCATCAGAGAAAAAGACTGGAAAAAAGTTTTTGAAAAATGGCAGACAGCTATGGAGAAATGGGCGGCCGTTATCGGCTTAGACCAGAAAAATTTGAGGACCTACGAACATCCAAAAGAAAAATTATCACATTATTCCAAAAAAACGATTGATATTGAATATAAGTTTCCCTTTGGATTTAAGGAGCTTTACGGGTTGGCTTACCGGACTGATTTTGATTTGTCTCAGCATCAAAAATACTCCGGAGCTAATCTGGAATATTATGATCAGGAAACCAAAGAACGGTTTATTCCTCACGTGATTGAACCGACTTTTGGGGTAGACCGGACATTGCTGGCTTTACTGTCTGAGGCCTATACTGAAGAAATGGCGCCAACCGGCGAGGGTGGCCGGGAAGTCAGAGTAGTTTTAAAACTGAAAAAAGAACTGGCGCCGGTTAAAATCGCTGTTTTGCCTTTGTCAAAAAAAGTATCGCTCAACAAACTTTCCAAAAAAGTTTTTGACGAATTAAGCCAAAAATATTTATGCGAATATGATGAAACCCAGAGCATTGGCAAACGCTACCGCCGGCAGGATGAAATCGGCACGCCTTTTTGCCTGACGGTTGATTTTGAAAGTTTGGAAGACAAAGCCGTAACAATCAGAGACCGTGACACAATGAAACAGGATCGAATTAAAATTGACGAACTATTAGACTATTTTAAAGATAAATTTTAATTAAAGGTCCCCCCTTAGCCCTTTTATCCTCCCGATCCCGCCTTTGGCGGGATCGAGGATCCACGATCCGCTAAAATTTTATCATAGATGAAATTAAGCGGATCGGGACCTTTAACCCTTTTAACCCATTTATTTTATGTACAAAAAAACAACCTTTTCAAACGGTATCCGGGTCATTACCGTTCCTCTTCACGAAACCAACGCCGTGACTGTTTTGGTTCTGGTCGGGGCTGGGTCCAGACATGAGCCAAAACCTTTGAACGGCGTTTCTCATTTTATAGAACACATGATGTTCAAAGGGACAAAGAAAAGGCCGGCCACTTTGGACATTTCCAAAAATCTGGACAGTGTTGGAGCTGAATACAACGCCTTTACCGGCAAAGACCATACTGGTTATTACATTAAAACTGATTATAAACAGGCAGATCTGGCCCTGGATATATTGTCTGATATGCTGACCAACTCTAAGTTTGATCAGACCGAATTAACCCGGGAGAAAAAAGTTATTATTGAAGAAATCAATATGTATCAGGATAATCCGCTGATGCATATTGAAAATCTTTTGGAACAATCATTGTTTCAGGGTAATTCGCTCGGCTGGGATATTGCCGGCAGCCGGCAGTCAGTCAGTTCAGTTTCCAGAAAACAGATGCTCGGTTATAAAGACCGGCTTTACCGGGGGGATAATATTGTGATTGTTGTCGCCGGCCGGATTAAAAAATCTGTGTTAAAAGATATTAAAAAATATTTTGGCGGCATTCCTGATGATCGAAAAGAAAAGGCAAAAAATGAAGAGTTTGATTTTCCGGTTTTTCAATTGAGCCAAAAGAAACCAGCCGTCATTTTGCAATATAAAGAAACAGAGCAAATTCAGCTGGCTTTGGGATTTCCGGGCTATTCTTATTTTGACAAGAATATTTATCCTTTGGCTTTGCTGGCCGTTATTTTGGGGGGGACAATGAGTTCCCGGCTGTTTATTGAAGTCAGGGAAAGAAAAGGGCTGTGTTATTTTATCCGGTCAGGGATGAATATTTATCAGGATACCGGTAGTCTTTATATTCAGTCAGGACTGGACAAAACCCGCCTGGAACCGGCTATTAAATTAATTTTGAAAGAATTGAAAAAAGTTAAAAGGCAGGGGGTGACCGCCGCCGAATTAAAAAGGGCCAAAGATAATTTTCGGGGTAAATTAATGTTAAGCCTGGAAGATTCCATGAAGCTGGCCGCCTGGTATGGCGAAGATGAGATTTTAACCAGCCAAACACACACGCCTCATGAAAAAATTAATAAAATCATGGCGGTTACCAGGTCTGATGTTAAGCGGGTGGCCAATGAGGTTTTAAATCATTTCCAACTCAATTTGGCTTTAATCGGTCCGTTTAAGAGCTCTAAACCTTTTCTGAAACTATTGAAACTTTAAACTATGAACCCCGTTAGAAATCAAAAATATTTTTACGTTTATGTTTTGCAAAGTAAAAAAACACAAGGTTGGTATATTGGAGCAACAAAAGATTTACGAAAAAGAGTTTTAAGCCATAATAATGGCGAAAACATATCTACAAAACATAGCATCCCTTGGGAATTAATATATTATGAGGCCTCACTTTTTCAAAAAGACGCTTTTACTAGAGAAAAATATTTAAAATCGGGCATGGGGCGGAGATATTTAAAGAATAGATTAAAATCCTTTTTAAGATATGATTTCTAACGGGGTGAAAATAGGGATTGATTGCCGCTCCATTGTTAATCCGGAACGGGGGGATACAGGTATTGGGCATTATGCTTATTATTTGGTTAAAAATTTACTGGAGCGGGATCAGTCTAATCAATACGTTTTATTCGGTAATTCCCGGGAAAGTTTACAAGAATTTAAAAACCCCAATGTCCAGTTGAGGGTTTTTGCTTTTTACAAATTTAAAAAATTTTTGCCGTTTATTTATAATCATTTGCTGGTTGCCCGCTGGCTGAAAAATGAAAAATGCGATTTAATGCATTTTCCGGCCAATATTATCCCATTATTTTATTCAGAGAAATCTGTTTTAACGGTTCACGATTTGTCTTTTGTTATTAATCCCAACTGGTTTGTGAAGGTCAGTTATTTTTTTTCAAAAATTTTATTTCCTGGAAGCATTGAAAAAGCAAAAAAGATTATTGCTGTCTCCGAAACCGTAAAAAATGATTTGATAAAAAAATTTAATCTGCCGTCAGAAAAAATCAGCGTTATTTATAACGGGGTTGATCTTAGTGATTATAATGAAGTTGAAGCTGGTGACAATAAATACGGGCGGTATATTTTGTTTTTGGGGACAGTTGAGCCCAGAAAAAATATTCTTATCCTGATTAAGGCATTTTCCAAAGCAATTAAAGATTTTCCGGATTTAATTTTAATTATTGCCGGGCAAAAGGGCTGGAAATATAAACCAGTTTTTGATTTAATTAATGTTTTAAATTTAAAAGACAAAGTGAAATATTTGGGATATGTTTCGAAGGACAAAAAGATTTATTTACTGAAAAACGCTCAATGTCTGGTGTTCCCGTCTTTTTATGAGGGGTTTGGCTTGCCGGTCCTGGAAAGCCTGGCCGCCAGAACGCCGGTGATTACTTCCGCCGGGACGGCCATGGCTGAATTTGGGCGGGGGAGCGTTGTTTTAATTGATCCGGCCGATAGTGATCAGCTGGCTGAAGCAATCGTTGACATTTTAACTGATCATAATTTAAGAGATCAGCTCAAACAAAAGGGCTATCAAAAAGCCCAGGCGTTAACCTGGGCCGCTTCAGCTGAAAAAACTTTAAAATTGTATTTATCTGACTGAATAGATGATTAAGAGAAAGATTGCCTGAATGGTAATGCCATGGATAAATTTGATGTCATATTTTTCAAGGGTAGTGTGGATAGCGGTATGAACAGCGTAGAATTTTTTTAAAATTCTGAATTCATAGAGCTGGTAAAGGCCGACCAGGAAGTCGGGGATTATCGCCCCGATAACGCCCCAGAAAATAAAAGGCAGGCTTGGGCTGGATAAATTCAGATAGAGGATGCCTAAAGTTAAAACAGTAGCGCCGATTAAGTCAGCCAGGATAATGAAAATAATTCTTTTGACCTTATGACCGTTGCGGTAATCAACAATCATGTGATTGTCGCCATGTGGGATAAAATCCAGAATAAAATGGGAAATAAAACCAGCTAAAAATGCCAGTAATGATGAACCGACCTGCTGGCCGATGACCGCGCCAACAGCCGCGTGAACTGTTAAAAACATAAGTTTTAACTATATTTAAGGACTTATATTAAATTATATCATTTTTGAGGAAAAGAGGTTGTGGAAAATTATAGCGGTGGGTGGATTTGAACCACCGACCTCTGCCTTATGAAGGCATTGCTCTAACCACTGAGCTACACCGCCTGATTTGGTAGTTGGTGACTGGTAGTTGGTGTTTTGTAAAAAAAAATTGCGGGGGCGGGACTCGGCCGGTCATTCGACCGGCCGCCCGATCGGACCTGTCAGGTCGAATGACCTGATGATCGGGCGAACCCTATCATCATCGTTGCTATTTAGAGGTTGATATTCCGGATATTTTAAATTGCGGGGGCGGGACTCGGCCGGTCATTCGACCGGCCGCCCGATCGGACCTGTCAGGTCGAATGACCTGATGATCGGGCGAACCCTATCATCATCGTTGCTATTTAGAGGTTGATATTCCGGATATTTTAAATTGCGGGGGCGGGACTCGAACCCGCGATCTCGAGGTTATGGGCCTCGCGAGATGCCATCTTCTCTACCCCGCTATAATTTATTTATATCAAGCTTATTTAATATATCCCTAAGCTGCTGTTTTAAAAATCTTCTTCCTTCGGTTTTTTTTAAATATTTTTCTCTTCTTTTTGCGTCGCTTTCTAAAAGGTAGCATTCACAATGAATTAACTTTACTGGTAATCTTTTGCGTGTTGATTTTACTTTACCGCGGCAATGTTCATCCAGTCTTTGTTTAAGATTGACTGTAAAACCTTTATATAATTGCTTATTGCTCAGTAACAAGATATAGATATAGTACATATCTTATAAACTGGCATGAATTAAGATTAATTGTTAAAAGGGACTCGGCCGGTCATTCGACCGGCCGCCCGATCGGATGATCGGGCGAACCCGCGATCTCGAGGTTATGGGCCTCGCGAGATGCCATCTTCTCTACCCCGCTATAAGCAGTATTAATATTATATATGTTTTAAAGAGGTTTGTCAATTGCCGATGGTGGGAGTCGAACCCACATGGTCGAAGACCACGCGATTTTGAGTCGCGCGCGTATACCAGTTCCGCCACATCGGCCAATTATAACTTTAAAACTAATTTTATAATAAAATTGCCAAATTGTCAAAGTAGTTCGGTTATTGTATACTATAAGAAATTATTTACCCCGTTAGATCCTAAAATCTGTTTTAGATAGCATATCTAACGGAGCAAGTTGCGTGGATCTAACGGGGTTTACTTCTCTATGGCGGAAATTATAGCGGTTGTTAATCAAAAAGGCGGCGTTGGTAAAACCACGACAGCTGTTAATTTGGGAGCGGCTTTGGCTAATTTTGGAAAATTTATTTTACTGGTTGACATAGATCCTCAGGCTAACGCCACTTCGGGTCTGGGCGTTGATTATCAAAATTTAAACCTGGGTGTGTATGAAGCGATGATTGGCCACCAGCCTCTGAAAAATGTCATTTTAAAAACAGCAGTCCCTGGCTATAAAATTGCTCCAACCACCACTGCCCTGGCCGGAGCTAATATAGAGCTGATTAACCTGGAAGACAGGGAATACAAACTTCATCAGACTTTGCTGGAAGTCAGGAATGATTATGATTATATTTTAATTGACTGCCCGCCGTCTTTGGGAATCCTGACTATTAATGGTTTGGTGGCTGCTGATAAAGTTTTAATACCGGTCCAGTCTGAATATTATGCTTTGGAAGGTCTGGGCCAGCTATTGCGGACAGTCCGTCTGGTTCAGGAAAATTTAAAACCTGATCTGGAAATTATGGGAGCGGTCATTACAATGTTTGACAAACGCAACAGTTTGTCCCAGCAGGTGCTGGAGGAACTTTACAAACATTTTCCTTATCAGATATACCGGTCAATCATTCCAAGAAATGTCCGGTTGACTGAAGCGCCGAGTCATGGCCTGTCAATTTTTAATTATGATCCAAAATCAAAAGGGGCCAAAGCATACGAAAGATTGGCCCGCGAAGTTTTAAATATCGGTTTTTTATAAATTTATGAACAAAAACAAAGGTTTGGGCCGGGGATTAGGCTCTTTGATCCCGCCTAAAATACAAAAAACTGTTATTGAGGAAACTAAATCAGAGGCTTTGAAAGAAGTTATTAGCGGTGATAATGTTATTCAAATTCCGATTGAAGACATTTCGCCTAATCCCAGCCAGCCCAGAAAAGATTTTTCCCACCGTGAACTGGAAGATTTAATTAATTCCATTAAAGAACATGGGATTATTCAGCCTTTGATTGTTACCAAAAAAGCAGATGGCGATTACGAGCTGATTGCCGGAGAAAGAAGACTGCGGGCGGCCAGGATGCTTGAGCTAAAAACTGTACCGGCAATTGTCAGGGAAGCCGGAGCTCAGGAAAAACTGGAGCTGGCTTTGATTGAGAATATTCAAAGAAAAGACCTCAATCCGATTGAAGAAGCCCTGGCTTATCAGCAGCTGATTGACCAGTTTAATCTGACCCAGGAAGAGCTGTCCAGAAAAGTTGGCAAGAGCCGGGCTTTCGTGGCTAATACTTTAAGGCTTTTAAATTTACCAGAAGAAGCCCAAAAGGCGGTTATTGACGGCAAGATTACGCCCGGTCACGCCCGGACAATCGCCAGCCTGGAAGATCCCAAAGAGCAAATTGTTTTTCTAAAAAAGATTATGGCCAGCCAGATGACTGTTCGGGAAGCTGAAAGCGCCGCCAGGAAGATTTCTGTTAAAAAACACACCAGGACAGTGACTGTTGATCCTTTAATTGTCGATAGAGAAGAAAAATTAAGAGAATTTTTTGGAACTAAAGTTAAAATAAAAAAATCAGGCCAGGGAGGCCGGATTGAGATTGAGTTTTATTCAGATGAAGAATTGAATGAGATAGTTAGTAAATTAAGCCACTGAATAGCGCTTTATATTGTTATTTACTTAAAGTTTTTTCCCATTCAGTCAGTTTCTTTTTATTGAAATGTTTAATTTTTGACCGGGCGTTTCCGGTTTTGACGAATTTGATCCAGTCCAGGCTGGGTCCTTTTCTTTTTTTATCAATAATTATTTCAACCACATCGCCGTTTTTTAATTTGGTGTCCAGCCCTGCCGGATTATCATTGATTTTGGTCCGGGAGCATTTATTGCCGATGTCAGTGTGGATCTGATAGGCAAAATCAACCGGAGTGGCGTCCTCGGGCAGTTCAATCACGTCGCCTTCAGGCGTGAAGACAAAAATTCTGTTTTGAAAAATATCAATTTTTAAAGTTTCCAGACTTCTTTCATCTTCCATTTGTCGGGCCATTTTACCCAGTTCATTGACCCAGGCTAGTTTTTTCCTGACTTTAAAAGAGCCTTTTTCCTTGAAATGCCAGTGGGCCGCCAGACCGTATTCAGCTTCCAGGTGCATGTCTTCGGTTCTGATCTGGAATTCCACCACTTCTCCGTCTTCAGCGAAGACCGTCGTGTGAAGCGACTGGTAGCCGTTGGGCTTGGGCTGGGCGATATAGTCCTTGATTCGGCCTTTCAGCGGACGGTATTTGCGGTGAATCAGGCCCAGAACGCTGTAACAATCGGCGATTGTCGGGACGATAATTCTTAAAGCGACCAAATCATGGATCCTGGTAATGTCCAGATCGTATTTGAGCATTTTTTTGTAAAGACTGTAGAGATATTTAGCCCGGTCATGAATGGAAATCACTTCAATGTTTTCATCTTCCAGCATTTTTCTGACGTCTTCTTTGATATGTTGTAAAGCTTGTTCTCGCTGGGCGTAAAGTTTCATTGATAAATTATTGAGCCATCTGAATTCCTGGGGGTTGGCGTATTTAAAGGCCCAGTCCTCCAGCCGGCCTTTGATTTTTCCAAGCCTTAAGCGATTAGCGATTGGGGCGTAGATTTCCAGGGTTTCTTTGACGAAGCGGTCTTGTTTTTCTTTGGGGAGATATTCCAGAGTCTGGAGATTGTGGAGCTGATCAGCGAATTTAACCAGAATGACTCTTAAATCTTTGGCCATGGCCAGAAACATTCTTCTGAAATTTTCAACATAATTTTCATCACCACTGTAATGGACACCACGAAGTTTAGTGACGCCGTCAACCAGATTGGCGACCTCTTTGCCAAATTTCCGTTCAAGTTCTGACAAAGCGGCGTCAGTGTCCTCGACCACATCATGCAACAGACCAGCGATAATTGTCGGCTGGTCTGCTTTCATCTCTGCCAGAATGGTGGCCACGGCTGACGGGTGAATAAAATAAGGCTCGCCCGACAGCCTTTTTTGACCCTGATGGGCTTCATCAGCGAATTTAAAGGCTCTTTTAATCTCGGCGATTTTAACCGGCAGCTTATTCTCTTCAATTGTTTGAATTAAACGTTTGAGAGACATAATTATTTGGGTTTTCGATGAATTGATGATTTTAGCATAGAATAATATTTTATGAAATACTAGTGAAGCGTTTTTTAGATTTAAAACATGAAAGCATTAAAACATTAAAACATGAAAGCAAAAGGTGCTTTAATGTTATTGTGTTTTTATGTTTTAATGGTTTCTTCAATTTCTTTCTTAAAGGCACATTCTTTATTGGAACATTTAACTTTGTTTTTACCGCCAAAAACCAGAAGAGAACCGCATTCCGGACATTTTTCACCGGTCGGTTTTTGCCACAACGCGAATTTACAGTCAGGATATTCGGAACAGGAGTAAAAGACCCGGCCTTTTTTACTTCGTTTCTCAACAATTTCACCCCGGCCGCATTCTGGACATTTAAGACCGGTTGATTTGACGATCGGCTTGGTGTTTTTGCAGTCAGGATAATTGGAGCAAGCCAGGAATTTGCCAAAGCGGCCGGTTTTAATGACCATCGGCGAGCCGCATTTATCGCAGACTTCGTCGGTTGTTTCCGGTTCAGGCGGCTGACCATTTTTACCTTCTCCGGGCAAAGGCTTGGTATTTTTACATTCCGGATAATTGGAACAGGCCAGGAATTTACCGTAGCGACCGATTTTGATAACCATTGGCGAGCCGCATTTATCGCAGACCTGGTCTGTTTTTTCCTCCGTAATCTCTTCCTTTTTCAGTTCTTTGCCTTTTTCCGTGATTGTTTTCTTGAAAGGCTGATAAAAATTTTTGATCATCGGCGCCCAGTCTTTTTTACCGCGCGCGATCTGGTCCAGGCTTTCTTCCATTTCGGCCGTGAATTTAAGGTCAACGATTTTGGGAAAATGGGCCACCAGCAGGTCATTGACAACTTCACCGATGTCAGTCGGCTGGAGCCTTTTGTCTTCATTTTTAATGACATAATTTCTGTCCTGAATAGTGCTGATAGTCGGAGCGTAAGTTGACGGCCGGCCAATGCCTTCTTCTTCCAGCGCTTTGACCAGGCCGGCTTCGTTATAGCGGGCTGGCGGTTCGGTAAAGTGCTGGCTGGGAATTAATTTGATTAAATCCAGAATTTCTTTTTCTGCCAGCAGAGGTAATAGTTTTTCTTTGGCTTGGGCCGGATAGATTTTTAAAAAGCCGTCAAATTTGATGACTGAACCAGTTGCCCGGAAAATATAATTTTTAGCTTTGATATCAACTGAAGTGTTGTCCATAATGGCCGGATTCATCTGGCAGGCGATTGTCCGGCGCCAGATCAAATCATACAGCCGAAACTGATTTTTATCCAAATATTGTTTGACTGATTCAGGCGTTTTATTCGGAAAAGTCGGCCGGATAGCCTCATGGGCTTCCTGGGCGCCTTTGGCGGTGGTTTTATAGAAAACCGGTTTGCCTGGCAGATATTGATCACCAAATTGTTGGCTGATTACCGCTCTGGTGTTTTTGACAGCTTCAGCCGACAGATTCAGGGAATCTGTTCTCATATAAGTGATTAAGCCGACTGAACCTTCTGACCCAATTGAGATTCCTTCATAGAGCTGCTGAGCCAGGACCATTGTTTGTTTGGTGGAAAAACCTAATCTGTTGGCCGCTTCCTGCTGCAAAGTGCTGGTTTTAAAGGGAGGGTTTGGTTTTCTGATTTTTTCTTGTTTGGCGATTTTATCAACCTGATAGTCAGCTTTTTCTAAATCTTTCAGAATTTGACTGGCCGCTGCCTGATTTTTAACGGCAAATTTATCAAGATTTTTATCACTTTGTTTAACCAGCTTAGCCAGAAATGATTCAGCGCCTTCTTGTCCGCCAGCGGCGGATTTCTTAAGTTCTGATTCAATAGTCCAGTATTCTTCCTGCTTAAAGGCCTTGATTTCCCGTTCCCGGTCAACAATTAAACGGACGGCGACTGACTGGACCCGGCCGGCTGACAAGCCCCGGGCGACTTTTTTCCATAAAAGAGGGGATAGCTCGTAGCCAACCAGGCGGTCAAGAATCCGGCGGGCCTGCTGAGCATCCACCAGGTCAATATTAATATCTCTGGGTTCTTTGAGGGCTTTTTCAATGGCGCTTTTGGTGATTTCATGAAAAACAATTCTTTGGGTTTTCTTTTTATCAATTCCAATGGCCTTAATTAAGTGCCAGGCGATTGCTTCGCCTTCCCGGTCTTCGTCAGTCGCCAGAATAATTACATCTGATTTTTTTGCGGCTTCTTTTAAGGCTTTAATCCTGGTTTTGGCTTTTTCCGGAATAACATAAGTCGGCTCAAAATTATGTTCAACGTCAACTCCCATTTCTTTTTTGGGCAGATCACGGACATGACCATAGGAAGACAGCACTTTGTAGTCCCTGCCTAAAAATTTAGAAATGGTTTTGGCTTTAGTGGGTGACTCAACGATGACTAAGTTTTTCATTTTATTTAAGTTATTAGAAACTTTTACGGCTTTTAACTATTTTTTCTTCAGGAATCCAGCGCTGGCGGAGTTCGCCGGCCAGATAGGTTGAGCCGGTAATGACAATTAAATCATTTTTTCCGGCCTGGCCAAGAGCGTAATCCAGAGCCGCAAAAGGATTTAAAAAAAATTTGGGAACTAATTTATTTTTAGAAATTTTTTTAACCTGCCTGGCTAATTTTTTCAGGTCGGCCGCCGGCCGCCGGGAAACCTGATAGCGGGTCAGTAAAACCTGATCAGCCAGGGGAATTATTTTTTTGAGCATTCTGGAGCTGTCTTTTGATTCCGTTATTCCAATAATGAGAAATAATCTTTGTTCTGTCAAATCTTTTAAGATATTAACCAGACTTTTTATTTTTGAATCATTATGGGCGATATCTATTATAACATCGGGTTTGGACTGAATTTTTTCAGCCCGCCCGGGCAGGCGGCCGGCTAGTAACCCTTTTTTAATAATTGATTTTTTAATCCCCAGTTTATTGGCTAAATTGATTGCCAGCAAGGCATTTTTAAGCTGATGCCGGCCACCCATGGCCAGCTGATAAATTTCATTTTCAAATTCAAATTCAGCTTTATCAAAATCATTTTTTATTAATTTCGTCGCGGATTTAATCTGATTGAATTTTGCCTTTTTCTGACGGCAAACCGATCTAAAAATATTAAGAATAGCCGGCCGGGTTTCAGTTGTCAGGAAAATTGAATTTGGTTTAATAATGCCGGCTTTGGTCTCGGCGATTTTTTTCAGAACCTTGCCTAAAATATGAGTGTGGTCATGATTGACGTTGGTGATAATCGTAAATTTTGGCTTTTGAATAATATTTGTTGGATCAAATTCTCCGCCGCAGCCAACTTCCAGGATAACATAGTCGCATTTTTCCTTTTTAAAATACAAAAAGGCGGCCGCCAGCAAAATCTCAAAATAAGACGGCCGGCCATAACTGGTTTTCAAATAAACTTTTTTGATCGGTTCAGACAAGCCGGCAATGATGGCGCTAAAATTTTTTGTTGAAATATAATGGTTGTTAATTCTGATTCTTTCAATCGTTGTCGTTGGATGGGGTGAAAAATAAGCCCCGGTTTTATAGCCGGCGGCCGTTAAAACTGACTGAATCATGGATACGGTTGATCCCTTGCCGCTGGTCCCGCCAACATGAACATATTTAAAATCCCGGTGAGGGTTGCCGATTAATTTTAAAAAATACCTGAATCTTTTGAGATTCAGCCGGCGGCTTTTTTGGTAATCATCAGTAATCTGGTTGGGAAGATTATCCAGCGATTCCAAAAATTTTATTGTTTGAAAATAATTTTGAAACATAAAATCCCCTTATTTCCGTTTATCTCCCTTGATCAACCCTGATCTCCCCTGATTCTAGTATATTATCACATAATTTGAACCGCCTAAATTTTTAACCCGGCCTTTTAGTTCAAGATTAGTGACGGTTGTCATGATTTGGGCCGAGGACAGTCCGGTCAGTTGAATCAGCTTATTGATCTGAAGCGGTTCTTTGGACAGAAACTTCATTAAACCCTCTTCATCGGGTGTTAGAACTGTTTGAGGCTGCCTCTCAATATAATTATTTAAAAAGCCGATGTCAAGAGCTTCTATAATATCACTAACGGACTCAACCAGCCGGGCGCCTTTTTTAATTAAATGATTAGTCCCTTTTGACTGCTGACTGAAAATATTACCGGGCACCGCGAAAACTTCCCGGTTTTGTTCCAAAGCGTTATAGGCGGTAATCAGGGCCCCTGATTTTTGACCGGCTTCAATCACCAGAGTGGCCTGACTTAAGCCGGCAATAATCCTGTTTCGCCTGGGAAAATTTTGTTTAAAAGGCTGGGTTCCCAAAGGAAATTCTGACAATAAAAGTCCTTTTTGGCTGATAATTTTTTTGGCGAGCGGGTAAGCCGACCGGGGATAAATAGTTTCCAGGCCGCAGCCTAAAACAGCTATGGTATAGCCGCTATTTTCAAAAGTCGTTTGATGAGCGATGGAGTCAATTCCCAAAGCCAGGCCGCTGACAATAATAAAGTTGTGGGCGACTAATCCCTTAACAAGTTCCTGAGTTACCTGCCGGCCGTAGGAACTGACTTTCCTGGTGCCAACGACAGCAATGACTGGCAGTTGATTTAATATTCTAATATTGCCCTGATAATAGAGCAGGGGCGGCGGCGCGTAGATTTCTTTGAGCAGAGCGGAATAATTTTTGTTTTCAATGTTAATCAGGGAGATTTTATGTTTTTGGATTTTCACAAGTTCTTGTTCAGGATCAATCATTTGTCTTTGATTAATAATTTCTCTGGCTAATTTTTCTCCCAGGCCGGCCCTAATGAAATCGTCAAAAGAACCCCGCCAGGCGGCTTCAATTGATTTAAAATATTTTAAAATTTTTCTGGTATTAACCGGGCCAAGGTTTTCTATCAGGGAAAAGCCGAGGTAGTGTTTTGATTCAGAATTAAGGCAGTTTGACATATCAGGTATTTAAGAAGTTAGGTTAGGGTTAGGAAGCCGGTATAGAAGTTGGGTAACCCTAACCTTATTTCCAAATTAAAAAACACCCCTCTCGGCCAAGCCAAGCTGGGGGTGGAAATCTGGTTTAAGGATATAATTGTATGTTTCAAAAGTCAACTATTCTGTCGCACGGAAGTGATAATGTCATAGTACAAGGAAATTAAAATGTCATACCTAATATATAATGAAATGGTTAATCATTAACCATTTCAAGTATGACACTAGAATTTACTATGACTCAAAAA
>Ga0326597_10003524_pt1 | contig 22475 bp, 20 predicted proteins | sample RVTome_12_FD_203789 | JGI IMG/M metagenome (GOLD analysis project Ga0326597, IMG submission 203789) | Soil microbial communities from uranium-contaminated site in the Upper Colorado River Basin, Wyoming, United States - RVT100D185 | ecosystem: Environmental > Terrestrial > Soil > Contaminated >...
GTGGTTGCTTCTCGAACGGCCGGGTTTGCCGGCGCCGACCTCGCCAACCTCGTCAACGAGGCAGCGCTGCTGGCCGCTCGGGCCGACAAGGACGTCGTCGAGGCACGGGACTTCGATGCGGCGATCGATCGACTGATCGCCGGACTCGAAAAGCGGCGTGTCATGAGTCCTCGAGAACGTGAGATCATCGCGTATCACGAATCCGGACACGCCATCGTGGCAAGCGTTCTTCCCGATATGGATCCCGTGCACAAGATCTCGATCGTGCAGCGCGGATTCGGGGCGCTCGGCTACACGATGCAGTTGCCCCTGGAAGACCGGTACCTGATGACCCGCACCGACCTGCTGCGCCAGCTCGCCGTCTTGCTCGCCGGCCGAACCGCAGAAGAGATCGCACTGAGCGAGATCTCGACCGGCGCTCAGAACGACCTGCAGCGCGCGACCGACATCGCGCGGGCGATGGTGACCGAGTTCGGGATGAGCGATGCTCTCGGAGCCGTCAACTACGATGGCAATACGCGCGGACGGTTCATGGACATTTCGCTTGGGCCTGACCGCGGGAACTATGGTGAAGACACGGCGCAGCAGATCGATTCCGAGATCAAGCGCATCGTGTCGGAGGCCCATAAGACGGCCACACAGATTCTGTCTGAGAAGCGCGCCATACTGGAGACGGTCGCACGTCGCCTGCTCGAAGTCGAGGTGATGGAAGGGGCCGAGCTCCGTCGTCTGATGAACGTCGGTGGTGCGTCACAGCCACCCGATTCACTGCCGTCGACCGCCTAACGCGTACGGCTGCCCGCGTCGGCCCTACGTTCACACCTTCATGCGACGGTCACCCTGCGCAAATGTACCGGTCATGTCAGGGCCACCGCGCGACGAGGCGATTGTATACACGCCGCCAATGGGACGATTTGACGATGGTGTCGTGTGAACGGACGCGATATATTGTGGATGCTATGAAGATATTCAGCGTTGCACTCCTGCTCGGCACCCTCGTGCTCTCGTCGACAGGCGCGTCGTCGGCGCAATCGTCGGTCAAAGTGTTTACCGGTCTTCGATTGATAGACGGTACGGGTCGGGCTGCGATCCCCGACGCGGCGATTGTGGTGCGGGACGGACGGATCGAGTCTGCGGGGTCAGGCGCCACGGTTCCTGTCGGTGCCGAGGAAATCGACCTTACAGGAAAGACCGTGATCCCGGGCCTGATCAACTCGCACGGACATGTCAACGACGCGAGTCGCGACCTTGGTGTCTACGCGGCCTACGGCGTGACAACGGTGTTCAGCCTTGGTGATGAGCAGCCTCCGGTATTTGCCGCGCGTGCCGGTCAGGACACGCCAAGCCTCAGCCGCGCCCGTGTGTTTGTCAGTGGCCCGGTCTTATCCCCAAGCACACCCGAAGAAGCAAGGGAGCAGGTAGCCGAGGTGGCGAAGCTGGACGTCGATTTCGTCAAGATTCGCGTCGACGACAACCTGGGCACCTCCCCCAAGATGCCGCCAGAAGTCTACCGTGCCGTGATCGACGAGGCGCACAGGCTCAACCTTCGGGTTGCGGTGCATCTGTTCTACCTCTCAGACGCCAAGCTGGTGCTCGACAGCGGGGCCGACCTCATCGCCCACAGCGTTCGAGATCGTGATGTGGATGCCGCGCTGCTCGCGGCTCTCAAGGAGGCTGGCGTCTGCCTCTGTCCGACGCTCATGCGGGAGGTCTCGATTTTTGTCTACGAGTCCACACCCGACTTCTTCGACGATCCCCTGTTTCGGGCGCATGCCGACAAGGCGCAGGTAGCCCAGCTCCGCGATCCGGCAAGTCAAGCGGCGCTGCGCGAGGACCCCACTGCTCAACGCTACAAGCGCGCACTCGAGGTGGCGAGCCGCAATGTCAAAGCGCTGGCCGACGCAGGGATTCCTATCACGATGGGCACCGATACTGGGCCTGTGGGACGCTTTCAGGGATATTTCGAACTGATGGAGCTCGAGCTCATGGTGAAGGCCGGCCTGACACCCAAGCAGGCGCTCGAGGCCGCCACGCGCGACGCCGCCAGATGCATGCAGGTCGACGCCGACCTCGGGACGCTTGAACCTGGCAAGTGGGCAGACTTCATCGCGCTGGATGCCGACCCCCTGTCGAACATCTCGAACGTCCGAGCGATCGATTCGGTCTGGATTGCCGGAAACCGCGTGCCTCGCTGAATCACCTAGCTCATCTTCTGCATCGACGTCAGGAAGTCGGCGTTCGACTTTGTCTTCCTCATCTTGTCGAGCAGCAGCTCCATGGCCTCCACCGCCGACAGCGGGTGGAGCACCTTGCGCAGGACCCAAATCCGGTTGAGATCTTCGGGCGCGAGCAACAGCTCTTCCTTCCGCGTGCCACTTTTCTGAATGTCAATGGCCGGGAACACCCGTTTGTCGACCAGCTTCCTGTCGAGGTGGATTTCCATGTTGCCCGTACCCTTGAACTCCTCGAAGATCACGTCGTCCATCCGTGACCCCGTGTCGATCAGTGCGGTGGCCATGATGGTGAGCGAGCCGCCCTCTTCGATGTTCCTGGCGGCGCCGAAGAAGCGCTTGGGTTTCTGGAGGGCATTGGAGTCGAGGCCTCCTGAAAGTACTTTGCCTGAGGGCGGTATCACGGTGTTGTAGGCTCGGGCCAATCGCGTGATTGAATCCAGCAGAATCAGGACGTCCTTCTTGTGCTCGACCAGGCGTTTGGCCTTTTCAATCACCATCTCGGCGACTTGCACGTGGCGCTGCGCCGGCTCGTCGAATGTCGATGAGATGACCTCGCCGTTGACCGACCGCTGCATGTCGGTGACCTCCTCCGGACGTTCATCGATGAGGAGTACGATGAGGTAGACCTCGGGCTGATTGGCTACGACCGACTGTGCGATGCTCTGGAGCAACATCGTCTTTCCGGTTCGCGGGGGTGCAACGATGAGGCCACGTTGGCCGCGTCCGATGGGAGTCATGAGGTCCATCACTCGCCCCGCAAGGTTTTCTGCCACCGTTTCGAGCCTCAGGCGTTCCTGCGGGTAGAGTGGTGTCAGGTTCTCGAAAAACAGCTTTTCTCTCGCTCGATCGGGCGCCTCGAAGTTGACGGCCTCGACTTTGATGAGCGCGAAGTATCGCTCACCTTCCTTCGGCGGACGGATTTGGCCCGACACCGTGTCGCCGGTCTGCAAGTCGAACTTGCGGATCTGCGATGGCGAAACGTAGATGTCATCCGGACCTGGAAGATAGTTGTAATCGGGAGCCCTCAGGAAACCAAACCCGTCCGGAAGTACCTCCAAGACGCCTTCGGAGAAGATCAACCCGCTCTGTTCTGTCTGCGCCTTGAGGATCTGGAATATCAGTTCCTGCTTCCGCATGCCGGTGGCGCCGGCCACGGTCATATCCTTGGCGATCTGCGTGAGCTTCTGAATGCTCATGTCCTTCAGATCGGTGATGTTCAGACCACGTGACTGGCTGGGTCTTGCATTCTCGACTGAGGCTTCGATCGTTGGAGGGGCTGCGGGCGCCGGTTTGTCTGAAACGTGACGCGCCGGACCGTTGCGCGGCTTCTGTTGGCTAGGCATGGACGTTCGTGAAGAAGAAAGGTTGACTACAGAGCGTACGGATTTTCGCCTATAGAGACGATGCTGCACGCCAGAATAGGATGAATTGCGAGCGATCGAGCTCGGGCGATGAGGGCGTCGCTCTCAGAGCCCGGGTTGAACCAGACTTCTGGAATCTGCTTTTGCGCCACTTCGTTAATGATCAGTTCGCCGACCTCAGGTGGTACATAGAACGACGCCATGTCAATGGGGCCTGGCACGTCCAGCACCGACGCGTACGCGCTGAGACCCTCGATTTCGGGTTCGCGTGGGTGGATGGGTATCACGGTGTAACCCTGTTGGACATAGGCTCGTACGGCTCGATTGCCGAACTTGCGCCGATTCTTCGATGCGCCAATGACCGCGACAACTTTGCTCATCCTACCGGTTGTGGCGTCGGGACGTGCGGCCCGATGAACTCGAGCAAGCGCCGGGAGCCCTCGCGTAGATTGTCCATCGACGTCGCGTATGAGAGCCGGATGAATCCGGGGGCGTCAAACGCTTCGCCCGGCGTTACGGCGACGCGCATCTCGTCGAGCAGCGCGCGAGCAAACTCGGCAGACGTCCTGAAGCCATCCAGAGACAGGGCGTCCGAGATGTCCACGAACATGTAGAAGGCACCCGCGGGTATCCCGCAGCGAACTCGCGGGTTCGTGTTGAGCCACTGGTGCAGACTGTCGCGTCGCTTGCGATACTCGTTCAGCATGTGCGCCACTGGTTCCTGAGACCCCGCCAAGGCGGCGACCGCGGCCTTCTGGGTGATCGACGAGACGTTGGACGTTGCGTGGCTCTGGATGGCACCTTCCGCCGCTACAACGGCAGCCGGCGCGATGGTCCAACCGCAGCGCCAGCCCGTCATCGCGTAGGTCTTGGACACCGACCCGCACAGGACCCCCTGCTCCGGGCAGTGCCGTGCGAGCACGGCCGGCAGATTATGGGTGCCGGGTTCGTAGATCAACCGTTCATAACACAGGTCCACGATGACCCAGATGTCCCGTTTCGCAGCCTCCCTCGCGACTGTCTCAAGCTCCGTTTCAGAGATCAGGGCCCCTGTCGGGTTACAAGGTGAGTTGATGACGATGCCGCGAGTTCTGGGTGTGACCGCGTCGAGGAGCCCCTTGGCGCGGATGGCGAACCCTTCTTCCGCGTGCGTCGACACGAGGATCGGCGTCGCATCGGCAAGCTTGATCTGTTCCGATAGTGTCGGCCAATGCGGCGTGTGAGTGATGACCTCGTCGCCAGGATTGAACACAGCGAGGGCGGTGTTGAACAGTGCCTGCTTGCCACCGGCAGTGATGATGACTTGTGATTCGGCGTAGTGAACACCGTAGTCGACTCGATATCTTTCACAGACCGCCCGCTGCAGGTCGGCGATCCCGCGAACCGGCGTATATCGTGTAAAGCCTGCGTCGATGGCGGCGTGTCCGGCGAGGACTATCTGAGCCGGTGTCGGGAAGTCGGGTTCTCCGGCGCCGAGGTCGATAATCTCGATGCCCTCGCGACGCAGACGATCCACGGTCGCGGTGATGTCCATCGTCGGCGAGCTGGATATGCGGGAGGTACGGTCGGCGAGACGCATGTCGCTTTCAGTGTGAACTACGAGGCCGTCGACTGCTTGTCACCGATTGGTCAGCTTCTCTCGGAGACGCGCTTCGACCATGTTTGGGACAAGGCCGTGTACGCGACCGCCAAGTGAAAACACTTCCTTGATCAACCGGGAACTCGTGTACGTGTACTGCTCCGCCGGCATCATGAAGACTGTTTCAATCTTACCATTCAGTCGCTGGTTCATCAGTGCCATCTGGAACTCGTATTCGAAGTCCGAGACGGCGCGCAATCCCCGCACGATGACCTGCGCCTTTCGCCGCTCAACGTAGTCGACCAGCAGGCCGTCGAATGTGTCGACGTCGAGGTTCGGCAGATCCTTGAACACGGTTCGCACGATCTCTACGCGCTCGGTGACACTGAATAGGGGCGCTTTGTCGGCGTTGACCAGAATCGCGATGACGATATGGTCAAAGAGACGGGCCCCTCGCGTGATGATATCAACGTGTCCGTTCGTGAGCGGGTCGAACGACCCGGGATACACAGCTACGGTCGGCATCTGTAAAACGTCAGCGCGGTGCTACCGGACGGCAATTCGCGGGTCCGGACCAGACGGCCGGCCAAGTCTGGAGAAGGCCGTCTGCGCGCATGCTCGAGGACTACCAGGCCACCCGGTCGCGTGACCGCCTCGATTCCGGTCAGCGCGTCAGCAGCCGCAAGTTCGTAAGGCGGATCCAACAGGACGATGTCGAAAGGCACGAACGCGGGAGCCCGAGACAGTGCGTCCAAGCCACGCGTCACACTTGCGCGGATGATAGCACAGCCCTCCAGAATTCCGCAGTGCGCCAGGTTCTGGGCGATAAGGTCCCTGACACGCGGATCCCGCTCGATAAACGTGGCGGTCTTCGCGCCCCGGCTGAGGGCCTCGATTCCGAGGGCCCCCGTGCCGGCGTAGGCGTCTAGCACACGCGCGTCCCGGACCTCCGGCGCCAAGACGTTGAACAGCGTCTCTCTGACCTTGTCGGATGTCGGGCGCACACCCGCCCATCGTGGCGCGAGGAGACGACGGCCCTTGAAGGCTCCGGCAATGACGCGCATCTCACCCCACCTCGATGAGCTTGAACCGCGAATGCCACGCGTCGAGCAGTTGCCGCGCCGACGCGGGACTCGGCCCCGACGAACCCAACCAGGCTGCCGCCTCCCGCTGGGCCTGATCGAGGAGGGCGTGATCGCGCGCGAGGTCGATGAGGCGAAACGCCGGCATGCCGGCCTGGCGCGTGCCGAAGAAGTCCCCCGGGCCTCGCAGTCGAAGATCCCGATCGGCGATGTCGAAGCCGTCCGTGGTGTCGGTCATCGCGCGAAGCCGCTCACGTGCATCGTCGGAGAGCGGCGACTGATACAGAAGGCAGCAGTACGATTGGTGCCGGTCGCGCCCCACTCGTCCCCGCAACTGATGGAGTTGCGCCAGGCCAAACCGTTCGGCGTGCTCGACCACGATCACGCTGGCATTCGATACGTCAACGCCGACTTCGACGACTGTTGTGGACACGAGGACGTCGATCTCGCCGGCGGCAAAGGCCGACATGACCCGTTCCTTGGCATCGGACTTGAGACGACCGTGGAGGAGTCCGACGCGAAACTCGGGGAATACTTCGTGCGAGAGATGGTCGGCCATCTCGGTCGCTGCCCGCAGGTCGACTTTTCGGGACTCCTCCACGAGGGGATAGATGATGTACGCCTGGCGTCCGGCCTCAAGCTGTTTCCGTACCGACGCGTGGACCTCGTCGCGGCGCGATTCGGCCTTGGCAATGGTCTTCACCGGTTTTCGCCCTGGGGGCAGATCCCGAATGACCGACACGTCGAGATCTCCGTAGACGGTGAGAGCCAGCGTTCGGGGAATGGGCGTCGCTGTCATGACCAGCACGTCGGGATGCAGTCCCTTGGCGCGGAGGTTGGCTCGCTGAAGCACGCCAAACCGGTGCTGTTCGTCGATGATCACAAGTCCGAGCCGTGCGAAGCGTACGTGGCCTTCTACGAGGGCGTGCGTACCGACGGCGAGATGGACGAGACCTGCCTCGACCTCGGGCAGGAGCTTGCGTCTGGCCGCTGCCGGTGTCCGCCCTGTCAGTAACTCGACCCGGAACCGTGACGACCGCATCAAGCGGGAGATACTCAAGAAGTGCTGCTCGGCGAGAATCTCGGTTGGCGCCATGAAGGCCACCTGCAGGTTGTTCTCCATCGCGACGAGGGCGGCCAGCAGCGCGACGATCGTCTTCCCGGCACCCACGTCGCCCTGCAAGAGCCTGTTCATCGGTTGACTGCGCTGGAGGTCGTCGACAATCTCTTTGAGCGCACGTTTCTGTCCGCTGGTGAGCCTGAACGGCAGCACCGCCCGCGCAGACGCCCGCACACGGTCGTCGACGCGTACGGTGTTGGGCTTCTGCTCGGCTCCTGCGGCCGCCTTTCGTAGCAGAATGCCGGTCTGAAACAGAAACGCTTCCTCGAAGATGAGTCGACGCTGCGCGGGCGTCGCGAACTGGTTGAGATCGTCGATTGACAGGTCAGCCGGCGGAAAATGCGTGGCGTGAAGTGCGGCCAGGCGATCTGGGAGCGCGAGACGTGCGCGGACCGTTTCTGGAAGCGGATCGGCAAGGTCTTTTGGCAGGCGTTCGAGTACGTCGTGGACGAGTCGGCGTTGTATTTTCGGCGTCAAACTCCCAGCTTTTTCGTAGACAGGTACAACGCGGCCAGTGTGGATCGTTTCGGTTTCGTCCTCGTCCAGGAACTCGTACTGAGGGTTGGTCAGCTGGAGTCCACCATGCCCGCGCATCTCGACACGTCCAAACAAGACGACCTGTTGTCCGGACGAAAAGACGTCCCGCAGGAAGGGCTGATTCAGCCAGGTCACCCTGAGGGTTCCAGACTCGTCGGCAACCAGCGCCTCAAAGATCTTGAAGCCAGGGCGGCGCGTCAGCCGGAGACCGCAGGTCAACACGCGCCCGGCAATCGAGGCGGTTTGTCCCGGCCGGAGGGAGGCGATGGACTGCATGCGGCTGCGGTCCTCGTAACGGAGGGGAAATCGATACAGGAGATCCTCGACAGTGTGCAGACCGGCATGAGCGAGATCGGCCGCACGTCGAGGTCCTACGCCTTTTAGATACTGGAGTGGCGCTCCAAGCGCGTCATCAGGGTCTGACATGAGCGGTTGACTGCAAGGCGACGTCGATTCGCCTCGATGACTCAGGCGTCTTATCTGCGGGCTACCAGCGCGTAGTCCGTATCCGAGAACAGCCGGGCATTGAGTTTGTCCGCGTGTGCGTTCAAGGCCTCAGCGAGTTGATTGATCTCCCGGGTGACCGTGGGTCCGGATGGAACGGCAACACGCGCCAGCCGGTCTTTCTCGGGGACCGGCCTGCGGTAGTGAATGTCGGCGTGGTCGAAGCCGCTCGCCTGTGCGAGATACTTGAGAGTGTCCGGGTGCAATGGTCGTACGTGCGTCAGATCCCTGATATAGGCCTCGAAGAAGGCGAGCCAGCAAGCCGGGTTGATTGTTTCGAGCACAAGTGGCGCCCCAGGCCTCATCTTGCGGTGAGCGGTTTCCAGGAAACGCAAGAGATACGCCGGTTCGAAATGCTCGACGACCTGAATCGCAACCAACCCACCAATCGAGCCATCGTCTTGAGCTTCGAGATAGGACAAGGCGTCGCCGTGAGCAACGGTGAGCCCTCGCGAGCGACACAGCTCGACCATGGCGTGATTCACGTCGACACCCCTGGCCCTGATGCCGCGGGAGCGCAGCGCGTCCAGCACTTCGCCCCTTCCGCATCCGACGTCAACGACGTCTTCAACCGGCTCGAGCAGGGGCATGTAGTCCTCGATTCGCCGGCTGATGGCCTCGCGCGAGCCTCGAAACGCATCCTCGAATCCCACGTATGTGAGCGAGTCTACCCGGCCGCCGAAGAGCTCGCCGGGGGTCTGCCGTGGATTACCGGGCTCGCTCTGCTGTCCGGGACCTGAGAGCTCGACCGTACGTTTCAGGGCCAGCAGCCGCTGCTCTGCCAACGCGAGCCGGCTTCGCAGGTCGGTTCCGGCGAGGCTTCGGTCCTTGCTATCCACGTAGACGGTAATGGTCTGCAGGTACTGGACGAGAAGGGACGCGAACCGGGTCAGTGCCTCGGACTCGTGGCCGACCGCCTCGCGCAACGCCACGACGATTCGCGTCAGCTCACGGTGATTCTCCGCGTTCCGGTTCAGGTGATCGACCACCGCGACACTGAATTGCCGTTGCGACTCGTACGACGGATCGATCAATCTCCAGATGAGTTTGCGCAGCCGACCCGTGAACGATCGGTCGGCCACAGGCGCGCCATTCGCCCCGAGGCCCCACGAGCGGTTGATGTCAGCGAGTCGCGATTGGTCAACTGGCGGCGGTTCGTCCGGAAGCGAGACGGGCACGGGAAGGGCTTGATCGACGGCAGTCAGCGCGTCGTTGTACAGCCGGTCGGCTTCCAGCCGTTCGCGTTCGCGACGCGCCAGAAGGTCTCCAAGAGGCAACTCAGCCACTCGACCTCTCACTGCGTGTTGATATCAAGAGATCTTCCACCTCCTTCGCCGTGGGGAGCCCTCCCTGCGCGCCGAGAACGCGGCAGTTCAGGCCGGCCACGGCGTTGGCGTAACTCAAGACATCCTCGAGTGGCGCGTTCGGGTCCCGCAGGCATCCGGCGACGAAGCCTCCGTGAAATGCATCCCCCGCGCCTGTACTGTCGACACAGTCGACTGGAAATGCCGGTGTTCGAATCTCACGCCCACCCGCCCAGGCCAGACTGCCCTCTCTGCCTAGCGTGACGCAGGTCAGAGGCGCCGCGTATTCACCAGCGATTGCCTCGAGGGCGCGCCCCGGCTGTTCGTAGCCGGTCAACTCGCACGGGAACGGCTCTGCCGCGATGATTGCGTCGATGTGACGCAAGAGACCATCGATCCCCGGACGTACTTTCTCAACGTCCAGCACCGTCGTCACACCTGCCTGTCGTGCCAGCGCTGCCGCGTGGCTCGCGGCCGCCGTCTCGTGGCAGTCTACAACAAGCATGCGACCTGAGACGACGGCCTCGGCTGGTACCATCGACGGATCCATGCGGAGGGCGCGATGCCGATCCCAAAGAACCGTCCGCTCGCCCGTACGGGCGTCCACCAGCACGATGGCAAACTGGTTGGTCGCGCCTGTCATCGTGCGGGACGCCGTAATGTCGACGCCTTCTCGAACGAGGGTCTGTCGTGCCATGGCTCCTAGATCGTCATCGCCGAAGCTCCCGATGTATCGTGCGCGCCAGCCGAGACGAGCGCAGGCGACCATGGCGGTCGCGGTCTGTCCGCCTGGGAGTCGAGTAAAGCGGCGGAGTTGCTGCTTCGTGTTGCGAGTCGGATAGTCAGCCACGACGGCGACAAGGTCGATGCTGTTCAGACCAAGCCCGGCGACATCAAAGGGCTTGTCTCGTCGTGCGGGGATGGGAAACGGAATTCTCAAAGGCGAAATCGTATCAGGTCGGCCGGCCAGTACGGCATTGCACTGTTCGCAGGACTCACCGGGCTCACGCTGGCCGATGTAGCCGCCGTCGCGGCACGACGTCGAGTCCCTGTCCTCTCCCGGAAACCCTGTAGACCGCTTGACCTTCGCCTTTCTTTTGCGTATAGTGACGCCGACAAAGGAGAAGGTCAATGCTGCCGCTTACGAAACGCCAGCGGGAAATCCTGGACTTTCTGAACGAGTTCATCCAGCAGCACGGCTACGCACCGAGCCTTGAAGAGATCGGTCGTCGTTTCGGTTTGTCTTCGCTAGCGACCGTTCACAAGCACCTGACCAATCTGCAGGAGAAGGGCTTCATCCGACGCGCCTGGAACCGAAGCCGCTCCGTTGAAATGGTGCCGGCGCGGACGGGCAGCCGTGCTCTCGAACTGCCGCTTCTCGGTTACGTGGCGGCTGGTTCGCCGATCGAGGCGATTGCGTCGGACGAGACGATAGCCGTGCCCGAAGACCTCGTGGGTAAACGCGATACGTACGTCCTTCGGGTTCGAGGCGATTCCATGATCGACGAGCAGATTCGGGACGGCGATTTCGTCGTCGTCGAAGACCGGAAGACGGCCGACAACGGAGAAATGGTTATTGCCCTGCTTGGCGGGACCGACGTGACCCTGAAGAAGTTCTACCTCGAGCCTGGAGGGCGAATTCGTTTGCAGCCTGCGAACGCGGCCATGCAGCCCATTTATTCGGAGCCGGACCAGTTGCAGATTCAAGGAGTAGTCGTGGGGGTGATGCGGAAGTATTAGTGAAGTATTAGTATTGAGGAATGGTCGACAAACCCAAGCAGATCAACTTCACGATCGTCGCTGCGGAAGATCCTGACAGCACGTCAGTGCCCAGAACGTATTCGAACTTCTGCTCTATCGCGCACACGCCGTTCGACTTCACGCTGACCTTCTGTGAGGTGATGCCGCTCTCCGAGAAGGAAATCAAAGACGCGCAGACCGAACACATCGTTCGGGCCCCGGTTCGCGTGAAGGTCGTCGTGCCCGTGCAGTTCGTACCGAATCTAATTTCCGCGCTTCAGGAACACTGGCGCGTATTCACCGAGTCGTACGCGAATGTAGGCTGGAACAAGGGCCAGGGACCGATTCATTAGCGCAGTTTCCATACCGGTGTAGTGGTTGCGTTCCGGCGTGAGATGGCGACCCTGCGAGTGCGGACGAGCCGCTACACCGTTGCGAAAATCGCTATAGTGTTCCGAGTGGAGAATGCCTTGGCAGTGATTCAGATCAGGAATCAGCCATCGTGAAGACGCCCACTGAGACGCGCACGCTTCTCCAGGAGCTTCAAACGCAGCATCCTGGAGCTGACACCGAGCTCGTTTATGCCAACGCCTATGAGTTGTTGGTGGCGACCATGCTGTCAGCTCAGTCGACCGACCAGCGTGTCAATCAGGTGACCCCGCGGCTATTTTCAAAGTACCCGGACGCCGCCAGTCTGGCGCGGGCGACGCCGGAAGAGCTCGAGCCATTGGTCCACTCCACGGGTTTCTTCCGCGCGAAGTCGAAGGCTCTTGTGGGCATGGCCCGCGCCTTGTTAGAGCGCCACGCCGGCGATGTGCCAGCGGACATCGAAGCCCTCGTCGAGCTTCCTGGTGTCGGTCGTAAGACAGCCAACGTCGTTCTCGGTCATGCGCTTGGGATTCCCGGCTTTCCGGTTGATCGACATGTTCTCCGTGTTGCGAACAGGCTCGGCATCGCGGAGGCCGATGAGCCCGAACGCGCCGAACGGCAGCTCTGCGCCGCCTTGCCCTCGGCTGGGTGGACGCAGGCCTCCGACACGCTCATCCTGCACGGCCGTCGGATCTGCAAACCCAAGCCGTTGTGTGAGCAGTGTGTGGTCTCGTCGCGCTGCGAATATCGCCACGCCCTCGATCGCGAAAGACCTCGTCAACGGTCGGCTGGCCCACGTGGAACGCGTCGAGTTCGAGCACCTCGTCGCTAGCGCCCTCGCCGGTATTCCCCGCCGATTCCGAAGGGCGATGAAGAATCTCTCCATCGTCGTTGAAGATGAGCCATCGCCCGACCTGCTGCGTGAGCTCGAAATCGAGCCGCCGGACACGCTGCTCGGCTTGTATCAGGGCATACCGCTACCGGAACGCTCCTGGGGCTTTGGGAATGAGCTGCCGGACCAGATTCTGATTTTTCAGGGCCCGCACGAACGCATGGCTGCCAGCGAAGACGAGCTTGTCGTCTCAATAGCGGAAACGCTGATCCATGAGGTCGGTCACTACTACGGCCTCACCGAAGAGGAGATTCAAGCGATCGAAGAACAGTACTGGCGCGCCAAAGACCGTCGCCGTGCTGACGGCTGATCAGGTGAAGACGAGAGTGAACGGCGAGGAAGATTGGGCATGAGGCGAACCTCGCGAACGTCCCGCACGCGCAAGCGCTTTGGTCAGCACTTTCTCGAACCTGCGTGGGTCACGAAAGTGATCGCTGCGATTCAGCCGCGTCCTGATGATGTGTTCATCGAAATCGGCGCGGGACGAGGGGCTCTCACGATACCTCTGGCTGCGGCTGTACGCGGAGTCGTTGCCTTTGAAATTGATCGCGACTTGGCGGCAACGCTGGGCGCACGGGGCGTCCAGGGGCTGCATTTGGTGGAGAAAGACTTCTTGGACGTCACTGCGGACCACGTGAACCAGACACTAGCTGCTGCGGGGCTCTCGGACGCAACGGAGGTGCGAGTCGCCGGCAATTTGCCCTACAGCGTGGCGTCGCCGATCATCTTTCGGTTGCTCGATCTGCACGCCGAGGGCGTGCCGCTCACGGATGCCACCCTGATGCTTCAACATGAGGTGGCGGATCGGGTGCTGGCTGCGCCCGGAAGTCGCGACTACGGAGTGCTGAGCATCCTGGTACAGCACTGCGCGGAAGGCCGGCGACTCATGAATCTTCCGCCCGGAGCGTTCCGCCCTCCTCCTGAGGTGCGCTCTGCCCTGGTTGGCCTCCGCTTCAGAGCACCAGCCCCTCCGGTTTTGCGCCCCGACGTTTTTGCGTCGATCACGCGCGCGATGTTCACGAGGAGGCGAAAGACCGTCGCGAACGCCCTGCGGGCGTACAGCCCCGGTGGGCTGACGCCGGCTGCGGCGCTTGCGGAGGCTGGGATCGCACCAGCGAGGCGGCCTGAAACACTTACCGTAGAGGAAGTTGCGCGTCTTTCTGACGTTTACGCTCGAGTTGAGCGGTGACCTTTTCGCGATCGCGCGAGTGTGCTATAGTTCCGGCTCTAAGTTGTACGTAGGCTGGACCTTAAAGAGATCAACTCCGGGCGCTCCCACGGGATCCAGCGCGGCGCATCCCGCCTCCGAACCATCAGGCGCACCCAGCAGCCTGAACGAGTCGCTCAGCGGCTCCTATTAGCGACAAACGACCCCGCTAGGGGGCGGCGTCGCCGATAGTGTGTACAACCGCGTTCACGATGCTCGAAGTAGTGGCCCTCGGCGGACTTGGCGAGTTCGGAATGAACATGCTCGCGTTCACATGGTTGGACACGACCATCGTCGTGGACGCCGGCGTGATGTTTCCTGACCCCGAGCTGCTGGGCGTCGATCGCGTCATTCCTGACTTGACCTATCTCGAGCAGCGCGGCGGGGCCGACGCGCTCATCTTGACCCATGGCCACGAGGATCACATTGGTGGGGTGCCACATGCAGCCCCGCACATTCACGGTCCGGTGTACGCGACGGCTTTCACCCGCGCGCTGCTGGAGCCGAAGCTGCGCGAGCACGGGCTGGAGACGACGCTGCGGGTCGAAACCGTGCAGCCACAGGAGCGCGTAACGATTGGCGCATTCACGGTTGAATTCATTCGCGTGACCCATAGCATGCCTGATTGTGTGGCGTTGGCAATCCACACGCCGGCGGGCGTCGTCGTCCACACGGGCGACTTCAAGGTCGATCAGACGCCGCTCGACGGTGAGTTCTTCGACCTGCATCGTTTCGCGGAGCTGGGTGCAACGGGTGTGCTTGCGCTCTTCGCCGATAGTACGAATGTGGATCGGCACGGTTTCACAGGCTCGGAGATCGATGTCGTGCCAGCCTTCGAGGAAGTACTGAGTGGGGCGTCCGGGCGCGTCGTCGTTGCCGCGTTTTCATCGAGCATCTACCGGATGCAGATCCTGGTGGATTTGGCAGCCGAGTTCGATCGCAAGGTGGCATTCGTTGGTCGGGGCATGATCGAAAACTCTCAGATTGCCCAGCGCCTTGGCCGATTACAGATTCCCGCTGGTGTCCAGATCCGTGACTCGGATGTGGGCAGCTATCCTGTCCAGGACGTGCTGTGCATCGCCACAGGCTCTCAGGGTGAGCCGCTGTCGGCGCTTTCACGGATCGCGCTCGGCGAGCACCGCCACGTGCAGGTAGGCCCCCATGACACGGTCGTGTTTTCTGCGCGGTCCATTCCCGGCAACGAGAAGGCCATCGGCCGCTTGATCAATCACTTAGCACGCCGCGGGGCCGACGTTGTGCAGGAGAGCCAGAAGCACGTGCACGTATCCGGTCACGGTAGCGAAGAGGAGTTGAAGCTGCTCCTGTCGCTCGTGAGGCCCCGATACTTTGTGCCGGTACATGGCGAATACCGCCAGCTCTCTCGGCACGCGGTCGTGGCCGAACGCGTCTTTGCCGGGCGTGAACTGAAGCCGCAGATCCTGTTGGCCGAAAACGGTGATGTGATTCAGATCGACGCCGAGGGAGCGCGTATTGCCGGGAAAGCCCCGGTTGGTCGGGTGCTCATCGACGGCGCGCGAACGGGTGAGGTTGGTGACGAAGTGCTTCGAGATCGGCGGCATCTCGCCGAGGACGGGCTCATCGTACCGGTGATAGCGGTCAACATGCAGACGGGCACACTCGAAGGCGTACCCGAGATGATTACCCGAGGGTTTGTGGTCGAGCAGGGGCAGGATCTCCTGAGCGATGCTTCGCGCCTTCTTGTTGATCTCTTCGACGAAGCGAGCGTCGAGGAGCGCACGGACACCGGCGTGATCAAGGAGAAAGTTCGCACCGCGCTACGGCGGTTCTTTCGGAAGCGCTCGGGCCGGCGGCCTTTCGTGCTGCCGGTCATCATGGAGATCTGACGGTGAAAGCGAAGAGGTCCACGGTTTCACGACGGGTCAGCGAGATCATCGGAGTGGCGCTGTTTGCGGCGGCACTGATTTGGGTGGTCGCCCTGGCGACGTACATGCCATCGGATCCGGTATGGTTCTTCAGCACGGGACTGAATCAGCCGCCGGCGAACCTTGCCGGCCGGATCGGGGCGTTCTTGGCCGAGCTGTCGTTTCAGCTGTTCGGGTACGGGGCCTACCTGATGCCGACGCTGATGGTGATCACGGGCTGGCACTATTTCTGGTGCCGCGAAGTCGAGGCGGGTGCTACGAAGCTGTTCGGGGCCTCGCTGCTCCTGGTCGCTACCAGTGGTTTTCTCAGTCTGGTTGTGGGGACATTGCCGATCGACGGAGGGCCATTTCGCTCTGGCGGCTATTCGGGCGACTGGCTGGCAGGTCAACTCGCCGAGTACCTCAATCGGACCGGCACGGGCATCGTTCTTCTGACACTCATATTTCTGTCGATCATCATCTCGACCCAGTTTTCGTTTGGCCGCCTGTTTAGGCTCCTGATAACCGGGGCGACGACGGGCACCAAGCAATGGTGGCGCACGTTTCGTGACTGGCGTGAGGAGCGTCGTCGTGAACGAGAACGGCGTGAGGTCATCGCCAAACATACGAAAAGAGGCAGGCTTCCGCTCGAAGTGAAGGCCGCCGCTTTGGCGGCCGGTAGCGCTGTGATCGCTGGCCAGGCTTCAGGTGCCGGGCGGGTGTCGCGACGACGGGACGAGGGGACAGAGACGACGACCCCGGTTTTTGGTAGCCCCAAGTCCTTTGCTCCCACGCGACCACCGAAGGTAACTCTGCCGCCTCCCCCGCTGCCACTCAGCGATCCCGAGCCGATCACGAAGGCTCCGGCCGAACGCCGAAAGGGCGAGTTCCCTCTTCCGCCGGCTGCGTTACTCGATCCGGCGAAGACCCAGCACAAGATCGACGAGCGCGAGTTGATGGATGGTGCGCGGTTGCTCGAGACGAAATGCCGAGAATTCTCCGTGGAAGGCTCGGTGGTGCAGATTCACCCCGGTCCGGTCGTGACCACGTTCGAGTTCAAGCCCGACCCTGGCGTGAAGTATTCGAAGATCACCGGCTTGTCGGACGATTTGTGCTTGGCGATGCAGGCCGAGTCCGTCCTCATCGACCGCGTGCTCGGTAAGTCCACCGTCGGGATTCAGATACCGAATGACCACCGAGAACAGATTTCGCTCCGGGAACTGCTCGACTCCGACATGTACCAGCGCTCGGTGTCGAAGCTCACGCTCGCGCTGGGCAGGACGATCCATGGCGAGCCGTTCGTCACAGACCTGGCGACGATGCCGCATCTCCTGATTGCAGGTTCGACGGGCACCGGGAAGTCGGTCGCCATCAACGCGATGCTGACAAGCATTCTCTATCGCGCGACCCCTGACGACGTCAGGCTGATCATGATCGACCCGAAGCGGCTCGAGCTCGGAATGTACGAGGGCATCCCCCACCTCCTGACCCCTGTTGTGGTTGATCCAAAGCAGGCGGCGAACGCGTTGCGCTGGGCGGTCCGGGAGATGGAGGAGCGATACAAGACCCTCGCCGCCGAAGGTGTGCGAAACATCGACCAGTACAACAGAAATGTACGACACGCCCTGGCTGAATCGCGCACGTCCGAGGGGACCGATATACCGCGTCCCCTTCCCTTTATCGTCGTCCTCATCGACGAACTGGCCGACTTGATGATGGTGGCGAGCAGCGAAGTCGAGCTCTCGATCGCGCGGCTGGCTCAGATGGCGCGGGCTGTCGGCATCCACCTCATCCTCGCCACGCAGCGACCGTCGGTTGACGTGATCACTGGCCTCATCAAGGCGAATTTGCCCTCGCGTATCTCGTTTCGTGTGTCGTCGAAGATTGATTCACGGACGATTCTCGATAGCAACGGAGCCGAGCAGTTGCTTGGGAAGGGCGACATGCTCTTCCTGCCGCCCGCCTCGGCTCGGTTCATCCGGTTACACGGGCCCTATATCTCCGAGCAGGAAAGCGCTCGTCTCGCGAGCTTCCTGAGAAAGCAAGGCAAGCCGAGCTACGACGAGAGCATTACCGCTGAAGAAAAGTCATCGGCCGAGGGGCCCGACTTGGACAAAGACGACCTTTACGACGGCGCCGCGCGCATCGTCGTGCACAGCGGACAAGCTTCAATTTCATATCTGCAGCGACGGCTCCGGATTGGCTTCAGTCGTGCGGCTCGGTTGGTCGACATGATGGAGACCGAAGGGTTGGTGTCTCCGGCCGCAGGCGGTAAGCCGCGTGAGGTGTTGGTTGATAAAGCGTACTTCGACGAAGTGGACGCGCAACTTCGGTGACGTGGGGTTTGCTATGGTGAGACGAACGTTAGCGCTCATGGTGGTGCTGTCGACGACTGTATGTGTCGCCGTAGGGGCCCAGCCTCGGACCGGGACGGCTGAGGCGTTGTACGGGGATGCGGTGGCGAAGGAGAAGGCCGTACGCGACGCGCTGTCCGTCAGAACCGATGCCCCGGCCATCTTGAGAGCGTTACACAGAGTGGTCGCCGACTACGAAACGGTTGTACGGCGCTATCCAAGGAGCGGTTACTGCGATAACGCTCTCTGGAATGCGGCGCATCTGCTGGCAGACGGCTATGACCGGTTTGGAGACGACAACGATCGAGCGAAGGCCGTGCGGCTGATCAAGATGCTGGCCTCTGAGTACCCGCACAGCCGGTATGCCGCCGACGCTTCAGCGGTGATCGCGGGCTTCGAGCAACTGCGCGTGGCGGTGCCTGACGACCAGGACGCGATCCCGGCAATCCGCAGCATTCGACGAACGGTCATTGACGACGCCGTGCGGGTGACGATCGAGCTCGACGCCGAGGTCGCATTCTATGAAGAGCGCCTGGCCGACCCCGACCGCGTCTTCGTCGATCTGTCCCCTACCCGGATTGACCCTGACCTTCTCGGCCAGACGCTGCGGTTCGATGATGACGCCAATCTCATCCGTCAGATACGCATAGGCCGGCACCCGGATGACACAATCCGGGTTGTGCTCGAAACGGTCGACGTTGGCAGTTACAGCATCTACGCGCTCTACGATCCGTACCGCTTGGTGATCGAGTGTGAGCCTGGACGGCGGGAAGCGAAACAGGTCGTCCCGGACACCCCGTCCACGTTCGGCGCGCCTCCGCCGCTGCAAGCGCGTGACATCGGGGTCTTGGGTCCTCTCGACTGGTCGTTTCCGCACTCCGTCACCGCCGAGTCGTTCGCCCAGGCAAGACGGTCTCGCTCGGAGGCCCTCGCTTCGACGAGTGTGGAGCCGCTGCCCAGTTTGGTGACGGCGATGCCCATCGTCCCACCGTCGACAAATCTCGCTGGAGGTTTCTCGATTTCCCGCCAGCTTGGCCTGAGTGTTTCTCGCATTGTGATCGACCCTGGGCATGGCGGCCACGACCCTGGAGCCAAGACGCGGGGACTCACGGAGGCCGATCTGGTGCTCGACGTGGCGCTGCGCCTCGAAAAGCTGCTCACGACCGTTCCGGGAGTCGAGGTCATTCTCACGCGTCGCACGAACACATTCGTTGGGCTGGAAGACCGGACGGCCATCGCAAACCGTCACGACGCAGACCTGTTTCTGTCCATTCACGCGAATGCCAGCCGGAACACGAAGGCCAACGGCGTGGAAACATATTTTCTGAACTTCGCGACCAATCTCGACGCGGCGGCTGTGGCGGCGCGGGAGAACGCGGCATCGGGCGAGGCGATGGGGGCGTTGCCCGATTTTGTGAAGTCCATCGCGCTGAACAACAAGCTGGACGAATCGCGCGATTTAGCCACGTATGTGCAGAAGGCCATGATCGAGACGCTCAAGGACACGAACGTGTCCGTCAAAGACCTGGGTGTCAAGCAGGCCCCGTTCGTGGTCCTGATCGGCGCGGCGATGCCCAGCGTTCTGGCCGAGGTTTCGTTCTTGAGCAACGCACAGGAGGCACGACTGTTACGGGGGACCGAGTATCGTCAGAGCATCGCGCAGGCCTTGTTCAGCGCTGTTCAGCGGTACCAGACTTCACTCACAACCGGAGGCGAGGTCGCGCAGAACTAAGACCTGTCGCAGGCATCGCGTCAGCGTTCAGCCGACCGATGCACTCCATCCTATGGCAGGGCCGCGTTGACTTTCACGCGATCGCGAGCGGGCTCGGACCTATCGCCCGTCGCCGCCACCCTGCGAGCGCGGGCAACCACCTCACGCCACTACACCGGTATGGAAACTGCGCTAATCTAGCTCGTCTTCGTGGGTCTCGAGCGACGCAAGTACAAGAGACCGCCGAGCGCGACGCCGAGGACCGCCGCAATTACGGCCAAGGCTCCTGCGAGGCCCAGTGCGCTCAATAACAAGTTTCCGAATCCGACTGGATCGATGCCGGGATCGGAGATGTCGATGATGATGGGATCGGGTGGTATCTGCACGCCCGTCACCCCGGCCACGCATCACTCGTGAACGCGAGCTCGGCAAGGGTGCGGACCGCGACCCCAGTCGGCCCTTTGGGCTGGTAGGGCTTTGCGTCGCCGGCCCATGCCGTTCCCGCGATGTCGATGTGCGCCCAGGGCAGCCCGGCTGTAAATTCTTTCAGGAACATCGCCGCCGTGATGGTTCCGGCCGGGCGCCCTCCGGTGTTCTTCAGATCGGCGATATCGCTCTCCAGCTGTTCTCTGTAATCGTCGAAGAGCGGCAAAGGCCAGACGCGGTCGCCCGCACAATCGGCGACGCGCTTCACGTGGTCCACCCATCCAGCGGGAGTACCGAGTATTCCACTCGTACTGTGACCGAGCGCAACAACGACGGCTCCTGTCAGCGTCGCGACGTCGACAAGATGGGTGGCTCCGAGATGTCCAGCGTACCACAGCGCGTCGCCAAGCACGAGGCGCCCTTCCGCGTCCGTGTTGATGACCTCGACGGTCTTCCCCTCGGCGCTTTTCAGTACGTCCCCGGGTTTGATCGCTCGCCCGCTTGGCATGTTTTCAGTTGCCGGAACGATACCGATGACCTGGATGGGGGCATTGAGGAGGCCTATCGCACGCATCGCGCAGGCAACGGCGGCGCCTCCGGCCATGTCATCCTTCATCTGCTCCATGCCGACTGCTGGCTTGATCGAAATGCCGCCGGTGTCGAATGTGATCCCCTTGCCGATAAGTCCCAAGACCGGACCTGACGAGGGCGCCGCGGCCGGTGTGTGACGGAAGACCATCAGCCTCGGAGGCTCGCTGCTGCCGCGCGCGACGCCGAGCAGCAGCCCCATTCCAAGCTCTGCGATTCGTTTCTCGTCGAGCACCTCAGCCGCCACGTTCCCATCGATGGCTATGGCGGATGCCCTGGACGCGAATTCCCTGGGCGTCAGCGTGTTGCCAGGTTCGTTGGCGAGGCCGCGTGCGAGGTTGCTGCACTCACCGAGCGTGCGTCCCCGGTTCAATGCGGTCAAGAGCGACGACTCGACGTGGCTGCCAGCCGGTCCGGGAACGACGACCGCGCAACGGACGGGATAACCCGGGAGTGGCTCCGAGGTCTTGTAGGTTCCTCCGTCGAATTCGGCGAGTGTCAGCCCCTCTGCGATGGCCTGGACGTGCAGCGCCACCCGGGCAGGATCAGCAGCTCCTTCCTCGCCGCGTAGCATGAATGCGAGACTCTCGACCCGCCGCTGACGGGCGGCGAGTGCGCTCGAGGTCGCCAATCGTCGCAGGGCAAAGTGCGAACATTCTGAGCGCAACCCGGCACCGGCGAGCATGATCCGGCGGGCGCGCCAGCGAGTACTTCTAACAGGGGTGACGAACACATCGTGCAGGTGTGCCTTGAACTCTCCCGACGCCAGAGCTCTGGAAGTCTCACCGGCCGTTGCGTCGTCGAGGCCGGGAAACGTCGTGAGGTCCTCTGTTTCGAACCAAGGAACGATCAATAACTCAGTCTCAATTGTCGGGGGTGCGGCGGTGCGTAGTGTCATCTGCCCTGCGGGTTGGGGGTCAGGCATGCCGCTATTATCGCTGAACGAGCTTGCTGGTCTGCGCTCCTCGTCGGTACAATTGCATGCATATTCGCAGCGTTGCAGCCAGCACCGCAGAAGGAACGGTCATGCAGAAGTTTCGGATCCCGTCGGCTGCCCTCGCGGCCGTAGTGCTTGCCGCTGGTGTGGTCGTGCCGGGCACGACGGACGCCGGCCAGGACAACCAAGTCCGCCAGAAAGAGAACGACAATGACCGACGTCCTGAATTCAGGCTTGTGGCTCGACCTAACGCCGTGATCGCCCCGGGGCGGGTGGCCTTGACGGCCGAACTCGTCGGCGGAGCGGACGATTTCGAGGAGTACTATTGTCCGAGCGTCGAATGGGACTGGGGCGATGGAACAGTCTCTGCGTCCACCAGCGACTGCGATCCCTACGTCGAGGGTCAGAGCAAGATCAGGCGACGGTTCACCGTCGAGCATGTCTTTCGGATCGCCGGACGTATTCGTGTTTATATCCGCCTGAAACAGCACGACGATGATGTTGTCGCGGCAGCTTCTGTGAATATCTTCGTGCGCGAGGGCATTCCTTACCCATAGCTGGACGACATTCGACGCCCCGATGACGTCACTCGTCGGACAGCCGCGCGACCTGCTCAAGACTCGACGTGGCCGCGCGGAAGACGCGAA
>Ga0326597_10003526_pt1 | contig 22466 bp, 19 predicted proteins | sample RVTome_12_FD_203789 | JGI IMG/M metagenome (GOLD analysis project Ga0326597, IMG submission 203789) | Soil microbial communities from uranium-contaminated site in the Upper Colorado River Basin, Wyoming, United States - RVT100D185 | ecosystem: Environmental > Terrestrial > Soil > Contaminated >...
TTATAAAACCACTAGAGAAACCTGGTCTTGGAAAGAGCGTCTTATTTTTAAAATTACCAAGTGGACTCTACATCATGTAAGCGCAGTGATCTTTAGCACCAAGTGGCAGAGAGACATCTGGTCTCTACCTTATGGATTGGAGAGGGTAAAAGTATTTTTTGTAGAGAATTATTATGGTCCCAAAGAGGAGTCTTTCAAGCCAACAGATAAAGAGTTTATAGCAAGCACCCGGCCTCTGGTTTGGAAAAATCTCGATGTTCTTAAAGAAATTGAGGTAAAAATTCAGCTAGAAAACTCTCCTTATAAGCAGTTTATGGACAAACTAGCCCACGCTTATGCGGTGATACTTGTCTCACTCGGGGACATAAGTCCCAATCTTATCCTCGATGCCATAAGGTACAACAAGCCTTTTATCATTACGGAAGAGAATGGTTTGATGGATAGGATTGAGACGATTGCCATAACGGTGAATCCTAAAGATGTGGAAAATATTAAGAGCAAAATGCTCTGGTTGTCTGAAGAGGAAAACTATAGGGCGCAAGTAGAGAAAGTGAAGAACTTCAATTTCACCCACAGCTGGGGAGAGATCGCACGTGAGATAATAGAAATATGGAAAAAGGTTTAAAAGTCTTAATGGTAAGCTCTGATAGGAAAATCCTCGAGGAGGGGAGTGCTGTTTCGGAGCGGATGAAGGAGTATGGAGCTTTAGTCGAGGAGCTTCACATCGTGCTTCTGTCGGATGTAAGGCATGGTCTCAAGGATAAGCAATTACCCAATAACGTATGGGTCTACACGACGAACTCTTCTATAAATTTTTTACGACCGATTGACGCCTGTCGGCTTGGCAAGAGAATTGTTTTTAATAGCAAGTTTGTGCGAGGAAAGTCTATCATTACTGTGCAAGATCCTTTTGAATGCGGGTGGGTGGGCATGAGGATAAAGAAGAAATGGAGGATACCGCTTGAAGTTCAACTTCATACCGATCCATTCTCTCCGTACTTCTCTGGATTCTCGAATAGTATTAGAAAGACTATTGCCAGAAAGGTCTTGCGAAACGCAGACAGCGTTAGGGTAGTAACCGAGAATCTCAAGTCTCGAGTTTCTAGTTTGACTGAAGCTCAAATCAAGGTGCTACCGATATATGTTGATCGTAAACGTATAGAGCAGGCTGGAGCCTCATTTGACCTGCACACACATTATCCTTGGCATCCTTGGCGTTTTATCATGCTTTCCGTCTCCCGTCTTGCGCCTGAGAAGAATCTCGAGCTCACACTGGCCGTGCTTGCACTGGTGCGAAAGAGATTCCCAGACACAGGACTGGTGATCGTAGGTTCTGGCCCGGAGGAAAAAGTTTTGAAGTTGAAAGTTAAAAGTTTAAAGTTAGAGGGCGCGGTTGAGTTTGCCGGTTGGCAAGATGACCTCTCTTCTTTTTATAAAACTGCTGATGCTTTTATCCAGGCATCTCTCTTTGAAGGTTATGGTCTCTCACTGGTGGAAGCCGGTCTCTCTGGCCTACCTGTAGTGACCACATCTGTAGGTATTGCTCTCGAGCTTGAACATAACAGAGATGCTTATATCTATCCGCCCAGCTATCCTGAGCTCTTGGCTCAGGGTGTAACGGACTTAATCGAGAATAGTCAAAAACGCGAAAATCTACGGACAAATTTAAAACACACACTGGAACACAAGCTTCTTTCCAAAGCTGATTATATGGCTAAAATAAAGGAGAATTGGGAAAAAACAGCTGTAATGATAAATAGATGAGACTTCTAATAGTCACTCAAAAAGTTGATAAAAAAGATCCCATTTTAGGTTTCTTTCACCGCTGGATAGAAGAGTTTGCTAAAAATTTTGAAAAAGTTACGGTAGTCTGTCTTGAGAAGGGAGAATATAACTTGCCAACAAATGTGAAAGTGCTGTCTCTGGGCAAAGAAGAGAGAAGGTCAAAAGCGGAATATATATCGAGGTTTTACAGATACATTTGGCAGGAAAGAAAAAATTACGACGTTGTTTTTGTCCATATGAATCAAGAATATATACTTTTGGGCGGATTACTCTGGAAATTATTAAATAGAAAAATGATTCTTTGGTATACTCATAGACAGGTAAATCTTAAACTTCAAATTGCAGAAAAGTTGGCAGACGCCATATTAACTTCATCAGAAGAAAGTTTCGGCGTAAAAAGTGGAAAGGTTAAATATGTGGGACATGGTATAAACACTGAAATCTTTAAACCTATGACAAGAGACTGGACAAGTCATATTCTTGTATCTGTTGGACGTATTACTCCAATTAAAAATTGCCAAATTCTCCTAGATTCATTATCTTTGCTCATTAAAAATAATCCAAAGTGGCAAGTAGTTTTTATTGGTGACCCAGTTACTAATTCAGACAAGGCATATAAAGATAAATTAGAAGATAAGATGAAAAAGAATAATATTGCTTCCAATGTTCAGTTTGTTGGCTCGTTAACACCTACAGAGATAAAAGATAAATTCTCTAAAGCTTTTGCTTCTGTTAACATGACACCTACTGGTGGTATGGATAAAGTTGTACTCGAGTCTCTCGCGGTAGGGTGTCCAGTCTTTACATCAAATGTCGCTTGCCAAAACCTTTTTGGAAAATACTCGTCACTTTTTATTTTCAAATTTGACGATATCTCAAATTTGATTCAAAAGATAGAATCTTGGAAAAATCAAGAAAACAAAGAAGATATAGTTAGTGAGCTCTCAAACAAGGTTATATCTGGATACTCCGTTTCTAACGTAATAGAGAAAATTTATAGAATTTTCGATGAATAAACAAGTCAAAAAAGTTCACTACAGTTTTAATAAATATTCCCACAAGGATCGCTGGGTAAGCTATTTCCATCAACTAGATGAAGTTTTAAGATCAAATCCAGATTCTATACTTGAAGTGGGTGTGGGGGATATGGTGCTTGGTTCTTACATAATAAACAATACTGAAATTTACTATCAAAGTCTTGATGTCGCGGATGATCTTGCTCCAGACATCATCGGTTCAGTGACTGCAATGCCTTTTAAAGATCGCTCATTTGACGTAGTGTGTGCTTTTGAAGTTCTAGAACATCTACCGTTTGATCAATTCCATAAAGCTTTAGAAGAGATGTCACGGGTTTCTAAAAAACATATAATCTTATCTTTGCCACATTTTGGACCAAGACTTCAATTTTTATTGAAGCTTCCTCTATTACCTGAAGTCCGCTTTTCATGGAAAATTCCATACTCCCAAAAGCATGGATTCAATGGTGAACATTATTGGGAGATAGGCAAACATAGATATTCACTTACAAAGATTAAAAATAAACTCGAGGATTATTTTATTATTCGGAATGACTTCGTGCCATTTGAGAATCAGTACCATCACTTTTTTATACTAGAGAAGAAAAAATGAAAAGGAAGCTTATGTACATAGCCAACGTTCGTCTTCCGACCGAAAAAGCGCATGGATTGGCCATCATGAAAATGTGCGAGGCATTTGCTCGCGAAGGTTTGGAAGTGGAACTTATTGTACCCAAGCGTTTTAATTCCGCGCGAGAAGATCCTTACCAGTATTATGGAGTAGAGAGATTATTCAAGATTACTAAGCTGTTCTGCATTGACTTAATTGGCTTGTGGGCAGAACCGGGGTTTGTCATTCAAACCATGACTTTTACTCTGAGTGTATTATTGTACGGTCCATGGTCAAAAGCTGAAATTATCTATGGAAGAGACGATTTTTCTCTTGCCCTGTTAAGTATCTTCAAGAGAAACACTGTCTGGGAAGCACATACTGCCAAACGTGGTTTGTTGGTCAAGTTGTTGTTGATAAAGAGCAAGATGATAGTAGTGATTTCGAAAGGGCTGAAAGGTTACTTTATCTCTCTAGGTGTAAATGAATCAAAAGTATTAGTCTCACCAAGCGGGGTTGATCTAATTCAATTTGATATTAAGGAAAACAAAGAAGAGATACGTAAGAGATTATCATTGCCTCTAGATAAAAAGATTATCGCCTATATCGGGAAATATACAACAATGGGTCGAGACAAGGGTGTGGAGGAGTTAAAAAAAGCTTTTCCGTCAGTCCGAGAAACCTATCCGCAAGCCCATCTACTTATAGTCACAGAAGCATTGCCGCCGGAAGTGCCGCTTTATATGAAAGCCTCTGATATCTTAGTTATGAACTATCCAAATACCGAGCATTATGCCAGGTACATGTCCCCCCTCAAGTTATTTGAATATATGGCAAGTGGCCGGCCAATCATTGCTCCCCGTCTGCAATCTATTCTAGAAATTGTTGACGAAGATAGCGCTTATTTATTTACTCCAGAAGATCAGAAAAACTTGGTCGATACTATAAATATTGTATTATCCGATCTTAGTGAAGCGCACAAGCGAGCCTTAAAAGCTCTTGAGAAAGTGAGAGAATATTCCTGGAGGAAAAAAGCAAATAAAATCATTAGAACTTTGTCTTGGGATAATATTTAACCATGATTAAAGATATAAATACCATAGAGAATCTACTTATTGATGCAGATATTTGCATTATTGGTACTGGCGCGGCAGGCATCACTCTGGGACTTGAGTTAGAAAATTCAGGGAAAAAAGTTGTTATGCTTGAAGGTGGATCAATGCAAAAGACTCAAACTAACCAGTCATTTTATGATCTTGAAAATGTAAATCTTCAAATCGATCCTGATTCTAGGATAAGAACATTTGGTGGAACTACCACGGTTTGGGGAGGGGGATGGAAACCTTTGGACCAAATGGATTTTGAAAAGAAAGACTGGGTGCCTTTTTCGGGATGGCCCATAACAAAAGGAATACTTATTCCTTATTACGAACGTGGGGCAAGAATGTTTGGCGGTCCGACATTAGAAGAATTCGAAATTTCTAACGTTCGCAAATTTTTCAGAAATAGAAACAACTATATTTTAGACACAAAGGAGATAAAAACTACTTTATTGAGAATATTACCACGCGAAAAATGGAATTTTGCCAGAAATTACCAACAGATTTTTGAGCTGTCTTCTTCTATAGAAGTGTTTTTAAATGCCCCTGTGACCAAGATCATCCTTGATAGTAAGAAGAAAAAAGTGGCTGAAGTAGTAGTTCAGACTCTGCTTGGAAAAAAAATTGACATAAAAGCTAAGCATTATATAGTCGCATGCGGTGGCATTGAAAATGCCCGTCTCTTAATCTTTTCTGAAATCGGCAATAAATATGATCAGGTTGGTAGGTACTACATGGACCATCCAAAATTTGTATCAGGAAGTATTGTGCCGGAAAGACGTAACCTAAATTTGTCACTATACTGGAAACCGCAAGACGTTAATGGACTAGCTATAGCAGGGTTGCGACTTTCAGACGATACCCAGAGAAGTTTAGGGGTATTAAATAGCTATGTTCATTTTCTTCCTCGGTATGTCTCTGATCAGTACACTTTTACCGCATTAAAAGTTTTTGCTAGTAACAATATCCTGTCGAAAGCTTTGCGTGTTTTAATGCGCCTGTACACTGGTATTGGTGAAGTTCGAGTAAGGAATTTTATGGAACAAGCACCGTATCCCGGGAACCGCGTTTCACTTAGCAGTAAAAAGGACGTGCTTGGTAACCCTCTCGCGAGGGTAGAATGGTCACTCTCGCCACTTGATAAGAAAAGTCTATTTGTTCTGCACACTGTCTTAAAGAAAGAGCTTGGACAGAACCATATCAGTGATCTAACAAGTTCTATTCTCGACGGCACAGAAACCTTTGTATCAGTCAGAGACGCTTCTCATCATATAGGGACGACACGCATGGGCACTGACCCTAGATATTCAATAGTAGATGAGAACTGCAGAGTTCATGATATTGAAAATCTTTTTATAGCTGGAAGCTCAGTCTTTCCGACAAGTGGCCACGCTAACCCCACTGCTACCATTATCGCGCTAGCTGTTCGTCTCGCAGATTACCTAAGATTTTTGTAGCCACTCTTTCCAAAAGACTAAATCACGGCCAAGGAATTTCTCCAAGCCATTTATATCTTCTTTGTAAAATTCAAAAAGACGTTTTCTAGTTTCTGGGTTGATTTTGCCGTAGTCAACCTTGACTGTACCAGTTTTGGTGGCTAACGAATTAACCATCTTCTTGTAAAAAGGAGTTTTTTTGATAAGCTGGATTATAAATCTCCCACCCGGAGTCTTTTTAAAGGAGTCCTTTAGGGATAATACTTTTTTTCTAACAACAACCGCTCCAGCTGAATTAATATTTTTATTTACAGATAGCGGAATAAAAGCATCGTCCACTCCTAAAAACTTGAAGACCTCTTTGATAAAGACTTTTGGATTTTTCTCAATATCCTCATAAATCATTATTAATATTTTCTCGCGAGGAAAGTATTTCAGATAATTCTGAAGATGCTTAAAGTAAGAACTTTCCTCAACAAAACTTTTTTCTTTTTCAATAACCTCTTCAAAACTAGGCAACTCATAGAAACCTTTAAGCTTGGTGTACATATAATGTGAATAAAGACGCTCAATAGGATTTCTTAAGATTGCAATCAGCTTTACCTCCGGAAAATTTTCACGAATCCTTTTTGGTACTTCCGGAGAGTGTAAATAAATAGGCGTGATTTCGCCAGCGATTTTTTTATTTAAACAATGATTAAAATGCTCGAAATACCACTCAAGCCCTTTGGTGTAATTTGTCTTGCCGATTAGATCTTGTCGCCAAAAACTTTGAGCGCTATTAAAAAAATTAACCTCTTTTGGCTCGGAAACGCAGATTTCCGGGTGCTCTTTAAAACACTGATAAAGCCAAGTCGTGCCGCTTCTTTCCGGTCCGATGCAGATAAAACCGACTTTAAAGTTTTTATCCATAAACATAAAGTTAAGCCTAAATCATTTTGAGCCATCGGTCTAGCGGAGTGTTTATGATACCAGCAAAATTGGAGTTCTCTATGTCCGGCAGATTATCTTTTATCCATTTTCCCGTTTTCCTAATAGTTTCCTCCAAACTGTGTTTCGGCTTCCAATTAAAGTCTTTACAAAAAGCCGAAGAATCAATCTGAAGATTGCGTAGATCTCCTATATGATCAACCGGCTCTAGTTTGCAGCCAACCATAGATTGGATTATTTTAGCAACTTGTATCTTCTGTAAATTATAATGGCCTATGTTGTATAAGTGTCGTGGCCAATGACCTTTTTCCATTATGAAAAAAAAGGAGTCCACTATATCCTCGATGTCCACTTGAGCTCGAAAAGCTTCCGGCTCTGAAATTTTGATAGAACCTTTAGAAATAGCGCAATAAGTAAAGTGATTCGGCAAAAGTTCCAAACGCATCCTAGGTGAAAGCCCGCAAACAGTAGCCAGTCGAAGCATGATAACCTTGAAGTCGGGATTAGTTTTCTTTTTGACGTTTATGTATTTCTCCATTTCTAATTTATATTTGCAATAATTGTCCGTCGGCTCTGGCAGCGAAGCATACTCACCCAAAATTATTTTTTCCTTTTGATTACCATAAACGCTAGAAGTAGAATTATAAATAGTAGGGATATTTAGTTTTTCTCCCAGATCTATAACTTTTTTCGAAGCTTCGAAGTTTATCTCTTTGGTGTAGGCAGGGTTATCATCACAAATATAAATACCTACCAATTCGGCAAAGTGAAAAAGGAAATCAGGCTGGAAATCTGACAAAGATTGTTCCAAAAGGTCGGTATTTCTTGTATCCCCGATGGCAAACTGGCATGTCGTTCCATCCTTCTTTTTACTCTCTATCTCTCTTAGGATTTCGCGATAGTCCTGTCCGTATAAAAGTGAGTCATATAGGAAAACAGAAAAGCCCCTAGCTAGCGCTTCCATTGCTAACTTCGAACCTATATAACCCAGACCGCCGGTTATAAATATTTTTTTAATGAGGCTATAATAGCAGATAAGGGACTTTTCTTAAAGTGAGTTGTATCTTTATCGTTGGCCGTCTTCTCTTCTGCCACTTTGAATTTCTCTAGATTTATGATATACTAATTTATTGTGGAATTGTCAATTTAAAGTATATTTTGAAGATATAAAGCACGAATGATTATCGGTTATTTAGCCAAAGAACTCTCTTCCGGTCATGGTACAGCACGTTATGCCCGGTCGCTTGCCGAGGCTATGTCGGCGGATAATGATATTATGGTGCTTGTTGCCACGGATTCTCAAAACGAGACAAAACTTGATAAGGTTTACAAAGTTTTACCAGGATCGATTTTTAGTCTATCAGCTCAGATCAAGAGTTTTTTTCAGGTGCTACGTTTTTTACGTCATTGTGACATCGTGCATGCGCTTGTTGAGCAATATGGACCGGGAGCGGCGCTGGCATGTCATTTGCTGGGTATTCCTTTTACTATGACTCTGCACGGCACTTATGCTGTTCCTCCAAAGAAGTTTTCGCTAAAGAAAATAATGATGCGTTACGTGTACTGGCGCATAGATATCAGCACTACAGGATCGCTTTATACAGAGAAAAAAGTTAGAGAAATTGTACCTATGGGGAAATGCAGGTTTATTCCCAACGGAGTTAATCTGGAAAAATTCCATCCTCTTCTTGAGGTCAAAAAGAAGAATAATTTATTAACTGTTGGTATGCTAAAGTCTCGAAAAGGAGCAGATCTTGTGGTAGAAGCTTTGGGGTTATTGAAAAATCGTTTCCCGGATCTCACCTTTGATATTGTGGGGGATCAAGATGAATATTCTTTTGTGGATAATTTAAAATCTCGCATCCGTACTCTCGGTCTTGTTGGTCGTGTTATTTTCCATGAATGTATAGACGACACAGAGCTACTTAAACTTTATAATCAGGCTAAAATTTTTGTTCTGGCGGCCCGAGACAGCGGTGGACACTTTGAGGGATTTCCCATGGTCTTTTATGAAGCTAATGCGTGCGGAACTCCCATCATAACTACGAAAGGCTTTGGTTCAGAATATGTCATTAAAAATGGTTATAATGGCTATATGGTAGAGCAGGATAACCCACGAGAAATAGCCGATCGAATCAGTGAAATTCTGTCTGATGATTTATTAGCTCAATCTATGTATACTCATGGGATTGAGGAAGCCCGTAAGCATACCTGGGAGGAAATTGCCAAAAAACTTAACTTATTCTACTCTGACGCAATAAGCATTCACGCAAAGAGATAACAATTATGAAAGTACCTTTTCTTCAGCCAGATATTAGGCAGTCAGACATCAACAGAATGGTCTCTTCCATAAAGACCGGATGGCTGGTCCATGGAAAACAAACTCAGATTCTTGAGGAGCGATTGAGGAATTATCTAGGAGCAGCAGATGTAGTTATGACTGGAAGTTGTACTGCGGCGTTGCACATCTCTCTGATGCTCGCAGGTATCAAACCAGGGGATGAGGTGATTACCACGCCAATCTCATGGGTAGCCACAAGTAATGCCATTCTTCATCATGGGGCAAAAGTTATTTTTGCTGACGTAGATAAGGAAACCGGTCTCATTGATTTAAATGAAGTAGAGAAAAGGATAACAAACAAGACAAAAGCAATTATACTGGTTCATTATTGCGGAGGAATGGTAGACATGAGAAGGCTAGCGACCATAGCTAACAGACATAACATTAAAGTGATTGAAGACAGTGCTCACGCCCTTGAGTCGTACCATAATGGTATTCGCCCAGGACAGCTTAGCTTCTCTTCCTGTTTAAGTTTTCATGCAGCTAAAAATATTACCTCCGGCCAAGGTGGAGCATTTGTGACAAACAACAAAGAGCTCGGACAGAAAGCTAGAATCTTGCGTCGCGATGGCGTTGTTAACTTGAAAGGGAAAAGAGTTATGATGATGTTGGGCGACAAATTTGACGCGACTGATTTTCAGGCAGCGCTTCTCATCGGGCAACTCGGTCGGATTCGAGATATCCACAAACGTCGTCGTCTGATTTTTGATCGTTACGCAAAAGCATTTATCAAGATAGGGATTAAATTTCCTCACTATGTGTCGTCAGAAAGCCATGCCTGTCACATGTTTACTATCTTGGTTGATCCAGCGAAGAGAGATCGAATTCGAGCCAGTCTTGCTACTCGAGGTATTGAGACATCCATTCACTATACGCCTATTCATTTGGAGCTCTACTATAAGAAGACCTTTGGTTATAAAAAGGGTGATTTTCCAAATGCTGAATGGATTGGAGCCTCAACTATCACCTTGCCCACTTATAGTAGATTGTCTAGAGCTCAACAGGATTTTGTTATAAACTCCATAAGGGATATTCTTTAGATGAATGAAAGAAAGAAAACTATTTTCATAACAAATTTTCATCCGTTTGTAACGAAGAATACTCTAAATTCTGGTGTCTTAGATCGTTTGGCTATTAAAGCTCAAACGGTCGTTATATTTGTTTATAAAGATAAAGAAGATTATTTTAAAAATATTTATGAGAAAGATAATGTTATTGTGGAAGGAATTGATTTGAAAAAAGAAACTGAAGTTCTAAGGAATAGATTTTTTGCCAGAATATCGGAGTGGCTGCTCGATACTAATGTAATGAAGTTCCATAAGATGGAAGCTCTGAAAAAGGTCGGGCGCCCGGTAAAATACTACTTTTCTTTAATTTTTACCAAAGTCTTTGCTCATCTCAGCCCGTTTAAGAAGTTGGTTCGATGGTTAGACTATAAACTAAATAATCCTGAATTGTTACGAGTTTATTTTGAAAAGTACAACCCAGACGTTGTTTTCGCCACTGACGCTTTCAATGATTCTGACTTGTTCTTACTAAAAAGAGCTAAGTCTCTGGGGATAAAAAATATCATAATGCTACGTTCATGGGATAATACTACATCTAGGGGTTATTTGCGATTTGTTCCAGACAAGTTGATAGTCCACAACGAGATTGGTAAAAAGGATATGCTGAAATATCATAATATTAACGAAGATATAATCTATCTAAGTGGTATACCTCAATTTGAGAAGTACTTGGGGATGGAGCCTGCCAGTCGTGAAGAATTTTATAAACAAATGGGCGCTGATATAAAGAAAAGGCTAGTTCTATTTGCTCCAGCCGGTCATTTTTTTATTGATACTGACTGGCAAATATGCCAAATATTGAAGGATCTATACAATGAAAAAAAAATTCCTCAAGATATTCAATTTATAGTCCGTCTTCATCCGTTTCTGCCAATCGACTTGTCTCGTTTTACTCCTGATTCAAATTTTATAATAGATATTCCAGGACCGGCTTTGCTCAATAAGTTGGATAAAGATAAAAAAGAAGGGGAACTTGATAAAAGTTTTTTCCAGCATATTTTTGATTCTTTGCATCACTCTTCACTCGTTATAAATTCAATGTCATCTATAATTATTGATACTGCAATTTTTGATAAACCATTGATTACCATTAATTTCGATGGTTGGGAAGATCCTCAGAACGTAGCATTTTTGAGAAGTCTTCCCAGAAGATGGCGTTTCGAAGAAAATCAAATTTCCTGGATGAGTTTTGGCATGACTCCTTTGGTCGAAAGTAAGGAAAAATTGGCCTTATGGATTAATAAATACTTAGATAACCCTTCATTAGATAGTGATAAGAGGAAAGTATTCAAGCAGACTTATTGTTGGAAATTTGATGGCAAAGCAGCAGAGAGAATAACAGACATATGTCTAAAATAAATAAGAGAAAGTATATAAATAAGGTAAAAGAAAGACTCCCCGATTCTTGGCAACCTAAGTTTGAAAGTTTTTTTGATTTCTTAAAGCATGTCGTTTATCAAAGATGGTATAAAATTAGGTTTATCGGTTTTTTCCACTTTGTACAGTATCTAGTGAAAAATAAAATTAAAGTAGCAACTACTGTTAAAGAAAAAAGAATTCTCGGCATCAACGACTTTAAGGTGACTGATGTGGCTATTGGCAACATGCTTGAATTTCAGGTCCGGCTTTTGTGCGAGGCCTATATAAACAAGGTGGACAAAATTGACATAGCATTGGTCTATGATCCGGTAAATCCTGTTGGACACTGGAAATATACTTCTTGGATGAACAAAGATAACTTTCATTATCATCTGGCCGAACTTTTCCCTCTTCTGAATCTAAGTCCAAAGCTTGGGTCGGTTTTTATTTTTAATTCGAAAGACGATCTCGAATTATTTCTAGATCAAAATCGTAGCCGTTATTTTACTTGTCCATCGATTTTCAAATACGCAAACAATCTAGGTTTTGCCCGTGATAACTATCGATTCTTGCGAAGTTTTTACGACAAGGAAAAGTTTTTGCCGCAGCTTGAATTGCCGAAGATCGTAAATCTATGGACCAAAGCCTTTGTAAAAAAGAATTTGAAAGGTAAATATATGATAGCGGTAAATCTGCGAACCAACCCATTCTTTGCCCAGCAACGCAATGCCATTATGGCTAGCTGGAAAGACTTTTTTGAATATTGTTTAAAAAAGCATGATAATGTTGTTTTTGTTATTTTGGGTAGAAAAAGCGATGTCATAGAGGCGTTTAAAGAACTACCTAATGTCATTTTTACTCCTGAACATAATATTAACATACAGCACACTCTCTCATTTATAAAACATTCTCTTTTCTACATGGCGACTTCCTCCGGCCCCGCCTCCTTTGCTATCTTGAGTGAAGATATAGCTTATCTTATTGTTAGTTTCCATGCTCCAGATATCAGTTTTAACTACAATTGGTGGAAACCGGGCACTCACTTACCTTGGCAGAATAAAGAGCTTCAAAAGTTAATTTGGGAGCAGGAAACGCCTCAAATATTAATTAAAGAATTTGAGGATTTGTTTAATATAGTTGCTAAAGAGAAATGGCGAAAGGAACTGGATCTTGAGAATACCGACGAGTCTATCTTAAGGTGGCCATATTTGATTGGGTGAAAGAAAAAAGAGGCGAAGGTCGCCTCTTTTCACACGTTGTGCACCTCCTTTGGATGTTTAGATGTTCAACGTATGTGTTGTCGATGTCGAAGTTCCTGTCACAGTAGCTTCCCCTGGGCTAGTCACACTTCGGAAGAGTCGCTTCACATGGGCTCGCATCAAAATTCGACCGAGCCCCACCACCGATGTGCCGTACTGATGGACATAGCTCTGAATCATCGCTCGCTGTTCTTTGCTGTGTCTGAAGTGGTAGACAGTCGGCGAGTCTAGGGCATGGTCACGCGGATCAACATGGAAGTCCTGCCCCGTTGCGGCCTTGAAGTCAAAATGGAATTCTCCCTCAAGGTTTGTCTCTGTGTTGAGAAGATCTCCTTTCCTAAATCTGTTGAACTTCTCCAGCTCCTTAAGATACAGGGACATCACTAGATCAAGTTGGCCAAGCTCATTCATCAGCCTACTCACTTCATCGTAAAGTGCCTCGCGTAGTTCGTCCTGTAAGAGAAAGAAAGCAACGGCCTTGGCTGTGAAGAGCTCGTTGACCCCAAACTCATTTGAAACGTACTGTTCCAGATGAGTCTGGGCATAGACACGAGCTTCTGTCTCCGAGTTCCACAAGGCTCTGACGTTATCCTCCCTGAATTTATCGTAGAGCCGTGTCAGACCTTGGCCAGATTCCCTGCGCCTTCTATGGAATCGGAGCAAGAAGTCGAACCATGGAACACCGAACTGCTTGAGTAGACCAAACAGTTCTCTGAAAAGGTGGACGTTGTGAGTGACCTCGATGGTCAAGTCCAGCTCGCGGCAGTCAAGATAATCCTCGAAGGGAAGAGTATCTTGAGCCACACAGATTTCCTCAATCTCCGCGCAAGGAAATGTTTCGTCGAAAATTTTGTACTCACCGAAACACCGAGGCATTACACGGAATCTGGTCTGCATCCCGAACGCCTTCCGTGTTTCCGGGGTGTTCATCTCCGTGTCGTAAAGCATGATCAGCTGGTAGAGCCGTAGGAAACTCAGGCCAGCATTGACCGCGTCTTTCAGACTTCGGGTATGGGCTTCAAGAGAGTCACCCGGAAGTCCGAGGATTATTTCTGCATAGGTGTTCGCATCTGATTTGCCACCCTGCGCTCCAACCTCGTTCAGTTGTTCAACTGAGATGTTGGATCGCTTGATGTTGGTCAGAACGCCCTTGTCGGTCGACTGAAGCGAGGCCGCGACATTCATTGTCCCGTTAATCAGCGAGGCTACCTCCAACAGGCGCTCTTTCTGGTTTTTCCCGCCTGAGACATGGATATGTCTTGGCCAACCATACTTTGCCTGAACGTCTGCGATCACTTTTGCTTTCTCAATGTCCTCCTTGAACATCCCGAAGTTCGCATCAGTGATAATCAGGTCCTGAACCGTCCCTCTTCTCTGGGCGATGTACTCCAGTTCTTCCCTCAGCACAGTGAGATCGTTTCGCTTTGCCACTCTGTTAAAGTAGCTGGTTCCTTCGGTGCAGAAAGTGCAGGTAAAGGGGCAACCACGGGTAGTGTGGGTCATCGGGATAAGAACATCATCGAAAAACTTGTCCATCAACCCGGTTAGGTACGGCGAAGGGATTTCATCCAGGTCCTGGATCCTGTCGAGCAACTGACCAGAGATGAACTTGCCCCCATGGACATAGTGGCAATTTGAGATAGCCACCTCGTCGCCGTTGAGAGCCTCCAAGTCAAATCCGTATCGAACCAATGTCTCGATCAGTTCGACCGTGCTCCTTTCTCCCTCCTTGACCACGTAAAAATCAAGAAGGGGATATCGGAGCCAGAATCTTCCGTGTTCCTCTCGGGAGAGTCCATAGTTGGGCCCTCCAAATACGACTGCGATTTTTGGAAATCTCTGTTTTGCTCGCCTGGCAAACTCGTAAGCCAGGTTGCAGTTCCAGGAGTAGTTCGAGAACCCCAGAATATCCGGTTGGCGCCTTTCCATCGCAGTCCTTAGATCTTCTGGATACCTGAAAAGCTCAATGTCTACCCTGTCACCAAGTTTCTTTTTGGCGTAAGCTGCGACGAGACCAATAGCCAAAGGATGGATATTGGTGGCCACAAGCTGACCAGTGTGGGTGAGATCGGCAAGATAGATGACGGCGCTATTTTTCAACATGACAGTCCTCCAATGTAAAGAACGAATCCTGCTTATGGACATAAACAGAGAGTTTCTATACTCTATTGTAATACTATCTGGGGAAAGTATCAAGCCCTAAATTATAGCCTAAAGTCATTATGAATGAGTCATTATCAGGGATTTATTCTTCAGAAGAAGTACGCAGATATTTGAGAAAATTTTCCCGTAAATATTCTTTGGCTTATATTTTGGAGTCTCTTGAGAATTTGAAGTCCTTGAAAGTTCTTGTAATCGGCGAGGCGATTATTGATGATTATCAGTTTGGCGCCACCATCGGCAAATCAGCCAAGTCACCAATAATCGCCTTAAAACACACGAGAGGGGAATCATATCCAGGGGGTTCGTTGGCAATCGCTAACCATCTAGCAGGTTTCTCTAAGGAAGTTGGTCTCCTGGCCATGTTGGGAGAAAAGAAATCTCATGAGAGCTTCATAAGAAGACATTTGAAGAAAAATGTAAAACCGGTATTCATATACAAGAAAAATTCTCCGACGATAGTCAAGAGAAGATTTTTAGAGGATGCCACATTCCATAAACTGTTGGAGTTCTATGAGATAGACAGTAGCGATCCAGGCAAAGGGCAAACTAGAGAAATAGTTAAAAAACTAAAACCGCTACTTTCGAAATATGATTTGGTAGTTTGTGCCGATTTTGGTCACGGGATGCTGAATAATGAATCAAGAAATTTCCTGACGAAAAAAGCTAAGTTTCTATCTGTAAATACCCAGGCCAATGCGGAGAATTTTGGATATCATACGGTTTCTTCCTATTCCAAGGCAAATTTTCTGTGTCTTGATGAACGGGAGATAAGATTAGAATATCAAGCTAAAAATGGTGAACTTGGAGAAGTTGCCAGAGGCGTACTCAACAGGGTAAAAGCGAACTGCATGATTGTCACTCGTGGTCCCAGTGGCTCTGTTGGCTATCAGAATAAGGGTCAGAAAGAGATTTGTATGGTTCCATCTATGGGGACTAGAAATATCGACAGTGTGGGGGCTGGCGATGCCTTTTTTGCTATTACCTCTGCCTTAATTTATAATGGTGTCCCACTAGAAGCAGTTTGCTTTATTGGGAATATGGTTGGAGCGCTTGCTATCAATATCATCGGCAATAAGGAGTCAGTAACGAAAAAAGATTTAATCAATTTCATTGAAAACACTTTAAGTTAGCTATGGATAAGACTGTTCTAATTACAGGAGGAGCTGGTTATGTTGGTTCTGCTCTAGTGCCGAGTTTACTTAAAGATGGTTATCGGGTAATAGTCTATGATTTGTATTTGTTCGGTGATGTATTTAAGGAGATAAAAAATAAAAACTTGGTGGAAATTAAAGGAGATATTAGGGATAAAGAAAGACTGATCAGTGCTGGGAAGGGTGTGGATTATCTTATTCATTTAGCTTGCATTTCTAATGATCCGAGTTTTGAGTTAAATCCAGAACTTGGCAAGTCAATAAATTACGATGCATTTTTTAATGTGATTGAGACGGTAAAAAGTAATGATATTAAGAGAATAGTTTTTGCTAGTTCGGCGAGCGTTTATGGAACTCAAGAAAGTGACGTAACCGAAAATCTAAAAGGAACTCCTCTGACAGATTATGCCAAGTTTAAATCCCTTTGCGAGAAGGCTCTGCAAGATTCAGGACTAAAAAATTATGTTTCTGTAAGGCCGGGGACTGTAAATGGTTACGCGCCGCGTTTGCGTTTGGATCTGATAATAAATAATTTTACAATCAGGGCTTTGATTAATAAAAAAATCAGTTTTTTTGGAGGGTGGCAGTTGCGACCAAGTATAAATGTTAATGATATGGTCCGTGTCTACAAACTTTTAATTGAAGCATCGGATGAGTTGGTTCATGAGAAAGCTTTCAATGCTGGTTTTCAAAATACAACTGTTGAAGATATGGCCAAAATTGTTGTTAAGGTCTTGAAAGAAAAAAATATTGAAAATAATATTCAAGTAGAAAAACTTGATGTGCCGGATAAAAGATCCTATCATCTCAACTCGGAAAAAATAAAAAAAGAACTGGGATTTATTCCAAAGTTTATGATTGAAGATGGAATTTTAAGCATCGTAGAAGTTTTTAAAAAAGGATTGATTGCGGATGGTTTAGATAACCCGCTTTATCATAATACAAAAATGATGCAACGGATTGGTCTTAGATAAGATGAAGGAAAATCGTTCAGTAATTATAATTGGGATCTCAAGTGGTATTGGTCAGGCCCTGAGTCGGAAATGGTTGAATAAAGGTTGGAAAATATTTGGTACCTATAGAACAGAAGATCAAACGATCAACGAACTAAAAAATCTCGGTGCTGTTATGGTGCATTGCGATCTCGCTGATTCCTTATCCATTAGTAGCGCTTGTCGGAAACTTAAGAAAATTTGTTCTGTTTGGGATGTGTTAGTTATTTGTCCAGCATCTCTTGAACCAATTGGTCTTTTTGTCGATTTAACTGTTGAGGATTGGGCAGACTCGATTCAGTTGAATTTCATCAATCAGATAAAGATGGTCCACCAACTACTTCCATCACGACGAATAGGATCTTCACTGGGGTCGTGCGTCTTATTTTTTTCTGGAGGAGGAATCAATGATGCTCCAACACATTATTCAGCCTATACAGTTTCTAAAATAGCAGCTATCAAAATGGCTGAAATTCTAGACGTTGAAATACCAGATACTCGTTTCATTTCTATTGGCCCAGGTTGGGTAGATACAAAGATACACGATCAAACCATAAAAGCTGGCTCAAAGGCTGGTCCAAATTATAATCGGACAGTTAAAAAAATTAAAAAGAAAGATTTTACCCCGATAGATCATATTGTAAATTGCTGTGATTGGGTAATTAACGCTTCGAAAAAAGTAATCGGTGGACGAAATATAAATGTTCTTTATGATGATTGGGGTAACAAAGAACTTGAGAGGAAATTAACTAAAGACCATCATCTATTCAAATTAAGAAAGTACGGAAGCATCAAGAAATGATTTATGAATTGTCCAACCAACATTGAAGAACTTATATTGACTCTCCCTTCTTTTTCTAATCTTCATACGCCAGGTACAGAATTTTACGAAGTATCAAAAGTGATGGCTCGAGGAGAAGTAGAAAAGTCTTTTCTGGATTCAACTGAAAGGGCTAAAGCATTCGGACCTTTTGGAGAGTTAGTTTTTCCTTATCATAAAATGGGTGCCATCGATTCATTGAACCTTTTCGATCTTGATGAATTAATCATCTTCAGTTTTTATTGGTTAAACCGTAATCGTTACAGGCGTGTTGCAGATATCGGCGCCAATATTGGGTTACATTCCATTATTCTTGAGAAATGCGGTTTCGAAGTTCATTCTTATGAACCAGATCCTCAACATTTTGAAATATTACAAAAGAATATTAAATTAAACCATTGTTTAAAAATAGAAGCGTTTAATTCAGCGGTTTCAACCAAGCTTGGTCAGGCGGAATTTATCAGAGTACTGGGCAATACTACCGGCAGCCACCTTGCTGGAGCCAAATCAAACCCTGTCGGACAACTCGACAAATTCTTGGTGGAGATAAAGCCGATAGCTCCTATTATCGAGTGGGCCAATCTTCTCAAAATCGATGCCGAAGGTCATGAGAAAGAAATTCTCTTGGCGACATCTGCCAGTGACTGGCTGAACACAGATGCTATGGTTGAAGTTGGTAACGAGGATAATGCTAAGAATATTTTTGAATATTTTAATAAAATGGGAATAAAACTGTTTGCCCAAAAAGTGAATTGGCAACTAGTAACAGATTTTGAACAGATGCCAATAAGTTATCGCGATGGTTCGCTATTTATAACCTCTGGTGATAAAATGCCTTGGTAAAATTATGTTACTGGCTAGATATGTCGCACAGTTTTTGAAAGAACAAGGTATTAAGCACATTTTTGTTATCTCAGGAGGTGCTTCTTTGCGCTTGATTCAAGGGGTAGCTGATACTCCCGGTATTGATTTTATCTGTCCTCAACATGAACAAGCTGGAGCTATGGCTGCTGATGGTTACGCAAGAACGAGTAGCAATCTAGGTGCCGCAATTGCCACAAGTGGTCCAGGGGTGACCAATATGATCACCGGAGTCTGCTCAGCTTATTATGATTCCGTACCTTCTATTTTTATTACTGGCCAGGTCGCTACTTTCAGAATGAAGGGCGATACTGGAGTAAGACAGATTGGTTTCCAGGAGACAGACACTATAGATATGTATAAGACGATAACTAAATATGCAACGGTTATATATGATCCTTCCAAAATACGTTATGAACTAGAAAAAGCCTGCCACATTGCCAAGTCTGGCAGGCCTGGTCCGGTATTGATCGATATCCCGGATGATCTTCAGAGAGTCGAAATTGATCCTTCTAAATTAAAAAGTTTTAAGCCGAAACATGAAATTAGAAATAAAATCCATATAGACAAAAAAGTAGAGGAATGTCTCCAATTTATAAAGGATGCCAAAAGACCCGTAGTTGTTTTGGGATGGGGGATCCGACTGGCTAAAGCTGAAAAAGAGTTGATGGAGTTTATAAATAAATTAAATTTTCCAATCGTACCCACCTGGGCTGTAGCAGACATTTTGCCTAGTAACCATCCTTTAATGGTAGGTACCTTCGGCACTCATGGCAGTCGATATGCTAATTTTACTGTCCAGAACTCTGACTTAGTCTTAGCTATCGGCACAAGATTAGATACTAAAGCTACGGGCACTCCTGTAGATACTTTTGCCAGAGGAGCTAAAAAGGTGATGGTAGATATTGATCCGCATGAGCTGAATAAATTTAAGAAATTTGGTGTAGATATTGATCTTCTCATCAATGCTGATGTCAAAGAGTTTCTGAAAAAGATAAATAAAGGTATTCCCCATCTTTCTAAAAACGATATTTCTAAATGGTTGAATCAGATAGATTCTTGGAAGAAAAAATACCCTATATGTTTGCCAAAATACTATAAAGAGAAAGAGGTGAATCCATATGTGTTTGTAAAAGAGCTTTCGAAAGAATCCAAGGAAGGAGATATTATTGTGGCTGATACTGGCTGCACTATTGCCTGGATGATGCAGGGGTTTGAGTTTAAAAAAGGCCAAAGGTTGTATCACGATTGGAACAATACTGCTATGGGTTGGGCACTTCCAGCTAGTATTGGAGCTAGCCTTGCTTTAAATAAAAAAGCTATTATTTGCGTAACTGGTGATGGATCTTTGCAGATGAATATACAAGAGCTGGCAACAATAGTACGCCATAAATTACCAATCAAAATCTTTTTGACTGATAACAAAGGTCACGGTATGACGCGACAAACGCAAGATCAATGGCAAAAATCAAGATATTTCTCGACCTCGGTAGAGGGAGGGCTTCCAGCGCCGGATTTTTCGAGTATAGCCAAGGCTTATGGCTTCAAAGTGGTAGATCTCAATAATAATAGAGATATTAACAGGAAGATAAGGAAAGTCTTGAAGACTAAGGGTCCGGTCTTTTGCAATATTAAGATTAAACCCAGTCATAAAGTCATTCCTCAGGTAAGATTTGGCCGGCCGAATGAAGATCAAACTCCGCTGCTATCGCGCAAGGAATTTATGGAAAATATGATTGTTAAACCACTTAAGGTGTCAAAAACTCTCTAAATGGTAAAAATCCTGACGAGAAAAAAGCTTATCAAAGAGTTAAAACCGTTAAGAAAAAACGGAAAGAAATTAGGTTTTTGTTATGGAGTTTTTGACCTTCTGCACCTGGGACATGTCAAACATTTGGAAGAAGCAAAAAAAATCTGCGACGTATTGATTGTTGGCATAACTTCTGACAAACAAGTTAAAAAAAGGAAAGGACCCAATAGGCCGATTTTTAATGAAAAGCATAGAGCTTATATGATAAGCATGCTCAAACCAGTTCACTTTGTGTTTATCAGTTCTGACAACACTGCCATTAAAACGATAAAATTAATTAAACCCAATTATTGCATAAAGGGTGAAGATTATGCAGATAGCAAAGATAAGTATTTATTTTTAGAAAAGAAAGCGGTTGAATCAGTTGGTGGAAAAATGGTTTTTACAAAAACCGCCAGCTTTGCAAAGATAAAAACCACTAAAATAATTGGTCAAATAAAAAAGATTTAACACATGAAAATAAAAAAAATAGCAGTCATCGGTAGTAACTCCTTCTTTGGAAGCAATTTTATTAATCAGGTTTTGTCCAATACTGATTGGGATATTACTGGTATCAGTAGGTCGCCTGAATATTCTAATATTTTTCTACCATATCTTTATAAAAAAGAGAGAAGTAAAAAATTTGAGTTTTTCCAGTTAGATATAAATAAAGATTTTGATGACCTTGTTTCACTTTTAGATAAGGAAAAACCTGAAGTAATAGTGAATTTCGCAGCCCAAGGTTATGTGCCTGCAAGTTGGGAAAATCCAGAAGACTGGTTTAGGACAAATTGTCTTGGGATCGTAAAATTGGCTGATTACTTGAGAAGGCAAAATTATTTAAAAAAATATATCCAGATATCTACCCCAGAGGTGTATGGTTCATGCACGAATATGAAAGAAAACATCACTTATTTCAATCCGACTACTCCTTATGGTGCCTCTAAGGCGGCTGGAGATTTATTTCTTTCAGCTTTATTCCAGACGAAAAAATTTCCGGTTTCCTTTGTACGAGTGGCCAATGTCTATGGTCCTCATCAGCAACCTTATAAGATTATTCCCAGCTCAATAATTTTATTTAAAAAAAGAAAAGAAATTGTTTTATGGGCCGGCGGCATTAAAAGAAATTTCATTCACGTAACTGACGCCACAAATGGTATCTTGAAAGTTATATTGAAAGGTAAGCCAGGAAGGGTCTATCACCTTACTGCTGGGAAGAATATTGCCATCAGGAACTTAATCAAAATGATTTGTGGTAAGATGGGTATCTCTTATAAGGATATGGTTAAAGATTCTTCCGTATCCAAAGTCAAGAGAGACAAAATATATCATCTGGATGGGAGTCACACAGAGAAGGCTCTTGGCTGGAAACCAGAGATTTCTTTGAGTAAAGGTCTTGATGGTGTAGTTGAATGGGTTGAAGAGTGCTGGGGTCAGCTTAAAAGTAGTCCACTAAATTATATTCATAAAAAATAAAATGACTGAAATTGATTTATTGGTTGATTATCCTAGGTCAAAAAGAAATTTAGAAGAAAGAGCTGATGAAAAGAATGCAGAAGATGTAAGGATAGCTCGTCAATTCGGCAGGGAGTTTTTTGACGGGCCTCGCTCGCAAGGGTATGGCGGTTATAAAGATTGGACTAGATGGGTGCCTGTAGCCAAGCGAATTATTGATCATTATGATCTAGGCCCTGAAGCCAGCATTCTGGATGTTGGCTGTGCCAAAGGATTTACTCTTCTCGGCTTTCTTCAAGTACTACCAACCTTAAAGATAGCTGGAGTTGATG
>Ga0326597_10003527_pt1 | contig 22465 bp, 16 predicted proteins | sample RVTome_12_FD_203789 | JGI IMG/M metagenome (GOLD analysis project Ga0326597, IMG submission 203789) | Soil microbial communities from uranium-contaminated site in the Upper Colorado River Basin, Wyoming, United States - RVT100D185 | ecosystem: Environmental > Terrestrial > Soil > Contaminated >...
GGACCGCCCAGACTTGACCGCCAACCCGAAAGCCAGTTCACTGGTTCGCCCGTTCGCCGACCGAGAGGACAATTCATGATGCCCCGACTCCTGCCCCTGATTCTCGCGCCGTTGACCCTGGCCCTTGCCGCGTGCGAACCCGGCGACTCCGCCGCTGGAGATGAGAGCCTGAAGGCCGCCGCCGAGCCGGTCTCCGCGACCGCCGCCCCGCGGCAGGAACCGGTGACGAGCGCCTCTGATGCGAGCGCTCCCGGAACACCGGCGGCGGCCGCGCAGCAGCACCAGCACTCGCATGAACCGCCGGCGCTCGCGCCGGAGAAACCGGCCGGAGCCGAGCAGGCCCCGGCGGGCGCCGACGACGTGTCGAACGCCCTGCTGGAGTCCCGCGGCTCGATCTTCTCGCCGGAGCCGGAGGTCGACTTCGGGGAGGTCATCCAGGGCGAGAAGCGGGAGCATACGTTCATCGTCGGCAACCGCGGCGACGACGAGCTCGGCATCCGTTCGGTCAATCCCACCTGCGGATGCACCGTGGCCCAGGTCAAGACGCCCACGGGTGAGATTCTCGATCCGCGCAAGCACTCGCCGCAGACCGACCTGATGACGCTCAAGCCGGGCGAGCAGGCTGAAGTCATGGTCGTGTTCGATTCCAAGGGACAGGCGATCCGCAGGCTGCAGAAATACGTTCAGGTGATCTCGTCCGATCACGCCGAGCCGGCCCTCAAGTTGACCATGAGCATGAGCGTCACGGCGGGCATCGAGGTGGAACCGAATCCGCTCCAGTTCGGCGAGATCGCGAGAGGGCAGACCAAGACGCTAAAAGCGTTTGCGAAGTTCAAGCAGGTCGGCGAATTGAAGGTCCTCTCGGTCGATCCCCTGGAGCACTTCGACGTGAAATGGGAGCCGGGCACGGCGCCGGATGGAACCGGAGCGATCGCCTTCGAGGTCACCGTGCTGCCCACGGCGCCGGTCGGATACCTGGCGCCGACCTTGGTGGCCAAGACCGACAACGACCGCCTCAAGCAGATCCAGCTTCAACTCTACGTGAACGTGAAGTCGTACGTGGTGTTCGACACCGGCAATCAGATCAACAAGGAGCGGCTCGACTTCGAGGTGATTCCCTTCGGCGAGGGCCGGACCCGGACGGTCGAGGTCACCAACGGCGACCCCGAGTTGCCTTATCAGATCGACTCGGTCACGCTCGACACCAAGTATTCGGATCTGATCACGGCGGAAACCGAAACGGTCGAGGAAGGCCGCCATTACAAGATCCACGTGACCACCGCGCCCGAGCTGGACGCTCGCTTCTTCCGCGGCGTGTTGAAGATCCAGGCCCAGCACAAGGACATTCCGGTCAAGGAGATTCACTTCCACGGCTGGGTGAAGAAGAGCTGAGTTCGTTCCGGTGGGTCAAGTGGGTCAGGGGACGGCGGTACGCCGCGGTCCTCTTGCTCGCGCTCGCCCGCTGCGGAGGGGGTGAGCCGCCGCCGAACGTGATCCTGATCTCGATCGACACGCTGCGTCCGGATCACCTCGGTTGCTACGGGTACGACGCTCCGACGTCACCCAACATCGACGCGCTGGCCCGGGAGGGAACCCGGTTCGAACAGGTCCACTCCTCGACGACCTGGACGCTGCCGGCGCACATGTCGCTCTTGACCGGCTTGCCGGACTCGCTGCATGGCGTGGTCTGGGACCGGGTGCCGCTGGATCCGCACCGTCGCCTGCTGGCGGAGTCGTTCCGGGCCGCGGGCTATGCCACCGCCGGATTCTACGGCGGTCCCTATCTGCATGAGTCCTTTGGCTTCGGCAGAGGCTTCGACCGGTACGAGAACTGTGGGGTTCCCTACCCCGCCGAGCTTTTGCCGGAACGGTTGGAGCAGGAATCGCATCGCGTGCGCACCGCCCGGCGGATCGAGCAGGCGGCGGAGCGCTTTCTCGAAGAGCAGGCCGGGCGGCAGGCGAGGCGTCCGTTCTTCCTGTTTCTGCACCACTGGGACGTTCACTACGACTTCAATGCTCCCGAGGAATTCGTCGAACTGTTCGCCGGTGAGGACGGCGGCCGGGTCTCCATGCGGGACTTCATCCGCAACCCGGAGATCCACCCGGAGATGGCTCCGGCCGACCGCGCCTATCTGCTGGCCTGCTATGACGCGGAGATCCGCTGGGTGGACCACCAGATCGGCCGGTTGATGCTGAAGCTCTCCGAGCTCGGAATGGCCCAGCAAACGTACGTCGTCATCACCGCGGACCATGGCGAGCAGTTCTTCGAGCACGGCCGCAAGGGGCACCGCCTCGATCTCTACGACGAGACGCTGCGCATTCCGCTGATCCTCAAGGGCCCCGGCATCCGGCCCGGACAGGTCGTCAGGAGCCAGGCCCGGATCTTCGACGTCATGCCGACTCTGCTCGATCTGGCCGGCCTGCCGGAGGAGCCGGAGGTCTACGGGGTCTCGCTGCGCCCGCAGCTCGAGGGAAAGGACCCTCCCGGGTTGCGAAGACTTCCGATCGTCGCCGAGCTGACGACCGTCCCCGGGGACGGCGGCCCGCCCGAGTTCGTGCGGCACCGGGCCGTGGGCCGCCTGGGGAAGAAGCTGATCCAGGCCAGACCAAGGGCCTATGACCGCGACCGGCCGGCCGATTTTTCGGGCGCGGCGCTCGGACCGCCGATTCTGGGCGTGTTCGATCTGGACCTCGATCCTGGTGAGCAGCAGGACCTTTCCCGGCACACGCCGGCCTTGCTGGAGGAACTGCTCGGCCTCCTCGCGAAGATCGATGAGGGCCTGGAGCTGAAGTGGCGGTCGTTGCCAAATGCCGGCCGGCCCGCGGCCTCCCCGCTCGATCCGGACGTGCATCGGATGCTCAGGGAGAACGGGTACATCGGGAGGTAGACGCCCCTGGGCCTCACCTGGACTCTGCCGTCTCGAGCTCCGCCAGGGTCTTCCGCGCCCGCTCCAGGTTGACGAGCCCCTCCGGTGCGGAATCTCCCGCCAGCCCCTCCTTCAGCAGCCGCAGGGCCTCGGGGCGGTTCTGGTAGCGCGTCGGCTGAGCCAGGGCCCGCCCCAGCAGGACCCGGGCCGCCGAGGAGAACCGCCCTCCCTCTCCCATCAGCTTGAGTTCGCCCTCGGCCTTGTTGAAGTCGTCCCGCTCACCGGTCTCGAGGAAGCGCAGAATCTGGGAAGCGGCGACATAGAAGCGGATCTCTTTTCGTTCGTCCGCATCGTCGCTGAGCCGCTTCGCCGCATCGAGCGCCGCGAGCGCGTCGGAGTGCCGGCCGAGGCCGTGAAACGCCCGCGCCCGCAGCAGATGCAACCGGCCATCTTCCGGGTATTTCTGCAGCGCGTCCGCCGAGAGCTTCAGCGCGTCCGAGAAATCGCGGTGGACATCCAGAGCCTCTTCGATCAGCTCGACGGCCAGCGCCTGTTCCGCCGACGCTTCCTGGCTCCGGAGAATGGCTCGGATGACGAAGAAAAGGGTGAGCACCAGAACGGCACCACCAGCGATGCGGATCAGATTTTGGATGGTCATGCCGGCAATCTACGAGGCCGGATCCATCCGAATCAATGCGCCGGGTTCGGAGACGATTCCGAACCCGGACAGGAACTCATGAGGGGCTCGCCTCGATGGCCAGATCCTCATCATCTCGATCTTGCGTCTGTGTCGCGGTTTCAGCCGCGGACACGAATTTGGAATCGAGTACAGAGCCACACATGTTGCAAATCAGTCGGATGCAAAGACTCCCGCCACTCTCGAGGATTTGCTCCTCTCGAACGTCAAAGATGCTGCAACGGCAGCTCTCCATTGGTCCCCCCAAGGAGTTTGCAGAAGACGAACCCCTTGACCGCCCGTCGCGATCAGGAGCGCGCCCAGACCCAGGTAAATAATCGTGTCGAAGCAACCGGCCCGATGGTCACCACCCCTTCGGATCTGCTCCTTCGATTTACACCTCCATACCTTCTACTTCTTCTTATCTATCTTTGAAATATCTTTTATTTGACCGTTTTCTGGCGATACGCGTGGAAGATGAGTGCGTTCACGTCAGACAACTTGTTTTCGACGAGACGTTCCTGGGTGGGAAATTGTTCGGCAAAAGCCTCATACTTCTCGCGAGATTGCTCCAGAATGCCGATCGCCTGTTCCAGCCGCGCGTTCTTTTCTTGGGGCGTCGGCGTCCCTTCTCGCAGGTCCGCCAGGGTCGTCTTGGCCTGCTCCAGGAGGTGATCTCCTTCGCGGATCAGGGTCCGATCGGTGCCTCTTTTCTTGCGAGACACGGTGGGCTTCTGGGCCTGCCTCTCCGCCAGCCTGGCCAGGATCTCATCGGCCAGGGCCGTCGAAGCCGACTCGCTGTCCTCGGTGCTCAGGGAACCCCCTGCCCGCAGGTCGGCCGGATCCCCGGAATCGAAGGCGGCATCGGACGCTTCGTCAGTGCCGGCGCGAGCCGAGCTGCGATCGAGCGGAGATTCTGGCGTCGGCAGGGTCTCCTGGACTCTCGGCCGCCCACTCCAGAATTCGGACAAGGCGTCGCCGGCCCCGATCATGAGCAAACCGGCGCCCAGCAGGGCCAGCAACAGCACCCCCACCAGGGCCGGGATCCTGCGCGGCCGCACGCGGCGCTCCGTGCCGGGAGAGCCGGCTCCCTCCGCCGCCCGCGGGGCAGGTGATTCCGGAGCGCGCGATGGACGACTCGACGGTTGCACCACGACCGGAACCCGCGCCCGCCGGCTCGTGCCGTCCTCGCGCTGGGCCCATCCGATTCGCTCGAGAACCTCCAGGGCATCCGCGGGCGACGGGTTGCGCGCGGCCGCTTCCAGGAGGATCCGGACCGCCGCCGCCGCTGCGGGCGAGGCGACGTTCTTGAGCTCTTCCGGGAGGCTGCCGACGCCCGCCGCCGCGTTCGGGCGCAGGCCTCCGATCAGGTGGCAGGCCAGATGAGCCAGGGCGGACAGATCCTGGCCCGCCGGCGAGAGCAGGGGCGGAGCGGCGGACTTCAGGAAGCCCGGCAAGATGACCGGAGGCAGGACCACCACCGTCCCATCCAGCCGCAGACAGGCCCCGCCCGGCAGGAGCGCGCCATGGCTCAGGTCTCTTCTGAAGAGCCCCGCCAGCACGTCGGCCAGCTGATGGAGCAGCGGCAGCGATCTGAGCTCACCCAGAACCGGTGAGCGCCACAGGTCGCTGCCCAGATCGCCTCGCAAGATGACTCCCGGCCGGCCTTCGTGCTGAATCACCCGTTCGAGCCGAACCAGTCCCTCCACTTCATCCAGGGCGACGGAACCCAGGCGCCGGGCTTCCGCCTGAACCGCGGAGGCCAGCGCCGGATCGTGAAACAGAACCAGGCACGGGCTGTCCGGGCCCTGCAGCCGGAAGCTGCTGGCCAACGTGTCCCGGCCGATTTCGGACAGGATCTCGAAACCCGGTATTCGCGGCAGAGCTGCCATCCAACCTCTCGAACTCGAGTATGAACCGCGGGCCGGAGAGTCAGGGGATCGAAAGGGGAATCAACCATTGATTCCGTCTCTTCCCGGCGCAGCCCATCTTAGTGGCGGCTCGCCTTCAGGCAACCACCGGGGATGTGACGTTTTTTGAGAGTTCGTGCGGGTTATAGTCGCGACCAGACCCCACCTGTCAGGAAGCAGACCATGACCGCGATGCTCCCGTTTCCCGATCCGAAGGGCGTGAAGAAGCCGGCTCCGGCACGGCCCGGGCGGTCCCGCAAGGGGCGCCTGTTCCTGCTGGACGGTACCGCGCTGGCCTACCGCAGCCATTTTGCCCTGCTCCGGCAGCCGCTCCTGACCTCCACCGGCCAGAACATCTCGGCCCTGTTCGTGTTCGCCAACACGCTGTTCCGGATTCTGGAGAACGAGCATCCCGATTATCTCGCGGTCGGCTTCGATCCCAAGGGCAAGACCTTCCGGCACGAGATGTATGAGCCGTACAAGGCCACCCGCGAGAAGACGCCGGATGAGCTGGTGGCCATGCTCCCCGCCCTGCGCGAACTGGTCGAGGGGTTCAACGCGCCGATCGTCGAGGTTCCAGGCTACGAGGCCGATGACGTCATCGCCACGCTCGCGGTGGAGGCCGAGCGGGCCGGCCACGAGGTCTTCATCGTCACCGGCGACAAGGACTTCCTCCAGATCGTCTCGCCGCGCATCCGGCTGTACAACATCCTGCGGCCCGACCGCGAGATCCAGATCCAGGGAGTCGAGGCGGCCTTCGAGAAATTCGGCGTGACGCCCGATCGGGTCGTGGACGTGCTGGCGCTGATGGGCGACTCGAGCGACAACATCCCCGGGGTGGGCGGCATCGGGCCGAAGACCGCCGCCCAGTTGATCGCCGAGTTCGGCAGCGTGGAGAATCTCTACGAGCGCGCGGAGGAACTGACCAAGGCCGGTCTGAGGCAGAAGCTCGAGCGCGACCGCGAGCTGGCGTTTCTGTCGAAACGGCTGGTGCAGCTCGATCTCGAGGCGCCGGTCGCGTTCGACGAGGAGTCGTTCCGGTACTCCGGGCCCGACCCCAAGAAGTTGATTCCGTTGTTCCAGCGCTACGAGATCAACTCGCTGATGAGACGCGTGAGCGTCGATCAGTCGCACGACGAACACAGCTATCACCTGATCGATCGGCCGGAGGCCTGGCGGGAGTTCCTCGACCGTCTGAACGCGTGCGAGTCGTTCGTGTTCGACACCGAGACGACCTCCACGCAGGCGCTGGCCGCGGAACTGGTCGGGATCTCGTTCTGTCTCCGCGAGCGCGAGGCGTTCTATCTGCCGATGAACCTGGACCCGCCGTTGTTCGGTGACGGCCGGAGCGATCGGGAACACTTCCTGGAGGCGTTGCGGGCGCCCTTCGCGAATCCCGGGATTCGCAAGCGGGCTCAGAACGCGAAGTACGATCTGCTGGTGCTGGAGCGCGCCGGGCTCGCCGTCGAAGGGATCGACTTCGACACCATGATCGCCTCGTATTGCGTCTCGCCGGGGGAGTTTCAACACAACCTGGACCATCTCGCGCTGAAGTACCTCAACTTCCAGAAGCTGCCCATCTCGCGGCTGCTCGGAACCGGACGCACCCAGATCACCATGGATCAGGTCGAGGTCGCGCAAGTCGCGGAGTACGCCGGCGAAGACGCGGACATCACGGCCCGGCTGATTCCGCTGCTGCAGAAGGAAATGGATGCGGCCGGTGTCAGCGAATTGTTCCGGACGGTGGAGATGCCACTGCTGCGGGTGCTGGCCGACATGGAGGCCCACGGCGTGGCTCTGGACCTGGACCTGCTCGCCACCATCTCGAAGGATCTGGAGGTGCGGCTCGAGGCGCTCGAGGGACAGATTCATGAGCTGGCCGGGGAAGCGTTCAACATCAACTCCCCGAGGCAGCTGGGTCCGATCCTGTTCGAGAAGCTCGAGATTCACAAGCAAGTCGGGGTGTCCAAGCCGCGGCGGACCAAGACCGGTTTCACCACCAACGCGGCCGTGTTGGAGAGTCTGGCGGAGCACCCGTTGCCGGCCCGGATCCTGGAGTATCGCGCCCTCGGAAAGCTGAAGAGCACCTACGTCGACGCACTCCCCGGGCTGGTGCTCGAGCGAACCGGCCGAGTCCACACCTCCTACAACCAGACCGTGGCGGCCACCGGCCGGCTTTCCTCGTCCGATCCGAACCTGCAGAACATTCCGATTCGCACCGAGGAGGGGCAGAAGATCCGCAAGGCGTTCATCCCAGGCGACAAGGGTTCGCGGCTCCTGGCGGCCGACTATTCCCAGATCGAGCTGCGCATCCTGGCGCATCTGTCCGGGGACGAGTATCTGAATCAGGCCTTTCGTGAAGGGGCGGACATTCACCGCTGGACCGCGGGGCTGATCTTCAATCTACCGGCGGACGAGGTGCCGCAGGAACTCCGGGCCCGGGCCAAGACGATCAACTTCGGAGTGATCTACGGCATGGGTCCCAAGCGGCTGGCGGCTCAGACCGGGCTCTCCATGCGGGAAGCCACCGAGTTCATCGAGGCCTACTTCAAGACGTTCTCCGGCGTCAAGCGCTTCATCGACCGGACGCTCGAGGAGGCCCGCGCCAACGGCTACGTGACCACCCTTCTCGGCCGCCGCCGCTACATCAGCGAACTCGATTCCCCCCACCCGCGCGTCGCCTCCGCGGCCCGCAACGTTGCCGTCAACACCCCCATCCAGGGCACCGCCGCCGACCTCATCAAGATCGCCATGATCCGCCTGCACGAACAGCTCACCCAACGAAACTTCCAGGCACGCATGATCATGCAGGTGCACGACGAACTGGTGCTCGAAGTCCCCGAAACAGAGCTAGAACCCGTCCGAAACCTGGTCGTGGAAACCATGTCCAGCGCCCTCGAACTTTCCGTCCCCCTGGTCGTCGACACCGGCACCGGCCGCAACTGGCTAGAGGCCCACTGACCCAAAGCGCCGAGATCGGCCCGGGGCTCCGGAACGTCTTCGCTGCCCTGCATCCATCCGAGCGCGTAAGCTGCCGTGCATTCATGAGAGGCGCTTCGCCCACCTTATTCTTCCACCCTCAGCGAACGAGTGGGCCGCGACCTTCAGGCGAGCATCCGGCTCAGTGGCCGCCAGCGGCCCCCGGATCATGACGGCACCGTGTGCCGCGCGCAGTTGCTACTGCATGTTTGAGCACGGCGCACGGTGCCGTTGATCCGGGGGCCAAACACCGTGCACGCCCGCTTCTCAACGCACCCATTCCAGCGCCCCTCAGCGAGCCTGAACCGGCCAGACCTGTTGGCCCGAGACGAAGGTGCGCTCGACGCGGGCGGGGAGTTCGAAGCCGAGATAGGGCGAGAGGCTGGCCTTGGAGCAGAAGTCCGTGGCCTGGGGAGTCCAGCGACGCCGGTCGTCGAGCAGGACCAGATCGGCCTGCAGGCCGGTCTCGATCCAGCCGACCTGGGGCTGCCCGAAGATCCGGGCCGGAGCGGCGCAGGCGCGATCGAGCAGGCGCGGCAGGTCGAGCACCTGCTCCTCGATCAAATGGAACAGCAGCGGCAGGAACAGGTCGACCGATGAGATGCCGGACGGGTTCTCCGAAAACGGCGCCCGCTTCTCCTCGGGAAGGTGCGGCGCGTGGTCGGTCTCGAGGACATCGATCACACCGCTGCTGACGCCCTCCCGCAGCCGCTTTCGATCGACGGCGCTCTTGATCGATGGGTTGACCTTGAGCAGGCCGCCGTACTCTTCCAGGTCCTCATCGCTGAAGATCAGGTAGTGTGGACAGGTCGCGCCCGTCACCGGCAGGCCGCGGTGCTTGGCGTCCTCGAGCAGGTCGACAGCGCCGGCCGTCGAGAGATGGAAGATGTGGATCCTCGCGCCGGTCCGTTCGGCGAACCGGATCGCGCGCTCACAGGCCCGCACTTCGGCCGTGGGCGGGCGCGCCTGGCTCCACGAGGCGGCGCCCCCCGCGCCGTGCAGCTCCAGGTTGCGCTCGATCAGACCGCGATCCTCGGCGTGCACCGCGACGACCTTTCCCAGTCGGGCCGCTTCCTGGAAGATGGCGCGCAGCACCGAGTCGGAGTCAACCCCTTCATCGCCGTGGGACGGAGCCAGGAACAGCTTGAAGCCGACCGCCAGGTCCGCCATCTCGGCCAGCCGTCCGGCCGAGGCCCGGTTGGCGTTGGCGTACAGCCCGACGTTGGCCCGGGCCAGCGGGCGCACCAGCGCGAGCTTCTCCTCCAGAGCCTGCCGGCTGATCATCAGCGGACTGTTGTTCTGGATCTCGAACGCGGTGGTGACTCCGCCGTGAACGGCTGCCAGCGTGCCGGTGGCATAATCCTCCTTCTGCTCGCGCCCCGGCTGGCGAAAGTGCACGTGGTCGTCGAGCAAGCCCGGCAACAGCAGCATCCCCTTCCCGTCCACCTCGCTGTACGCCGGCTCCACTTCCTCGGCCACTTCGGTGATGCGCCCCCCATCCACTCCGACCTCGACATCCCGGACGCCCTCCCGGGTGACGACCCGGGCCGATCTGATCGCCAGCTCATGCATGATCTATTCGAGAGCCCGCAGAATGACCATCGTCAGGTCGTCGTCGGCCGGCGCCCCTCCGGTGAACTCCAGGACCTGCCGGTGGACGGCCTGGATCAGGTCGCCCGCGGACAGCTCCGAATTCTCGCGAATCACCTGCTTGAGCCGCACCCTTCCGAAGAACTCGTCGCCCGAGCGCGATTCCAGGATGCCGTCGGTCGTCAGCACGAGCGTGTCGCCCGGCTCGAGCGACACCGGGCCCTTGACCTCGTACTCCATCCCCTGCTCGATGCCGAGCGCCAGTCCGGTCCGGGCCAGATCCTCCGATCCCTGCTTGCGAACCAGGAGCGGCGACGTGTGCCCCGCGTTTCCGTAGACGAAGCTGCGCGATGCGGGATCGAAGACCAAAACGAACAGCGACATGAAGATCGCACCGCCGGTGTCCTCCTCGAACCGGTTGTTCATGCGCGCCAGGATGTCGCCCACCATGAACGGGCCGTCGGTCAGGGAATGTAGAAGCGAGCGGGCGCTCGACATCAAGAGCGCCGGCCCGATGCCGTGTCCGGCCACGTCGCCGATGGCCACCACCCAGCGGCCGTCTTCGAGCGCGATGAAATCGTAGTAGTCGCCGAGCGCCTCCTCGGCGGGCACCGACCAGCCGGCCATCTCGAAGCCGGAAACGCCCTCGGGATCGCGAGGCAGCAGGCCCTCCTGGATGGCGCGCGCCACCTTGACTTGTTCCTTGACCCGCTCGTTGGCCACCGTCTCGCGGATCAGCCGGGCGTTCTCCACGGCGATCGAGAGCGCTCCCGCCAGCGCGTCGAAGAAGCGCAGATCGGCCCGCGAGAACTCCCGGTGGGACGCGCGGGAATCGACGTAGATCACGCCCAGCCGGCGGTTCTTCACCCTGAGCATCACGCACATGACCGCGCGGAGTTTCATGTCCACGATCGACTGGGAGAGGTCGACGGGTTGCTCCTGCGAGGAGACCTTCCAGCACATCGCCTCGCCTTCCAGGGCCACCTTGCGGGTCACCGTGGTCGAGTACTGGATCGGCGGCGCGAGGTCGTTGCCCTCCGCGTCCCGAGCCACCTGAATCGCCAGCCGCTCCGGATTCCCGTTCTCGAACAGGAACAGGATGCCCCGCTCGGCGCCCACGACGCGGATCGACTTGTCCACGATCGAGGTCAGCACCGCCTTGTGATCGACCGTCGAAATCAGGTCGGCCACGGTGTCGAGCAGGATCCGCACCTTGGGCCCATCGATGCGATCATCGCCGGTCAGGACCTGGGTCTGATCGGATCCGGCGGGCATCCGCTCCAGAGCAGCCTCAGAAGCTGTTCCTGGCCGCTTCTGGTCTTTTGCGCGTCCGAACCAGCCCAAACGGTGTTCCTGTCCTTGGTATCCTCGAGATGCGAAGCGGGAATCGTATCGTGCAGCCCCCGGGCAGCACAAGCTGACCCGGCCTTTCTTGACGGTCCTGTCATCGACCGGCAGAATCTAGCGCACGGACTCGCGATCCGGCCCAGGCAGCCGGGTGACGGGTCAGGTTTCCTGCCCCTCCGGAGAGCACGATGAAGATTGACCGAGAGATCAACGGCGACGTGGCCATCTTGTCCTTGCGGGGTGAGTTCGACTCCTTCGTGGTCAGTTCGTTCCTGGAAGAGGTGGAGTCGCTGGCCGCGAGCGGCGTGCGCAACGTCGTCCTCGACATGCGGCTGGTCAAGTTCATCATGAGCACCGCCATCGGGGCGATCGTCAAGTCCCGCAAGCTGATGAAGGAGATCGGCGGCGAACTCGTCATTTCGCAGCCTTCCGGTTTCGTCCGCGATGTGCTCGACAGCCTGGGCCTGACCAAGGTCATCAAGATCTTCGATGAGAACAACCAGGCCGTCGAAAACCTCGGAACCGGCCTGGCGGCGAACCTGCCGGCCGGGAATTCGGTGATGTTCCAGTTCGTCGACCCGAAGCGGCAAGCCGCGCTGGGCCGCCCGGCCATCGGCCGGATCCTCGGTCTGGATGACCAGGGAATGTCGGCCCAGGTCAGCCAGGCTGCCTCGTTCTTTCCCGCCGACGCGGAGCTGAAGACCAAGTTCCGCCTGCCGTTGTTCAAGAAGGCGTACTACTTCGAGATCCAGGCCCGGGTCCTCGAAACGATCGCCAACGAGGATGGTTCCGTGGTGAAGGTCGGTTTCGCCGGCATCGAGCCCGAGGATCAGAAGTCGATCCGCCAGTTCATCTCGGACATGCAGTTCCTGCGCGACGAAGTCAAGAACGCGGGCGAGGAGTAGCAGCGAACGGTTCAGGAGGCGCCTGAGGCGACGTAGACCTTCTTCGCTCCCGCCAGCAGCAACGCCCTCGCCGCCGCGTCGGCCGTCGCGCCGGTGCTCATGACGTCATCCACCAGCAGCACCGATCGCCCGCGGATCCGGCGCCGGCGGAACCAACGCGCCCGAAACGCTCCTTCCATCCTCCCGGCCCGGGAGGCTGGATCGGCTTCGGCCTGGGCGGAGGTCATGCGCGTGCGCCGGAGCATCCCGCCCCGGTGCGGCAGGCCGAGCTGCCGGGCGATCAGGCGGGCCAGCAGGTCGGCCTGATCGAATCCGCGCACGAGGCGGCGCAGGGGATGCAGCGGCACCGCGGTGACCAGCCCGACCCGGTTCGCGACGCTGGTCTCCCGCAGGGCTCGGGCCAGTTCGCGGGCCAGGAAGTGAAGGCCCTCCCGGCGGCGGCGGAACTTGACGGCCAGCACCAGTTCCCGAATCGATCCGGAGTAGCAGGTGGCCATCACCGCCCGCTGAAAAGCGAAGTTCCGCCGGGCACAGCGACGGCAGCGGGCCGGCCTCGGCGACGAGCCAGGGAGCGGCTCCGCTCCGCATTTCCGACACCCCCGGCGGCCGATCCGCACGACCGAGGCCCGGCACAGGGGGCAGAGCACCATCTGCGCGGTCGGAAGCTCCTGGTCACAGACGATGCAGAGCGCCGGGAAGATCAGGTCGAGCAGGTCGTTGCCGATTCCGCTCGCGAACTCCGCGACTTCCGTGAACCTTGGGATCGCACGCCGCTCCATGTCCGTCTGGACCGGGAACCAGCCGCTCGGTTACAGCTTCTCACCGCGAAGCAACGCCGGCTCGCCGGCCCACTCGCATTCCAGACCCAGCAGGTCGTAGAGCACCGAGGCGGCCCGTTCCGAAGCCTGTCCCGGGTTGTAGAAGATGTCGGCGGCCAGGGCCCGGCGCAGCTCAGAGTGGCGTCCCGGATCGGACAGGCCCGCTTCGACGGCGCGGAGACACGACTGCACGTCAGAGGCCACGCCTCCGGCCCGCTGGCCCCAGGTCTCGAGATCCAGCTGGGGATACTGGGCCTTGAGCTCCTCCGCATCCGCCACCTCCAGGAAGACCAGCGGCCGGTCGAGCAGCGCGAACTCGTTGGAGATCGAGGAGACGTCCGAGATCAGCAGGTCGGTCACGAACAGGAGCGGCGTGGCGTCATACTCGTCGATCACCACCTTGCAGGTCCGGGATTGCTCGATTCCCCGCAGGCGGGCGCGCCAATCGACCAGGTTGTACCGCGGATCGAAGAACTTGTCGTGGAACTTGACGATCAGGTTCCACGGGCCGGCGGCCAGGCGCTCGAGCAGTTCCTCGCCGTAATCGAACATCGGCGAGCGCCGCAGCCAGGTGGGTGCCAGCATGATCGTCGGCCGATTCGGATTGAGGTCCAGCCGGTCGCGAATGGCGCCCGCGTCCAATGTGCCGTTCACCAGCCGGTCGGTCTTGGGCATGCCCACCTTCTCGAGCCTTGGATCGCCCTCCTCGAACAGACCGGCCTCGAGAAAGGCGCGGTACATGTACGGGCCGACGACCATCAGGCGGCCGTAGCGCTTCATCTTCGGCTGGATCGCTCCGTTGCGCGCCGAAGCGCCGTGGAAGATCTGGACCTTGGTGGCGTCGCTGATCGGCAGGCGTCCCTTCTCGAACGGCGTCCAGAGTTCATAGTCGGCGGTCAGAAACAGATCGAAGCGGCAGAGCGCCGCCAGGCCGCGGCGGATCGGGCGGGCGCCTTCCACGCCGAGCCTGGCCGCCATGCCGCGCGACGTCTCGGCGCCCCGCAGCTCCCCGGCGAAGAAGAACTCCAGCCGTTCATCGGCCAGCATCAACCGCTGGATCGGGTGGAACATGGCGTATTTGACCGGGGACTCGGCGTAGAACAGCAGCTTGCGCTTGCCTCGGGTTCCGATCGGGATGGAGAGCATGTGGCCGGGCTGCTAGGACATGATCCGGGGCGGGGTTGCCGGATGGGTCGCCCCCGAAACCGCCTCGGACCCCATCCCCGTGCGGGTCCGCGTGCCGGTCCCCGGTTCTCTCGAGGCGGAGGCCTCGCTCGATTCGATCTCGAGCACGGCCATCAGACGTTCGAGGTATTCCGCCACCGAATCCTCCTTGCGGTGCTTGACCCCCAGGATCTCGCCGGCCTGCTTGGCCGTGGCCGGGTACTTCTCGAGCGCCCAGCTGTTCTCCCGGTAGAAGTCGATCAGGATCCGCTTGAACGACCACTTCGTCCAGAAGATCTGGAAGACCTTCAGCACCAGGGTCACGAGCATCATCGAGAGAATCAGGAGGGCCGCGATCGTCAGCACGCCCGGATCGGAGTAGAAGTTGTCCCGGTCCTGCATGCCCACCGAGAGCCGGTCGCCGATCCGGATGAACCAACCCACGATCAGGAACACGAACCCGATCACCTGCTGGACCATGCCCATCACGTTGTCCCGGATGGAGCGCAGCGGGCGCCGCTTCTCGATGCCGTAGTATTCATGGAGCAGCCGCTTGGGGCGCTTGAAGTACAGGCTGTTGACGATGAAGAGGGCCCCTACGATGTTGAGGGTCAGCCCGACGATCTGCCAGTCCAGATAGTCCAGATAGATTGCTTCAATCATCCTGCGCGGAAACTCCGGAGGCCCACCGGCGGCTGACACCGGAGCGGCCACCATGGGTAGTCGTCGCTGGAATCGTAAGTCACCAAGATCGCCGTCGCAAGTCTCCCGCGCGCGCGGCCCGATCGCCGGCTTGCTCCGGCCCCGGCCGCCTGCTACGGTCGCTCGCCGGTGACCTTGCCGCGGTGACCCTGCCAAGGAGTGAGTCGAACATGGATCCAAGCGCCATCGAACAGATCGCCCGGCTGGCCCGGCTCGATCTGGAGGAATCGGCCAAAGTGCGCCTGGCGAGCCAGTTGAGCGCGATCCTGGAGCACTTCCGGAGCCTCGAGAAACTCGACACCGAGGGAGTCGAACCGTCGGTGTCCGCCGTCGACGTGGCCGGGCGGTGCCGGCCGGACGAGCCCGCCCCGCCGCTCGACCCGGCGGAGCTCATGGCGAACACCCGCTTCGAGCAGGACCGCTTCCTGCGCGTTCCCCGGGTGATCGAATGAGCAAGGCCGCCCCCGAAGCCCGCTCGGTGGCTTCGATCCGCGACGACGTGGCGGAAGGGCGCCTCAAGATCGTCGACCTGATCGAGGAAACCCTGGCCCGGATCGAACGGCTGGACGGGCAGTTGGGCGCGTTCCTCTGGAACGATCGCGATCGGGCGCTCGAGCGCGCCCGCGATCTGGATCGGCGCGTCAAGGCGGGCGACGCCTCGGGAACGTTGTTGGGTGTCCCGGTGGCGGTCAAGGACAATATCTGCGTGAGCCGCTCGCCTTGCACCGCCGGCTCCCGGATCCTGAAGGACTACCATCCTCCTCATGATGCTCACGCGGTCGAGCGGCTCCAGGCGGAAGGGGCGGTGATCGTCGGGAAGACCAACTGCGATGAGTTCGCCATGGGCTCGTCGACCGAGAATTCGGCCTATCAGGTCACCCGCAATCCGCACGACCTCACGCGCGTGCCGGGCGGTTCGTCGGGCGGCTCCACCGCGGCGGTGGCGGCCGGCCTGGTGCCGGTCAGCCTGGGTTCCGACACCGGAGGATCGATTCGCCAGCCGGCGGCTCTCTGCGGAGTGGTCGGTTTCCGCCCGACCTACGGCACGGTGTCCCGCTACGGACTGGTCGCGTTTGCGTCCTCGCTGGACCAGATCGGTCCGATCGGAACCTCGGTGCGCGACGTGGCCCTGGTGGCGTCCGCCATCTCGGGGTACGACCGCCGTGACTCGACCAGCCTGCCGATCGAAGCCCGCGACTACGCCTCGTCCCTGACCAGCAATCTGGAAGGAGTGCGGATCGGGATCCATCGCGATTATTATGAAAGCCTGGAGGACGAGCAGATCCGCGTGCGCGTCAAGCTCGCGATCCAGGAGCTGCGCGAGGCCGGCGCGCGGATCATTCGCATCGACGATCTCGATCTGCTGTCGCGCTTCGCGATTCCCACTTATTACCTGGTGGCGAATTCAGAGGCCTCCTCGAATCTGTCTCGCTTCGACGGGCTGCGCTACGGCCCGCGGATCGAGGGCGACGACCTGCTCGGAACGTACCGCGGGACCCGCGGCCTGCTGTTCGGGGACGAGGCGATCCGGCGGATCCTGCTGGGCACCTTCGCGCTCTCTTCCGGCTACTACGACGCCTATTACAAGAAGGCCCTGCAGGTCCGGCGCCTGTTCCGCGAGGCGTACGGCGCCGCGTTCGAGAAGGTCGATCTGATCATCGGCGCCACCTCGCCGGTCTCCGCTTTCCGGCTGGGCCAGAAGATCGACGATCCGCTGACCATGTATCAGTGCGACGTACTGACCGTGCCGGCCTCGCTGGCCGGGTTGCCGGCGGTGTCGGTGCCGTGCGGCTTCACCGACGAGCGGCTGCCCACGGGGTTGCAGATCATCGGGCCGCCGCTGTCGGACGCCGCGGTGCTTTCCTGCGCCTTCGCGTATGAGCGGCGGAGCGGCTTCAAGGGACTGCTGGCGAACCTGGAGCCGGCCTCATGACAGCGGCGGCCGGTTTCGAAGCGGTCATCGGGCTCGAGGTCCACGTCCAGTTGAAGACCATGACCAAGCTGTTCTGCGGCTGCCGGAACCAGTACGGCGCCGAGCCCAACGAACACATCTGCGCGGTCTGCACCGGGCAGCCGGGCGTGCTGCCGGTGCTCAATGAACGGGCCCTGCGGCTGGCGATCCAGGCCGGCGTGGCGCTGGAGTGCGAGATTGCCCCGCGGACGAAGTTCGACCGCAAGAACTACTTCTATCCGGATCTGCCCAAGGGGTACCAGATCTCCCAGTTCGATCGGCCGATCAATGGTCCGGGCGGACTCTCGATCGAGGATGACCTTGGCCGTCCCCGCCGCATCGGCATCCTGCGCGCGCACCTCGAGGAGGACGCCGGCAAGACCATGCATCCGGAGGGCCAGCCGTACTCGCTGGTCGACTTCAACCGGGCCGGCATTCCCCTGCTGGAGATCGTGTCCGAGCCCGAGCTCCACTCGCCGGCCGAGGCCCACCGCTACCTGACCGCGCTCAAGCGCATCCTGCGTTTCGCCCGGGTCTCCGACTGCGACATGGAGCAGGGCTCGCTGCGCTGCGACGCCAACATCTCGATTCGGCCGGTCGGATCGAAGGAGCTGTTCACCCGCACCGAGATCAAGAACCTGAACTCGTTTCGAAACGTCGAGCGCGCGCTGCACCATGAGATCGAGCGTCAGATCGACATCGTCTCGAAGGGCGGCGCCGTCGTCCAGGAAACGCGCAAGTGGTTCGAGGCGGAAGAGCGCACCGACTCGATGCGGTCCAAGGAGGAGTCGCACGACTATCGCTACTTTCCCGACCCCGACCTGCCCGAGTTCGTCATCGATCCGGAGCTGGTCGCGGAGATCAAGGCCGACCTGCCCGAGCTTCCCGCCCGAAGGCTCGAGCGCTACGCGCGGCAACTCGGTTTGCCCGCGGAACTCGCCGTCTTGCTGTCGTCCGAGCCGGAGCTCTCCGACTACTTCGACCAGTGCGTGGCCCTCGACTCGACGGACTCGACGGACTCGCCGGACTCGACCGAGCCGGCGCAGATCGGCAACTACATCGCCGGATCGCTGCTGCAGATCGCCCACCAGAAGGAAACCACCGTCGATCAGATCGGTGTTCCACCAGCCGGTCTCCTGGGCGTGCTGCAACGGGTCCACGACGGCACCCTCTCCCACCAAGCCGCCCGCAAGGTCCTCACCGCCCTGGCCGCAACCGGCCACCCCCTCGACCGGATCGTCAAGGACCTCGGTCTGGCCCAGATCTCCGACCGGGAGGCACTCCTCGCCATCGTGGACACCGTCCTCTCCACCTCCGACCAGGCCGTCACCGAATTCCGGGAAGGCAAGCAAGCCGCCTTGAATTCACTGATCGGCGGCGTGATGAAGGCCACCAAGGGCAAGGCCAACCCGAATCTGGTTCGAGAACTCCTCCTCGAACGACTGAACGCACCCCCCGGCCATTAACACCGGAGGAAATGGTGCGACGGAAAGTGCAGGAGTTATCGGGACCCTCGGCGAGGCAACGTCATTCCCATTCGATCGTGCCGGGCGGCTTCGACGTGATGTCGTAGGTCACGCGGTTGATCGCCCGCACCTCGTTGGTGATCCTGGAGGCGACCGAGCGCAACAGATCGTGCGGCAGCGGCGCGTAGTCCGCCGTCATGAAGTCCTCGGTGGTCACCGCCCGCACGGCGCAGACGTTGCCGTAGGTCCGGAAGTCGCCCTGGACTCCCACGCTCTTGACCGGCAGCAGCACCACGAATGCCTGGGCCACCTTCTCGTGCCAGCCGGACAGCCGCAGCTCCTCCCGGAAAATGGCGTCCGCGTCGCGCAAGATCTCCAGCCGTTCCGGCGTGACCTCTCCCAGGATGCGCACCGCGAGCCCCGGACCCGGGAAGGGGTGGCGGCGCAGGACCGTCTCGGGCAGGCCGAGCAGGGCGCCCAGCGAGCGCACCTCGTCCTTGAACAGCTCCCGGAACGGCTCGACCAGGGTGAATCCGAGTTCCTCCGGCAGTCCGCCCACGTTGTGGTGGGTCTTGATCGTGGCGGACGGCCCCCCTCGGGGCGAGACCGACTCGATCACGTCCGGATACAGCGTGCCCTGGGCCAGGAAGCGCGCCTGTTCGAAGCGCGTGGCCTCGTCCTTGAAGACCTCGATGAAACGGTGCCCGATCCGGCGCCGCTTCTCCTCGGGATCGATGACGCCCTTCAGATCGGAGAGGAACGCCTCGCCCGCGTCGACTACGTGGAGCCGCACCTGGAACCGCTCCCGGAAGGTCTTCTCCACCTCCGCGCGCTCGCGCTTGCGCAACAGGCCGTTGTCCACGAAAATCGCCTCCAGGCGGTCGCCGATGGCCCGGTGCAGGAGGATCGCCGCCACGGAGGAATCGACCCCGCCCGACAACCCGAGGATCACGGCGCCCTCCCGCCCCACCGTGTCGCGGATCTGCTGGACCGCGAGATCCACGAAGTTCTCCATGGTCCAGCTCCCGGCCGCGCCGCAGATCCCGAACAGGAAGTTGCGCAGGAACGACGAGCCGTGAGCGGTGTGGGTGACCTCGGGATGGAACTGCAGCCCGTACAGCTTGCGTCCGGGATCGGCGACCGCCGTGAAGGGACAACCATCCGACTCGGCCAGCACCTCGAACCCCTCGGGCAGCCGGCTGATCTGATCGCCGTGGCTCATCCAGACGACCGACTCCTGGGGAATGCCGCCGGTCAGGTCGCTGCGCTGCCTGAGCCTGAGCTTGGCCCGGCCGTATTCGCCGCCCGAGGCCCCCCGCGCCACCTCGCCGCCGGCCCACTTCACCAGCGCCTGCAGCCCGTAGCAGATGCCCAGGATCGGCACGCCCAGCGCGAGCAGCGCAGGGTTCAGCTCAGGCGCGCCCTGGTCATAGACCGAGGCCGGGCCGCCCGACAAGATGATCCCCTTGAGGGGCAGGATCGAGAGGTCGCCGGGATCGACCGTGCAGGGATAGATCCGGCAGAAGACGCGCTGCTCGCGCACCCTCCTTGCGATGAGCTGGGTGTACTGCGAACCGAAGTCGAGAATGGCGACGGTTTCCTGCAAGATGCCTGCTCCTCAGCGCGAGTAGTTCGGAGATTCCTTGGTGATCTCGAGATCATGGGGATGGTTTTCCCTGAGCGTGGCGGCGGACACCCGCATGAACCGCGAGAGCAGATAGAGCTGTTCCAGGTCGGCCGCGCCGCAGTAGCCCATTCCGGCTCGCAGCCCGCCCACCAGCTGGTAGACGTAGGTCGAGAGCCGTCCCTTGAACGGCACGATGCCCTCGACCCCCTCGGGCACCAGCTTGTCCCGCTCCGACACGTCCCCCTGCCGGTAGCGATCGGCGCTGCCGGCCGACATCGCGCCGAGGCTGCCCATGCCGCGGACCTGCTTGTAGGTTCGTCCCCGGTGCAGCACGACCTCGCCCGGACTCTCCTCGACGCCCGCGAACAGGCTGCCGATCATGACCGTCGAGGCGCCCGCCGCGAGCGCCTTGACCACGTCGCCCGAGTGCCGGACACCGCCGTCGGCGATCACCGGCACCTGGGCGGCCCGGGCGACCGACACGCAGTCCATGATGGCGGTGATCTGCGGCACGCCGACGCCCGCGACCACCCGGGTCGTGCAGATCGAACCGGGCCCGATGCCGACCTTGATCGCATCGGCGCCGGCCTCGATCAGGTACCGCGCCGCCTCGGCCGTGCCCACGTTGCCGGCCACGACGTCGATGTCGTGCGCCCGCTTGAGCCGTTTCAACGCCTCCTGGACATTCGACGTGTGTCCGTGGGCCGTGTCGACCACCAGCACGTCCACGCCGGCCAGAACCAGTTCGGCCGAGCGCTCGTCGTCGTTGACCCCCACCGCCGCGCCCACGCGCAGCCGGCCGCGGTGATCCCTCGCGGCCTCCGGAAACTCGACCAGGCCCTTGATGTCCTTGATGGTGATCAGCCCCTTCAGGTGATTCCGCTCGTCCACCAGCAGGAGTTTCTCGATCTTGTTGGCGTGGAGGATCCCCTTGGCCTCCTCGAGCGTGGTGCCGGGCTCGGCGGTGATGAGCTCCCGGGTCATGACCTCCGAGACCCGCGTGTCGGGATCGCGTTGAAAACGGAGATCCCGGTTGGTCAGGATGCCGACCACCTCACGGCTCTGCGCGGCCAGGATCGGCAAGCCGGAGATGTTGTGCTCCTCCATGATCTTCCAGGCGACCGCGATGGTCGCGTCGGGAGGCAGGGTGATCGGATCCTCGATCACCCCGTTGGCCGACCGCTTGACCTGGTCGACTTCCAGCACCTGGTCGGAGATCGAGAGATTCTTGTGGATCACGCCCAGGCCGCCTTGTCGCGCCAGAGCGATCGCCAGGCCGGAATCGGTCACGGTGTCCATGGCCGCCGAAACCAGCGGGATGTTCAGCTCGATGCGCCTCGAGAAGCTCGCCCGGGTGCAGACGTCCGCGGGCAGGACGTCCGAGACGGCCGGCAACAGCAGCACATCGTCGAAGGTGATCCCCTCGCGGACGATCTTGTCTTCTGGAGACAGCACCGGACGCGCTGGAGGCGTGGAAGGGGCGGTATCTTGAGGAGTCTTGCGGGCGCGAGAGAGAGGCAACATCGGCTTAGTATAGCGAGCCCGAATCCGGAGTGAACAGGTTCGCGCCGGCGATTTCGATCACCCCGCCCCTGAAATAGCCGGGGCCCCCAGGAGACAGGCTCGAGGGGGCCCCGGACTACAAGAAGGAGGAGATTGCCCTGCTATATCGTCTCCAGGGGCGCCCGGCATGAACGCCTCGAACCGGAAAATCGACCGGTTTCAAGGCGGCGCGCAAGTACCCGATCGGGTCCCGTTCGATATCGCTTTTCGGCGGCTTGCGTTGCGTCCGAACCCGGGCCGGCGCGCAGCGCCGGAAGTTTTTTTGCGAGCTGTCGGGAACGCCGGACTCTTCCCGTGCGCCTCGCCGCGATCGAAAAGCGGGATCGCGCGAAACCTCACGGAACCCGGTGATGTTCGCTTTCCTCCGGGCGGATTCCTAGGTTAACAGCATGTTGGAAACCCCTCTCGACAGGATCGCCTCGTGTCGAAACTGATGGTCATCTCCGGCGAGGAGCGGACGCGGATTCCCTTCCTGCGCGGCATCCTCATCCGCTCGCTGCAGGACAGCGGTCTGCCCTTCGAGGAGGCCTATCGGCTGGCCACCGAGGTCCGCGATGAACTCGCCGCCGGCGCGGAGATCGAAGCGGCCGAGCTGAAGCGCGTGGTCGGCGAACGGTTGGCCAGGCTGAGCGGCGCCTTCGCCGAACGCTATCGCAATCCGAAGGCCCTGGGCCCGACCGTGCTGGTGGCCCTGGAGGGCGGCCAGACCGTGCCGTTCTCGAGAGGCCGCCACCGCACCGAATTCGAATCCTGCGGACTCGATTCCGAACAGTCCGCCGCGCTGGCCAAACGGCTCCACGACGAGCTGCTGATCCGCGCCGAGGGCCCCGTTCCGCTGAAGGAGCTGCGCCACATGATCCATGATCGGATGCGCTCCCTCCACGGGGAGGAAACCGCGCA
>Ga0326597_10003528_pt1 | contig 22459 bp, 24 predicted proteins | sample RVTome_12_FD_203789 | JGI IMG/M metagenome (GOLD analysis project Ga0326597, IMG submission 203789) | Soil microbial communities from uranium-contaminated site in the Upper Colorado River Basin, Wyoming, United States - RVT100D185 | ecosystem: Environmental > Terrestrial > Soil > Contaminated >...
AACGGCGGCGCCGGCCGTGGATGCCAGATCACTGCTTGAGCGGTTAGTTGAAACTGTTAGAATTGCTATCACGCTTTGATGTCAGCAGGAGACAATACGATGATAAACCGCAACACGCAGATTATTGCCGGGAGTATCGGCCTCATAGGTCTTTCCCTTCTGGCCGGATGCACCAGTCAAGCCGTGACAATGATCCAGCCACGCACCGGCGCTACCGCTGAGTGCAGCGGTTCCAGTTACGGCTTCGGGCCTCTTTTCAGCGAAAAAATTTCTGACAGCTGCGCGCGCGTCTACGAAGACCGCGGATTCGTGCCCCTCGAACGCTTGACCCCGGAAGATCGCGCCAGCTTAGAGCAGCGCGGCCTGCTGCCAAAATAGCGCGAAAACAGTGCCGGCCGCCGCTCGCTCCACACTGGGGCGGGCGGCCAAGGTGTCAACAAGAGACTGAGAAACACGGATAGTTACCTCACCCAAACCTCCACCTCGCCGGCATTTTCGCCAGCTCGGTGTTGAGCATTCCCGTCTTCGGTGACATTTTCTCCATTTGGTTTCGGAGCAACGCCAAAAGCGCCGAGCTGCTCGAGCGCTATGCCGGAAGCGAAGCCCGACGCGCCGGGCTGGAGGATTGGTTCTTTGTGGCAGAGGGATAATTTCCGCCGTCGAATCCGCTGACCGTGAGTGCGATCACTAGAGGGCGCATGATCGGTTATCGTGGGTCAGTGCGAGGTGGGCGAACCGCCGGCTTCTTCACCCCTTAATCTCCCTCACCGTCGCCACCACGTTCTTATTGATAGCCAGGAATGGCGCTTACCATTTGATTTCGGGTTCCGGCAGCACTTCCACTCTAGCGTTGGTGATGGGCGAGAACTGCCTGTCTGGGTTGTTCAACAAATCAGACAGACGCGAAGTTGGACTTGGTATTCCCGAAGAAGGACGGCCCGCCGCATGATCGGAAAACGGTTTTAAGAAGCGGGCTTCACCCGGCCATCCGTAGGGCTGAAGTGAAAAAGCTCGACATGCACGCGCTACGGCATACCTTCGCGAGCTTGCTGCTCTCTCAAGGGGCGCCGATCACGGAAGTGTCCAGCTACCTTAGACACGCAGACCCACAAATCATGCTGAAGGTTTACTGCACTGGATACCGAGACCGAAGACGGACTCGATTTCTTGCCCAACCGGATGATTCTGAACGCGGAAAAGCCCGCCCTCGATTAAGATAGACACTTTTTGGCCACTTCCAAAAAAGTGGAACTTGAAGAACGCGCGGTAAGTGTTTGAAAAGTAAATACCCCCGACCAGATTCGAACTGGTGACCCCAGGATTAGGAATCCTGTGCTCTATCCACCTGAGCTACGGGGGCGCATGTAGTATCAGCTACTTACGGTTATATTTTTCTTCTCCCGTGTCAAACTGTGCCATGTTGTGCCAAAGAGATTCGCGCCAGCGTCGTTACGCATTCTGAATCAGCCTTTCCAGGTCGCTCATGTCGTCCTGCTTCTTGGGCTTCAGAAAGTGGGCATAGACTCTCATCGTGATTGAAACGTCCGCGTGTCCGAGATGGCGCGACACTTCCGGGACCCGCTTTCCAAGCAGAATGAGCATGCTCGCGTAGGTGTGTCTGAGTCCGTGCATGGTGACTGCCTTATCGATTCCCGCCTGCTTCAATGCCGGTGTTAACCCATAGCGTCCGATTCCGGTCCGTTCGCAGGGCTCGCCGAACTCGTTACAGAATACCAGATCAAGCCGGCTCTGCGGACATTTCTCTTTCCAGGTCTTCAGCGCTGAAATCATTTCCGCCGGGATAGGTATTTCTCTTATCCCATGTTTAGTCTTCGGGTCAAACCATCTGACCTTTTCCTGATTCGCTTCGCCTTTTACCCTTGCCGTTGATAGGCTTCGGCGGATCTCGATCATGCCGCGGTCAAGATGCGCGTCCGGCCACCTGAGCGCGAGCAGTTCGCTTATCCGGGCGCCCGTGTAGATTGCGGTCTGGATAATGGTCCTGTAAAGCCCCGGCTTGGCCGCAAGTATCACGCGCTTTGCCTCTTCCGGTGTCAGCACTTCCCTATCCGTGACTTCGTGAATCCCGGTGTTAAGCCGCTCACCCGCTTCGCTCTGCTCGCCGGAATTATCTTTCACCTTCTCGATAAGTTTTGTCGTGTCCGTCTCAACGCCCGTGCTCTTTCGGTTGCGGATGCCGAATCTGAAAACGCGGCTCATCGTGGTTAGAACCTTGCGTATGGTTTTGACGGATAGGCCCCGGCCGCCCTGCTCTTTCGGCTTCCGCCATTGCCCGATAGCCCGCTCGATCGCCTGGGCGTCGATCTGGTTTGCCCGTACCGCGTCGAAGCTCGTTTTCATGTGCGCGATGTGGCTCTGCCACTGCGCGAGACTCGACGGCCGGTAGCCGGCGCCGGGTGTGCGCGACTGCTCTATTCTTCCGGCTATCCATGAATCCGCCAAGGCGCCGAACGTGGGAACCTTCTCGGGCGCAACGTAGGTACCCTCTTTGAGCTGGCCCTTGATGCTGGTTAGATACTCGTCGGCCTGCCCTTTCGTGTCGAATCGCTGTCGATGCCGGATGCCTTCCAGGTCCGTGAAATCCGCGCGCCACTTCTTCCCTACTTTATAAACTGCGGCCATCGGTTTAACCCCCCTTTTCGTTTTTTCGCCTGGGCCTCAACGACGAAAGCGCCAGCTCAGCCATGCGCGGAATCTTCACCGCCCGCCGCTCCCAGCGTGAAACGGTCATCACGTCCACGTCGAGTTCGTGGGCAAGATCCGCCTGACTGTAGCCTTTTTTAAGCCTCATTGCTTTGAATGCCCTAGCGTCCATACAAAATGTCTATATAGGCATTTTGCTTATACGTCAAGAGGGGTCGCCCTTTTTTCTTTGGCTCTCTAAGACTTCCTGCAAATTGAACCGCACAAAACGGCCTGACTGATAGTAAGGTATCGCTTTAGATTTTACCCATTCATAAACCGTTGCTTTATGTACCTGTAGCGCCTCGGCCAACTCTTCCGCCGTCAACAGTTTCCCGTGGGCGATTCCATTCGCAGCCGCGGCGATCTCTTCGCGGACAATGCGGCGAAACTCTTCGAATAACGGCTCAAACGGATTCCTCCCCGGCTCGCTCATTGCCTCACCATCCCGCCGCCAAAGACGCGCTTGACGTTGAAAATATGGCGCAACTGCTCGGGCGTCTTCGTCCTCAGCGCCGGAAGTTCCGAAGCGTAAAAGATCGGAATGCTGTCCGCTTCTTCCGGCCGCCAGCCATCGCGCAGGGCAAACCAGATAGGCGCGCCGAGTAACGTCGAATCGATCACCACGGCCACAACGTTGCCGTCCATTATGACGGTCGGATCGCTTATCGGTGTCTGATCGATCGCGGCAATTCGCCTGGCCTGTTCCCGATCTTCTGGCGTCAATGGCTTGCCGTCCAGTCGGCGCGCTAGAATTGCGCCGTCGTCGGTTTTCCGGATCGCAATTGCCGGGTTCATGCTATCCGCTCCCATAAATCCTCTTTCCGATCCGTCACAACCGTAACATTCTTTGCTTTCCCGCTGCTTAGGCTACTTTTTCGATCCGTCACCACGCCAATTTGTGGCGGATCGTTTTTCGCCGTAACTTCTTGATCTTCTTCGTTTGCGACGGTGTGACGGATCGAAACGGGTAAATATCGGGCGAAGGCATCATCAAACCAATTCCGTTGATACCCTTTTGCCGTGTCGTCGCGTTCTCGAATCGTGCCGGGCCTGATCTTTAGCGGCGCCAGTAAGCGCGCAACTTGGCGCTGCGTGATCGGCTTTCCGTGGCGCCAGTCCGCCCAACGTTTCTCGGATTGCGCGCCAAGGTGCTCGGCTAGATCGGCGCTGGTGATTCGGTCGGTTTTCTCAAACAAGGCTTTGAGTTCTTGCAGCAAGTCGACTAGAGCGGAATCTTCGGACTCATCGGATAGTGCCGACAACGTCTTGGCCGCTTCGCGCGCTCGCCTCGGCCACTCGCCGCCGCAATGATCGGCGATAGCGAACAAAGGCGCCCAGTTATCCGCCGCGCGGTCATTCAATCCTTCGGGGAATTCGGGCTCGAGGTTTTTTAAGGTGTCAATGGTATCGTTCGCCCATCGGAAAGCTTGGCGCCGTAGCGGTTCGCAAAGTTCCTTCACCGCTCGACTACGAAAGCGGGCTATCTTTTCCCCTGGCGCCCGCCGCCTCATTTCGATCAAGATTGCTCGATCTTCCAAGGTGCCCGGCAGCTTGCCAATCAGCGCGATCGCCTTGGCGCCCCAAGTACAAAACTGTTTTGGTTCATGGTCATCGCCGACCGTGCGGACAACGAAAGCAGATGATCGCCGATGTCCAGCATTTAGGACGCCGCGCAGCTCATCATTGTCACGTAAAAACGTGTCGGCTTCGTCGATCAATAGGGTAGGCTTAAAGGACTCGATGCTACGAAAGAGTGCAGCCGCAGTAATATTAGATGCTGAAAGCGCCCGCGGCGCCAAGAGGTTGATAATCTCCAGCAGCGTCGTCTTGCCGCTTCGCTTCATAGCGCTGATGATTGCGAGCAGTGCGGAGATATCGAAAGCTAAGAGCGCCCATGCGTGCAGAAGCCATAGCGCTACCGAATACCGTGCGTGCTCGGACATGATGACATAAGAGCTAAGAACCTCGGTGATGTCGTCTAACAGTTTGGCGCCGTCAACTTCATTGGGCCACGGCTCGGGCTCGGCACAAAACATTACCCCTGCGCCGACCTGGGTTGTTTGCTGACGTTGTAGCGCTGCATCAAGAAGTCTACTGGGCGCGCTGATGCCGATTGCAACTAACTTTTTCAAGGCGGCTTCGCGAACTGTCGCACGACGAATGTCATCTTCGCTCGCGAGCAGACTCGCCAGATCGCGCACAGCCTTTTCCGTAGCCGCCAAGCTGGCGCCGGATTCCAACGCAGCCAGCCCACATGCATTGAGCGCCGCTTCGATGGGGTCAACCACTGGCACAACTATTTCACTCGCGGCCGCGATCGCCCGCGCCACGGCCTCTGCACCGCAATGTGCTGCCATGTCGTTGAAGTCGGTCGTGCCCTCCGGTCGATCGGTGCCGAAGATCGGAACCGCCAGCTTGCCGCAAACTGCCATCGCCGCCGCCGTCGCCTTGGTCAAGCCCGGATTGCCTTCGGTGTTAACGTCATCGTCGGCGCACAAAATCAATTCCACGTCGGGAAACTTCGCGCGAAGCGTTCTTGCTACCGGTTCAAGGTTCCCGGCGTTGAATGCCACCGCTACCGGGTAGGTCGTCGCCTCATGAATGGTCGCACCGGTGGCAAAGCCTTCGGCGATGCACAGCGCCGCTCCACCCTTCGGATTGCCGATGGCGAAATAACATCCTGCCACCCGCCCGCCGGTAAGGAATCGCTTTTCACCATCCCCGTCGATGAATTGCAACGAATGAAGCTCACTGCCTTCACGCACGGGGATCACCAGCGCGCCATTGTGAAGCCGCGCGCCATGCGCCTTAATTCCCTCGCTAGTGAGATAGGGATGTTCGTCGGTCGCAGGTGGTGCCGCTTTCCAGATCGCTGCCGCTTTGCTCGCGGCCTCCGCTTTGCGCCGGACTTCTTCGGCTTTGCGTTCGCGCCTCATGGCTTCCACCTTCGCCCGGTGCGCTGCTTCCTCGGCGGGGGTTAGAGAACGACCAATGTCCGCCCGCCAATTTTCTTTGATGCCGGTGCGCCAGTCGCCGAAACAACCAGCGGGGATGCCATCGCCGTGTAAGACATACCAGCCGGCGTCATCACCACGTTTGCCAGTGCTGGCAAAGCGTCGCAGCTTGCCGTCCGCCTCGATCACGTCCGGCGGTTCCAGCCCAGCGGATCGGATTGTGCGGCGGAATTGTTCAAGGTCAGTCATCGCCTTGGTCATCCGTTACGCTTGGCTTGCCCTCGGCGATGAGACGCATAAAGTCGCGAAGCTCGGGCAAGTCGAATCTCAAAGTCCGAGCTGAAAGGCGGTAGAAGGGAATCCGCCCTTCGGCGACGAGTTGGCGTAGAAACCGCTCCGAGATTTTCAATTCCTTTGCCGCTTCGCGTGCGTTCAACATGAGGTGGCCGTCCTTCGCAGTATTTCGTCCAGCTTGCCTTTGTGTTACGTTCCAGTCAATTAATTCACGTAACAGAGTGATTGAGGGGGGGGGTACTTATGCGCGAACACGTTACCAACACAACGCACTCGCCTACCGAACGACTACTGACTTTCCTGAATCGGACCTATGAAAAAAACTCCCGCGAAGAATGGTTTCAGAACCTGGTACTTCATGATCTCCTTCCCGTTATTGAGCCAGGCCAAGGCCCCCAAACCTTACAGTCCGCTCTCTTCAAGCTAATTTCAGCCATCAACGAAAAGAAACTCCAGCCACGATGGGTTATAAACCCGGCGGCAATAAAAAGGCGGCTGCGGTATGGAGAGCGAGTGATAAGAATCAAAAATACCCGCTGGGTATTGAGCAAGGTCAGCTTTGCCTCCGATAACTTCGACGCCATGTACCTTGACATTATTTCATCACTGGAAAGCGGGGAAGTTGGAAAGATCAGAAGATGCCCAGAATGCAGGGTCTTCTTTCTTGCAAAGAATTTCACACGTAAGTTTTGCAGCCCCGACTGTTACGCTCGAAATGATCGGAAGCGCGCCCTGAATCGGGTTAAGAATTCCAGGAAGAAACAAACGGCAAATATGAAAAAGCGCGGATTATCGACGCTCCGAAGAATCTTGTGGTCGGACCGGGTAAACAAAAGCCCGGAGCTTCAGAAAACCCGAGATAGACTCGGAGAAAATTGGGCACACTTTGAAACGGTAATGCTGGATTGTTTTGACGGACCCGCGGCACCAGAAAAGATTTGGAAAAAGCTTCCTAAACGGATCCAGAGGGACTTAGCGGAACTGAGCTAAGCGGGCAGGCTGACAGAGCGGTGAGACACGCTTGACATAACGCAGAGGTGTAACCTAGAAGATTACCGAGGGCTATCGTTGGAGGTGGTAATATGAAACTGCTCAGCTTATGGGCTATCTCTTTTGTGTTCGCTACATTCTCGCTCAGTCTCGCCCAGCAAAGACCAGCGGCGCCATCAACGTAACAGCGCTCTGATGGTAGGTTCGCGATTATAACTAACCCAGAAGTACGCGCCGATACGTTTCTGTTAGACACTTGGAACGGGAAAGTTTGGAAATTAGTAAACTACACCGACAGACAAGGAGTAAAGAGAACACTTTGGCACGTCATGGGGCTGGCGCGAGAGTTGCCGGTTGCACCACGACATGTTCAAGTGGTAAACAGTGGAACGCATGAAAAGGCAAATCAACTGGGACGAGGTTGGGTTTTCGCTCATGATAGTGCTCGATTTTGTGTGGTTCTCTGCGCAGGCTGCCGGATGGATACGGCCATTTTTGTGGAGATGAAACATATTCACGAAAGGCGAGCAAATGAGCAAGGAGATTAGGTTGTAGGGCGTTCAGCCTTAAGAAAGCCGAGAGGTAAGCACACTATGCGAAGCCTTGTTATTTTGGCCGCGCTAATGTTGGCCGGGTGTGCCATGGCCACGCCAAATATTATCCTCGTTCAGCCGCGCTCAGGCGACTTCGTTCAATGCTCAAGCACTGGTGTCGGGTTCACCGGCGCGCCGCTGGCCAACAGCTACGTGGAAGGCTGCGTCAAGCAGTACGAGGCTATCGGCTTCGTTCAGGCGGAAAAACTGACCCCCGAGGAGAAATCAAAAATCCCGCCGGGCGGTAAGATAACCCGGGATCACCAAAACTTTAGAGGTGGAACCATCTCAATCGGGGGGGGCGGCGTGTCGCAGCTGCAAGGGATCAATCTGCTCTGCCAAGATGCCATAGCGCGCAGCGATCGCGGCGCAATGATGGTGCATTGCCAGTAGAAGCTGTTTCACAAAGACCAAGCGACTCCGTAAAAGGGGCGAATCAATCAAATTCGGGATACGTCATGATGACCATTTTCGGTCGTCCATGCCTCCGACACCCAGCGCATTCGTCCAACTCCTTTTTTTTCTGCTCCACTTCTCCCTCCGTGGGGTTCGCCAGGATCACGGGCGATCGATGATTGCAGGCCCCCTGTTGCTCCTCAAGCCGTGCCAGTCTGCGCTCAATGTTTCCCATGATTACCTTCCTTTTTTCTGCTTGATGCTCTCCTCGAGAGCCCCGATACGTTTCTCTAGCTCGTCATACTCAAGCGCCTTTTGCGTAAACTCGATGATGTCCTCCGCGGCGCGCGCCTGGATTACCTCCTTTTCGCTCTCCAGGAGCTTCACAAGGGTCTCTGTCGCCTTGCTGATGTTCGCCTTGAGGTTATCCAGCGCACGATCAATTACCGCGTCCCGCTGGCTCTTTAGCTCGTTACGGAAGGTTTCGTTCTTGAGCCAGCCGTAGACGGTCGCCTTGCTCACCTTCGCTCGTTTGCACCCTTGCTCGACTGAAGGCGCTTCGAGGAGGTAGGGAATAATCCTGATCTGCTTTGTGGTGAGTGCTTCGATACCGTTCATTTTCGTTCAGTTTCGTATAACCGCGTGGAGTATTTAGCCCTGTTTCTTTGTCACAGTTTGGCACGACGGTTTTGAAGCTCTTGAATTCGTTGCTCGTTTTTTTGGGCACAGGTTAAGAAATCCTGTGCTGTACCGGGTCTCACGCTGCGCGGCTCACGCTTGATCGCCGCATTGAGTTTCGTTGAAAGTGAAATCGCGATCGGCTTGGTTTCTGAAATATCAGCCACAAAAAAATCACCGCGTATTGTGCCAAGCCTGTGCCAAACACAGTTGAATTCAACTGCATCAACACAACTCGGCAGCTTGATTTTCCTAGCTGATATTAACTGGAAGGTGCTCAGTTAAACGGATGGGCACAATTAGGAATCCTGTGCTCTATCCACCTGAGCTACGGGGGCGCATCCGAACTAGAGATTATTTTGTTGCATCCCAGGTAATCTGTTATCATCTTTTGTAAATCCGGGTCAAACCGGGCTACATGAGTTCGACTAAAAAATTGCTGACCTTACTTCTTCTGTTCGCTGCCTGCTATGCATCCGGCTGCGCGGCTACTCCAAACCTCTCTGTGCAAATGTACCATCCCAAGACGAAGGTGGTCCAGAACTGCACAGCGCGCGAATCAACCGCCAAAGACATCCCCTTGCTATCGGCCGCTGTCGAAGCATGCGCGCGCCAGCTTGAGGCGCGTGGATTCATTCGAGTGGAAAGCTCCCACACATCGAGCGAAGAATCAACCAGGTAGACCTACGATAATAGTTGTCGGCGAAGAGGTCGCAAGTTTAACCTGCTTCGGTAATACATTTATCTCGATCACTTCACCTGAGTGAAATCTCAGCCTTATTATTCGACCCAGAGGCGAAATACTCTTATCGCAAGCCCGAACGCCAAGGACAATCCTGTCAAAACCAGGGGCTAACTTGTCGTAATTCGCAATCAGCGTTCGAGTTTGGTCGAATCTGGCACTGATAGAAATTACCTAAGTACCGAGAAAGGGTTGGAACTTCGCTTATAATACAGGGGTGGTCATTGGCATCCGGCTTGCTCCAAATCTGGGTATCTCGGTCGAGAAGTGCTGAGGACGAAGCAGCGGCTTGCCCGATGCCCTCGCGGAGAGATACGAGTTTGGTTCAACTCTAGGATTTTGACAACGAGAAAACCTCCAATGGCGGATGACAATAAAATTCTAACCGGTGACGCACTCTTACAGCTTCCGGTCGCTAACGCGATCCTGGCGGCCCAGCATGGCACCCGCCAAGTCGGGTTGCTGCTCATTGATTTTGACTACGGCGAGGGCCTTGGCAATATCTCCCACCATTTTTCCGAGCAAATCTGGACCCGGCTGCGAAACACCCTGCGGGATACCGATACTGTGATTCGTATGGATGGCGGCGAGGTTGGCGTATTGCTGCCTTCCGTTAACGGCGTCGAAGACGCGATTCTCGTGGCCAGGAAGATCCATACAGGCTTGGCCGAGCCCCTTCAAAGCGAAAATATCAGATTGAACGTTCAGGCTTACATCGGCATCGCGTTGTATCCCGATCATGGCGGCAATGCGGGTACGCTGATTCAACAAACTCGGGTCGCCTTGACCGATGCGATGCGGTTAAAGAAGAGCTACGTTTTGTTTTCACATGATGCCATACGGCGGCGTCATGCGCCTTTACGCATGAGTCGATTGCGCCAGGCCATCGTCGGAGATGAATTGTTCTTGCTTTACCAACCGAAGGTGATCATGCGGGATGGTTCGGTTGCGGGAGTCGAGGTCCTGAGCCGGTGGCAGCACCCAGATCTTGGGGTTGTCATGCCGGATGACTTCATTCCCACTGCGGAGAGAACGGGCCTGATCGCTCCTCTTACCCTTTGGGTCTTGCACAGATCGTTGCTGCAATGCCGTGAGTGGAATGAGGCGGGAATCGAATTAGGAATAGCCGTCAATCTTTCCATGAGAAATCTGGATGCCCAGGAACTTCCCACGCAGATCGCGGGCTTGCTCGAAAGCGTCGGCGTGCCGCCGGAGCGGCTGGAATTGGAAATCACCGAGAGCACCATTATGATCGATCCACAGCGGGCTATCCGTAACCTGGCGCTGATCAGAGAACTGGGCGTCGGTCTGACGATCGACGATTTCGGTACGGGTTATTCGTCGCTTGCCTATCTGACGAAACTCCCGGTCCAAGGATTGAAAATCGACAAGTCTTTCGTTCAGAATATGGAATCCGACCGCGATAACGCCGTGATCGTAAGATCCATCGTCGATTTGGGGCACAATCTCGGGCTCAAAGTGGTCGCCGAAGGGGTGGAGACCCGTAAAGCCGCTGAAATGCTTCAAACGTTCCATTGCGATGAGGCCCAAGGTTATTATTTCTGTCCTCCCGTGGCGGGGACTAGGGTCAACGAATTTCTTGCCGCCCAGTGTAGTCCGTTGAGGCAACCGAACTCGCAGGCGTGGAGTGCGTCGGAGAATAACCTTGACAAATTAAGCCTCGTGGCGCCGTTTCCTGAAATTGTAAACACGCAAAACCACCGCTACGAGCGGTCAAGCGAACTCAATGGCGATGACGTTCCTGAATTCGCCTTGAAGATCAGGTAGACATTGGGTTTAATCCTGGGACTAAAACGATAGAGGCCATAGACTTGAATATTTGGGCGAAGAGTAATATTGCTTAGACGAAAAAGGGGGGCCAGCTATGAAAGTTAGTTTTAAGTCCAAGCTTTTGACGATAGTGTTCCTGTGTGGAATGTTGGCAAGCCCGCATCTGGTTCGAGCCCAACAATCAGATCCGCAAAGCGAAGATGGCGCGTTTTTCCTCGGCAGCTTCTTACTGTCAGTGCTCTATCTTCCTGTTAAACTCGCCACCTGCGTGGGCACCCAAGCAACCGCGGCTGTAGCCTACACGGCAACGTACGGAGTCGCTGGCAACTATGACGGGGGCACCAACGGTAAAGAAATCGGTGAAGTAGCCCGGCGTTCTTGCACGGGAGCTTGGGTGATTACGCCTGAGCAAGTGAAAAAAGATTACCAGTAGAAAATCCCTTGCAGGCGCACGGCGCCAGCCTGTGGATCCCCACGGGCAAGCCCGTGGCACCTTCCATTACGCCGGTCGGGCGGAATCCTGAGCGAGAGCGCCCCCGGCCGGGGCCCGGGGCTCGATTCGACGGATCGATGCGCCGAGCATGAAACGCCGGCTTGATTGCGCAGATCACCCGCCGGAAACCGGCCCTCATAGATCCTCCTTAAACGATTCTTTTGTTAATCCCTGCACCTTCATTTTTCGGTAAAGCGTCTTGGTGTCCACGCCCGCCTCTTTCGCCACGGCATTGATACTGCCCTTATGTTTCGAGAGCAGTCCCTCCAAATAGTCGTGCTCCTTCACCGATAGCCAGCCTTTCAGCGTCATATCCCGCCCGGCGTTTTGGACGATGCTCCTCATCACCCTATTGGGTGCGCGCGGTAGATCGACCACATCCACAACATCTGCGCTGCAACGAATAATCGCGCGTTCAAGGATATTCTCCAGTTCTCTGATATTTCCCGGCCAATGATAATCGAGCATTTGCCCGAAGGCGGAGTTCGATACCTTTTGGATATTTCTTTGGCGGGCCAACGGGTTTCGGCTTAAAAGATGGTCGATCAGCAACGGTAGATCCTCGAGACGCTCCCGCAGCGGCGGCAGCTCGATGGGCACGACGTTGATACGGTAATAAAAATCCTCCCTCAGCAGTCCCTTTGCCAGGCTGACCGAAAGATCAACATTGGTCGCCGCGATAACTCGCATGTTGACCTTAACCTTGCGGTTGCTCCCCAGACGCTCGACTTCCCGCTCTTGGAGAACCCGGAGCAATTTAACCTGCATCGCCGGGGAAATATTCTCAATCTCGTCGAGAAAAAGGCTTCCTCCGTTGGCAAGTTCGATTTTCCCTGAGTGGGCCTGCACGGCACCGGTAAATGCGCCCTTCTCGTAGCCGAAGAGCTCTCCTTCGAGGAGGGTCTCGGGAAAAGCCCCGCAATTGATCGCAACAAACGGCCGGTCTTTTCGCGCGCTCAGATCATGAATCGCCCGGGCGGCCAGTTCTTTGCCCGTGCCCGTTTCGCCGATAATCATGACGCCGGAGTCAGTTTCCGCGAGCGCTTTGATCATATCAAATACGGCGGCCATCTTGCGGCTGCGCCCGATCATATTTCCAAACGAATACCCCGCGGATAAACGCTGCCGGAGCTCCACGATCTCTTCGCGCAACCGCCTCTTTTCAATCAGTTTCTCGCTGACGAATCGAATGACTTCAGGTTGAAAGGGCTTCGAAATGTAATCACTGGCGCCCAGTTTCATGGCATCCACGGCCTGTTGAACGTTGCCGAAGCCGGTGATCAGGATGATATCCGTATCCGGATATCTGTCCCTGATGTGCCGGGTGAGCTCGATGCCGTCCATTTTGGGCATCTGGACATCGGATACGACAATCGCGAATTTCTGCTCGCCGAGCCTTTCCTTTGCCTCTTCGCCGGTTGCCGCTTTGACCACGCTGTAGCCTTCCTCTTCGTAAAGCTTCCCGAGGTGGTCTCGGAGTTCGTCGTGATCGTCGACTATTAGGATATTGAACATGGGGTTGCCGTATGGGGGAGACTTGCGATTACAAACGCTCGCGACCGACCTTGCCGTTCAGGTCTGACCGGCGAGCCGGTAATACGATCTCAACCTGGGTACCCTTTCCAGGCGTGCTGCTGACACGCAGACTACCGTCGTGCAACTCCACAAATCGCTGCGCGAGACTCAAACCGACGCCATCATGCTTTTTCTTTGTCGAAAAATAAAGCGTTGGCGCCGACATCAATTCCGCCTCTGTCATGCCACGGCCGGAATCTTCAATACGAATCGTTACCGCGGGGTGGCGACCGTTCGATTTTGCTCTGCCCACGATGGCGATTTCTCCGTTCTTATCGATTGCTTCCAATGCATTCTGGAACACATGACGAAACGCCAGGTCGAGATAAAAAGCGTCGCCGCAAAGCACCATTTCTTTAAGCGCCGGTTCCAGTTCATCTCCGACGGCAATCCCCTTCTGCCTAAACGCCAATTTGTACGAGGCCAAAACCGGTTCTATGACGTCCGAGACGCGCAATCCGTCGACCCGAGCGGGAAATTGATTGTATTGGGAAAATGCGCGCGCCAACTCGACAGCTCTATCCAATGTCTGCTGCAGCAATTCGATATCCTTCACATCCGGGAGCGACCTCCGTAGGGAACTGAGGATCATGCCCTGGATCTGGAACTGGTTGGCGAGCTTGTGCGCAAATTGAGAACCGACGCTGGGGTCCAACCCGTAAACCTTGTGGTCACGGCCCAGAGGCACGACGCAGCCTCGCACTGTCTCGATTTCATTTATCTCGACCAGTTGCATCCTGTTGCAGACCCATAAGGGTAAGCCATTGGCATCGATGAATCGGTGAATAAGCGAGCTTGCGCGCTGCTGTTTGAGTCCGGCCAGACAGTCGCGTAAAAGCGACTGATCCTCGGGCGGAACCGATTGTTCCCAGAGTGAGCGACTACCGAGGAAAGCCTTCTTGGCGATGCCAATAAAGTCAAATATATTCTCCGAAAGATACGTCACTTCGAATGAAGTCTTGCACTCATAGAAAACGCAAGACAGGTCCGACAGGAACTTTATCGCCGAACGGTTGTCCAGCTCAACTATATCATTGGACATTTATGATTCACTGGGCGCCCGGCTTCTGAAGTTTGCTGGCACGGAGCGCGAAAAATTTGGGCAGGTGTCCACTTCTTGTTGTTTGGCAATGGGCGATCGATTCTCGAGCTTGTCCAAGGGCCTTGAAACATTAAAGTATTTTACTTCGACACGCAGGCGAATACAAGGAAAGATTGACCCTCTCGGATTTTTTACCGTTCCAACGTCTCCTTTCCGAACACCGCCAGCAACGCCGCGGTAACAACCAGCAGCGGCACGTAAACCAGGAACGGCACGCCTGGATTGTAAGCATTCGCCAGATAACCACCTATCAAAGGCGCCACGCCGCTGCCGAGCTCCGCTATCGTCCTACGCATGGCTTGTAATCGCCCGCGCACATGCGCCGGCACGACGTCATACGTCGAGGTCGCCAGCGAGCCCAGGGACAATCCCTGGGCGAAACCCGCAATGCCGACTAGAATCCCAAGCTGCGCAAAGCTGTCGGTCAGGGGGATCAGCAAAAAGATCAGCGCCGGCAGGCCCGTGCTTGGGACCGTGCACCACTTTCTCCCGACGCGATCCATGACGAATCCCGCGGGAATGATCATGGCGAATACGACCACACCGGAAATTGTGAACAGCATGCCGATCTGGCTCGGCGACAGATGCAGATAGGCGGCGGCGTAGAGTGGCAGCATGCTCTGAACGACGATCCTTTGTGACTGAGAGACCATGGTCGCCAATACCAAGAGTCCATAGGTGGTTCTCAGATCGGGCCGAATTTCATTGAATAGAGCCAAAACTCCCCGCGCGTGTTCCCGCAGCGCCGTCGCACTCCAACCTTGAGGGGACTCCGGCGTTTTTTGCGCCTTGGGCGGTGCCGGGGTATTCGGACTGCGCATTCCCAAAATCACCGACAGCGCGCAGGCCGCGGCGTAACCGAAAAACGCCGCTCGAAAGCCGTTGATTTCGGTCAGCCAGCCGCCGATGAGCGGCGCGATCGCCGTTCCCATATTGTACGTACCGTGCAAACTGCTGATCAAGCGCCCGCGCTGGTTGCGGCGGGCGAGATCGATGGCGGCGATTTCCCGAGCCGTGGACCAAAGGCTGTCAGCGGCACCGATGCACACTGACAAAAGCAATATCATTGGGAACCACGGCGCCACCGCGCACAGCAGCGCGGCGCCGCACGCCACCAGCGGACCGCCCACCAACGCCACGCGCGTGCCCCTGCGATCCAGCAGTATCCCGGCGACGATGGTGCCGAAAAATCTGCCGATCACTGTGGCGGTCATGATTTGCGCCGCGCCCCCCGGCGAAATGCCGAACTCGCGCCCGAGCACCGGTATCGTCGGAATGATCATCGCCCAGGCGCCCGACATAAACGTGCCGGAATAGAGCGTGATGAAACCGCGTGCGCTAGGATTAGCCTGGAGTGAGCGAAACATAGGGACGATGACTTAGTTTATGCTTAGCGAGTCGCCCCAGAAAATTTTGTTTCTAAAGCCCCCAAGAACCTATCGGTTATCTCGGGCGTGACGTCCCGCGGCAGTTTTTTCAGCTCTGCAATCAAGACATCGAGGGCCAGGGGTTTTTCCGCTAGAGTCACGATGGCCTCAAAATATCTGAAGTAGGCGAGATCATGGCTGAGCTTCGCCTCCAGGACGGTCGCCGGATGTTGCCCCACGATCTGGCGCTGAAACATGCTCTGATAGGCGGGGTAACCGGGTAGCAGCGCGAGGATTTTCTGTTTGGCATCTTCCACGGGATCATTGTGAAAAATCATTTCCGCTTCCTTCGTCAGCTTAAGTAGTTCCCGGGAAATCTGCCTTCCTTCATTCAAGGCCATATGGGCGTGTTTCAGGTTTTCGCCGTCGCCCTTGTGCTTAAAATATTCCGCAGCCGCCAACGAACCCAGCGGCGTCACGACCGCCTCCTCGATGTCCCAGGGGAGATCGAAATTCACGTCGCCGTGCAGGTCCTCGTGGAGGATCACATTGACGCGCCGCACCATCCCTTCAGCCGCGAAACTTGGCGTCACCGCCGAGCGCGGATCCGCGAATTCGTTGCCCTGACGGTAATAGACGCTGTAACCTTCAACCCGATAGACTTGCTCAATCTTCGACTGCTCCTTGATTCTGGAAAGACCGACGGCCATGCGGATGTCCACGGCCCGGTTGCGCGCCAGCGTGCCGGCCTTTTGCAACCACAGCCAAAGCATCGATAGCGCCCTCCCCTCCCCCGTCATATGACTGAGCGCATCGGTAGGTTCGATACCGAGAGTTCGACCGAAGGCTTTAACTTCTTGGATAAGATCGACGGTTTCGCGCAGCCCCTCAGCGCCGTGAAAACCGGGCCGCTCCGACAGCGCGCAGGCGTTGAGACCTAAGAGCAGAAAGACGATGGCGACGAGGCATGCCTCTTCGACGCGGCGTGGGGAGGCCATATTGGAGATGATAGGGTTCAAGGCTCAAAGTTCAAGGTTCAACGTATGGAACTCAAATTCAAAGATCCGTCCTTACCTGAACCTTGAATGTTGAACCGGGATTCCTGGCTACAGCGCAAACAGGGACGCCACCGGTGCCTTACGTGGAATCCAGCCGACCTCCACCATCATGTCCATTTCGGCATCGGCGAGCTTCTGCTCCGCCTCGGTAAGAGTAAACTCGATCCTTGGATAACGCGCCGAGGCAAGCAGCGCGTCTTTATCCCCCGGGTATCGCTTGATGAACTCGTCGGCGATTTCCGGTAGATGCGCTTCGCTCCAGGCAAACGACGCGCGAAACGCTTGCAGCAGCTTGTCTTTGATGCCCGGATGATCGCTCAGCAGATCTTCCCGCGCCGCGACTATATGTTTGATCATCTCGGGAAAACCGCGCAGCAGTTTCCAAATCTCGCCATCGGTGTAGAGACAGCGCACCTCTTGATCTTCCTCGCCGCGAAAGAAAAATTGATCGAGCAGCACCGCGCCATCGATCTCGCCTCGTTTCAAGGCGGTAAGCAACTGCTCCTGCGGGTGGGAAACCCAGCTAAGTTTCGAGTCGTCCACGCCAAACTGATGGCGCAAGAGATAACGGTGAATCGCATGGGGTCCCTGGTGCGAGCCGACCGTTCTACTCTGGAGATCCGCCGGTTTTTTTACTGGCCCGTCTTTGCGCACGAACATGCCGTTCCCCTTCATCGTCGATTTCCACTCGGTGCAAAGCCCGACGAGCGGTGCGCCCGCTAATTTCCGCTGCACAAAATTAGGCAAATATAAGTTCGCCACCTGAACGTCGCCGTGGATCAGCGCCTCTTCCTGCTCACGGCTCGGCGGATCGGGCAGCTCGACTACTTTCATGTTGAAACCATCCGGCTTCACCTCACCCACCGCCAGGGCGTAGTACGTGCGAAACATGCAAAAGCGGTTGCGGTAGTGCGCAAACGTGAGGTCCATGACGACTCCTATCAAGGGAACATGCGGTTCAAGGTTTCGGACTAAACTGAGACTTCATCGCTTCGCAATCTCTTCTCGCTTCTTATTGCAGATCTCCAGCGCCGCCATGGCGTAGACCTTGGTGCAATTGACCATGTTCTCGATGCCGACCCCGCGGCGCACGCCGCTCGGCGCGTCCCATTCGGCGGGGGCCTTCGTTTCCGTCGGATCGACGAGATGGGTGCCGAAACCGGGACCATAGGTAATCGCCGGCACGCCGTAGGCCGCGATGCGCGAGCCGTCGCTGGTGATACCGTAGCGTACCGGCTTTGAATAGGGCACGGGCTTGCCGAACACCGTCTTGTGCGCGCTTGCCATCGCTTTGACCACATATTCGTTCTTCGAGATCTCGTAGCCGTCGGTGGAAAGATACAGATCGACGCGAATGTCCAGAATATCGCTCTCGCGTTTTTTAACCTTCTCGCAAACCGCCTCAAGATCGCGTTTAATCGTCAGCGGCACGACGCCTGGAAGTGTCTTCACGATGACAAAAATATCGGTCGACGGACGGGTGCCCGGCTTAAATGCATTTCCGCCGTCGATCGCGCCGATCTGCACCGTCGGCAGCATGAACTTGTGCGGATACTTGCGCTGGTATTCCTTTTCCCAGTCCTGAATCGCCTGCGCGACTTTGCACGCGGCGAGGACAAATCGCGTCGCCTTGCCGTCCACTTTCACCCGCGCCCAGATAAGGCCGGCATTGCCGATCTGCAAGTGCAATCCCGTCGGCTCGCCGATGATGCACATATCGGCCATCACGCCGTGGTCCATCAGATAGCGCGCGCCCACCCCCGCCCCGCGGTAGGTCTTTCCCTGGAATCTCCCGACCTGGGCCTTTTCAATTTCGCCGACGACGCCGGCAATGATCAGATCGCCCTTGAGCTTCACGCCGGCCTTTTGCAGCGCCGCCACCGCCTCGATGTAACAAGGAAACGCCGCCTTCATATTAACCAGACCGCGACCGTAGATCCGGTCGTCCTCCACGACGGTCTCTTGGGGATTGTCGAAATGGTCCATGTGCGCGTTGAACATCAAGGTCGCCCCGCCGCCGTTTCCTTTCAATCTGCCGATAACATTGGGTCTGCCGTCCTCGACGTACTGGTATTCGACCTCCATGCCGAGCTTTTCAAACTCGCCACCGAGATACTTGGCGACTTCCTCTTCCTCGCCGGTGATGCTGACGATGTTGGCGAGGTTACAGGCCAACTCGACGATGCGATTGCGGTCTACCTGTTCGAGCACTTCGTCTTCCATGCGTATCGTTTCTCCTTAAATAAACATTTTCGGGGAGTCTCTTCTGTAGCACAATCGAAAGCGCCGACACAACAATGCAAGTTGACGCCCATCGGCGTTTTGCTTAGATTGAGCATAATGAAAGTCGCTCTCGACATCGACGGCGTGGTGGCCGATTTCGTCCCGCCTTTTATTCAGATCCTCCAGGTCCGCAGCGGCGGCGCCATCGACCTGGAGTCGGTCACCGATCCCAATTTCACCAACTACCCGTTTCTATCGAGCGAGCTGATCAAGCAGTGCGTCATGGAGGTTTCCGACGACCCGCAATTTTGGCGCGGCCTCGCGCCGCTGCCCAGCTTGGTGGAGTGGCAGTGCCTCGATGCGCTGAGCCGCGCTGAACGGCTGATTTTCGTTACCCACCGCTACGAGCGGGATCACTACAGCATCCATGACATCACTTGCGATTGGCTGCGCGAGCATGGCATCAGCAAGCCGGTGGTTTACTTTACCCAGAGCGCCAAATCGGGGCTGGTGGACAAACTCGGCGTCAAGCTATTCGTAGACGACCGGCATGAGAACTGCCGCGACGTGGCGGAAAATACCGAAGCCATCGTGCTCATGCCGCACCGGTCCTACAACCAGTCATTTGAACATCCCAAGGTCACGCGCATACAAGACCTGCACGCGCTCACGGCCTATCTCGGCTGATGCGATCGCCAAAACGGGGAGAACTCTATGGGACAGCTCGATAACAAGATCGCCATCGTCACCGGCGCGGGCGGCGGCATCGGCGGCGCCATCGCGGTTCGCTTTGCCCGGGAAGGCGCGAAGATCGCCGTCGCTGACATCGATGGCGAGGCGGCGCAGGCCCGCGCGGCGGAAGTAGCAGCTTGTAAGGGCGATGCCGTCCCCATCGTGGCTGATGTAACGATCAAGAAATCGGTGGAGCAAATGGTACAGGCGGCGCTCGATCGCTGGGGGCGCATCGACATTCTGGTCAACGTCGCCGGCGGCGCGCAAATTAAACCTGTAGTTGAAGTCAGCGAGACGGAATGGGATCACATTCTCAACATGAACTTGAAGTCCGTCTTTCTCTGCTCGCAAGCGGTTTTGCCCGCCATGATGAAGCAAAACTACGGCAAGATCGTTAGCATCTCTTCCATTTACGGCTTCACCGGCAACGCCACCCGCGCCAGCTATGCCGCCGCAAAGGCGGGTGTGGCGGTGTTCACCAAGTCGCTGGCGCTGGAAGTCGTCAGTCACGGTATCAACGTCAACGCCATCGCACCCGGCCGTATCTTGACGGACAGAGTGCGCAGCCATTATACCGAAGAGGAATGGAGCGAGCGCGTCGTTCAGATCCCGATGAAGCGCGCCGGCTCTCCGGAAGAAATCGCCAGCGCCGCCCTCTTTTTGGTTTTAGACGAAAACAAATACATCACCGGCCAAACGATTCACGTAAACGGCGCATGGTTGAATTATTAAACGATTTGAACGACTGGAACGATTTGAACGATTGGAACGAACAGCTTCAATCACATCACAAACTCTCACGGTTGTCAGAAAGATCACCATCCGCAGCTGGTTAATAAGGGGGATATATGTACGGTTGGAGAGCGAAGATCGGTCACGTGGCCCCGTCGCGCGGGGATACTTTAGTTTATGAATTCTACCGCATGCTGCCGGAAGGGTTCATGATTTTGAACAGCACCGGCACCATCCGCCAGCTCGTGGATGCCGACTTCGAGCGCCAGCTCCAGCGGATCGAAGAAGCCGCGGCGGATTTGGTCGACAACAAATGCGACTCGATCATCATCGGCGGCTCTCCCCTCTTCACCAAGCTCGGACACGGCAGCGATATCGAAATGGGCAAGAAGCTCACGACCAAGTTTGGAGTGCCGGTTTCTGCGGGCATCACCGGAGAAATCGAAGCGCTCAAGTCCCTGAACATCAGAAAAGTCGTCGTGGCGACGCCGCACGAAGACAGCTTAAACCAACGGATGAAGGCTTTCCTGGAAGCCTCCGGATTTCAGGTGCTAAAAATCGAAGGTTACGGCGTACGCAAGAACGCCGATTTGACCGACATGGACGTCCACGCCGCCTACAAGATCGCCAAGCGGCTCTACGAGCAGGCGCCCGAAGCCGACGGTGTCTTTGTCCCCTGCCCCCGCTGGCCCACGATCACCGACGTGGATTTATTGGAACGGGAAATCGGCAAGCCCGTGGTCACGAGCTGCCAGGCCTACATCTGGCACGCGCTGAGAATGGCCAGGGTGAAACAGCCCGTTGCTGGTTTTGGCAAGCTGATGGCTTCGCTGGCAAACTGACTTGTGCGCGCAGTTCGAATGGAGGTCGAGAGCTTCGACTCTTGACCGTCAAGCTCGGTCGCGCATCCCGCGTCGGCCTTAAACCAAAAGTTCGGGCGGCAATTCAGAATGCCCCCGCTTCTTCCCCCTAACTAGCCTTCCTTCTTTTTCTTCGGGAGCACGGATTTCTTGTCGGTTATCTTCGGCGAAGATTTGTCGATCGCCGTTTTGTCATTCGCGTCAGTGCCCTTGGCGTTCGACTGGCTACGGTACTTATGTGTGTTGCGTGCACCGCCTAATTCCTTTTCACTTACCTCTTCGATGACCTGCCATGGACTGTTCGATGCACTGGTCGCCGAGTTCTTCTTGTTTGCAGGGCCGGGTGTTACCTTTGTGCGAGCAGGATTCGCCTTAGTGGCCGCAGGGGAGGAAGGCTCGGTAGGCTGCGCTTGCACGACGCATGTCGCAGCCAAGCATGCAAATAACAATACGTGCATGGAAAGGAAATTTTTCATCATGGTAGATGTCCTCGCCCTGAGACTGCAAGCTTTGGTTTAAGTATTATAGCGACCATTTTGCGGATCACCTCCAAGAAAATCAAGAGGCCAGAGACAATTGATTCATGCTGGGCCCCCATGCTCGACAATCGTGTCATCAACAACCCGACTACTGTTCATGCCGGTGAACGCTATCGCCTTGCCTGTAGGTTTGATTCCAAGCCATAGTCCCCGATGAGTGCCTCTTGCCGTTATGCACGTGACCACTCACGTATTGGAAAGCTGACTCAGATATGGAATGAAACCGCGAGCGGAGTTCTACGTGGACGTCCGCTTGGACGTGTCTCAGCTACTTGCGGCTGCCGAAGACGTCTTTCAGAAGGTCGTTGACCCGCGCCGCCGGGTTGGTTCTAATTTTTTTCTCTTCCTGGGCCACGACGTAGAAAATTCCGTCGGTGGCCTTTTCCGTTACGTACTGGTTGGCGTCAAAAGTGATGCTTTTTGAAAACGGCACGTCCTTATATCGACCCATCAGATCGTTGTATTGCCGATTCACGCCCACCTGATTCATAACGTCGGTTACCGACGGCAGAAAGGCCGCGTGCAGTTTTTTTGAAGTCTTCGACTTGAAATAGTCCGTGGCCGCCGTGTCGCTCCCGTTTAAGATCTTTCGCGCATCGTCGAAAGTCATCTGGCCGATGGCGTCCCAGAATAT
>Ga0326597_10003529_pt1 | contig 22450 bp, 13 predicted proteins | sample RVTome_12_FD_203789 | JGI IMG/M metagenome (GOLD analysis project Ga0326597, IMG submission 203789) | Soil microbial communities from uranium-contaminated site in the Upper Colorado River Basin, Wyoming, United States - RVT100D185 | ecosystem: Environmental > Terrestrial > Soil > Contaminated >...
CGGAGGAAGTCAGTGCAGCGCCTGGCCTGGAGGAAGTGAGTGCAGCGCCTGGCCTGGAGGAAGTAAGTGCAGCGCCTGGCCCGGAGGAAGCGAGTGCAGCGCCTGGCCTGGAGGAAGTAAGTGCAGCGCCTGGCCCGGAGGAAGCGAGTGCAGCGCCTGGCCCGGAGGAAGCGAGTGCAGCGCCTGGCCTGGAGGAAGCGAGTGCAGCGCTTGGCCCGGAGGAAGTAAGTGCAGCGCCTGGCCCGGAGGAAGCGAGTGCAGCGCCTGGCCTGGAGGAAGCGAGTGCAGCGCCTGGCCTGGAGGAAGTGAGTGCAGTTCCTGGACTGGAGGAAGTGAGGATAGAGCCTGGACCGCCGGAGGAAGCGGTGGCGCAAAGCATCGAAATTCCGATCAAGGAGTTGATCCAGAGCGGCGATCCGAAATGGAATGTTCCGATTTATCCGGGCGACGTGATTAAAGTGGTTCAGGCGGGGACCTTTTATGTTGCGGGCGACGTCAATCGGCCGGGCGGGTTTGCGTTGCAGGACTTCGATGATGTTTCGGTGATTCAGGCGCTGGCGATGGCGGGAGGGACGCTGAAGTCCTCGGATTTGAAACATTCGGTGATTATCCGGACAGACGCACAGGGCAACCGGGTGGAAGAAACCATCGACCTGCGGGGTTCAAAGAAGGGCGAGGATCTAGGGGTCCGGCTCAGTGAGAACGATATTCTGTTCGTTCCCGGGAGCGCCACGAAGGCCGCGGCGCTGCGGGCGCTGGAAGCCTCGATTCAAGTGGGCACTGGAATGCTCATCTGGCGCCGATAGATTGACTTGCCCGCTTGCAGATTCCTGAACAGACGAGGGTGCAGATGCCGGACGATATGTCTTTGGAGCGAATTTCGAAAGGGCAGGTTCCTGCCGTTCCTACGGATATTTCCGCGTACGTGGCGAACCTGGAGGAGGAAGCTCCGTCCATCTTGGACTACTGGCGGGTGCTGCGGAAGCGGCGTTGGACGGTGATCGCCTTTCTGGCGCTGATTGTTGTGACGGTCATGATCGGGACCTTCAAGCAGCGGCCGGTATACCGTGCGACCGCCGTGCTGCAGATCGACCGGGACGCTCCGAACGTGCTCAGTTTTCAGGAATTCGTATCCGAGGTTGCTCCGTACGATGATTCGTATCTGGAGACGGCGTTCCAGGTGCTGCAAAGCCGAACGCTCGCCCGGCGGGTGATTGACAAGCTGCGGCTGGATCAATCCCCGGAATTCGCGGAGGTGCTCTCGGGGGAGCCCTCGTGGCTCGGGCAGCTGTGGCGGGAATCGGGACTGGACTCTTTGGCTGCGGCCGACGAAGATCCGGGACTCGATCCGAAGGACAACGATCTGATCGAAGCCTTCCAGGAACGGCTGACCGTAACGCCGGTGCGGAACAGCGCCCTGGTGGAAGTCGGTTTTGAAGCGTATGAGCCGGTGCTGGCGGCGCGGGCCATCAATGCGCTCGCAGCGAACTTCATCGATCAGAATCTCGAATCCAAGTGGGATGCCACGCAGAAAGCATCGGACTGGCTGTCGCAACAACTGGTAGGCCTCAAGGCAAAGCTCGAGAGCTCGGAAGAAGAGCTGCAGCGCTACGCCAAGAGCAACTCCATCCTGTTCCTGGACGAGCGGCAAAGCATGATCTCGGAAAAGCTGCGACAGTTGCAGGAGGAAGCGACGCGGGCCGAGGCGGACCTGATCCGGAAGGAATCGCTCTACAACCAGGTGCGGAGCGGAGACTTGGCTTCGGTGCCCGGAATCCTGGAGCACAAACTCTACCAGGACTTGAGCGTGCGGCTTGCCGACCTGCGGCGGGAGTACTCGGAATTGCTGGCGACGTTCACGCCGGAATACCCGCGGGTGAAACGCTTGAAGAGCCAGGTGGATGAACTGGAGAACGCCGTGGAGCGAGAGCGCAGAGCCTTCGCCAGGAGAGTCGAGGATGATTACTACGCGGCGGCCAACCGGGAGCGGCTGTTGAACGAGGCCGTTACGCAGCAAACGCAGGAATTTAACCTGATGGCGGAAAAGTCCATCCAATACAACATCCTCCGGCGAGAAGCGGAGACCAACAAACAGCTCTACGATGGACTGCTGCAGCGAATGAAAGAAGCGAGTCTGTCCGCCGGCCTGACGGCGAGCAACATCCGCGTGGTGGACCAGGCGGATGTGCCTGTCGCGCCGGCCAGTCCGCGGCCGCTCATCAACCTGGCGCTGGCGCTGATGCTGGGGCTGGGCATGGGAATTGGAATGGCATTCATTCAGGAGTATTTGGACAACACGTTGAAAACGCCGGAGGATGTCCAGCGGTTCCTGCACCTACCGGCATTGGGCGTCATCCCGGCGGCCACTGCCAATGGTAAGGGGAAGTTACCGTATGGCTATGGTTACGGAGGGCAGAAATCGCTGCAGGAAGCCAGCAGATCTGGCAACGGGGGAAAAGGCAAGGCGCAACACTTGGAATTAGTGGCGGCCCAGGGAAATACGCCGCTGTCGGAGGCATACCGCTCGCTGCGGACCTCCGTGCTGTTATCCACCTCGGGCCGGCCGCCTCGCATCATGCTGGTGACGAGCGGGCACCCGGGCGAAGGGAAGACGACCACCGTAGTCAACCTGTCTACCGCATTGACCCAATTGGGGGCGAGGGTATTGGTGGTGGACTCCGATATGCGCCGCCCCCGGGTCGGGTCGCTGCTGAAGCTTCCGTCCAGCCCGGCCGGGCTCTCCACGCACTTGACCGGGCAGTTCACTCTGGACGAGGTGGTGACGGGAACGCAGATTCCGAACCTGTTTGCCATTCCGTGCGGACCCATTCCGCCGAATCCGGCGGAGCTGCTTGCGTCGGAATCGATGCAGCGGTTCATCGAGGAAGCCTCCCGGAAATTCGATTACGTGGTTCTCGACTCCCCACCGGTGCTACACGTGACAGACGCCCGAATTCTGGCGCCTCAGGTGGAGGTGGTGGTCCTGGTAGCCCACGGAGCGGTCACGCCGCATGAAGCGGTCAAGCATGCCAGGGATCACCTGCTCCAAGCCAACGCGAACCTGATCGGGCTTGTCCTCAACAACGTGGATTTCAACTCGGTCGGCTACGACTATTACTATCGTTATAACCGGAGGGGATACGGCTACGGCGGGTACGGATATGGATCCGGCTACAGTTCCGATGAGAACCGGGAGAGCGCCCAAGCATCATAATCCGAACAGCATCCGCCTGGTTGCGATCAGTGTGCGTTGTACGGCCAGAAGACTCTTATGAAACAAAGCAACGATGAGGGGACCGCGGGGTTGTCTTTCGAATCGAACCGCCTCGCGGTGTTGGGACTTGGGCACGTGGGCCTGCCGACGGCCCTCTCCCTGGCGGAACTCGGCTGGCAGGTAACGGGGACGGATAGCGACACTTCCAAGGTAAGGCAGGTCGGGTCGGGCTGCGCTCCTTTTTACGAGCCGGGGCTGCAGGAGCTCCTTTCCAAGCACAGAGAGAGCAGACGTTTTCGGGTGGAGGAGAATGTCGAGGAAGCGATTCGGTCCTCGTCCGTCCTGTTCATCTGCGTTGGCACCCCGCAGCAGGAGGACGGGGAGGCGGACCTCAGCCAAGTGGAGGCGGTCGCCCGGGTGATTGCGCAAAACCTGAACGGTTATAAGCTGATTGTGGAGAAGAGCACGGTTCCGGCGATCACGGCCCGTTGGATCAAGCGGACAATTCAGCGCTACGCACCGGCAAACACCTACGTTACAAAGACGCTGGAGCAGGAGGAAAGTCCCATGGCCTTGCAGCCATCAGACGGAGTGCATCTGTTTGACGTGGCATCCAACCCCGAATTCCTTCAGGAGGGCTCCGCGCTGCAGGACTGCTTCTCGCCTTCCCGGGTCGTCTGCGGCGTAGAGTCGGAACGCGCCCGGCAGATCCTGACGGATTTATACCGCCCCCTGAACTGCCAGATCGTGGTAACCGACCTCAACACGGCGGAACTGATCAAACATGCGGCGAACGCTTTTCTAGCGACCAAGATCTCCTTCATCAACATGGTCGGGGACCTCTGCGAGGCGGTGGGTGGTGACGTGACGCAGGTGGCCAAGGGCATTGGCCTGGACCCGCGCATCGGCCGCCATTTCCTCAACGCGGGCCTCGGCTTTGGAGGCTACTGCCTTCCGAAGGATGTGCGGGCTTTTATCCATCTGGCCGAGCAGCACCGTGTGGATTTTTCCTTCCTGAAGGAGGTAGAGCGGATCAACAACGGACGGGTGGACCGGATGTTGCAGAAGCTGCGAAGCTCGCTGTGGGTGCTGCGCGGCAAGCGAATTGCGATGCTGGGTCTGTCGTTCAAGCCGAACACGGACGATATGCGCGAAGCTCCCAGCGTCAGGATGATCGGGAAACTTCTCCAGGAAGGGGCGGTTCTGCAAGTGCACGACCCCCAGGCGATGCCTCATATGCGCCAGATGTACGCGGAGGAAGAGGGCCGGCTGACATACTGCAGTAGTCCCTACGAGGCTGCCCGGGACTGCGATGCGGTGCTCCTGGTGACGGAATGGGAAGAGTACCGGGAGATGGACTTGCCTCGCCTGAAGGATCTCGCACGGGTTCCAATCCTCATCGATGGCCGCAATCTCTATGACCCGAACCGGATGCGCCAACTTGGATTTGAATACTATTCCATGGGACGTTGACCGCACCGGGGGGGGAAGCAGAGAAAAGACAGAACGTGTGAACCGCTGGCTGATCGGTGGAGAGCGGGGGTGAAGAACATCTCGTTGTTGGGCGCCACGCAGAAGGAAAGGACACGTGCCGCTCCGGCCAGCCGCCAGCTTGTCGGGTCCGCTGGGGCAGACTCCGCTTCGGTGGGACCCGTGCTGTTGGATATAGCGTGCGTCTTCCTGAGCGGCTTCGCCGTCTTCAGTTTCCGCTACGGCACCGATTGGATATCCTACGTTTTCTGGGGAGTCGCGCCGGACGGACGCCGGTTCGACTTTCTGGACGAGCATCTTGTTTTCCTCTTCCTGTACGCCGCGTTGATCGTGATGTTTTGCCAGGCGCAGGGGCTGTACCAGACATCGGTTTGGACTGCGCCCCTGGATGAGACGCTGTCCGCGGCAAAGGCGGTGACAGTCGCGACCCTGGTGCTGGTGGCCTGCATTTACGCGGCGAACGTCCAGTCCGTTTCCCGCCTCCTGCTCGGCAGCGCCGCCGTGTACAATATCGCGTTCCTGTCGGCGTGGCGCTTCTACAGGCGGAAGATGATCGAGCGCAACGTTGCGCAGGGGCACGGTGTCCGGAACGTTCTGATCATTGGGGCAAGGAATGTGGGAAAGGAGCTGGCCGACTTTCTTGGGGAAAACAAGCAGCTGGGGTTGCGGGTCCAGGGATTTCTGGATGACGGGCGGCATGCGAACGGCCCCGTCCTGGGAGGGTTCGAGGATTTTCACCGGATCACCCGGTCCCACTTCATTGAAGAAGTGTTCATCACAATCCCCGAGGAGAGGGAAGTTGTGAAGAACGTGGTGCTCGCGGCGCGAGAGCAGCACCTGGATGTGAAGGTGGTCCCGGACCTGTACGACGGACTCGGCTGGCGGGCGCCGATCGAGCATGTGGGAGAATTCCCCGTGATGTCCCTGCACCGGGAACCCATCCCCATCATGGGTTTGCTGGCCAAACGAGCCATCGACATCGCGGTTTCGGGGATGGGGCTGGCGGTAATCTCGCCGCTGCTGGGCCTGGTGGCCTTGGCGATCCGATTCGACTCCCCGGGGCCGATCCTGTACCGCTCGGAGCGGGTTGGGAAGAAGGGACGGCGCTTCGCCTGCTACAAGTTCCGGACGATGGTGGCCGATGCGGACGTGCGCAAAGAGAGTCTCCGGCACCTCAACGAGCGGGAAGGACCATTCTTCAAGATTGCGAAGGACCCCCGGCTGACGCGCGTAGGACGCTTGTTGCGGAAATACAGCCTGGACGAGCTGCCGCAGCTCTGGAATGTGCTCAATGGGGAGATGAGCCTGGTTGGACCGCGCCCCCACCCGGTGGACGATTACAAACAGTACGATCTCGAGCACTTGCGGAGATTGGACGTAACTCCGGGGATCACCGGAATCTGGCAGGTGAGCGCCCGCGAGGATCCGTCCTTTGAGAAGAACATGCTGCTGGACCTCGAATATATCGAAAACTGGAGTCCCTGGCTCGATATTGAGATTTTGCTGAGGACCATCCCGGTCGTGTTCAAAGGATCGGGCACCTAAGCGTCCGGGCTGGGTGATTTCCAGGCGAGCCCGTCTTCGCGGCGTTCGCGCCGAACCGCTGCTTGCCCATCTGAAACGTGCCGTCGCGGGTGTTCAGGAGTTTTCCTTTGGCTGAGCAGACCTATCCAATTAGCGAGGGCATTCCCTTGGCAGAGAAAGGAAAAAATCCTTTCTCCGCCGCCGAGTCGGAAGGATTGGAGAAGGACGTTCAGTCGCTCGGATCCGGCGTCACGGTGTCTCTGGGCGGCAAGGTGCTGGGCAGGGGACTCCATATCGTGGGACAGATTGTTTTGGCGAGACTGCTGGGCCCGGCTACTTTTGGCCTGTACGCGATTGGATGGACGTTGGTGCGAATCGCCGGCGCGCTCGCTCCACTGGGTCTGGATCAGGGAATCATCCGCTTTGCTCCGCGCTTCTGGCATTCCGATGCGCCGGCATTGAGAGGGCTGCTGGTCAAGTGTCTGAGCATGGCGATCCTTTCGGGCATGATGCTGGCATTGGGTTTGGTCTGGGCTTCCCCTTGGCTGGCGGCGGATGTCTTCGGGAAACCGGAACTCACTCCTGTGCTGCGCTTGTTTGCTCTGACGTTTCCCTTTCTGACGGGCTTGCGAGTCGCTGCGGCAGCGACGCGAGCAACCCGGAGGATGAAGTTTTCCGCCTATGCTGAGGAATTGACGCAGCCTGCCGCGAACCTGCTGCTGGTCGTGGCATTTTATCTGCTCAGTTGGCGGTTGCTGGGCGCCGTCGCCGCCGCTGTGATTTCGTTCATCGCGGCCTTCGTGCTGGCTCTCTTCTACTTGAAACGGCTCTTCCCGGAAGTGCTCGCTGTTTCGTCGCGCTCTGCCGTCCGGGTTCGCGAGCTGGTGGGCTTTTCTCTCGCCTCCTCTCTCGGCAGCGCCTTCATCCTGCTGATCGTGTGGATGGATCGTTTGATGGCCGGCTATTTTCTGCCTGCGGCGGAAGTGGGCGTGTACCAGGCGGCTTCTCAATCCGCCGTTTCTTTCGCGGTCATCCTGGGAGGATTCAATTTGGTGTTTGCTCCCATGATGGCAAATTTGTACCAGAAGAAAGAAGCCCCCAACCGCCTGGAAGAACTCTTCTGCGTTTCCACCAAATGGACTCTTTACGTCTGCCTGCCGTTTTTTCTGGTGGTCTGTTTTGCCTCCCGGGCCCTGATGACTGCCGTCTTCGGTCCCGAGTACGCTGCAGGTGGATTGGCGTTGTTGATTCTGGCATCCAGTCAAATGGTCAATGCGGGAACGGGGCCCGTTGGCGTGCTGCTTACCATGAGCGGTCATCCGCACCGGTGGTTCGCGATCTCCGGCTCGATGTTGCTCGTGAATATCATTCTGAACCTGTTGTGGATTCCTCGCTGGGGTATCATGGGAGCCGCCCTGGCCAGTGCCTGTGCCGTGAGCGGGCTATCCCTGCTGGGCCTGTGGCAGGTGAAGAGGCTCTTGCTCATCTGGCCGTATGACCGCCGGCATCGGAAAGAGCTTTTCGCCGCTGGAACTACGGCAGCGGTCCTGTGGTTCGTTCGTCCAGGAGGCCCGGACCCGCTTCCTTTCGGCGTATTTTCCCTGGTGCCCCTCTCGGTCATGGTTTTTGTCGGAACCCTGGTTCTTCTCGGCTTGGACGGTGAGGACTGGAATTTTTTCCAATCCCTTCGGGCAAGATTCACCCCGGCCGGAAAGGGGAAGGCAGTGTGACGATGGAAGGACCGGTTTCTCGTGTCGCGCAAGAGAGTCCCGGGAAGAATCCCGGTGCGGAACAGTTGCCGATGAAAACGGCGGGCAGGTCCCTGAGAGAGATCCGGTCGGGTATTTGGACTTTGCAGCGCTTTGGCCTGACTCCACAGAAGGTGTTCCACAGGCTTTCGAACGGGCCAGCACCTAGAATCCTTTGCCTTTGCATTCCCAAGGCGGGAACCCATTTGCTGGAAAGAGCGCTTTGTTTGCATCCGCGACTGTATCGAAAGGTGATCCCCACAATCAATAGCCGCAACTTGGAGAAATGGGGAACGCTCGAGAAACTGCTGTCGCGCTTGCGGCCGGGGCAGATAGTCGTCTCCCACCTTTGGTACAGTGAGGAGCGGTTGCAGGCGATCCGCTCGACAGGAACTCACGCCATCTGCTTGATTCGAGATCCCGGCGACATTGCTGTTTCCAGGGCGTTTTATATAGCAAAGAACCGCAACCATGAATACCACCGCTTGTTTGCCGCGGCCGGGAGCCTCCAGGAGCGGATCAAGCTTGTACTGGCTGGCGACAGCCAATGCGAATTGGACTCGTTGCAGGGCATTCTGAGACGGTTCTCGGGCTGGCTGACGAGCGACTTGCTCGTCGTTCGATACGAGGATTTAGTCGGCCCGGCAGGAGGCGGCAGTCTGCAGGCCCAGTTCCAGACCCTGTCCGCTGTTTACAACTACATCGGGATGCGTATGGACCGGGACCGTCTCGCCGCATTGCAACAGGAAGTGTTCTCAGCGGATAGTCCTACGTTTCGCGCGGGGGTGATCGGTCAGTGGCGGCGACACTTCAACGCTGAATTGGAAGCACTCTTTCGAGATACTTGCGAAGAGCACCTCTTGCAGTACGGATATTCTTGGGATCCTCGCGTGTAGAGAGCAGTCAACATGGAACAGATTCCTATTCTATTGTACTGGGCGCTCGCTCTATTGGCCGGCTTGCCGCTCGTTTCTTTCCAGATTTCGCTGGCTGCCTATTTCCTGCTTGTCCATCTGAAACTTACGGGTGTCGGGTATGAGTCTGCCGTGGCGCTCAATCTGGAGAATGCAATTGCCATCGTGATCGTGCCTACGATCCTGCTGTTGCGGACTCGTTTTGCGGGGTTTCGGTTGCTGAAAGGAAACTGGGTCTTCCGGCTCTGGATCCTGTTCGTGCTTTACTGTGCGGCAGCTTCTTTCTGGTCGCCGTTTCGCTTGTCGGCATTCAAACAGCTCGGCTATTTCTATTCCTTCTCTGTCATGGTTGCCGTGCTAGCGTATGCTTTCCACAAAGAGAAGGAGAAGACATACAGAACGATTCTCTGGTGCCTTTTCCCAACCCTCCTGCTCGCCTTGATGCAAACATTCCTGTTTGGCAATCTGAGCGGCGGCGAGGCAGACCGCCTCACGACGTTCGCCAACCCGCAGGCATTCGGAGGGTATCTGGCATTTACATTGGCAATCATCCTTTCGTTTGCCGATCAACGGCTTTACCGCAAGTCGCTGCTTGCTCTCCTGGTCGCGGTGATTCTCGTTTTCCTGTATCTTAACGGCAGCAGATCCGGGATGGGTGGAGCGTTGCTGCTTCTTGCCGCGTATGGCTTCATGTGGGGCCGAAGCAGCCAAGCCTATGCGCGGCTGGGGATGGGGTTGGCGTATTTCAATATTGCAATCCTTCTCGGGTGGACTTTGGTGTCGGGGGTGGCGGGCGAATTTCTGCCCAGAAATTTTGTTATTCAGTCGAATCGTGCACTGCAGGGCGCGGGCGTCATTTCGGGCCGGGTTTCTTTTTCTGACATAGGGACGTTTCGATTCCGCCTTCGAATGGCAGAGACGATCCTGGACCGTTACAGTCGCAAGCCGCTCATGAACCGCGTTTTCGGGAGCGGAACGAGCAGCGCTGGAGAGTTGATTGCTCTGGGGTTTATTCAGTATCGAGACTACGACCGTTATAGTGTAGACGCCAACCGCACGGCGCATAACGAATTTCTCCGCTCGCTATACGAGTGGGGAATCATCGGGTCGATGGTGTTTCTGGCATTCGTGGTCAGCCTGATCGCCGGCGTTGTCAAGATCGTTCGAGAGAGGCGTTCCTTGGAGACATGGATGCCTGCTGGTGCAGTCTTCGTTGTTGTGTTTCTGTTTTTCCCCGTTGAGAACATTCTGGCTGCTTCGGGAAGTCCTATGGGCATGGGCATCAGCGCCGTTTTGGGACTGCTGGTAGCGAGGAGCGTGAAGAGCAGTCCCCGTGTGCAGGTTTCGAATCCCAAAGCTGCTTTCGGAGTGCGCAGGATGGGAGCAAGCCCTGCTCTCCGGAAAGCCCCGTCATGGCAGCCACGAGTGGCAGCCGGACGCAGGACGTTCGCTGGTCGAACAGCGGGGAACGCAGGACGCACGTCCGGTTTCGACGATCACGCGGAAGGCGAGAAGCTATGATTTCTCTGGCGGAAGCCCGCTACGGGCTGGCAAGCTCTCGGTTACGAGTACCGTTGGTGTGGCTCCGCCATCGGGGCATTCGCAGCAACGATGCCTTTATCGTGTCTTACCCCCGATCCGGCAATACGTGGCTTCGCTTGTTGCTTTGTGAGATTCTGACGGGCGAAGCCGCGGGTTTTGAAATCATCAATCGCACCATTCCGGACATCGGGTTGCACTCCCATGCGCAAAGGTTGTTGCCGAACGGAGGACGGCTGATTAAGTCCCACGAACCCTTCCGGGACGAGTACAAGAAAGCAGTGTTCCTCGCGCGAGACGTCCGCGATGTGGTGGTTTCCGAGTATTACTACCTGATGATGAAACAGGTCTATCGCGGGGACTTGTCCGGGTTTGTGCGGCAATTCGCCCGCAATAAGACCAATCCATTCTGCGGATGGGCGGACCATGCGGATTCCTGGCTCGATGCGCAGGAGCACGGTAGAGTGGAATTGATAAGGATCAAGTATGAAGAATTGCTTTGCGACACGGAACAACAGCTTGCAAGGATCCTCACTTTTCTTGGATTTTCGCCGGATCGGGCGGCAATCATGCGCGCAGTAGAGAACAATTCTGTTGGCAAGGTTCAGAAGAAAGAAGATGCGGCGCGGGAAACCGTTTTTAGGAACCACAGGCCGGATATTCGATTCGTCCGTAAGGGAAAGTCCGGGGGGTGGCGGGACGAATTGGAGCCTGCAGACGTTCGGCTCATCCAAGACGTCATGGGCGAGACGCTTGCGCGGCTTGGTTACTCCCCAGCGGACCGCTGAGGATCTTGGCAAATCTGCATCCGCCGCGGAGAAAAAGCCTTAGAGGAGTACACCCCGAATGGCGCCAATTCGCCCCTCCAGGACTATGGGCAGGGAAATCGTGCGGATCGCGAGGTGCTGAAGATCAGGGCGCCGCACCAGCACAGTGAAATTCCGGCCCCTGGGGCGAAGAAATCTGCCGGAATTCGAGAAACCTTGCCGTGTCGTTTAGAAAGAAAGACGTGGTGAAAATCCTTGTGGTGGGACAAACTCCTCCACCGTTTCACGGGCAGGCGATCATGATCGAACAGATGCTGCAAGGGAGTTATGGCGAGAAGATTCAGCTCGTACACGTCAGGATGGCCTTTTCCCGGGAGATCGACGAGGTTGGGAAATTTCAGTTTCGCAAGCTAGCGGAGCTTTCCCGGATCATTGTTCGCATTGCGATTGCCCGCTTCCGACACGGCGCGCGAATCCTCTATTATCCCCCTGCGGGGCCGACTCGAAACGCTGTGTTGCGGGATGTGGCGATCCTGCTGGCCACGCGGTGGCTGTTTGCAAAAACGATCTTCCACTTTCACGCAGGCGGCCTGGGTCAATTCTATGAAGCGTCATCGCAATCTCTCCGTTTCCTCTGCCGCTTGGCCTATTTCCACCCGGATGTCGCCATTCGCCTCTCGGCGTATACTTCCCAAGAGGGAAAAACGTTAGAGGCCAAGGGAGACCTCGTCATCCCGTACGGGATCGAAGACGCGGGCAGCTTGTATTTGCGCCCGGCGAGGCAGCCTAGGGGGGAGCGCGAATCCGTTCGGATTCTGTTTGTGGGGGCGGTATCCGAGTCGAAGGGGGTCATGACGCTGCTCGAGGCATGTCGCTTGCTGGCGGGACAAGGCGTCTCATTTCAAGTCCGGGTGGTCGGTCAGTTTGGATCGCGTGAATTCGAGCAGCAGGTCCGGCAGTTCCTGCGGGAAAATGGTCTGGAAGGCCGCGTTGCGTTCCTCAATGTTTTGACCGGGTCGAGGAAATGGGAGGAATTTGCCGCTGCGGACATCTTCTGCTTTCCGACGCACTATGAGTCGGAGTCTTTCAGTGTTGTCTTGTTGGAAGCTCTCAGTTTCGGCTTGCCCGTGGTCTCTACGCGCTGGAGGGGGATCCCGGGTATCGTCGAGGATGGAGTCTGTGGTTTCCTCGTGCCCGTGCAGGACCCTGAGGCTGTGGCGGAAAGGCTCCGGCGGCTGATCCAGGAGCCCGAGCTTCGTTCCCGCATGGGCGCACAGGGACGGAAACGGTATCTGGAACAATTCACGATCGGGAAATTCACCGAGACAATGCGCGCCGTGTTTCGGACGGTAGCAGGTCTTCCGGGGTGAGCGGGATCCGCATTCAGTCCTGGCGGGCTGCGGGAAACACGATGAGAATGCCGCGCGGATGTCCAGAGCGAGTATCATGAAGAATCGGGACAAGCCCAACAGCGCAAAGATGCAAACGCCCAATTGTCCACGAGCGGGTTAGGGGTAGCCGGTGAGTGTAGCAGTCATTACAGGGTCCGCGGGATTGATCGGTTCCGAGGCCGTGAGGTACTTTTCCGATTTGGGGCTGGAAGTTGTCGGCATCGACAACAATATGAGATCGGTCTTTTTCGGGGAAGAGGCTTCTACGGCCTGGGTGCTGGAAAAGCTCTGCCGGGAAGTACGCTCGTATGAGCATTGCCAAGAGGACATTCGGGATCAAGCGGCGATGTTCCGTATCTTTGAGCAGTACGGGAGTGCGATTCGCCTGGTGATTCACACCGCGGCGCAACCTTCCCATGATTGGGCGGCACAGAACCCTTTTGTCGATTTTGGCGTCAATGCGGAAGGAACGCTGGTGCTTTTGGAGGCCGCACGCAGGTTTGCGCCCGACGCTGTATTCCTATTTACCTCCACCAATAAGGTGTACGGCGACAGCCCGAATCGTTTGCCGCTGGTAGAACTGGATACCCGCTGGGAAATGGAGCCATCGCATTCGTACTGGCAGGGAATTCCCGAGGAGATGCCCATCGATCAGACTACGCACAGCCTTTTCGGCGTGTCGAAGTCGGCAGCGGACCTTTTGGTCCAGGAGTATGGACGCTACTTCGGCATGCGAACGGCATGCTTTCGGGGCGGCTGCCTGACGGGCCCCAATCATTCCGGGACGCAGCTGCACGGCTTTCTCGCATACCTGATGAAGTGCGCCGTGGCGGAGATCCCGTACACCATCTTTGGGTACAAGGCCAAACAGGTTCGGGACAATATCCACAGCGCGGACCTGATCCGTGCCTTTCACGAATTCTTCAAGAATCCCCGGACGGGCGAAGTCTACAACATCGGAGGGGGGCGCTTCAGCAATTGTTCCATGCTGGAAGCCATCCAGATGTGCGAGCAGATCAGCGGCAAAAAGATGAACTGGTCTTACGCGGATTCCGCGCGGATTGGCGACCACATTTGGTGGATCAGTGCGTTGTCCCGCTTCCGCTCTCATTATCCCGCCTGGCAATTGACGTACGATGTGCCGCGGATATTGCAGGAGATTTACGAGATGAATCAGGAGCGGTGGACCCGGAATGATTGATTACGGCAAGAAGAACATTCTGGGCGTTCTCATCAACGCGGTTGATTATGAGGCCGCGATGGATGCCATCTGCCGGGCGGCGAAGGAACGTCGGGGCATGGCTGTATCCGCATTGGCGGTTCACGGCGTGATGACAGGAGCCCTCAACCCGGAGCATAAGTTCCGTCTCAATCATTTCGATCTGGTTGTTCCCGACGGCCAGCCTGTCCGGTGGGCGCTCAACCGCATCTATGCTGTCAGGCTTCCGGACCGGGTCTACGGTCCAAACCTGACGCTGGGCGTCTGCTCACGAGCCGAGAAAGAGGGCCTGTCCGTTTCCTTTTACGGAAGCACCGAAGAGATACTGAGCGCTTTGAAGAAGGCGTGCGGTTTGCGCTTCCCCAAACTGCGCATTGCAGGCATGGAGCCATCCAAGTTCCGGCAGCTCACCCCGGAGGAGAAGGAGGACGTGATCCGCAAGATCCGCAGCTCCCAGGCGGATATCCTGTTTGTCGGCTTGGGCTGCCCCCGCCAGGAAGTTTGGGCGTATGAGTTCAGGGACGCGCTTTCGATGCCGATTCTTGCAGTCGGAGCTGCCTTTCCATTCATCGCGGGGAAGGTGCGGCAAGCGCCCCGGTGGATGCAGGACCACGCTTTGGAGTGGCTCTTTCGGACATGGGTGGAGCCCCGGCTTTGGAAGCGGCACCTGTTGCTGGACCCGGCCTATTTGTTTCTGATTGCAATCCAAATGCTGGGGATCAAGCAGTTTTCCCAGGATGGCCAGGAACCTGTCTCTGAATTGCTGTTCGGCTGATAGCAGCAGGAATGCGCTATATCGGGAGCCACACCGTGCCGGAGGAAGTTCCGATCTCGGAGGAGGCCCCCCTGGATGCAGTCCGGAAGCTACGCTGCAGTCCGTAAGGATGCCTGAAAGCACAATCATGACGCAGTCCGATTTCTGAATCGAAGGAGTCACCGTCCTGGAAAAAGCAGCAACGACGACGCAACCCAACCCCACCTCCCCCCGCAGCCTCGTGGCCGGCGGAGCGGGATTCGTAGGTTCCCACCTCTGCGAGCGGCTGTTGGCGGAAGGCCACTCCGTCGTGTGCCTGGATAATTTCCTCACCGGCTCGGTGGAGAATGTACGCCATCTGCTGGATCATCCTCGCTTCCGGTTGTGGAAGCATGACCTGACCCAGCCTCTTCCCGACGCGGATTTATCCGGCGGCTTCGATTATGTCCTGCATTTGGCCTCACCCGCGAGCCCCAAAGACTATTACCGCTATCCTGTCGAAACCCTGCAGGTCGGCTCCCTCGGGACGTTCCACGCCCTCGAAGTCTCCCGAAAGTTTGGCAGCGTCTTCCTGCTGGCCTCGACTTCGGAGGTCTACGGGGATCCGGAGGTCAGCCCGCAGAGCGAGACCTACTGGGGGCGCGTAAATCCGATCGGCCCGCGGAGTGTCTATGACGAGGCCAAGCGGTATGCGGAAGCCATTACCATGGCCTATCACCGCAGCCATGGCCTCCGGGTCCGTATCGCCCGCATCTTTAACACCTACGGAGAGCGAATGCGGATCGAGGACGGGCGCGTTCTGCCCAACTTCATGATGCAGGCGCTGCAAAACAAGCCGATTACCGTTTACGGCGCTGGAAGCCAGACGCGTAGCTTCTGCTACGTCAGCGATCTGGTGGATGGGCTCTGCCGGCTTCTTCTGGGCCAGGAAACCGGACCCATCAATTTGGGCAACCCGGAAGAAGTCACCATCTTGCAGTTTTCCAAGGAAGTGATTCAATGGACGGGCAGCGCCAGCGAAATCGTATTCGAGCCGCTTCCGGTGGATGACCCGCAACAAAGAAAGCCGGATATCTCCAGGGCCAGCAACTTGTTGGGCTGGCACCCCTCTGTCAGCCGTCAGGAGGGTGTCCGGCGGGTCATCCCGTACTTCCAGTCGCAGGTAAGCAATCTCGATCCTTCTTCCAAATCCTGAGGGAAATCCTCTGCCGGTCCTTGCCCGAAAAGGTCCTAGGAATCCTATCAGTTTCACTGGTCCCAAATCGGGAGTAAGTTAGTACTATAAGAGAACTATTGTTGATAACAGATTGAAAAATAAGTCATACTAAGAAACTAATACTTTCCTGTTTCGGTTCATGCGTCCGTGATGGAGTGAAGGTGTGTGTGAGAGGGGCCGGCTTCCATGCCCTCCGGGATAACATCCTGAGCCAACTGGCCGGTCGTTCGATTTCGCTCAAGATTTGCATGAAAGTCTCGGTCATCATCGGAACCTACAACCGACGAGACCTGTTGGCCCGGACGTTGCCGACGGTCTTGAGCCAGGACTTTCCCGCCCAGGAGTACGAGGTGGTCGTGGTGGTGGACGGCTCGACGGACGGCACCGCCGAGTACTTGCGAGGTCTCCGCCCCCCCTGTGAGCTGCGTGTGATTACGCAGCCGAATTGCGGCCTGGCCGCTGCGCGCAATGCGGGCGCTGAGGCGGCGCGCGGTGAATTGCTCGTTTTTTTGGATGACGATATTCTCTGCGACCGCAGGCTCCTGGCCGCACATGTCGCCGCCCATGAGGGTCCCGGCCGTTTTCTCGTGCGCGGTTCTTTGGATGTGATTCCGGAAAGCACTCCTACGCTGACCGCAGACTGGATGCAGGCGATAACGAAGCGAATCGAAGCCCGGTTCCGTCGGGACGAGCAAACCGGCTGGCCGGCCCAAATGATTCTTGCGGCCAACAGTTCCGTGTCCCGCGCAACCTATCTAGCCGCCGGTGGCAACGACGGAAGCGTGGGATTGATATTTGACTTCGAATTTGGCCTCAAGGTATTCCAAATGGGTGTGCGGTTTCGTTACCAACCCGCAGCGATGGGGGTTCATGTGTACCGCAAGCGGGCCCATGAGATTGTATGTTCCGAGATCCCGTCCTATGGACGCGGCGAGGCGATTCTTTTACGGAGATACCCTGCCTATCGGCCCAACTCCTGGTTGGCGAAACTGGGGGAAGCCGGCTTTGCGAAGAGATGGGGCTATCGCCTTTGTGCCCGGCTCCCCATCTCCCCGGATCCGCTCCTGGCGGTGCCGTTCTGGATCGCGGAGCGGTTTCGATGGATTCCCTGGATCCGCCATGCGGGCGGCGAGTTGCTCCGATTTCGTTGCGGTGTCGGGAAGCTTCGCGCCGCGGCGCAAGAGGTGGGCACATGGGAAAATCTTGCCGGCCAGTATGCCGCCCGGCTTCCCGTGCTCCTCTACCATCATATCGGCCCTTCACGCCCCGGCGGCTATCCCACCCTGACGGTTTCGCCGCACCGGTTTGAACTGCACATTCGCTGGCTCGCGCGGCGGGGCTATACCGGGATTCGCGCTTCGGACTGGCTGCACTGGTGCCGGGAAGGCAAGGCCCTGCCCCCCAAGCCTGTCTTGCTGACGTTTGATGACGCCTACGCCGACGTGGCGGAGTATGCCCTGCCGATCCTGCGCCGCCACGGCTTTTCGGCTGTGGTGTTTGTCCCGACGGGAGAGATCGGGGGGATCAACAGGTGGGATGTCGACCGCGGCTCCGGGACGCACCAGCTCATGACCGCCGAGCAAATCCGATACTGGTCCTCGCAAGGAATGGAGTTCGGCGCCCATAGCCGCACCCATGCCGACTTGACGGGTTTGACGGGCAATGAATTGGAGCGGGAGATCAAGGGCGGCAAATTGGAGCTGGAGAAGGTTCTCCAGAAGCCGGTTGTGTCGTTTGCCTATCCCTATGGTTCGCACAGTCCGGCGGTTCGGAAACTCGTGCGGGAAAACTTCGAGATGGCATTTGCGGCTGAGCCCGCCCCGGGCCGGAACAATCTCCGGAGCGACCGCTATTTGCTGCAGCGCACGATGGTCCAATCCAACGATTCCTGGCTGGACTTGGCGTTTCGAGTCGGTTGCGGACGGAACCTTCGAGAGATCATCCGTCCGTTCCTCCAACCCTTCAGGAGAAAACATTCCGTTCCAGCAATAGAGAAACCCTGTGAAATTCTTCATATTTTGAGCACGGCCCAGCCCGAAGGGAACTTCGCTTACTTTGTGAAACTGCTTGCCGGGGGGTTGGACCGGCAACGATACAGACTTCATGCGTGGTTCCTCGGCGATAGTGGCCCTCTCCGGGACATGCTGGAGGCTGCTGGAGTCTGTGTCCAGGTTTTCTCGTGGGAACGGGGTGTTCGCGACCCGCTTGGCGCCTGGCGGTTTTGGCGGGCGTTGCGCCGGGGGCGGTTTGAAATTATCCACCTGCATACAGGAGGACGCTTGGTCCACTGGATGGCCAGGCGGATCGCGGGAACCAAAATGATCCGCCAATTCCATGGGCGAGTGATAGAAGCCCAGTGGAACACCATGGCTTCTTTGAGGAGCCATGGGGCCGACGCCGTGATTGCCGTCTCACAAGCCGTAGCAGACCGTGTGATGGACGCGCAGCCGCGGGTGATCTATCCCGGGGTGGCAATCCCTCCGAACGGCGCCGCAGCCGCAGCAATCCATCGGCCTGGGCCTGGACCTGTTCTGGGGACGGCGGGGCGGTTCGTTCCGTTGAAGGGGTTTGTCTATCTGATTCGTGCGGTCCCTCTGCTCCGCCGCGATTTTCCTGACCTCCACCTCGAGCTGGTTGGCGCAGGCCAGGACCGGGCCGCTCTGGAAAAGGAAATCCAGACGCTCGGCCTGCAAAGCCACGTCTCATTGCCGGGATGGAAAACCGATCTTGGTCCCCATATGAATTGCTGGGACCTCTATGTCCAGCCATCCCTCGAAGAAGGTTTCGGTCTGGCAGTCCTGGAGGCGATGGCGCATGGACTGGCTGTGGTGGCCACGGAGGTAGGCGGCCTGCGGGAATTGGTGGAAGATGGCCGCACAGGCTGTCTCGTAGCCCCAGCCGACACAGAGGCGCTCGCTGAACAACTTCGCTTGCTGCTCCACAACCCGGAGCTTCGGAAGGCCATGGGAACGGCGGGACTCCAGCGGGCCAGAGCCCATTTTACGGCGGATCGCATGGTCAGGGAAATCGGGCAGGTCTATGACGAGTTGCTCGGCCTGGAAAGGGTCGGAAGTTTGCGCGATACAGCCCCTCCTCGGGCGACGGCAGCGGCGGCGGGCTTGTAGAGTATCCTTTCCCGGGATTGAGACCGTTTTCAGAGTTCGTGTATCGTTTCTGGCCGGGGTAGCCACGGCACGTCTTTTGTGCCGTGGGGGTGTTCTTTTCCCTAGCCCAGCCGTTTCCGGCTGGGTCCGCGTTCCTGGTTAGTGCCAGCCCCCTTTAGGGGGCCATAGAGCAACTCTGAAAACGGTGTAGTAGTAACCTTCACCGTTACATTCTGGAGCAGTCCCCACTTGCCAGTCCAAAGCAGCCTTGCCTTGGAGCCGCGCCTTCGATTGATGCGCGACGGGATCATCAACAACCTCGGCTTCTTTATTTCGAGCGCCATGGGCATCGTCCTCGTGCCGATCATGCTGACGGGCCTCGGCCCGGAGTTGTATGGGCTTTGGATTGCCGCCTTGGCAACCGTCAGCATCGCTGGATTATTTGAGCCCGGCCTGGGCTGGCCCGTGATGCGGGAAGTGGCCGCCACGCGCCGGCATGAGAATCGCGATGAAACGATTCGATTCGTCTCAGCCGCTGGCAACGCCTTTCTGTCGATTGGTCTTTTGGGAGCCGTGGTGCTCGGGCTTCTCGGGCTTTCCTTAGCTACGGAACTCCATCTTGGTCCCGAGGCGCAACGTCTTGCGCCCGCGGTTTTCGCGCTGGCCGGACTGGCTTTTTTGGCGAACCAGGCGTCCGCCTTCACCCTGTTGGTTTTGACGGGGCTGCGCCGCTTCGATGTCGTCAACACGGTCGCGGTCGTCGAGTCTTTTCTGCGCGTCTCCGGCGTCTTCCTGCTCCTCCACATGGGGTTCGGCTTGCTTCCGGTCGTGGCGTGGTGGGTGGCGGCCACGGGAACCGGTGCGGTCGTCGGCCAATTATTCATATCCCGTCTCGACCCGCCCTTGCGCTTTCGCCCGGCCCGGTTGGAATGGTCCTCCTTGCGCCGGCACATGCCGTACGGTTTGTCCAGTAAGATTGTGATGATGGCTGGCAGCCTCGGTTGGCTCGCGACGCCCCTGCTGATTTCCCTGGTTCGCGGTTCAGCAGCCGTCGTGCCATACCACATCGGGCAAAAGTTCCCTCTCGCGATCTTGAGAATCAGCGGCCGCGCGAGCGATGTCTTCTTCCCGGCGGCGAGTGAGGTTGCATCGGCCGAGGATTCGGCCGTCCTTACCCGGGAGATTCTTGCCCTGGGCTTGCGCTGGTCCGTTCTTCTTTCGCTTCCGCTTTGTCTGGTTCTTGGGATCATTGCTCCCGGCCTGCTGCGGGCGTGGATCGGGGAGGCTCAAACGGAGCCTTTGCAGATTCTGTATCTCCTGGCTGCTGCCGTCTTCGTGGCCGGCTTGGGGGATGTCCCGCTTCACGTGGTATGGGCGCGTCAGGCTATCGGCCGGGCCGTTGGGGTCGTCGGCGTCACGGGACTAACGGCTCTGGGGCTCATCGTTTGGCTCTTGGTTCGAATGGGCCCCGCTGGTGCAGCGTGGGGCGTACTTCTGTATATGATCGTCAGTTCGATTTGTTTCCTGTTTCTCTCTGCTCGGGAATGCGGGGCTCGCGTTCCTGACTTGCTTTGGACTGCCTTCCAAGGCTTGTTGATTCCGGGCATGGCCTGTGCAGCGGCTGCATTCCTCGTCATGCTCCTGGTTCCCGCCGGCTCCTGGCTGGGCGTAATCGGTGCTGCCGCCGCGGCCGGGACGGCCTACGCGTTCACACTCTACCATTCCGGCGCCCGAGAGGAAGAGCGGGCTCTGGCCCGAGCATCGTTCCATCTTGTAGCCACGGTTGTCCGGTCTGGAAACCGGCTCGCGCGCCGGTTGTTTCGCCGTGTCAGATTCATTCGAAGCAGTTACCACCTGATGTTTGCACTCGTGGATGTTCTGCGCGACAGCTCCACCCACGCTTTGGGAATCACGCATGCGGAGTTTGAGCGGCAACCCGATCCTTGGAACTACGCCGGCCCGCAAGAGCGGAGCCGGCACCGCCAAGCGCTGGCGATGCTGGATCAAGCCCGAAACGGCCTGCGTTTTGAAAAGACACTTGAAATCGGTTGCGCAGAAGGCCATTTTACGGAATTGCTGGCGGACCGCTGCGTGTCGCTTTTGGCAGTAGATTTTTCCCCGCTGGCGTTGGACCGTGCCCGGGCGCGGTGCGCGCAGAAGGAGTCCGTTCGTTTCGACCATCATGACTTGCGTTCGGATGCAATCCCAGACAGTTTTGATTTGGTAGTCGCCATGGACGTATTGAGTTACTTCTGTCGTCCTTCCCGGCTTCGTGCCGCCTGCCGGAAGATCATCGCTGCCGTCCCTCCCGCGGGATATCTGTTGGTCGGGGATGTTCGGCAACGCGACCTGTTTGAAACTGCTTGGTGGGGTAAGCGGCTGCTTCGGGGCGGGAGACAAATCACAAACTTCCTGGCCGCGCAGCCGGACTTGCAGGTTGTCGCCACAGCCTCCGATGATACGCATGTCCTCATCCTCTTGCAGAAGCGGAAGCAGGCATGAAGGTTGCCGCAAAAGGAGGTGAGCGATCAGAAGGTCAAATGAGAATCTCCGTCATCATTCCAACCTACAACCGTCGGGATCTGCTGAGCCGCACATTGCCCACCGTTCTCGATCAGGATTTTCCCGTTGACGGCTTCGAAGTTATTGTTGTTGTGGACGGCTCAACGGACGGGAGTGTTGAGTTGCTCCGCGGGTTCAAACCCTCCTGTGCTCTCCGCATTATCGAACAGGCAAACCAGGGGCAAGCCGGGGCTAGAAACACAGGGATCCAAGCCGCACGGGGCGAGCTCATCCTTTTTCTTGATGACGACAATGTCTGTGTCCCATCGATCCTCGCCAAGCACTTCGATGCACACTCGACCGCAGACAACATCGTTGTCTTCGGGCCTGTCCTTGTCCATCCTGCCAGTTCGCCAAATGTTGGAACGGACTCCTTGCGGGCATGGACCGAGGACTATCTGCAATGCCTGGCGCGCGAAGGCGGGCCCCGTTTTCCCGATCAATTGTGGATATTTTCGAACTGTTCAATTCTCCGAAAGACCCTTCACGAGTGCGGCGGTTTTGACGAAAGTATGAGAACAAGCCATGAAGACGCAGATTTAGCAATCAGGCTGTGGAAAATGGGTTCCCGTTTCCGGTATCACCCCGGGGCTGCAACTTACCAAATTTACGTTAAAACTCCTCAGGCTCTCGCCGGGACAGAGGCCGATTGGTACGGCAGAGAGGAACTCGTGTTATGCCGCAAGCATCCGGAGTATCGGCCCTTTTCGTGTTTTGCGCGGATCGGCGAGGGAAGCTGGTCAAAGCGTTTTCTGAGGGAAATTGCCGCCCGACTCCCTTGCTCTCCGGAACCTATATTGCGTGCGCCGTTCTGGCTGGCTGATTCTCTGCGCTGGATTCCACCGTTGCATCAAGTCGCCATGCGATTGTTTCAACTGCGGCGACGAATCGGAATATTCAGGGGAGCAATTCGAAAGGCGGGATCGTGGAGGTCGCTCCGCTCTGAGTTCGGAATGCGCCTCCCGGTTCTCCTCTATCCGCATGTTGGCCCGCCCCGCACAGACAGC